>Ga0302252_1000058_pt1 | contig 158049 bp, 115 predicted proteins | sample AAG_RA_Leu_MG_FD_193511 | JGI IMG/M metagenome (GOLD analysis project Ga0302252, IMG submission 193511) | Enriched activated sludge microbial communities from anaerobic digester in WTTP, New Holstein, Wisconsin, United States - AAG_RA_Leu | ecosystem: Engineered > Bioreactor > Anaerobic >... | reverse complement strand
CGCCACCGCCGCTGTAACCGCCTCCATAACCTCCACCACCTGCCGGCGGAACATAGGCAGGAGTCTGCTTCGGCTCTGGCGCAGGTTTCGTTACCTTGAGCGATACTACAGGCCAGGGAGCCTTCGTGACGCCTTCGCCTGATGTTTTGTACTCGCCTTTCACCTCGGCGCCGATCTTCGCCTTCTTTGGAAAGTTGGAGCGCTTCATTGAAAGACTCACAGGGCCGTCTGATGTTTTAACCTGCACCTTGACTGTGTCTTCAGTCTTTTCCAGCTTTGCAATAGTCCCTGAGATCTTTTTGTGCTCTTCCACCACCTTTACCACCGTCGGCGAAGGTGAAGGGCTCGGCGAAGGCTCGACTGCCGCCTGGCGTGCTCCGGCCTTCAGGAAGTACGGTATCGAGATGCACAGCAGCAGGAAGATGAAGACTCCTACAAACATCCCTGTTATCAGAATGGCAGGCAGCCCGCCCTTCTTCTTCTTTTCCTGTTCCGCCTTCTCGTCCAGCTTTCCTTTCAACAGCGCAGCTGTCGCGAAATGATACTCCCGCTCACCTGAAGTCGGCATGGATGTGGGCTGAGGCATCTGCGCCGTCTGGGGGCCTCTCTCGAGTGAGACCTGCGACTGCCTCTTCTTCCACTCTTCCACCACTTCCTGGTTCTGCATCTTGACTGCAGTCTTAGGGAGGCTGGAAGCTGAAGGCTTCATGGCAGAAGGCTGGACAGAAGCCGATATGAGGTTTTCGCTTTCCATATAGTCTCTTATCTCGGAGACGTTCTGGAACCTGTCATCGGGCTTCAGCTGGACCATCTTCTGGATGAGCCTGTCCATCGCCTCTGATACAATCGGGTTGTAATGGGAAGGCGGAAGGACGTCTCCTCCCTGCAGTATCCTGTCCACAGAATCGGAGATTATCACCTTCGTCAGCAGGTAGTATAGCGTAACGCCCAGGGCGTAAATATCAGAGCGCGGGTCCGTGCCTCCGCTGCCGTACTGCTCAGGCGGGGCAAATCCCGCAGAGCCGCTCCCCTTGATAGCCGTCTGCGTTCTGTCCTTTGGATCGAAGATCTTGGCGATGCCGAAATCTATGATCCTCAGTTTCCCGTCGTTGCCGAGCATGATGTTGGCAGGCTTGAGATCGCGGATGATTATCGGATCGGGCCTGTTGTGAAGGTAATCCAGGATGTCGAGGATCTGCTCGATCCATTCCATCACCTGGCCCTCCATCATGTACTGCGGGTTGTCCATCACCACCTGCTCGAGATTCTTGCCGTCCACGTATTCCATCACCAGGTAGTGCCGCTCATTCTCCTCGAACGTGTCCACGATTCGCGGGACTCCGAGATGCTCCAGTCTGGCAAGCGTCTCGGCCTCGTTCTGGAACTGCTTGATGACCCGCTCCCTGTCGCCCGGGTCTACGAAATGGTCGTACATCTCCTTGAGGGCGAACTCCTTGTTGAGCCTCAGCCCCAGCACCTTATACACAAAGCCCATGCCTCCCTTGCCTATGAGGGAGAGGATCCTGTAGCGCCCCTGCAGGGTCATCCCGGGCTTCAGTGAAGTCTTCATATGAAACAGCCTCCCGGATATCTCGTTTCACCGATCAACCGACACAGTCGCAAAAACCGGCGAATTATTCTGATTTAATTATAATCCACAAAGTGCCTGACTGTAAAGTAAAAATGGGGACAGCTTCGGATCAAGTTTTCACTTGTATTTCAGAGAATAAAAGAGTTCTTCCTTCCCTGGATCCCTCGACCACTTGATCACTGCAGCACTACCTTCAAATATGAGATCCGACGGGAGCCTGTCGGCTGATTTCAGCGGACGCGCGAGTAGTCTTTCAGGCGCTGGAAGAGGCAGGCGAAGAGGATGAAGACTACCAGGTAGCAGAGCAGTATGATCCAGTGCGTGGACTGGATTATCTCGAAGACACCTTCGGTGCTTCTTCTCAGAACTGGCGTCGTCACGAGCGGCACTTTGAACGTCTCTGTCAGATGCCCCATCAATTCGAATCCCCACCTGCTCAGCGTGAAATACGAGACTATCTCGGCGGCGCCCTTCAGCGGGATGATGGCGCCTGAGAACACAATCTGCGGTATCAGCAGTATCGGCACTATGCTCGCCGCCTTGTCGGGGTTGCCTACAAGCGCCGATATCATGAGGCCCATGGCCATGGAATCGAGAGAAGTCAGCAGCATCGCGATAAAGATATCGCGGTACATCGGGAACCCCAGATCAGGCAATTTCACCTTCAGGCATATGATCCCCAGCAGCACCGAAGTCTGGATGAAGCACAGAAGGGACAGAACCGCCACCTTGGAGAGGATGTACGGCGCTATGCCGAGGTTGATGAAGCGCTCCCGGCGGTAGATCGCTATCTCCTTCGCTATCTCCCTGGCCGCGTTGCTGGTGCCGAACCAGATGCAGATGCAGATCAGGAAGAACAGGAGGCTCTTGGCCTCCGCGTAGTTGCCGGTCGTCTTGTTGAAGATGTCGTTGCCGTAGACCAGAGACAGCAGTATTCCTATCAGCGGCGCCTGGAACAGAAGAATCGCGAAGTTGCGCGTGTCCTTGACGAGGATCTCTATATACCTCGTCGACAGGATCGTGAACTGCCGGAACTGGGATGTCCTGGCGCCGCCCTTCGTGGATTTCTGCTTTTCCTTCGCCGGAGCCCTTCCTGCAGGCTGGGCGGATGCAGGAGCTGATACTGAAGGCGCTCCCTGGCCTCTGCCTGCAGTCAGCTCGGCTGCGGCGTTGACCTCACTGAGCCTGTTCATCACATATGTCTTGTATTCGACCGAGTTCTTGAACTGTCTCCCCCAGAGATCAGGCCGCTTGTCGCGCTCGAGCTTGACGTAGATATCAGTGAAATCCTCTGCCTCGAAGTAGCGGAGCGCATCGGAAGGAGGGCCGAAATATGCCAGGTAGCCTCCTCTGGCCAGGAAGATAACCTGGTCGCAAAGTCCCAGATTCTTCGTCGCGTGCGTAATCAGCACAGTCGTGTGGCCCTGATCGGCGAGTGACCTGAAGATCCTCATCATGTCCATCTCGAGGCCCGGGTCGAGACCAGACGTGGGCTCATCGAGATAGAAGAGCCTCGGCCGGGTCAGAAGCTCGACTCCTATGCTGACCCTCTTTCTCTCGCCGCCGGAGAGCTGTGTGATGACAGTCTCGGTCCTGTGGGTGAGCTGAAGATCAGTCAGAACCTGCTGGATGCGGGCCTCGCGCTCAGTTCTCCTCATGTCCTCCGGCATCCTCAGAGATGCGGCGTAGAAGAGAGCTTTGAAGACAGAAAGCTCCTTGTGTATGATGTCGTCCTGCGGGACATAACCCAGCGACGATCTGAATGCGTCGAAGTATTTGTAGAAATCGATGCTGTTTACCAGCACTCTGCCACTGTCGGCAGGGCTGAAGCCCCCCAGTGCGTTCATCAGAGTTGATTTTCCGGCTCCGGAGCCTCCCACGATGGCCACCAGCTCCCTGGGATGTATCGAAAGGCTTATATCATTGAGAATCAGGACATTCTTCTTTCCAATCGTCCTGACGAGATTGATGGCGTCGATTCTGGCCTCGCCTTCCTTCGCAGTCTGCCTGAGGCTCTTGCCGTCGAACACGAACTCAATGTCGCCAATCTGAATCAGATCACTCTTGTTCAGAACCGAATCCTGGACCATTGCGCCGTTCAGAAACGTGCCGTTCGTGCTGTGGAGATCGACCAGGTGATACGCCTTCTGCCTGTACTCTATCCTGGAATGGAAGCGCGAGACCATCTCGTGGGAGACGACTATCGTGTTGGCAGGATCGCGCCCGATCGTGATAGTCTCCTCTTTCAGAACGTGCTCCGGGATCGTGGGGAGCATCTTTTTGGTCTGAGGCGACTGGCTCTGCAGTGACATTGAGGAATCGCGCTGAGCTCCCTGCGCCGGAGGCTGCCCCATTCTTGACTGGGTGCCATGTGGAGCCTGTCCCATACTGGGCTGTGTGCCCTGAGACCGGGCCTGACTCATCTTCGTCTGGGTGCCTGTTCCCATCTTTGTCTGCGTGCCTGTGCCCTTCCTGACAGAATGATCTCCATATTCAACTGTAACTTCGCCAAGTCTTATAACATCGCTGTCGTAGAGGACCTGCCTGTCCATCACAGGCATCTCGTTGACGAACACCGCAGCAGGCTCGTAGAGCTTCCTTACAATTCTGGTATCGGAGACCCACTCGAACGAAGCATGCCGGGGAAAAACCTTCTTTCCGAACGGGAGCACGACATCGCAGTCCTTGTCCGTGCCAAGGACAATCGCCTGGCCGGGCTCGAGGTTGACAATCTGAGGCTCTCCTCCGGCCTGCACGCTTATGAACGGTGATGGCTTTGAGAACGGCCTATCCATTCCGTTTTCCTCCCGGAAGGCATCCGATTCTCTCCATTTTCTTCAAGACAGTTCCCCTTCCGCTGTCAAAGAATTTCTCTTCACTTCGAGGAGATTCCCACTATTTCCTCTAGAGAAGGAGTGGATACGTCTCTGTCGAATGTGACCGCAGAGAGAATCACATAAGACGGATGGGCATACCGGCGCCTGTCAAGTCTTCGAATCCAAATCAGCCAAGGAGGGAATGTATGAAAAAGACTGTTGTTGCGGCATTTATCCTGCTCCTGGTTTTTTCGCTGCTGTACTGCACCGTCGCAAAGGCTCAGAATGGGAAGGCATACACCTCGACGAAGGAAATCATCCAGGATATGACTGCAAAGGCCGAGACAATAAAGGATTACACGATGACGATCTTTTATACCGGCAGCCCCGGCGCATACATTCTCGAATACAGCTGCGTGAGGCCCAATAACATAAAGACCAGGATAGCCGCAGGGAAGAACGCCAGAACCGTTCTCCTCTATCTCCCTTCCGAGAAGCCCGATTCGCTCAAGTGCAAGAAGGGCATTGCCCGCAAATGGATGTCCATATCCGAACTGAAACTGGAGAATACACCGATTGTGGTGTCGCTTCTCGACGATTTCCTGAAGACCCTCAACGAGTATCCTGAAGGCACGATAAAGGGTACGGAGAAGCTGACCCTCAACGTGGGCCAGGAGGTTTCTGTCACCTCTGAAAAAGGCACAATAAGCATGGACAAGGTTACAGTTGGTAAAACGCCAGATGCGAAGCCATCGCCGGCAGCAGGCGCGTCCCCATCACCTTCCGATTCTCCTTCTGCCTCAGTGTCGCCGTCAGAGTCGCCATCGACGGCCGTATCGCCTTCAACGGCAGCGTCCAGCACCCCGCCTCCACCGCCGGATGCAGCTGTTCCGCAGTCACAGAAACTTGAGAAGAACTGCTACATAGTGGAGTTCAAGAAGGACAACGTCGTCGACCTGATGGCCATCGATGCGGAAAGCCTGTGGGTGCTGTACAGAAAAAAGCTTGTAGACGGCAAGGTAGACCAGGAGGCTGTGGTCTGGAATATAAATGAGAATTCAGCTCCGAAGATTGACTTCTGAGGACAGATGGAAGGAACTGATTCGGGCGGCTCCCAGGAAGATGGATGCCGCCTGTTTTTTTCAGCTGCGGCTTTTATGCTCCCTGCATCTCCCGGCCAGCGCTCCGCGCCGGGACAGCTGCCTGGGCCCTGGCGGCAGGGGCTCAGCTGTCGCCGAGACTGCCGTCAATCGCTTCATCGAATCCATAGACTCCTGTCGGGTATCTGGCCTTCCTGTCATCGAGGGGCCTTGTTCTTAAGCGGCGCCGGGCGGCGAGATGCTTTTCGACATTTTCCCTCATCTCGGCGAGCAGCATCTTCTCCCTGTCATCGAGGCCGGCCGATCCATCCGATTCTTTCACTGCTGCTCCTCCATATAGATGAAGCGGGCTTTCCCGAGCTTTGTCCGGCCCTCCTCGACTGAAAGGACCTTGAAGCGGCACTCCGGCCTGAAAAGCACCTCTTCCTCATAACCGGACAGGGAAAGATTCTGAACGTCTCTTGACGATTTCGAGCGGATCACGAACACTGTGTGGCCGCGGTTTATTCTGATGCCGTCCATGGTTTTGCTGCAGCTTGTGAAGCCATGCTCTGTCACGACAGATCCGGGGGTGTACCTGCCCAGAACATCGTCGGACAGATGAACAGCGCGGTAAACGTCTTTGCCATCCCAGGCCGGCAGTCTGTTGAGGGCGGACGTGACCAGTCTTGCCGCGGCCTCGAGGCTCTTCGTATATCTGCCGAAGCTCCCGTACCTTATTATCTTCTGAAAGGATGTCTGGTTCCCCCGAAGATACCTGTTTACGTGCTCGAAAACACCGCTCGTGTAGTCCTTTACTGCGGCCTTTTCCTCCATCGAAAGCCCTGGCGCGACGGCGCCGCCCTTCGAGGCGAACTCGGCTCTGAACCGGTCCATCTGGGAGAAAAACTTCCCGGCAGTCTGGAAATCCCTGCTTATCTCATCAGGCGAGAGGGCGATCTTTTCCCACTCTGTCGACGCGCCGGGAAAGCTGCGGCTCTCAACTGTTCCGGCCGGACTGCCGGCTGTATGTGAAGAGCCTGTGCCCGCCATCTGCGGAGCGCCTCGCTCAGATCCTGCCGGGCTGCTGATCGGTAGCCCTGCCGCTCCAGGAGCAGGACCGTCGCCAATCTCCATGGAGATGACGAGAGGGACAGATGGTTTCGGGAGAGCGGCAGATCCTGAATCTGCGGCCCCGGTCGGCCCGCCTTCATTCCAGGCAGGCACTTCCCCTGCCGAAAGGCTTTTACATTCATCAGGTCCGGCCCTCTCCGGCGATGCAGTCTTGCCGGGCCGGCCAGGCAGAGTGACAGAATCACAGGTTGCCTTGTCCAAGCAGTCATCAGGGAGAGATGCTGAACAAGGCCGTCTGCCGGCCTGCTGCATTACCTGGGAGTATAGCGTGCCTGCATTGTTTCCAATTGCATTCATACAGATGCCCGCCTTCTGGATCACAAGAGTCTCTTAAAGTATACCAGAGATCCATCCAAAAGTTAAGAGACATTTTGTTAACACTGAGGGAATCAGAAAAAATGGGTAGTGTTAACTGTCTCCATTTGAACATAACGAAGCTCCGCTTCGTATTGGAATAATGGAATGATGCGGTACAGGAATAATGGTTCTGGAAAAATGCAGAAATGCGAGAATGAAGAAATTATCTCCTTCCTTTATTCCACCATTCCATTATTCCACTAAACTAGTCGAGCACGCTGCCGATATACAGAACCGGCGAAGTCCAGGTCGAGCCGCCTCCGCCCGATATAGCCGCCCATTGCACCTGGCCGTTTACCACATTGACGAGCACCTGGTATGATCTCACCTGGCTGAATACGAGATCGTAGACGTTGAGTCCCTCGACCGCAGGTATGCTGTTGATTGAGGCGCTGGTGGCAGGAGGTTGAAACTGGGGCTGTAACGTGGTCGGCCACAGATATGAGTTTCCTCCCGTGTAGGTCTGTGTGTTGAACATAAACTGGGTATTGGGGAAATTGGTATTCGATGCCCCTGCATCAATGCTCATGCTGAAGGTGGCATCACCGGGCCCCTGGGGATTGACGGTGCCGCTGAAACTGAAAGGAGGGGGTGAGGTCGTGTCGTCGAGGATTGTGACGGTCACACCGTCGATCCCGCCGCTCGAGTTGTTCCCCAGGTTTGCAAGCACCTCCCGGTACCTGTCGGTAAAGGGAAAGCCGTAAGCTCCCGGATACAGGTTGTCGATTATCTGAGCATACTGGTTGTAATAGCTGCCGACAAAGGGTGTCTGCGACCACCAGCCGGAACTGTTGTTGCTGCCCGGAGCCACAAAGCCGAGGTTGAAGCCTGTAATAAGATCTCTGTATACCGCCGCATTGATGTCGTTGTCAGAGACGTAATGCGTGACGCCGTTGATGGTATAAGAGCCGTTGCAGGTATAGATCCCGTTGTGATTTATCAGATCAGTCTGGTCATACATGAGGCTGCTCTTTGCAATCACCATCGTTGTGGAGGCCTGTGAAAGCGTGATGGAATTCGCGTCGCAGCTGCCTGTGTAGTTGTATGTCGCAAGAGGCGTTCCATAGAATGTGCCCGCAATGGTGAAGCTCGAGCCAGCCAGAGAGTTGAGGAGAGCATCGAATGTCGGGTATGGCGATGGCGCCTTGGAGGGAGACAGTATCCTGAGTGTCTCACTGTTGGATGTACTCTGGATTACGGCCGACGCGGACTGGCTTACGAGATTGCTGAGAGCCGTATTGAGAGTCGTGGCAGTCTGGTTCTGAGCGAGCGTCAGGTGCTCTATCGTAGTTCCCTGTATCGAGGTCTCGAGGATCAACGGTATGGAGAAAAAGTCGACAGCCGTCAGATTGACCTCCCCTGAATTGGAGCCGGGCATGATGCAGTTATAAGTGAGCTCCAGCTTGTCAAAGCGGGTCTGATAGTCCGGATCCGACGGATTCGCCCCGTCCGGATCATCACTCGAAAGAGCCTGATCATATGATATATAGATTCGTCCGGCAGATACCGAAGTCAGGTTGAACACCTGCGAAGAATTCGGTGCTATGGATATGTTATTGTTATCAACAGACAGATTCGTTCCGGTGAACATGATCCAGGCCGTTCTTCCCGAGTTGTTGACTATGTTGATTGGGAGCGCTGAGACACCGGCCTGCTGATACATCAGGTAATTGGTGAACTCTCCCTTCGCAGGCGCTATGTTGGTAATGTTGCTGAAGGTCTTCCCTGTTTTCGCGGCGGTCATCGTATAAGTGTCAGTGGGCTGGACCTTGTAGAAGAGCGCCACTCCTCTCGTGGATGTGGATGTGGCGGTCCAGTCGACTGCGCCGTTCTCGTTTATATATCCGCGTGAATGATAGCCCGATCCCTTCGCCTTGCTGTTAGAGAACAGATCGACAGTCACGCCTTCCCTTCCTGTCTCCTTCAAGTCTTTGGAAGTCGGTATGGGAGGCGTTCCCCCGCCGGTATGATCGATTACGGCGCTCACGTAGGCCATCGTGCTGTCATATGGATGCTCGATGCCCATGACAGATGTCCATTCGTCCTGCTTCATGCTCATTACGTTTATGACCATGTTCCTGGTCACAGTAAAATAAGAGTTATCCGTAATATTGCCATACTTTTTCGTGACGAGACGGCAGTCCGCGGCAGGTACGCCGGAGAAGGAGTAGGCTCCCTGGGAATCTGTAACAGTCGAGGATGAGAAGAAAACGCTCCCTGAGACGGACTCGAGGGTGCAGGTCATTCCCTGCACCGGGTCGAGGGAGACGGGACTGACTATCCTTCCGCTTATCGTGTACGTCGCAGCCGTGGATGCTCCATCTCCCCAGTAACTCATCGAGTCGCTCGAATTTGAAGTGCCGCACCCTGCCAGGGCGGAGAGCGTGATGATCGCCGCAAGTAGTAACAATATCGACTTACTCTTTGATCGATTGCGCATGGTAACTCCTTCTTCAGTTATTCTTGCTGTCCCTCAGGCCAGCGGTACTTTCCGCAGAGCCTGCATACCCGCCGGGTCATCTGAGCAGCATATCACCTCCTGCTTTTCAGCAATAATCAAGCGATGTTTTCAAGTCATGCATTATTCTACGGCGATTTGATGAAAATTTTTTATTGATCCCTGGAAACTCTCCATTTCGGTGAAGAGTGTAAAAATGGGGAGATGGAGAGCAAGATGAGATGGGGAGGGATCTGGAATAATTCACTATCATACTTGCATACTTGAAGCAGGCCATTTCCATTATAATACTCTCCCTATCTCCACACTCGCCGGCTCACCTGTCTTACACTGTCCGAACAGTTTTCCTTCTGAATATCGATACAGGACAGTATCGGCGGTTGTCTGCCTTTTCATCTTTTGGGAGCGCTCCTGATCGAGGGCATACTGACTGCTGAAAGAATGATTCATGTCCGGTGCGGCGAATTGAATATAGGATGGACATCATGAAAAAACCAGGCACAGGAACTATCCGGCAGATGATGGCGGTTATCATCGCCTTGACCTGCCTTTTCCTTTTTTCTGCGACGGCTCTTCTCTCTCCTGCGAAGGCCGATGAAACAGGGCAATCGCCGCCACTGCAGCCGGAGATTCAGCAGTATTCGCTGACAGCCCAGCTCCCCATGGGCAACTACACGCCGCAGCAGATGCAGGTGCTTATGGCCTTCAAATCGACAGAGCTCGTCACGTCAAAGGAGAAGAAGAAGCTGAAATCGGCACTGGAAATAAGGGAAAGCGAGATCGAGAGCATGGAGAAGGCGCTCGAAGACAACAGGCCGGCCCAGTATTACAAGAGCCTCAAGAAACTGCTCTGGCAGTCCGAGAATGTCAAGACCGCGTCGAAGAGCGCTAAGGTCAGGCTTCTCGACGGGCAGGACAAGCTGGAAGCTGACTTCGAGGCTTTCGGAGACGACAGGAAGAAATGGCCGGAGTTCGCAAGGCTCGAGCTGGACAAGCTGAAGAAGGGCAGGGAGCTCTACGACAACTTCATCAAGGTCGACGACCTCCTCTGCAAATACGTCAAGTTCAGGATGAGAAACACCTATGAGATATGCCTTCACGACCCTGAAACGTTCCCGCTGAACCGAAGCTATCTGAAGATCGGCATGCAGTCTGCCAGAGACATAGTCAAGACATACAGGAAGCTCTACGAGGAGCTGGACAAGGCTGACAGAAAGGCGCGGTCCGCAGAGAAGAAGTAAGCAGGATCATATCGGGTACAATAGAACAGGAGCGTCGTTGGACAGGCGCTCCCGTGCTCTCAGGACAGACAGTCCCTTAGAGAATCTCAGCTATGATGGCAATCGACGGGTGAAGATAGCAGGTCAGGCATCCTCCGTCTTTTCCGGAACCTCCGTTACCAGCGAACACTTTTGTAATCATCTCGGTCATCCTCCTCTTGATTTTTGCCTTCTGACATCATTATACTCCCGTCATTTGAATTAACCGAGAATAGAATGTGAATAAACGATGAAAAAGGGAAGATTCTGAACTCAGAATATAGAACTCTACCGGATATCAGAAAGGCGAGACGATGAAATCATATCCGGCCCGATACCGCATAACGAAGTCCGGCTATGAAAAAGAGTCTGTCCCCATTTATGGCGGGAAGGGCGGCAGGCCTGGCGCGAGGCCTGGCGGATAGTTCGGGGGGAGCCCCGGCATTCTGCCCTGCGGCGGGCTCTTTGACTGATCCGACGAGCCGGGCGGCGGGCCTGGGAACAGCCCAGGCGGCGCTCCTGGCGGCAATCCGGGAGCCGGATCAGACTTGGCTCCGGGAAGCGTTCCCCTCACGTGCTTCTCGGCCTTCCTGTTGCAGCTCCAGCAGCGCATAGTCCCGGCTTCGACAGGGCCTGAGCAGTACGGGCAGGTCCAGCGCTCCTCCATCTTCTCGATCCACTTCTCGGGGCCAAGTTCCTTAAGCTCTTCAGACTGGATGACCGGGATGTCGTGATAAAGCTCCGAAGTATCGCTCAGCTTCTCGCAGGGAAAGAAAACGCACTGATGACAGTATGTGAGGCCTTTTCCGACTGCGCAGGCCCGGATTTTGCAGCATCTCCCCCAGCATTCCCCGGTCTGCTTCCTGCATCCCTGGCACTGGATCTCGGACGCGCCAACAGTCCTTCCCATCTCCTTCGAGAGGGCGAAAGCAGTGTTTCTCTGCTGCTCCTTCCCGCGCTTCATCGCAAGATATACCGGGCAGGTGCCGCAGTAGTACCCGCAGGTGCCTATGTTTCCGCCTTCACTGTCGTCTTTCAAAGTGCCATCCTCCCTGCCGTAACACGCTTTCTCCTCGTTATTCTTTTTCAGAGGATACTTTCCTTCTCATCAGGCTTACAGGTGTCTGAACCGATCATGGCCCCGGACCGCATCCTCCCATCAGTATGCTTTTCCGCACCGGCATTGACATCCGGCCGGATCACGGCAATCTAAAATCCTCCTTAGGAAAAAGAGGAGAATGGGCATGACGGGGAAAATCATAGAAAGTATGAAACCCTCTGTATATTGGAGGGATATGTCATTTCATGGAGACTGAAACAAAACTCAGATTCACTTCGGGAGTCGCAGAGACCCGTTAAACAGGAGGTACCATATGAAACTCACCACCACAGTAGAGCCGCTCGAAGACATAAAGGCCGAGATGCTGCTCGTTACCATCTTTGAAGGTGAAAAGGAGCTTAAAGGGAGACTGGCCTGGCTGGACAGAATCCTGGCAGGCCACATCACACATCTGCTGCAGACAGGAGAGGTCCAGGGAAAGTACAAGGAGCATGCCATGCTGCACGCCAGGGGCATAGGAGCCGACAGGATCCTGATAATGGGCCTCGGCAAAAAGGAAGACTTCAACCTGGACAAGATCCGCTCCATCCTTGCAATCACGGCCAGGAACTGCAGGAGGCTCCACGCAAAGTCGCTTGCAGTGGACAGCTTCACGGCGCACGGAATCAGCGCCCATGAGAGCGCCCGCGCGATCATCGAGGGCATAGTGCTGGGGATGTACAAATTCACCAAGTATATGGGTGAAAGCGCCAAGAAATATGAAGACAGGATCGAAGAACTGATACTGGCAGACGCGCAGGAAGAGAACCTCGCCAGCCTCGAGGCCGGATACAGAGAGGGATACGTTGTATCGACTGCCGCCAACTTCGCAAAGGACCTCGTAAACGAGCCTGCAAACTCTCTCACGCCTGCAAGGTTCGCAGAGGTGGCTGGAGAAGTAAAAGAAGAGCTGGGCCTCGAGATAGAAGTCTACGACGAGCACGAGATAGAAAAGAGAGGTATGGGCGCGATGCTGGCCGTTACGAGAGCCGGCGAAAACAAGCCCAGGTTCGTGGTGCTCCGCTATAAAGGCGCTGGGGAGGGTTCCCCCTGGATCGGCCTCGTGGGAAAAGGCATCACATTTGACAGCGGCGGCCTCAATATCAAGACAGGCGACTACATGAACCACATGCACTGCGATATGGCAGGCGCGGCAGCCGTGCTGGGAACGATAAAGGCGGCGGCGCAGATGAAGATTCCCCTTAACATTCTTGCAGTGATGCCTATGGGAGAGAACATGCCGGACAGCACGGCTTACAAGGTGGGCGATGTCCTGAAGTCCCTCGAGGGAAAAACGATAGAGGTGCTCAACACGGACGCCGAGGGAAGGCTCCTGCTGGCAGACGCGCTGACCTACGCGCACCAGTTCGGGGTGGAGCAGCTCATCGATATAGCTACTCTGACAGGCGGCATCGTGATAGCGCTCGGCAACCATCTGTCAGGCATCATGGGCACCGATCAGGAGCTGATTGACTCGATAATATCGGCTGGAGAAAAGACAGGCGAGCGGCTCTGGCAGCTCCCGCTCTACAAGGAATACGCGTCACAGCTCAAGAGCCACGTGGCGGACATAGAGAACAGTGGAGGGCGGCCTGCCAGCTCGATAACCGCGGCCTATTTCCTCAAGGAGTTCGCCGGCAAGACGAAATGGGCCCATATAGATATCGCAGGCACAGCCACCACTGACGAGGCCATCACGCTCTACGTGAAAAACCCCTACCTCCCCAAAAACGGCGCGACTGCAGTGGGAGTGAGGCTTCTATATCAGTATCTGAAGGACTACACTGAAAAGATGGCAGCCAGGGCCAGCAACGAGACCGGTGAGAACGAGACCGAGTAGATTATTGAAAGGAGATACTGTAATGCATCTGATTGCACGACGAACGGCTATTCACTTCATATGTGCCCTCCTGCTGATATGGGCGCTCCTCGCGGCGACGGCCTGGGCGGAGAACGTCAGGATCGTCAGGGACGAATACGGAATTCCGCATGTGTACGCAACTACTGACGAGGCGCTTTTCTACGGCCAGGGCTACGCAATGGCTGAGGACAGGCTGTTTCAGCTGGAGATGTGCCGTCTTGCCGCATCAGGAAAGCTTTCTTCGGTGCTGGGCGATAAATACCTCGAATACGACGAGATTCAGAGGCGCGACATCTTCACCGACGTAGAGATTCAGAAGATGTTCCTGACCCTGCCGGAAGAGCAGAAGAACGTGTACAACGCATTTGCCGCCGGAATAAATCAGTACATCAAAGAGGCGAAGGAGCAGCCTGACAGGAAGCTCTCCATAGAGTTTCACAGGTCAAAGCTCGAGCCTGTCCAGTGGAAAGGTGAGGATGTGATAAGGGTATACCTGAACAGCTTCCACCACTTCTTCGAATACAGCCAGGAGCTTCAAAACTCGGCGCTCTACAAGTTTGCCCTCGACAAATACGGCGAGGTGGAAGGGAAAAACGTATTCGACGACGTGGTGTGGAAAGACGATCCAGGCGCGCCGGTGACGCTGCCGCAGTGGGCTCCCGCAAAGAAGGAGAAAGCTCCCACAAGCTACAGGCCTTCCTCGCCGGGAATTGCCGCGATTGCCAGAGAGTATTCGCGCCAGTGCTCAAAAGTGCAGGATACACTGATGTCGCTCGGCGTTCCTTACAAGGCGGGAAGCTATGCGGTAGCCGTATCTGGGAAGAAGACCACGACAGGCAATCCGATGCTGCTCGCAGGGCCGCAGGTAGGCTTCGGCCTCCCGTCGTTCCTGTACCAGATAGGAATGCACGGCAAGGAGATCGACTGCTACGGAACCGCCTTCATCGGAATTCCGGGAATCATAATCGGCCAGAACAAGGACATGGCCTGGGGAGTGACAGTAGGCAAAGATAATCAGGTCGACTTCTTCAAAGAGAAGCTGAACCCGAAGAACCAGTACCAATACTGGTACAAGGGCAAATGGGTGGACATGACCAAAGACTCCTGCTTCATAAAGATCAAAGACAAAAAGGACATTGTCTTCGACGTATACAGGACCGTTCACGGGCCGGTCGTCTCGTGGGACATGAAGGACACCCTCAATCCTGTCGCATACAGCAAGGTTTACTCATACAGGGAGAACCCGCTTGAGAGCTGGAGATGCTCTCACAGGCTCCTCAAGGCGCGTAACAGCGACGAGTTCTTCAACGCGACGCGCACTTCCGCATACTCGCTGAACTGGGTGGGAATAGACAGAAAAGGGGACATAAGCTACATCCACACAGGCATATTTCCAATCCGAGCAGCAGAGGTGGATCCCCGCCTCCCGACAGACGGAACCGGCAAGTGCGACTGGAAAGGCTTCATGAACGCAGCCGATCTCCCGCAGGGCAAGAATCCAGCCGAGAACTATCTCGTGACGTGGAACAGCAAGCCTGCCAGAGAGTGGTCAAACGGTGAAATGTCGACATCGTGGGGCGTTCAGAACAGGATGAATCTCTTCCTTAAACTGCTGCGCTCAGCCGAACTGAGAGAGGTATCGTTCCAGGATCTGAAGAACATCGACGAAGCCATCAGCACGACGAATGTTTACGCACCGGAAATAAAGCCCATTCTGCTCGCCGCACTCGAGACCCACACCGACCCTGATATCAAGGCGGCTGCAGAGCAGCTCAGATACTGGGACAACCGCTATACCGATCAGAACCGCGACGGCCTCTGTGATTCGCCCGGCGCGCTGATCTTCGATACCTGGTGGGAGAATCTGATCCCCGACCTCTTCTCCGATTCACTGGGAGAGCATGCAAACATGACGTGGAACGGCCTTGGCGCCTCACTCGTGCTGAGAGTCCTCAAGAAGGAGGAAGTCGGAGGGATGCCTCTTCATCACGATTTCATGAACGGAAGGGATACGCGCGAGATTATGGCCGGCAGCCTCAAGAAAGCCATCACGAAGATCAAGGAGAAATACGGCAGTGAGCCTTCGAAATGGCTCAAAAAGTACGCCGAAGTCGACCTCCTGCTCAGGATGGCCAGACTCGGCGATCTTCCCTTCGGTTGCGGAGAAAAGGTCGTGCTCCCCTACCAGAACAGAGGAAGCGTGGTCCAGATAGTCGAGGCGTCGAAGATATGGGTCAAGGGAGTCGACGCCATGCCTCCAGGCGAGAGCGGCTTTGTGTCAAAGGACGGGAAAGCCTCCCCGCATCTGAAGGACCAGTTGAATCTCTATAACGACAGGAAATACAAGGACATGCTGTTCTACCCCGAGGACGTTCAGCATCACACGGAAAGCGAAAAGATTCTCGAAGTGAAGATATAGCGAAAAAAACGCGAAGTAAACGAAGAACCGGAACGAAACAAAAGGCGCGGCAGAATAAAAGCTGCGTCTTTTGTTGAAAGGAGTGGAGCAAATGAAAGTAATGACGTCGTTTCTGCTGATAATCTGCCTGTGCTTCTCTGTCCAGGCGCAGGCCATGGCATCTGACGGCCCGCAGGGAAAGATCCTCTTCCTTAATGACACGGACATATGGGTGATAAATGCAGACGGCACAGGCCAGAAAAGGCTCACCAGGACCGAAAAGTGCAACTATCCCGTATGGTCTCCGGACGGGAAGAGAATTGCCTTTCACCAGATCGGAGAGAATTCCGGGATCTGCTTGATACAGACTGACGGAAACAATCCCAATCTGGTTCCGGGCACCGAAAAGATAGTGGGGCGGCCCTGCTGGTCTCCAAAAGGCGATGAGTTGATCTTTGGAGACAGCGATAAAAAAGCCATCTGCTCGGTTCCTGTGGAAGGCGGCGCTCCACGCGTTCTGTCTGTGGGATTTCCCGAGGCATGGGACCCTTCCATGTCGCCGGACAGATCGTTCATAGTCTTCTTTGCAGGTAACTATGACGAAGGCAGGGTCACGAGAGTCAGCCTGGCAGGCGGCGACAGCTCAACGAAAGCACACCGCCCTCTTACGAAAAACATCTCAGCCTATCCAAACCTTTCCCGGGACGGGAAAAAAGTCGCCTTTACGCAGGACGGTGTCATCTGGATCATCAATTCGGACGGCACGAATCCCGAGAGAGTTGCGAAAACGGAGGGCGGCTTTTACAAGGAGCCATGCTGGAGCCCTGACGGAAGATATCTGGCCGCGACCCGCGAGAGCAGCAGGGGAACGGAGATCGTCATCGTGAATCTGAGCTCCCGAACAGTAAAGGCACTGAAGCTTGGATCCGCATATGTAAGCGCTCCCTGCTGGGGCCAGTAGGCTGGATCGATAGAACAGGGATCAAGGGACCAGGGATCAAGGGATCGAGAGTTCAAGGGATCAAGGGATCGAAAGAGAATCTCTTCCCATTAGCCACTCGATCACTTCATCATCTCAGAGATCAGATGGTTTCTTCCTTACCTGGATCCCTCGACCACTTGGCCACTCGATCACTGCAGTAATACCTGGAAATATGAGATTCGATGATTCCGTCCCACAGTATTGCAATATCGACTGCAAATCTGATATAATAAAAGCGGCGAGATACATAGACAGGTCTAATCCTGTATTTTAGACAAAGATTCTGACATACACTCCACCCTTGATTTCCATCTTACAGGAAATAGATAGTGACGCTACTGAATGGTTGTTTTTCGGTCTGCCTTATCTGATCTCATCTGATCATGGCAGCGGCTCTGCAAAATGCGACTGCAGAGCTGCAGAGACAGGGCAGACAGAGAAGCAGCCGGTTTTGCTTCATGCGCGATGAATAAGACTCCCGGATCTGCAACTGCGGATATAAGGGAATCAGCGTGAGATGTGGGGGAAAAATGAAGAGAACCATAAAGACACTCGTCATTGAAGATTCCGATAACGATCTGGAGCTGATCCTGAGGTCTCTCGAGAGCGATGAGACTGAAATAAAGTGGCGACAGATATTGTCGGCCGAAGAGATGATGTCTGCGCTGACAGATGAAAGATGGGACCTGATAATCTCGGACTATCACCTCCCCACCTTCAGCGCCCCTGCAGCGCTCGCAATGCTGAAAGATATGGGCATGGACATCCCGTTCATAACGGTCTCCGGATGCATCGGAGAGGATACTGCCGTCGCGATGATGAAATCAGGCGCCCACGACTATGTCATGAAGGACAGGCTCGTGAGACTGGGTCCGGTAGTGGACAGAGAGCTGCGCGAAGCGCGGGTCAGAAGAGAGCGGAGGCGTGCCAGCGAGGAGAGCCTACTCAACGAAGAGCGCCTCGAGTCGCACTACAGGCTGAGTCAGATGACTGAAGCCGACGAGATGGAGGTTATGAACTACGCCCTGGAAGAAGGCGTGAGGCTTACAGGCAGCAATACAGGATATCTGTATTTCACGGACAGGGAGGGCTCGTTCGGCCCGTTCATCTTCTCAGACAGATTCTCGAATTCGTGCCGGGAGAGAATAGCCACGCAGGTCTCCACAGATAAGGACTGCCTGTGGGTTGAGTGCTTCAATACAGGACAGCCGGCAATTCACAACGAGCGTGAACGAAGTGAAATGAACATGGACTGCCCTGAAGATCATTTTCACATGTCCAGGCACATGGGCGTTCCCGTGTTTGACGGGCAGAGTATAGTGGCAGTAGCCGGCGTCAGCAACAAAAAGGACAGGTATGACGAGACAGATGTTCGGCAACTGTCTCTGTTCATGAACGAGATGTGGAAGATGATAAGGCGCCGGCAAGCAGAGGCGGAGCGGCACGCCCTCGAGGCTCAGCTGGCGCAGATACAGAAGATGAACTCGATAGGGCGCCTGGCCGGAGGAGTCGCCCACGATTTCAACAACCTCTTGACAGTCATACTGGGCAATTCAGAGCTGATGCTGTACAAAATCACCGACAAGAACTCGTATATGTACGAATTGCTCAATGAGATAGTGAAAGCCGGCGAAAAGGCGAAGGACCTGACGCGCCAACTGCTGGCCTTCGGAAGGAAGCAGCGCCTCGAAATCAAGACAATTAACCTCAATGAGATAATAAGCAACTTCGAGAAGATGCTGAAGCGCATCATAGGTGAGGATATAGAGATTGAGACTTCGCTGGACGCCAATCTGCAGAGCATCAATGCCGATAAGGCCAAGATGGAGCAGATCATCCTGAACCTCGCCGTGAACGCCCGTGACGCCATGGGCAGAGGGGGAAAGATCTTCATTGAGACATCGAATATCACAATAGACGAGGAATTCGCCGAGACTCACCCAGGCCTCAAAGTCGGCCCTTCGATAGTGATGACGATCAGGGATACGGGATGCGGAATGGACAGTGAGACACTTCAGCACATCTTCGAGCCGTTCTTCACCACGAAGACAAAGGAGAAAGGCACGGGGCTGGGCCTTTCGATAGTGTACGGCATTGTCACGCAGCACGGCGGGCATATCCATGTCGAAAGCGAGCCCGGAAAGGGAACGACATTCAAGATATATATTCCCTCTATAACGGAGAACTGACTCAATGGAGAAGCCCCGCAATATCCAGCCAATGCCTCTGAAGGGCTTCAGGGCTCCACTGCCGTTCAGAACGGCAGCGGCATACTGAAGGCTATCAGCACCGGAATGGAAATGAGCGTAAAATGAAGCCCACCCCCGCTGGCCTGCTCCTCCTTCTGCTGCTCATTCTGCTGTCATTCCCCGCAGAAGCCTCTATCGATCTCATCGAGGAATCTGTTGACGGGGTGAATATAAAGGCCGTATCGATAGATCTCACAGACAGAAGAGTGAGCATAACTCCTGAGGTCAAACTGGGACTGCCCTTCGACACTGAAAGCCTGCAGTGCTTCCTGTGCAGAAAGAGGCCTGTCGCGGCAATAAACGGAACATATTTCAACATGGAGACTTCGACGCCTGTCGGGGAGATAACGATCGCCGGCAGAAAGGTCAACTCTTCAGCCATCGGCACCGTTTTCGTGCTTACCACCGACAGGGAGGCCTTCTTCTTCGACGCAAAAAAGCAGGCCAGGGTCAACAGGAAGTCCTTCGAGATGACCCTCGGCGCAGGTCCGAGGCTTCTGGAACAGGGAAGGGTGTGTCACAGCTTCAGCGCCGAAGGCTTCAGAGACAGAAATATCCTTCGGCCTGCCCCCCGCTCTGCGATAGCCATATCCGGCAGGAAACGCCTCTACCTGGTCGTCTCATTTTCCGCCGTCGACCTGGACAGATGGGCCAGGACGCTGTGGTATCTCGGCTGCACCGACGCGATGAACCTGGACGGCGGCAGCTCTGTGGCACTGTCGTACCGCGGCGTCGTTCTAGCCTCCCCTGCCAGGGCCCTCTCGAATTACATAGCCGTCTACTACAATTAGCCTGGAAGCCAATGCCACTGAATAAATAATATCTGTATTATAAAGGAGAGGTGGGGATGGAGGAGATAGGGAGAGTAAAAATTTGAGAAGGCCGTCTTTCAAGCGTATAACACCATATTCGGAATCCCTCACCATCTCCGCTTTATCCCCATATCCCCCTTATTACACTCATTGTTTATATTCGTTCTGGAAATGCTTCTTACTGATTCACAGGTATTGGCCTAGAAGCTGAAGTTGATCTTGTGAATCTTCACATATTCCTGCAGCGATGTCACCGTGTCCTTGGACAGAGCGCGGATCTTCATATTGCTCGAATATGCGGATATGGTCAGTTTGCTCAGATATTCAAAGGCAACGACCTTGTCGATCACTTCCTTCAGCGTGGCGCCGCCGACGAGCACACCGAAGTTCCTCAGAAGTATCACATCGCTGTTTGTGCTCTTCTCGCCTATCGCGCTGAGAAGCTCGTCGCTCCCTGGATGGTAATAGGGGACTTCTGCGACCTTGTCGATCTGAATCACCCCGAGCGGAAGCATTCCCGGCTCGACAGAGACATCCGAGCAGGCAATCAGGGTGGAAAAGGTCGGCTGCGATAGAATGGCGGCCTTGAAGCCGGCCCTGTTCCTGTAGATCTCGCCGTGCACCTTGACATCAATCGGGGCTATGCCTCTTCCTCTCCAGCGTTTCTGAGCCCAGTCATACGTTCCAAGCTGGTTTTCCAGAACATCACTGTATGTCGCGCCCCTTGGCGTGATCATGAGCTGCGAGCTCCTTGTCCTCACACTGATACTGCCTGACTGCCCCCAGATGAGGCCCTCCTGGTAGCAGAACTTGAAAGATCTCAACAGCTCTTCCTTTAGTTTAGCCATTCGCCACCCCTTTCGCGGGTTTCTGTTTTTTGTGGATCGCTTCAAAATGCCTGTAAAGTAACGCTCAAAATAAACACCATCATAGAGCGGGGTTTATTTTGATTCCATGAGGCCTGCCTCATGGCGTTACTTATGCTCTTGAGTATAAAGCTATTCTGCCCGCCCTCAATGCTTTCCTTCAGGCCCGTCCTCTCCAGACAGGGATCACTCAGTTTTCAGGCAGAGAGCTTTCTCTTCATTCGCGTCATTCGTCCCATTTGTCTCATTCGCGTATTTGTTCCTGATAGGCGTTAGTTGTCCCCACTTTATGATGGAAAATTAGTAAGCTGTCCCCATTTTCCCTGGCAGGAATCCCGTATCGGTGAAGCTGAATAGAGGATCTATCATGAAGGGAGGCGAGTTCATGAAAATCAACATATCCGGGATCATCTGCTGCCTTCTTCTTCTGGCAGGGCTTTCCACGATGAGGAGCGGGGCTCTGCAGGCTGAAGAGCCTGAAAAGGCGCTCCAGGGAGTGCTGGTCTTCTCGAGAAGCTCAGGGCTCTGGCTTCACAGCCTCTCTGACGGAAAAGAGACTAAGCTGCTGTCAGATACTAAATGCGAGTCACCTCGGCTGTCCCCTTCCGGCGACTGCATCGTCTTCACATCCAGAAGAGACAGATATATTACTCCTCCCAGGAAAGAGGCGATAAACGGCCAGATATATGTATTCGACAGAAAAACAGGCAGGACATCGAGGCTCTTGACGTGCCCCGACTCGGACTGCCAGTCGCCTGTCTGGTCAGCCGATGGAAAAGAAGTCGCCTTCGGGCGGGCAAATTATAAAGAGATAGTCAAGAAGGAAGGCGGGATGACAGACTACCGGACCGAGATCTGCATCGCCGACGCGAAGACAGGGAAGCTCAGGATAGCGGCAAAGGGAGTGACCGGATACGAGTGGCAGGACTGCATGGACCCGGTCTATTTCGATAACGGCAGCAGGCTCGTCTACTTCTACAGCGAGCCCGGGGTAAGAGAGCCGAATATAATCTCAATGCCGGACGCGAAAAAGATACAGACAGAGAAGGTTCTAAGGGCTCTCACAAAGCGCAGTGAATGCTGCTTTCTCGCATTCTCCGGCGACGGCAGGTACGTGGCACTGACTGAGATGACATCGCAGTCGATATTCCTGATGGAGCGGGCGACAGGCGTCGTAAAGGAGCTGACCCCGTTCAGCGAAAACATGGGCAACTCGATAATTCTCCATTCCTTCTCGCCTGACAGCAGGTACATACTGTGCTCGATCCCCGTGACAGACGACGAATCGCGCATTTTCATCATCTCGCTGGAAGGCAGAGTGGCAAGAGAGATCAGGAAAGGCAAGGATCCCTGCTGGGGAAAGCATTGAAAGCCCTCCGGGCAACAGGGTCCGGACAACTAGTGAAAGAGAAAGTGGGAAGCCCTATGAAGATAATATTCACGCACTTCTGGCTCGTGGCGATAGCAGTAAACATTCTGAACACATTCATATACTCGTCGAGATCGAAGAAATACATAAATGAAGACCCTTCACTGGCAGATGGCTACAGTAAGCTGTTGCAGGGATATGCTTTCTGGAGCAGTCTGCCCTGGATCGTTATGGGGTCGGGCATACTAACAGGCCATGCATCGGGAATCTTCGACTACCTGCGGCCAAAAGAGATGAACGTCTTCGTGATTCTCTTCTACTGCTCGATACTCTTTATAATGCTTGCAGGCGACGTCTGGGTATTCATGCTCGGCGGAGCCGATTTTCTGGGCAGGCATCCGGGATTTATCACGTTCAGGGCCGGATTCTCTCACGGCAACGTAACCAATCCCGGCACGATAAAGCTGCTCTCTCTTGCGATGACGGTCATCACTCTGTTCGCGATGTGGATGATCTGGACGAGCAACATGCCGACTCCGCCGCAGTTCCCGGAATAATCTAAACCCAATGCAACTGAAATAAAGAATTCTGGTGTAATAAAGGATAGGTGGGGATTGGGAGATTGGGAGATAGGGAGAGTAAAACAGTTGAGAGGTCTGTCTTTTATGCAATATAATACTATTTTCGGAATCCTTTCCATCTCCGCATTATCTCCATCTCCCCATTTTTACACTCCGTGTATGATATTCTTTCCTGTAAAACTTGCATAATTTCAGGGCATTGGATTTAAACCTTCAGCAACAATGCCCGGGAATTAAATGAACAGCGACATGCATTCCAGGGATGTCTTTCGTGAAGATCCCTTCAGAATGGGATTTCCAAAGGTTTACATAACGTTTTGATTTTTCAGTTTTTTTTCAAAGGCCTTTCAGAAGTTTTTTATCCGCTGTCGTGACTAAAGCGGTGGAAAGGTTGAACGGAGGTAAGGACGATGATTGGAAACGAAAACGCAATGTCAAGCTACACAGTATTCAAAACGAGCGTGCCGAGCTCGCTTCCTCCAAACTACCATCTGAAGAAGCAGAAGATGGCCCGCGAAGAGCAGTCATACGGCTATGACATATATGATACATATACACCGACCCCGGTGAACCGCGGCTCGAGAAGACAGGAAGAGGAAGAGGATCTCTACGGACTGTTCAGGAGACTCAATGAGAGACTCTTCGGAGGCTCATTCAATGACAGCAGCGAGTCGTCAACAGTAAGCCCGTCGATGATGAGACCCGAGACAAAAACGACATCGCGCAGAAACCACGAGAACGAGCTGCCTCCGCAGATCAACAACAACTGGTGGAACCTGGCGCACAGCGACAATAAGGTCGAGAGAACGACCGGCAAGACCATGGTGCGCGACCTGCACGACTGGTGCCAGACAGAGTATGATCAGACCAGAGAGATGGATAAGAGCTTCTACACTCCGCAGGAGCTCCGCGACAGAATCACCACATTCAAGGAGCTTCACCAGGAGTTCTCGCTGGCAGATCTGAAAGACCAGTGGTACAAAAAGGATCAGAAGGCAGAGGCGTGGTCGGCCGAGGAATCAGAGCCGTGGGATCTTTCAACACCGCTTCCTCTCAACACAAAGGGCCTGACGATGTATGACGCGATGGAGGAAGAGTCATACCGCAACACATTTTATTCCTCAACAGTCGAGATGGTTGCATAAAAGAGAAAAGGAGCTCACAGGATACCAGGTAAAAATTATGATTTGATCACTTTTATATGAATTGTTGAATTTTCCGGTTCAAGATACCGGTTTGAAAGTTGAATATCCCCGCTGTCATCGGATTTTAACCGTGTTTACAAGCCGTTTACATTTTGGTTCAATTTTCAACCTTTTTTCACAGACCTTTCATCTTTTTTTGATTGGATCGGGGCAGGGTATTTCATCGGTTCCAGGCGCCGCTGTACTAAAGAGGAAATGAGGGGGTCGTGAAAGAAAACCCGTAAAACGCTTTTCTGGAGAGGCTATGAGCTCCGGTTCACTATACAGATATGCAATGGTTCTTCTCTCCATCGCCGGAGCAGCGGCAACTCTCATTCTGATGCCGTTTCAGGGGCTCCACCTGATAACAGTGACATCTGTTCTGGTGCTGCTCGCCGTGTCTGCAAGGCTGAGCCTCCCGAGAACCCATCTGGAGATAACTCCTGTCTGCACCTTCATACTCGCAGCCATCTGGATGATCGGGCCGCAGGCCTGGATCCCTGCGATCATCCCGGCGCTGCTCTTCCACCTGTCGGCGAGGTTCCCTGCAATAAAGCCTTTCGCCCTCAGGCGCCATAACATCAGCCATACAATACTCGTGACAGTAATAGCCGGATTCGGCTATATGGCGCTCGGAGGCAGGCTCCGCTTCGCATCGCTTTCCACGTCCGATCTCATCCCGGTGCTCGTGTCGACAGGTCTTTTCATTGTCTTCAATATCCGGGATCTGACCTCCCTGCTTCCTTCCGAGACAAAATCGGGCCCTTCACAGGCGAGGGCTCATTCAGTCTCGGCGCTCGTCGATTTCGCCTTCGTTCCTGTGAGCATAATAGTCGTGCTCGTCTATTCCAACTGGGGACCGGCCTGCCTCTTCTTCATAATGCTCCCCCTGCTGTTCGGTTATTTCTTTCTAAGAAAGGCCTTCAGGGATTCGGAGGAAAAGGACGACCTCAACACGTTCTACAGACATGCGCAGATCATCAGCGCCAGCATTAACCAGGATGCTGCCCTCAACGCAATCGTGGACGAGAGCATGGAAGTCGTTAAAGCGGACGGCGCGCTTCTCGTCCTTCTTGACGAGGAGCAGAGAGAAGTCGAGTCATTCATTACCAGAGGAGCGCTGATGGAGTTCCCGCTCGCCGACTATCCTCCGCTGATAGAGAAGGTCATGCCGATGCTGCTTGAATCACGGGCTTCCAGGGAGGCCGGGAAAGATGAAATGGCGCCCCTTCTGCAGGAAGGCGCAGCCATCTTTGCACTGACGCCCCTGCTCGAGGAAGAACATATTATCGGATTCACCGTGACAGCAAAGGGCTCTTTTGAAGAGAAGGACCACCAGTACCTGACAATCGCGGCATCGCAGGCCTCATCCGCGATTCTGAACGCCCGGCTCTACAGGAGGGCTGTCCAGGCCAACGAGGAGCTGAAGGCGGCGCAGGCCCAGCTCATATCCAGCAGTAAGCTGGCCGCAGTCGGCCAACTGGCGGCAGGTGTCGCTCATGAGCTCAACAACCCGCTCGGAGCTGTTCTCACGAACTTTCAGACGCTCACGCCGTATCTCGAGGGGAGGGAGGATCTGAAGGCCAGCCTCAGGGAGGCCGAGGAGGCGGTGATTGTCGCCAAGACGACTATCGAAAAGCTCCTTCGCTATTCCAGGCAGGCCCAGATGTCCGATCAGCCTGTCGATATGAAGGCGGTGATCATCGATACACTGGAGCTTCTCGAAGATCAATGGGCCAATGAGAAGGTCATCATCGAAAAAAAACTCTATGAGACTCCGGTGATAACCGCCAATCCGAACCATCTCGGGCAGGTCGTGACGAACCTCTGCATCAACGCTTACGACGCCATAGCGGAATCAGGCCGTGAAGGCGGTGTGATCACAATCCGATGCGGGGCTGAAAGCTCATCGATCGTCTTCTCGGTTCGGGACAATGGAAACGGCATCCCAGACGAGGTTCAGAAGGATATCTTCAAGCCGTTTTTCACCACGAGGGAGAGGGGAAAATATGCCGGGCTCGGCCTTTCGATCAGCAGAGATATTGTGAGGAGGCACGGAGGATCTATCGAAATGAGCACGAAGATAAATGAAGGTTCAGTATTTACGGTCCGTCTGCCTGTTCCCTCCCAGAAATCTGTCAGCCACAACAGTTCGGACTGCAATTGATTCAAGGAGGTGCTTCCATGGTAAAGATTAACTATTTCGGGCACGACTGCTTTGAAATCACAGGCAAAGAGCACAGCGTGCTGATCGATCCGTTCCTGTCCGGAAATCCCATGGCTACGAAAAAGCCATCTGACTTCAAGCCAAATCTGATATGCGTGACACACGGCCACGGCGATCATCTCGGCGACGCCGTTGAAATCTCCAAAAACTCGGGAGCCCCGGTTCTCGGCGTGTTCGAGCTCGCTAACTACTGCGCGGCAGAAGGCGCCAAGACGATAGGAGCCCACATGGGAGGAACGGTCTCGTTCAAATTCGGATGGGTCAAGCTCGTGCCTGCCTGGCACAGCTCATCGTCACCGGACGGAAAGTATCTCGGAAATCCCTGCGGATTCGTGATCCATATGGAAGACTGCACTATATATCATCCAGGCGACACGGCGCTGTTCGGCGACATGAAGCTGATAGCCGAGCTCACGCCGATTAACGTGTTCCTCTGCCCGATAGGCGATCACTTCACGATGGGTCTCAAGGAAGCCGTCAAGGCAGTCGAGCTGATATCGCCGCAGTGGGTGATCCCCATGCACTACAACACATTTGACGTTATAAAGCAGAATCCGGTAGTCTTCAAGGACATGGTGGAAAAAGAGGGCAGGGCGAAAGTGCCCATACTGGCGCCTGGCGAGACATTCGAGCTTCCGGCCGGAGTTCATGCCAAGCTGTGATGACTGAGGGCACATTGATAGAGATGATTAGCCTGGCGCCTACAGGCTCTCCCTGTCAGGCGTCCTGTTGTCTCTGAAGCAGATGCGGAATGATATTCCCTTCTCATTTCTGCAGGTAAGCTCTCCGTCGATCTGGGAGACAAGATCCTTAACGAGAGAAAGGCTTATAGTGCCTGGGTTCTGAAGATCGAAGCCTTCAGGAGCGCCTCTGCCGTCATCTTCAACGGTGAGCGTAACCATCTCATCAGAGTCTATCCGGAGCGCAATGTTGATCTTTCCTTCAACGCCGTCCCGGAAAGAGTGCCTGATCGAGTTGGAAAAGAGCTCATTTGCAATGAGCCCCAGTGGGATTGCGGTCCTGATATCAGGCGAGAACGGGTCGGCATCGATGGAGTATGAAATATTGCTCTTTCTGTATGTCCTGAAGAGCGCCATCAAGATGTCTCTGAGATAATCACCAAAGTCAATCCTGGAGACGCTTCCTGTGCGATGCAGCCTCTCATGCAGCATGGACATGGTCCTTATGCGGCTCTGAGTCTCCCAGAAGGCCTCCTTCAGCTCCGGGATTACTGTGTAATGAGCCTGGATATTGATCAGGCTCGATATGATCTGCATGTTGTTGTTGACACGGTGATGTATTCTGTCGAGCATCCTCTCCTTTTCGATGAGCGCCGCCTTGACAGTATCCTCCGCCTTCTTTCGCAGAGTCACATCCCTTATGAAGGCGCCGACGCCGGCAGGGACTCCCTTGAGCTCTACCCTGAATTTGTGTGTTTCATAAGTGCGGTCGCCGATTGTCTCCTCGTGAATGCATACCTCATCTGAGCTCAATGCCATCAGATCGGTTCTGCGGCATCCTTCAGCAGCCTCGGCAGGCATCAGCTTGAAATCGTCCAGGCCGATGATCTCATCAGCAGATTTTCCGAAAAAATCGGCGTTGGCCTTGTTTATGTATACATATTTGAGCGAGCTGTCCTTCAGAAAGACCATGTCATCTGTGGAATCAAGAAATATCCTGTATGGCTCCTCTATATGCCGCAGGACTTTCTGTCCGCTGTCTGTGCCAATCCCTGCCAGTTCTTCAAGACGGCTCCTGGTTTCCCTGAGCTCTTCGATCAGCTCTTCCCTTGTCTTCTCTTCGTCTGTCATGCAGAGTTCCTTTGTTTTCATGCAAACCTCCATCAACGGCACATCTCCGACATTCCAGCGGTGTATCGTTGAGCTGAAAAATCCCTCTGACCGAGGGACTGCATGAAGAAATACACCCCCCCTTAATATAAATCGTCAGATGCTGAAAAATATTAATACCATGATGAGTATTTTGTTGAGAAAGCCGGGAAATCCCGGCGGAGTTCCATCCGATTCCTTATTCAAACAGCAGAGAGCCGCGCGTTCAAACCAGAATGCCCTGCAGCTCTACGCTCTGGCCTGATTCCTTCTGTCTCTCCTGGATGGTCAGAACGATGTCCTTCAGCGCAGCGATGTGCTCTTTCTCGAGCGACATGACCTCTATCCTCTCCACATCATTCTTCCTGTCGAAGAATGTCATCGAAAAGTCGTATTTACCGAAGAACTCTCTGAGATCGAAGGCCTTTATGTCATCGAAGGCTGAATAGACGACCTTGGGGTTCCCCCATGACTCTTCCTTGATCAGAATCAGACGCTTCTGCGTCAATGCGATTCCGTGCTTCGAGTTCTTGTTCAGCGCTTTTTCGACTGCTTCATCCTTCTCCAGGCTCTGTTCGAGGAGAGGCGCGAAGCTGTGCACAACTTTCTTGAACTCCTCCTCCTGCACGCCTGAGGCTCCGGCCTTGGGCGACACCGGCGTCCTGGGATTCGTGGGATAGAGCGACGCCATTTCGGTGCTGCTGAGGGCTTTTCTGGACTGGGGCATGACGCTTTGAGCCGCCTGCTCCTGGCGCGGCCTTGGCGTGACGTACTGGACCTTGCTCGAATCGAGCGACGGATACTGAGGCTCCGTTCGGAGCTGCCTCTTCAGGAAAAACGTGAATACAGGCGAATCCTTTTCGGACTGAGCCATGTTCTGCACCGAAAAGAGCTCCCAGCCCAGCTTTCCAAGCTCCTGCAGGCTCTTCTCAAAAGATGCGCTGTCAAACTCCCTGGCTTTGACCGAGCGTATCATGTAATCCCACTGATATTCCAAGATGCCCTCCGGAAACAGCTTTCGGCACGAGACTCGAGAAGGTGTCAGGATACTTCTACAATGGGCTGTTTTTACCTTCCACAACCCGGCGATCGTGAAGGCCACTGCAGAGAGCCGGAAACTCAATCCTACTGGAGCTTTCTTCCGAGCAGGAAGGCGCCGATTGCGCCGATTGCGCTTCCCAGGTTGAATTTGAACGCGAACCCGAAAGTTATCTCCGCGATATAGAGATTCAATGTGGCAGGCGGAGTCAGCCCCACATTGACAGATTTGACGATGAAGGGCAGCACGCCTTTCAGCATCTCGGCGCACACGCCGCCAAGCAGAACGCCGACCATGACGAACAGAAATAGAAAAAATCCGTTGAGCTTAAGGTCTTTCATGAGCTGATTACCTCTTTCAATTAATTGGGGCCGTATGGAAGAGGAAAAGATCCCGGCATGAGGAGGAAAGCCGGCTTGCGAGAAACTGCAGTTAAATTCTCCCTTTCGGGGAAAAATCCTTCAACGGCAGGGTTACGGCCTGCCATCTGTTTTCCTGAAGCTCTTCCCGCGTTTATTTCTCCTGATACCGCTCCAATGAGCACTGCCAGATCTTGCCTGGCACTTGCGGGGTAACTTGCGGGTTGTCCGTTATCGATGGAAACCTACGCTCTGGATATTCTTCAGTCCCTCGCCCGGTCACTTTCCCAGGGCGGCGCTGGCGCCTTTTTTTATCAGGAGCTCCACGACTTCCTTATGCCCGACCCTGGCGGCTTCGTGAAGAGGCGTGTGGCCGCTCTTGTTTTTTGTGCTCATGGCGGCTCCGCTGTCTATCAGCAGCCGTATCAGCTCGACGTGGCCTCCGAGAGCGGCGTCGTGAAGGGGGGTCTTCCCCTGGAAGGTGTCCTGGGCGTTCGGATCGGCGCCTTTTCTGAGAAGCATCTCGGAGACATCGACACGCCCCTTCTGGGCGGCCCTGTGCAGCGGAGTCCACCCGAGCTTCGCCCTGGCGTTGACGTCGGCGCCCCTGGAGATGAGAAGTTCTACAAGCTCCCTGTCAGCCTCCCAGGCGGCGTAGTGCAGAAGTGACGAGCCGTTGTCGCTGCGGACGTTGACGCCTATGCCAAGCGAGAGAAAGTCCCGCACCGCATTGTAATCGCCGTTCCTGACCGCCTCGAAGATATCCCTGAAACGGCTGAGCGGCTGAGCGGAAAGGCGGTGCACCCCTATCGGGGCATTCAGTGAATCCATTATCTTTTCAGCTGATTTGGGCCTCTTTTCCGCGTCGTGCTCGAGCATCCTGGCTATGAGATCGCTTATTTGAGCGGGAATATCTTTGTTAAGACCTGCCGCAGGCGGCGTCATTTTTGGGAAATCGCTCTCTTCCTGCGGGTCTTTCCCTGTAAGGAAGTAATACATCACCGCTCCAAGCGAGTAGAGATCGCTTCTCGCTTCGGCGGCGCCTTCCATCTGCTCAGGCGCGCAGTAACCGGACGTCCCTGCCGGCATCTCGAACATATCGGGGCTGAAGATCTGGGCGATCCCGAAGTCGACGAGGAATACCCTGCCGTGATCCTCCATGATGTTCGAAGGCTTCAGATCCCTGTAGACAACCGGCGGATCCTGAGAATGAAGATATTTCAGTATGTCCAGGATCTGCCAGAATATGGAAAGGCCCTCTTCAGCGGGGAGAGGTTTTCTGCCTCGCTGCTGCATCATAGTCTCGGTATCGGTACCGCCAATGAACGTCATGACGAGATAGTGGGCAGGGCCCTGAGTCTCTGCGTCGCCTGCCGTGAAATAGTCTATGACCTTGGGAAGGCCGCTGTGATGAAGGTATGACAGAAGCTTCGCCTCTTTCTTGAAATGCTGCGCGAAAGACTCCATGTCGGCGCTGTCCCTGTGAGTATAGAGCATCTTCTTCAGAGCGACTATGTTCTCGAGCCTGACATCCCTCGCCTTGTAGACGCAGCCCATGCCGCCGGACTTTATCGTCTCGATTATCTCATATCTGTTGTCGAGGAGATGCCTGCTGTCAGGCACGAGACTCCGCCCGCACCCGTCACAGAAGCGGGCCTCCTCCCTGTTTTCTTTTTGGCATGCAGTACACAGATGTGCCATCACATAATCTCCGAGACTGATTCCTTTGAAATACTCTTTGTCTTTATCGGCACCGGCTGAACAGGTGATGCCGTTTATCATCTTATGATATATTCTTCTGGAGCGGCAGTTTCATGTCCTGTCATCATCACGATTAGCCCGAACGGCATCCAGATAGCGTTCAGCTTTTACAGGTCAAGACTTTGTGTAAGAAAAGGGGATATGGAGAGAATGGGGATATGGGGAGAGATTTTTATTATCCAAATAAATCGCTGAAAGCCGAAATTCTCCATTATTTTATCTCCCTCTCTCCTCCATCCCCACCTCTCCTTACTTACACTTCCTGGTTACTTTAATACCTTCTCTCACCTGCAAATTTCAACTTTGCAGTGCTCACGGTGCTTCCGTACATTCAGAGGAGGATGGGGCAGGGGCTTGCTCCATCCTCCCTGAAAACGGGGGGGGCGAATTACGGGGAAAGAGGCTACTACCCGACGGGGGTAGATAATCAGCGCTTTTTTTCAGCCAGCCAGGTGCTTTTTAGCAGGCCGGCAACTTCCGAAGGGCGCTCCGTGGCAAATTGCGCGAACTTCTCAGATGTGTTGATCCTCGTATTCTCGCTTTCTCTGCCGCGGCCGTGCTTTTCGGTGTTCAGATCGGCTATGTCACACGATGTCGCAGCCTGTGAAGCGGCGAGGAAGAGTCCTGAGCGCCTCCCTGCAGTCTCGCGTCTCCTTACCGCATATACCGCCAAGGGCACGAGCAGTGAAAGCATCACGACGTTCAGAGCCAGCAGATGAAGCGGCGTGAGTATCGCCCATTGGCCCTGACGGCCAGTGCCGGGGCCCTGTATTCTCTGTCTCTGCAGATCCTGCACCACATTGCTCGTGAACGGGACGCTCGCCACAGTCACGGCGTCGTTTCTCATCTGGTCATCATAACCTATGGCGCCCTTCACTATCTCCCTGACCTTGTCCACCTGCGCGGGAGAGAGGTTGTCCACGAGCACGCTGGCAGTTATTCTGCTTATGTCTCCTGCAGGCTTTACGGTCTCGGTCTTCGTCCTGCTGACATCCATTATCTCTGTTGTCTCGCCATTCCTGTAAGCCTGTCCCTTTCCATCGCTGCCTTTGAAGGACATCTGAGTTCCTGTATCGCCATCCTTCTGAGTCAAGCTGAAATTTTCCTCACGGCTCTTTCTTTTCGTCACCACAGAGCCCTTTGTCGACGGATCTCCAACTGCATAACGCTCAGTCCTCTTCGATGAGGTGTCGATTGTCGTGTCGATCACCACGATGGCCTTATCCGGGCCGAAGGCCTTGTCCAGGATGCCCTGCACCTTTCTCTGAAGATACTGCTCATAGCTTATCTTCTTCTCCTGCTCCTTTCCGGTGAGCTCTATCGAGCCGGGGGAGCCGCCTTCATCAGTGGGACTTATCGTAATGCCGCACTGATCAACAACTGTGATGTTTTTCTCGTCCAGCTCAGGCACCGATGAGGCGACCAGCTTCATGATTCCTTTGACCTGCGCCGGCGCGAGGCGGATTCCGGGATTGGTGGACACTATCACGGAGGCGGTCGTAACGATTTTGTCCTGATTGAAATAATCCCTCTCAGGGCGCGCTATCGTTACGTAGGCGTCGGCTACTCCCTCGAGGGAGCGGATGGACTCTGAAAGCTCGGTCTGAAGAGCGAGCTGCCTGTTATACTGCATCTCGCCGGCAGTCCTCAGCATCAAGCCTTCCCCTTCGGACTTCCTCAGGATCCTCTGAGGGAGATGAAGCTGAGCCATATGGGCCCTCACGCGGGTTCTGCACGACGGAGGCAGCATTATGATCGATCCGTTGTCAGCGAGAGTATAGACGATGCCCATGCGGTCCAGTTCGAAGGAGATCTTTCCTGCATCGACAGGGGAGAGTTTGTCAGGATAGAGCGGCACATACGCTGTGCTCTTCTGATAGAATAATACCGAGACGATGGCGAAGGTCAATAAAAGCAGGGTTGTTACAGCGATTATCTTCTGCTTTGCCGTAAAGCCGGAAACAAGCTTTTCGAGGGCTTTGTAAAAGGGGATCTTTGCAGATGCGCCGCTCCCCTGGTTGACCGGCTGGGAGCCGGCAGTAGTCCTGAACCCACTCTGAACACCTGTAGCCATTTTTTCTCCTCCTTTGCATGTGAGCCTTATATTGAGCTCATAGGGCCTTTTCGGCCTCATTCTATGCATCGCAAGCACGGTGTCGGGTCTATGTCGCAGACTCCCTTCCGGGAATCTGCCCGATCTATTGAAGAAGGGGTGGGCAGAGCGCCCTGACTCGCCTCTTTCCGGTCTTTTATACCAGGCTCCTCCTCCCAAAATCTCTTCTCTATCCTGAAAGAGGCGGCGCCTGTGGGCCGGCCTGGCTGCCATTCCCTGCACACCCCTGTCACCTCATGATTGATCAGCCTCCCTTGAACAGTTTCTCGTCCGGTTTTGGGCAAAATAAAGAACTGAGGCGCTTGCACCCAGGGGCTGTTACCTCAGTTCTTAATATCCCTCCCGGAAAATTCCTTACTTTTATTATGACCGCATTTTATTGACAAATTGTGTCCAAAAAGTTACAAATATATGTATTTTTTGTTAACAGAATATGAACACGATATCCGGCCGCTAGCCTCCCTTCAGTGATTTCCTTATGTCTACAACATCGTCAGCCGCCGCCTGAAAAGCCTGCAGGCCCTGGAACAGAAAGTCGGGGCTCGATTCGAACATCAGCATGGTCTCGAGCGCTTCCCGCATCGACGCGATGCTCTTCGAGAACTGCTCAGCCGATTCCCTGATCTCATCGTTTTTGGATGACTGGAGCGCCGCCTTCGCCCTTCCCTCGAAGTCACTCCTGACTCCTTCCAGTTTGTTGAGGTAGCTCTTGATCTCGCTCTTCAGCTCTCCGGCCTTCAGATTCCCTTTTTCGAACCTGGCCACCGCATCTTCAATCCTCGCTATGTTGAGCGGAGAAGGCTCGTCATAGTCTGAGACTTCCGCCGCGCCGCCCTCCTGCACTATCAGCGGAAGCAGCGCCCCGCACTTTTTACATATCTTTGCGCCCACATTGTTTTCCATTGAGCATTTGACACAGATCGGCTTTTTGCCGCGCTCCTTCAGAACCTTCTCCTGAATCGTCTCCTGCGCCGCCTTCTGGATCTCCAGCAGTCTGGGAAGAGGCTTCTCGAGCATGGCGAGACCTTCGAACAGATGCTGCCTGTCATTGTCCTCGAAGAACCTGAGCATCTCGTCGATCCCCTTCCCCTGCCCGGCGAGGATCTCATAGACCTCCTTTACCTCGCCCGGAGCGCCCGGAGCCGATTTGCCGCGCCTGAACTCTTCTTTGATCTCATTATGTGACTGGGCAAATGACTCGACCTTCCTGGCAAAGTACTCGAGCACGACAGTGCCGTTGACTGCCCGCCCTGCAAGCTCTTTCAGCTCCTCAATGTAAGGAGACTTCGACACTTTGAGGATCTCCTTCTCCATGGACTGGACGATCTGCGATACTATCGCAGAGTAATTCTCAAAATGCCTCCTGAGCTCATTGAGATCGAGATCCTTCGACTTGGACTTCATCTTTTCGGCAAAGGAAATGAAAAAGGTCCGGAACTGTATCCTGTTGATCTGAGCGGCGTTCCAGGCGTTCTCCACGGCGAAGAAGAGCGGGAATCCCTTTATCGCCGCATGGATGTCATCATAGAACGATGCGAGAAACGTCAGCGAGCCGAACGCTCCCTGCACTGCCTCCCACGAGACCTTCCCATCCTTCCAGCCTTTGTATGCCAGCGAAAACTCCTCCAGCGCAGGCAGCCGCGAAAAGGACTCGTCGCCCATGGCTTTCAAATCCATCTCTTTCAGCAGCACAGAGATATTCTTTGACGGGTATTTGAGCAGCCTCATGCCATCGGCGATTTGAACGGGTTTCTTATCTTTGATATAGGCGGACAGCGCCCCGACGCCTTCCCGGAGATCTACGACCAGCTTCCCGGCAGCTTTGCACAGCTCTTTCTCGTCTCCGTGCAATTCCTCGAAACGCCTTACGGTGCCGTCAAGGCGCTCGATCAGCTCTGCAAGAGGCGGCAGCCACCCTGCGAGAGCCTCGACAGGCTCCTTGCCGTTCGCCACGTTCAGGGCGGTGCGGATGCACGAGTTGATGACAGGGAAAGGCGAGTAAGTCTCTTCCCTGCCCTCCATGTCCTTTACTTCCTGAATGGCGGAAACGAGCTTTGCAGACGTATCCTCTATATGGTGGAGGACCGGATTCAGATCCCACAGCCTGTCCTTTTCAAAGACGGCGCGGAGATCTCTGACGTGCTTTTCGAGGTCCATGAAGCTCTTGTCGATGAGCTTGAGAACCGCCTCAGACTCCTTATCTATGAACAGCGACGAGGACAGGAGCCTGAAGAGCGCCTTGTATTCCGCCAGATACTTTTCGGCATCGTCGACTGCCTTCAGAATTTCACCGCTGTTTTCCCTGCCAAGCACGGCGTCCCGTCCAAGGTTGATGAGACGCGCGATTGGAGGCGACAGAACTGCCCTCATTATCAACACTCCCTTCGTTATGGTCAAGAGCACAGGTAATGCCGTGAACAGGCCGCCGGGAATCAGAATAAACCCCGAATATGATGATGTTTACTTTGAGCGTTACTGTACAGGAGCCGTGGGGCTCTCCCCGTCGATGCGGCCGGCCTGTTGTATCCTGTTATGAAATAAATACTCCGGCATTTCCGCTTCACCTTCAAATCGCCGCATCATCCCATCCTGCGGAAAAAAAGATGGAGGCTCTTCGCCTCCATCTTCACGAGTCATAAATCTGCAATCTGTCCGTATTAGGTGTAATAGCCGTTTACATAGTTGGACACGTATTTCGCGGGCTTGAGAAGCGCCACCGTGCTCGTCGGGTTGATTCCATGGCTCAACGCCTGCGTATATGACGACAGATCCAGGAATCCGAAGAGATCGTTCGTGACTATCGACCGCTGGCCCATGAGGCCCTGCATCGGAGACGGGTTGAGGCCCACAGGCGGAGGCGCTTTGACTGTGTTGAGACCTATGGCCTGAGGGCCTGAAGGCTGCCCGATCCAGTCGTTGACGCCGAGCAGTCCGACCTGTTTGTCGCCATCCGTGCTCGCCAGCGTTTCGTGGAACTCCTTCCACTGCGCGCCGTATTCGGTTCTCTTGCCTTCCACCACTGGCTGTGACAGCATCGGGCGCGCATCGAACGGTTCGCCTTCAGGTATGTTTGCAGCCATCGGAGGCCTGGCCTCGTTGTTTATGGCCACATTTGAAGGCTGCGTATTCTCGAGGGCCGCCATCCTGTCCGCCGAGTCTGATTCCCATTTTGCAAGCGTCTCGAAGTTCACGAGGGCTTCGCGATGCTGATCCTTCATGCCGGCTTCTCCTGCCGGGCCTTTGTCCAGCACCTCTGTCAGCGCCAACGAGTTGTTCTTCTCAGCGGCAAGCATGTTGACGCCGACTCCGGGCACCAGGCCGAGAGTCACCTCATTGACCTCTTTTGAATCGAGCGCTGCGAGAGTCTCGAAGTTCTTCATCTCCTGCGCCACCTGGGGAGCCTGCACTGCAGGGAGTGGCGCGCTTGCCGTGGAGCTGGAGCTGATATTCAGAATCTCCCTGCTCGCAAGCGGATTTTCCATGCCAGAGAGGGCCATCTCCCCTAGGCCCAGGTATCCTGAGAGGCAGCCGGTCATGACTGCGTCCATGGCAGCGCCTTTGTTCTGCGCATTTCCGTCTGCGCCGAGCACGTTGTCGACATACATGCCGAGGCGCTGGCTCTCCTGGACCGCTGAAGGCGCTTTGAGCTGCTGTACCTGTCCTGCTGATGATACGAAGGTGTTTGCTGAGGTTTCGCGGATCTCGCTCATCGAATCTCCTCCTCTATCTTATCTGCTCTATAATTGTGCAAAACCGTAGTAAGGGCCGGGACAAAGAGTTTCAGTCCCTTCCACAGTCATTATATCATGTGTATGTTAATAAAATGAAAATATTTTGTTGCTAAATTATTAACAAAATGGACGAAACAGCCCGATTATTCACTTTCCTGAAAGCCGGCCAGCCCGGAATCTGCAGTGAAGATTGAAGGATGGCCGTTTCAGTGCCAGTTCCGCTCCAGATCAGTCATGTCCGGGAGGCATGGGAGAGAGGAAGACATTGAGCTGAAAGGAAAATGGAAGGCTGAAAAGAACTGTATAGACAGTCTGATTACAAAGAGAGTGAATGACATGAAGATTTACACCAGAGAGGAAGTTGTTCAGAAGATCCAGGAGTTTCAGGCTCTGCTCGGGCGGGAGAAGAGACTTCAGGAGGAGCTTCTCTCTCTTAAAATGTACGGAGACAATGAGTCGGTCCGCAGAAACACAGAGCGGCAGGATCAGATAGTGGCAGAGATAGAGGATATCCGGCTCAACGGGATCATGCCTATCATGCAGGAGATGGGGAGCTTTGTAATGGAGTGCCGGAAAATAGAACAGGAGATGAAGGCCAAAAAGCAGGCTCCTGCTCCGGCAGAAGAAACAAAACAGGGAGAATAGGGCTCCATGGAGACTGACAGAGAGCAGAATGAAAAGCCCGCTGCAGAAGATCTGACAGCCGTGCTGATCTTCCCGCCTCAGTGGACACCTCAGAACCCCCACTATGCCATCTCGAGCATAGCGGGCCACCTGAGGAAGTCAGGCGTCAAAGCAGCAATAAGGGATCTGAATGTCGAGTTCTACGATGAGGCGCTTACACCTGAATATCTCCGCATGGCTGAACAGAAGATAGTTCTCAACTACAACTACCTGATCCCGACTTGCACGCTTTCCAGGCTGATAGGCGACACGTCCGTCGAGCGGAAGATCGATATACTCAAGTTCAACCGCCTCGAGGAGTTCGTTAAAAAAGAGATATCGGATATCAAGACCCTCAGCGATATCATCCTCGATGCGAAGGAAACCCTGAAAGACAGGAGGCGCTTCTACAACCCCCTCCTCCTTGCCGATTCACTTGCAGTAATAGACAGGGCACTGGAGATAATCTCGCTCCCGTACTATCCGGCCCGCCTGACATTCAACAGCTTCGAGCAGCCGCACTGCCTGTTCGCCACGCACAGCCTGATGGTCCACGCAAAGACGCCTGAGCTGAACATGTTCCATGATTTCTTCACAGCGAAAGCTGCGGAGATCAAGAGGCTCAAGCCGTCTTTTGTCGCCATCTCGATAAACTCGTTTTCACAGGTGCTGCCCGGCCTTACACTGGCAATGATGCTGCGAAGCTCTCTTCCGAAAGAGTGCCTGGTGAGCATAGGAGGCAACTTCTTCACAAGGGTGAAAGACGCGCTGCTGAAGCGTCCTGAGTTCTTCAGGAACTTTGCCGACGTGGTGGCCCTGGGAGAGGGAGAGAAGCAGACGGTGCTCCTTGTGAAGGAATGGGCTTCAGGGAAGGATCTCTCAAAGGTTCCGAACATCCTGTACTACGACAGTGCCTGGGACAAGGTTCATTTCTCCTTCTCTCAGGAGCCTGAGAAGCTCGACAACCTGGGCTTTCAGGACCTCGAGGGGTTCCCTCTTGATAAGTATTTCACCCCTGAAATAGTGGCGTGCATACAGTCCAGCAAGGGATGCTACTGGGGGAAATGCACGTTCTGCGATTCAGATTACGGCGTCACGATGGATATAAAATCGCTCGACAGGCTCATCGATGAGATCAGATACCTGAAATCAAAATACGGAGTCAGGCACTTCGAGTTCATAGACGAATCGATCAGGCCGGACTATATGTCCGAAATGGCAAAGCGCTTCATCGACGAAGACCTCGGGATAAGGTGGTTCAGCAACGGGAGGACCGAAGAGGCGTTCACGAGAGAGCTGCTCGATCTGCTGCACGACTCGGGCAACACGCTGATCCTGTGGGGGTTCGAATCGGGATGCGAGCGGATCATGAAGCTCATCAACAAGGGAATAGACGTGAAGAGCCGTTACAAGGTGCTGAAGGATTCCAGCGATGCCGGAATATGGAACTTCGCCTACATCTTCTTCGGCTTCCCGACAGAGACGCATCAGGAAGCCCGTGAGACGATCAACGCGATATGCGAGTGCAAGGATGTCATACACTCATACGGCAGGTCCGTATTCACGCTTGGGAAGCACAGCCTTCTCTACGGCAATGCCGAGAAATACGGGATCTGCGATATAAGGGAAGACGGCGAGGAGCTCTCGACGAACTACAGCTACAGGAGCACCTCAGGCATGAGCGACAAGGAGATAGATGAAGTGATGAAGGAGTGCACGAGGACCTGCTCCGCCCACTACAACTTCTCCCTGTGGTACTACCTGAGATACAGGGAGAATCTTCACCTCTACCTGGCAAAGCACGGAGTCGATTACGTGAAAAACTACAGATTGAGGGAGATGCACGCCGCAGCTCCTGAAATCTGGTAGTCTTGACCTGTGAAGGGAGGGAGCCGGCCGAGGGCCGGAAAAATATGGACAGCTTCATCAAAATCAAGGAAAAGTATCACAGCATAGAAGACCTGCTCGCTGACGTCGTTCAGCTCACAAGGAAGGTCCGGCATTTCAAGACTGGAAAGCTGGACAATTACGGCAATATCGTCGGCATAAAGGAATTCCCTCCGGGGCAGTTCCCCTTCGTGCACCAGGATCATTTCTACGACGAGCTGGACAGGGTCATCAAGCTCGAGAAATATGAGAATGACTTCTCAAAACCGGTGAAGAGGGTTTACTTCTATAACCCCGGCGAGCTGAAGGTCATCGAGTCCGTATGGTTCGACAGGTACGACAACATAGACAACATCCACCGCTACCTCTACGAATCGGTTTCCGGCCTCATGATACAGAGGGCGGAGTACACGAAGGAAGGCCAGATCTTCTACACGATAAGCTCGAAATATGACGAGGCAGAGCCTCCTCACCTCATCTCTGAAACCTGGAACGATCCAGCCGGAAAGATGATAAAGAGGCTGGAATACAAATACGACGGGAACGGCGAGATGATTGAGGAGCGCCGCTTCGACAGCAGCAACACATTGCAGGGGTACAACGAATTCACATACGATGAGCGGGGAAACCTCACGCAGCGAAGCTGGACCAACTCGTCCGGAGTGAACGCGAGCACATTCCTCTACGCTTATGACGACAACGACGATGTGCTGGCTGTATCCATATACGATGAAGACGGCAACATAGAGTCGTGGCAGGAGTTCATCCGCGACGAAATCGGCAATGTGCTCGAAGAGCGCTGGTTCGACAAGGATCGCAACCTGCTGCGCCACGTGAAGTATTGACGACGGCTGCCGGGATGGAAGGAAGGCAGTCCGTCTCATGCTCTGAGCAGACCGATCCTGGAAGCAAAGACAGGAAGCCGCTATGATCAAAGCCTACTCTTCATTATCGATGACAGGAAAGATCTGTCTTTCCATCTTCACAGGGCTCCTGATCGGGCTCTTCTTCGGAGATTACTGCAAGAGCCTGGAATTTTTAAACAACGCGTTCATACACCTGATCCAGATTACGATCATACCTTACATGATCTTTTCTCTAATCCACGCAATCGGCATCCTGGACAAAAAAACTGCAGAGGTTGCGGGAAAGAAATGCGGGATCGTGCTGGTTGTCTTCTGGGTAATAAGCATCGTGCCGGCTTTTCTGCTGCAGTTCACTCTCCCACAGATACCTCATTCGGCGTTTTACACTCCCAGCAGCGACAATGCCCAGGATGTCAATCTGATAAACCTCTTCATTCCGTCAAACCCGTTTTTCTCCCTGGCAAACAGCTATGTCCCCGCCATCGTGCTGTTCTGCGTGCTCATCGGCGCGGCTCTGATAGACGAGCAGAAGAAGCACGCCCTGCTCGAGCAGGTCGACTTCCTGACACGGCTGATGAAAAAGGTGAACGAATACATATCATCCATACTGCCGCTCGGAATCCTCATCATATCGGCATACACATTTGGAACGGTCTCGCTCGACTCCTTCCAGAAGATGCTCATCTATGTGACGTCGTCGATCTTTTACAATGTCTTCTTCACATTCCTGATTCTGCCGGCAATCGCAGTCTGCTCGACGGGCATCTCCTATAAAAAGCTGATGAAATGCGCATTTCCCGGCGTGCTCCTCGCTTTTTCGACAGGGAATGTTTTCCTGGCGCTGCCCCTGATCTATTCAAGCCTCTATCAGTTAATTGAAGAGGAAAACCTCGATCAGCCGCAAGAGGAGATTACAAAGCGAAGAAATCTCGTCAACGTTTTTATACCCATCGCCTGGGTAGTGCCTTCAAGCTACAAGTTTCTCGTGGTTTTCTTTATCGTCTTTGCAGGCTGGTTCTATAATGTCCCGATTCCCTTCACGAAACAGATGCTGCTCTTTTTCGCCGGCATACCCTGCCTCTTCGGCGCCAATGCTCTTGTAGTACCGTTCCTGCTGGACCTCGGAGGCCAGCCGGCTCAGGCATACAACTTCTTCATGCTGGCGTCCAACTTCCTCGTATATTTCAACAACGCCAACAATGCGATGTTCATAATCTGCATAGTCATAGTATGCTGCGCCGTCATAAACGGGCAGCTGAGAATACAGCGCGCCAGAACTTTCGTTTATTCAGCCATATCTATCACCACCTTCGCCCTTGCGATATGCCTGCTACTGTTCAGCTTTGACAGGCTTCTGAGCGGAGACAGCCACCTCACTTCCGGATTGATAGGCATGGAGCTCCCAGCCGCGCAGAAGAAGAGATATTCGCATATAGATATTAAAACCTGCGCCGAAGACAGCGCGATCACATGGGCGCCCAGAGACACCAGGCGCTCTCTGCTGGATCAGATAGAGGAATCGAAGGAATTGAGAGTCGGGTTCATATCTCAGAGCCCTCCCTTCGCATATATCAACAGCCAGAAGCACCTCGTGGGATTTGACATCTCTATGACGTGCGATCTTGCCAACAGGCTGCACTGCAATAAAATCATCTATTACCCCTCATCTGGAAGCCGCATGGGCGACCTGCTCGAAAAAGGCGAGATAGACATCGCCACAAAAGGAGGCCTGTCAGCTGATTATGACGCAATAAGGAAATCCGTGCTGTCATCGCCCTATCTCGAATTGCATTTTGCAGCCGTAATCCCGACAGAGATGAAGCAGGAAATTCCGGACTGGCGCAGCCTGAAGAAGAAAAAGGGGATAAAAATAGGTGTTGTCCGGGGCAGCATATTCGAGTGTTACGGTATCTATATAGTCGATCATGACAGTCTGGTGATGCTCGACAACGTCCACCAATATTTCACAGACAGGCCTTGCGATGTGCTGATGCTCAGCGCGGAGGAGGGAGCGGTGGAGTGCATACTCCATCCTCTTTACAGGGTGGTGATTTCAGAGCCCGGCACTCCCAGGCTTCACTGTGCATTTGCCCTGTCCTCAGGAATCAATACGATTAACCTGAGGAACTTCGTAAACGCCTGGATATTGAGCAACGACTTCATAAACAGCAACTACAGCTACTGGCTGCTCGGAGAGGGAGGAAAGGCATCGGCGCCGCGCTGGTCCATTCTTGGGAAGTTCATTGCGCCTTCTTCCTCTTCTGAACAATGAGAGATATGCAGTTCAGCTCTGCATGCTATTTCTGTCCCTTCGAGCGCAGAATGTCAGCGATATCTTTGTTGCCGCGCCCTTCCGCATATTGCAGAGGAGTCATGCCTGCGCTGTCCTTCGCATTGACATCGGCCCCGCTCGAGATCAGCAGCAGCGTGACCTCCCTGCTTCCGTGATAGGCCGCCAGATGCAGCAGTGTCCTGCCCTGATTGTCGCACTTTGTGATGAGGCCGGCGTCTTTCTGCAGAGCCGCTTTGATGGACGCGACATTGTCCTTCTTTATTTCCTCAGCTGTCTCTGCAGTGATTCCTTCGGACTGTGGCAATCTGACAGAGTTACCGGCGCTAACGCTGCGCTCCTTCAGCTCGATTATCAATGCCTGCGCCGAGCTGTTCGAAATCTCCTCTATCCTTGCGGTGCCGATCACTGCGTCCTTTTTGACAATTTCTATTGTGTCGCCCTTTTTCAGGCCGTCCCTTGCGCCTGCGTTGATCCTGACATACTTCGCGGTCACTGAAGTAATATGATATGTCTTCTTCTCCGGGCTAGATGTCATATCGGCGGCATCGATCCAGCATATCTGTATCTCCCAGTAGTCCCGGTAACGCGGTGAAGATGAGGAGCCGTACCGTTCATGAATCTGCTGGTACGCATAATCAATGGTGATGAAAAGATCGACAGTCTTCATCCGGGAGATCAGCTCAGCCATCCTGTCTTCGATTGACTTTAGATTTACATATGAAACCTTTCTGACGTATATGTATTTATCGCCCGATTTTCTGCTTCCTGAGCGGGTGAACTGATCTTCCATGAACTTGAGGGCTTGTGGCACAGACGCGGTATACGCTCTCGGAATCTGCATGGTCGCCTTTTCCCGCTTTCCGCTGTATATCTGCTCCTGGCACCAAGCCTGCCCGCAGATGGCGAGACAGTTTAAGAGTATCAGGATAATCACGGCAGCTGCACGGGTCCACTTCATATTCGCGCTCCTCTCAAAATCATCATCATACTATCTTTAACCGCCAGAGCGTCATTTCCCTCCGAACCGCCCAGGGGCCCAGGGGACTGACTCTTTTTCTCTATTCCAGCTTCTTATCCTTGAAAAAGAGTCTGTCCCCGCCTCATGCAATTTCCTCTGAAAAACCAGCCGCTTTCTCTATTCCAGCTTCTTATCCTTGAAAAAGAGTCTGTCCCCGCCTCATGCAATTTCCTCTGAAAAACCAGCCGCTTTCTCTATTCCAGCTTCTTATCCTTGAAAAAGAGTCTGTCCCCGCCTCATGCAATTTCCTCTGAAAAACCAGCCGCTTTCTCTATTCCAGCTTCTTCTCCTTGAAAAAGAGTCTGTCCCCGCCTCATGTAATTACCTCTGAAAAAGCCATCCCCCGCTCTGCTTTTTCTTCTCCTCACCTCTCACCCCCCTTTATTTACCTGTTGCCCTGCCTGCCTTTCTTCTTCCTGAGTATCATCTTATAATGATGATAAGAGATAAAAGCGAGGGAGAAAACAATGAACGCAATATCACAGACGATCAACAGGCAGGCCTGGAACTCAGTATCCTCGATGGGAATGACTGCGAGTCAGCCCGCGGCGGATGGGCAGCCTGTAATGGATACCGCTTTTATCAGCTCGGGAGCATCAGGCGCCAGAGTCGAACAGGGACTCGTGGAGATGATAAAATACCGCGATCCTTCCCAGGTAACCGATGCAAAGGCACCTGCCGCGCCTGATCGCGCGGAGATCGTCAGTGAATCGATCAAGGAAAAAGGCAAAGACTATGAAATAGACATCACCTATCCGAGGCTCAGCAGCGGGCTTGACGACAGCGCCAGGACAAGCATCAACGATCAGCTGAAAGCGCATATCGACAAAGTGGTGAAGGATTTCAGGGAAGCCGCCGCGGAGGCAACTCCGATGGAAAACCTCGGCAGCGATGTGCAGATGGGCTTTACCGAGATGGGAAACAACGAACATTTCGTGAGTATAAGCTTCGGAAGCTCGACATATATCGCCGGCTGCGCCCACCCTTCAAACGACCTTGCATCGTTCAACTTCGATTCAAAGACAGGAAGCAGAATCTCATTCAAAGACCTTCTTGCTGAAGACGAACCGGAAGATCCGGAAGTGTCGTTCCTTTTCAGGGACAACCACAAGGCACTTAAAGAGAGAGAAAACGCCGCATTGAAGAAAGTGGCCGAATACTGCTCGAATGACCTGAAGAAGCAGAATGAGGCAATGCCTGCCGATACAAGAATCGATGAATCGCTTATCGAGTCTGTTACAGCCCCTGACCTCAACAACTACAACGTCTTCAACCTGACTGACAGCGGGATCGTGGTAAACTTCTACTACTGTCACGCCGCAGGGTACGGAGAGGTCAAGATCCCCTATCAGGATCTGGCGGACATACTGAGCCCCGACAGTGTGCTGGGCCAGTATGCAAAGCGCGAAGAGAAGAAGCCGCAGCAGGAAAAAGCCGCGCCTGACCTGGAGATCACAGACGACATGATAATCATCGACGACGTGATGCTCAAGGTAAATAAGGGGCGCTAGTTCGCTCCGGACATGCACTGAATCTGTGAAATCCAGCCACTCAGAGATTCTTTGACGGCCGCAGTTCTGTTTGCGGCCATGAGCTCAACACTTTAACGCCAAATCCTCGAATATGTCTACCTGTTTACGTCAAAACATGTGTCTATATCCTCCCGAGTGTTCCTTTTCTGCTTCAAAGACTGAATCGTCGACAGAACGAATGGTTCTGAAATCTGAGGGACATTATATCTACATATGAGAGGGAGAAATCTCCTGATGCCGAAGTCTCCCACAGGGGGTGACAGATGTCTGCAATACGAACTGTTATAATCCTTCTTGTTGTTTTGTTCTCCATCTCGGCGGCGGCAGCCTCTGAACCCGACGACAAAGCCCTTTATAACGAGGCGTTGGCCAGGTTCAGGGAAAAGTCCTACAGAAAAGCCATCATATCGTTTCTGGAGTTTACAAAAACCTGCCCGGGAAGCAGTTTGAGATTCTCCGCGTTATACAATATCGGGCTGTCATACAATCAGCTGGGCGAATACCTGGAAGCAGTGAAAGCCTTTGAAGAGCTTGAAGACAAGGCCGCAGATACGATATGGGAAGCCAGGGCGTGTTGGAAAAAGGCATCGGCAGAGAGCTCGGTGCACATGATGTCCTTTACCGAGGATAAGGAACTGAAAGAGCGCAACATGTCGATTCTCGGCATATATATCCGTTCAGATGAGCTCTTTGCCGGATATCCAGGTCATCTGGAAGAGCATTGCAGGATGATGCTCGAAAAGAGCAGGTTCGAAGAGAAAGCCCTCAAGGATAATGACAGAGAAAAGTCCACACTGCTTAAAATACTGGAGCTTCACCCATCGAAATCGATATGCTGCGAAGCTTTCTTATCACTCGCTGCGCTACGGAACAGGGAAAAAGACTATGATGGAGCGATCAGCAGTTACAGAGCGATCGTAGAGCTTTCTCCCGCATCGGATTATGCAGCACGCGCCATGGATGCGTTGAGATATCTGTCAGTTGATTGCAGCGATTACAACGAAGCGATCGCCTGGTATAAAAAGATCATCAGCATCTCGCTGAAATCCGGGTTGACACAGCAGGCGATGGAAGGCCTGGCATACCTCGCAAAAAAGAACGATAAATACAGCGAGGCCTCATACTGGAATAAAAGAATCCTTGCAATTTCATGCAAATCCGATTCTGCCAGGAACGCAATGGGAGATCTGGCTGAGCTCGCAGAATGGCATGGCAGGTGCAAAGAGGCGTTGAGCTGGTATTACAGGATCCTGAAGATTCATCCGGATGATGAGGGTGCGAAGTCTTCCATCGCGAAGATTGAGGATCAGTATCTGGCCCTGCGTCTTCAGGATAACAGAATCAGGCAGGGCGTGAAGCCTGAATTGACGTTGTTCTCCCGCAACATCTCCAGGGTTTCGCTGCTGGCTTACAAAGTCGAGCTAGCCGGGCTTTTCAGGAGCTTTCGGATCAACGGGAAGACGCTCGAGATGAAGCTCCCTGAATCTCCCTGCGCCAGATGGGCTATTGACATTCCGGACAAGGGGGATCATCAGAGGCTCACCACTCCGTTCGAGGTTCCGCTTGAAGAAAACGGCGCATACATCCTGGAAGCCAGAACGGATGGCATTATCAGAAGGACCCCTGTGATCATCACAAATCTTTCTCTCCTCTGCGCATCAAAAAAAGACACGATAGTATTCCATTCGGCAGATCTGAAGACAGGTGAGCCAGTCGAAGGAGTCGAGCTCTTCACAATCACGTTTGCCGATTCTCAGATAAAACCTGTAACAGTTGACACAATCGGCAGGACGGCGGAGAAAGGCCTTCTGCGATACAGAAGAGTTGAAGATCGGAAGAAGAGTTTCACGATCATCGGCCGTCACGGCGATGACTGGGCAGTGATATCGGATCTCTGTCTCCTTCCCTGGCCTCCTGAAGAAGAGGAGCAGGATGTGGAAAGCCGCACCTATCTCTACACGGATCGACCTGTATACCGTCCGGGCTGGAAGGTGTTCTTCAAAGGGATAGCCAGGAAATACATGAAAGGCGGCATCGGGAACCTGGAAGGCAATAGTGTCGACATCGCCATCATGAACCCGAAAGGCGAATCTGTTTACCAGCAGTCAATTATTCCCGGTGAATTCGGCACGGTGAGCGGCGAATACAGACTTCCGGACCGGGCTGCGCCGGGTAAATGGACCATAGCGGCCGATGCGCTGGACTATAAGTGCACCGCCGAGTTCACCGTGGAAGAATACAGAAAGCCCGAATACAGAATCTCGATATCGCCTGAAATGCCCTTTTACTGCACGGGCGAGAAGGCTGATGTGAATCTCTCGCTGCAATACTTCTCCGGAGGGCCTGTGCCTGAAGGGCGTGTGCAGTATTCTGTGTTCTGCAGGCCTGTCAGTCTGGAGCCGGAAGAGAAAGAGCCGTTTTCGTGGTTCGTCAACAGAGTATGGTACAAGACGTTCTGGTTCAGCGGATATCAAGATGCGGAGACCCTTCTCAGCAGAGGCGATTGCGCCACCGACAGCAAAGGCAGGGCACGGCTCGCGTTCCAGGTGCCTGACATCAGAAAGGATCTCATGATCCGCATAGAGGCAAGAGCCACAGAGCAGAGCCGCCGTGAAGTCGTGGAGACGCTGATGCTCAAATGTCCCAGATCTCCCTGGCATGTCAAGCTCTCGGCGCCTTTCAAGGCAAAGCCGTGTAAAAATGTGACAGTCTCGATAACAACTCATGATTTCAACGGATCTCCCTGCTCAATACCGCTTATGCTCAAAGGCGCAATGATAGATGAGCATACAAAAGATATAAGAGGGAAGATCGTAACTGAGACCAGGGTGATAAAGGAGCTGTTCAATCAGGCGGTCAGGACAGACAGAGTTGGCAATGCTGAATGGTCCTTCGTGCCGGGCGAGGAAGGTCGGGTAAGAGTGGAGGCTGTCGTGCGTGACAGGCAGGGCAGAGATGTCATATATACCAGTGACATCAGAATAGACGCGAGCCTGAGAGAGCCGAGGGAATATGCCGGCCAGGTGATCATCTCGACGGACAGGGAATCATACGTTCCTGGTGAAAAAGCCATAATATCGATAACCGCAGAGCAGGGAGGGACCAACGCCTTCCTGTACATCGGCGGAAGAAAATATGACAGGACGGATGTCGTGCCTCTCAAAGACGGCAGAGCGACACTGGAGATCCCTGTCGATGAAGGCTGCGTTCCTGCATTTAACACAGGGGCGGCTGTGGTGAATAACGGAATAACCTTCACCGGCTCGCGAAGAATAGTTGTAATTCCAAAGGATAAATTCCTGACGCTCAGCCTGACGCCTGAGCGGACTGTCACCCGCCCCGGCGAAAAGAGCACATTCACCCTCTCTGCCCGCAACTATCAGGGGAAGCCTGAGAGAGCCGAGCTATCACTCGACCTGGTGGACAGCTCTGTTTTTTCAGTGGTAAAAGATCGCTCCGCCGATATCAGGAGCTTCTTCTATGGCCCGTATTACCATACATCCAGATGGGATTTTGGCTCGTACTCTGATTCATGGGCGTTCATGGCAGATATCGGATTGGACATGCAGTTTCTGGTTACTGAAATGACGATGGATTTTCGTGCGCCGCCCATGCCCCGCTATGGCGAGAGCAGCTCCATGAGCCGCGGAGGCGATGAGGATTCGAGCCTGAGAGTACGTAAGAACTTTCCTGATACGGCGTTCTGGAAAGCCGATATAGTTACAGATGAGAAAGGCGAGGCCAGGGTTACGGTGCCTTTCCCGGACAGCCTCACGACATGGCGCGCCAGGGCAGTCGGAGTCACGAAAGACACGAAAGTCGGATCCATTACATCCAATATCGACACGAGAACGGACTTTTTCGCAAGGCTCATTATGCCGCGCTTCCTGACGCAGAACGATGAGACCCTGATAACAGGCGTCATTCACAACAACACCTGCAGGGATCTGGAGGTGCGCTCTCTTCTGGAAGCCGATGGCGTGAAGCTCCTGGAGCAGCCAGACAGAAAGCTGTCCGTGCAGGCAGGGAAAGAAGGGAAGGTCGAATGGAAGATCCGCGCAGTGAAGGCGGGAACTGCGACAGTCCGCATCAAGGCCCTGGCGCAGGGTCAATCCGATGCCGTCGAGATGCCGCTCAAGATCGTTCCGCACGGTGTCGAGGAAGTGGTCTGCAAATCAGGTGAGTTGAGAGATGGCAAAAGCTCGACATTCACGCTGAATCTCCCTGCCGGAGCCATCCCTGAAAGCGCTGAATGCGAGCTCATCCTTTCGCCATCTCTCGTGACGACTCTCGTCGAGTCGCTGCAGTATCTCGAAAAGTATCCCTTCTGGTGCACCGAGCAGGCCGTGAGCCGCCTCTTCCCATTCCTGCTCGTGAAAAAGGCTCTCGCCGATTACGGCGCAGGCGATGAAGATCTGGCAGGCAGATGCGATGATATAAGCAGCAGATGCCTTTCCATAATCAGGGAGAATCAGCAGGCAGATGGAGGCTGGGCGTGGTGGAAAAAGGGAGAGTCGAGCGCCTGGATGACTGCATATGTTCTGATTGGGCTGAAAGAGGCTGCAATCGGCGGTCTTGCTTATGATCAGAAGTCCATCGAAAAGGGGATCGCATATCTGAAAAGCTGCAGAATCAAATCTTCAGACGACGAGACAGTGCTGAAGCTCTATGCGATATCCATTCACAAGGATCTTCTGCCGGATGAAAAAGCCTGCCTTACTCCCATCTTCCGCGAGCGCGACAGGCTCTCTGACTGCAGCAGGGCTCTTCTGCTGACGATTCTCGATAGAATCGGCGACAGGGAGAAGAGAGATGTCCTGTTCAGCAACCTGGAAGACAGAGCCCACCAGATCGATGACATGGCTTATTATGGACAGGAAGACTCGACATCCTGGCAGAGAGTCAAGGAAACATCTGAAGTGCTGAAAGCCTTTGACAGGATCCGCCCTGACCATCCTCTGATCAGAAAGATGGTCAAGTATATCGTGAGCGCAAGAGAGGGCTCGCACTGGCAGACGACTGTCGACACGGCAGCGGCAATATCGGCGCTGGCCGATTACATCGCGAAAAACAGGGAGAGCACAGGCGATTACCCTGTCTCGGTGACATTGAACGGAGGGAAGATCTTCGAAGATATCGTGACTGGCGAGAAGCTTCTCAGCTTTCCAGGTAAAATCGATATACCGGCCAGGCTGCTGAAGGCCGGAGAGAACACCTGCGTGATCAGCGCCGGGGAGAAGTGCGCCAGTCTCTCCTACTCGTCGATGCTCCGCTTCTTTTCATTGCAAGAAGATATTCCGGCAGAAGGAAGACTGATCCGGATCAAGAGGGAATACCTGCCGGAGAACAGCGCCGGCAGCTCTGAGGAGCTGAAAGAAGCGAGATCCGGCGGGCAGTTCAGAGTCCGCCTGACCATTGAGCTGTCCCGTGATCTGGATTATCTCGTGCTGGAGGATCCGAAGCCGGCTGGCTGCGAAGTGCCGCCATATGCGTTTGACGACAGGAACAGCGCATGGATACACAGGGAGCTCCACGACGACAGGGCGGTATTCTTCTTCCAGCAGATGACAGCGGGCACTCATACATTCGAATACGGCCTCCGAGCCGAAACGCCGGGAAATTACCACGTAATGCCTGCCACAATCTCATCGATGTATGTCCCGTCAATCCGAGGGAGGAGCGCAGAATCAAAGCTCAAAATCGGGGACTGACTCCCATTATAACTCCCGTCGAAGGCGCACGGCCTTTCAGGAGTGTGCTGCAGGGGAGAGGGTATTAGCCAATCCATCTCTGTTTCACTTTGTCGATCGGAGCCCATGTCCAGAAGGGTAGAGACGCTCTATTTCATGCAGAAACCACTTGAGTTCTCCTCGTGTCTTACTATCGGCTGATTCATGGTAGAGAATCTTTTCACAGAGAGCGACTGCTTCAGAGCTCTTCTTTTCTTTAAGCTTCAGCCGGGCAAGCCCCAGCATCCCCTTTGGCCATGTCGCGCCAGCGGGATGTAAGATGATAGGTGTTCTCACAACTCCATACCATAGCTGTCACATTCATTGAAATCTTCCAGATTTACATGCGTCATTTACATATATCTAGATATGTGTTACAATGTTATTAGTAAGGAGGTTGCAGGGGTGACGGCAGCAGAAGCAGTGAGAAGAATGAAGAAGCAGGGATGGTATCTTTATGAGCACGGCAAGAAACACGACCTGTATACTCATAAAAAGCTCCTCTCAAAGAAGTATGTTGAAATACCTCGCCATTGGAATGATGAGCTCTCCAAGGGTGTGGAGAGAGACATCATCACAGGAATGAAGGAAGTTGAGAACAATATGAAAGGTGGTGATGGAGATGATTAAGTATCCAGCGCGATACGAGAAAGAGGAAAAATTCTACTACTGCAGGTTTATTGATTTCCCTGACGCTTCAACCCAGGGCGAAACACTGGAGGAGCTGAAAGAGAATGCACGGGATGCTCTCTCCCTTGCTCTGGGGTTTGAGCTCGACCACGGCTATACCATTCCAGAACCAACACAGGAAGTGGGAGATGACGTGATCTGGGTTGAGCCATATCCTAAAATACGCCGGAGAATGGGGCATAAAAAGGACTGTGAGTGTCCGATATGCAGATCGATACGCGGAGAACGTGATAGAAAAAAAGTTAAAGTCGGGCTCATGATAGACAGCACCTTATGGGATAGAGTCTCAAGAAAGGCGCAGGAAGAGGGGAAGAAGAAAATAGAGATCATTGAGTCTTTACTGTCAGCTCATCTATAACCGCTCAGAGCTCATCAATGTCAGGCCCCGGAGACATGGCTTTTACTCTTTTCTGGTGTGCCATAGCGAGGTTTGGTCGCATATCGGGGCTGATATCACAGATGAGCGCAGAATCAAAGCTCAAAATCGGGGACTGACTCCCATTATAACTCCCGTCGAAGGCGCACGGCCTTTCAGGAGCGTGCTGCAGGGCGCAGAGTAATGGCCAGTCAATCTCTGTTTCACCGTGTCGACCGGAGTCCATAGCCTGAAGGGTAAACGCGCTATTCAAGAGCCAGTCTTTTCGAAAGAATCAGCGTCAGGCCCAAGGTCAGGCCGATTATGACAAAAGCCCAGTCAAGGCCCGATACCATGATGCAAAATACTCCAAGGAAGCGACAAATAGTCTCACAACGTTTCTCATTAAGCGATAACAGGGCTAGAAGAATCGCCGCCGCGATCGAGACAAAAAAGAACAGGCCCCAGACAAGGACAGCCAATTGCAATTCTTTTGGTATCTGATTGCCAGCCCATACCGGAGGGATATTGAATGGTACGAGATACAGCGTGCATGTTGCGATCCAATGGCATGGGACGATGTATGTGATGAATGAGAAGGCGAAAGAGGCAAAGTCGAAGTCCTTCCACAGGGTTCTCAGGCGGATGGAACAGAACAGGATCAGGAAGATGAATATGGCTCCCTGGATTCCCATCCCGAGTTCATCCATCCCGAAGACCGATCTCCCTGGCGGCACGAGCCCCGTTTCGAATAAAAACATGCTCTGAAAAATCTGGAGATATAAGTATGCCGAAAACCAAAAGACTGCTGCAGCGATGAACAGACCTTTTCCAGCCTTTGAACAGTATTCAGCATTAGTCTTTGAGAGGATCAGGAATACCGGAATGAAGAGGAGAAGGCATGAAAAGAAGGATATTAACAATGAGTTGGTCCTGATGCAGAAACCGCACCATGGACAGGAAAAGGCCGGTTCCGCGATCAGGGAAAAAATAACTGCAGGCAAAAACAGCTTCGCGATTCTCCTCATCCAGCAACCCCACCTTCAATGATAATCAAATGAGCACGACACCGGATATCAGGATCTCTTCTTATGATATACCCGTATACTGGACGGTTGTAATCATTGAAAAGTTCGATTGGCGAAGTGTAATTGAATCAAGATTTTTCATACCTTTTCACGAATATGGCACCCTTATTCCGGCATATGGAGATTGACGATCTACAGGCAGAACCAGGGAATAGCGGTGGCTCTTTCATTTATCTTCATCGACTCCTTCGCACGGCAGATGATATATCCCTGCCCGGCCCTGTCGTCCTGCTCGTCGAGAAATTTCATCAGATTTCGTGCATCGGCGGAAGAAGGGTGCTCTGTCCATTTCACTTCCACCGGGGTGAAGCGCCCTCCCCGCTCGATGATATAGTCTATCTCCATTCCGTCCTTTGATCGCATATAGTAGAGAGCGCCGTCTCTCAGATACTGCATGCGCTTCCATATTTCGATGCCGACCCACTGCTCGAAGAGAGGTCCAGGATCAGCCATGACAACTTCGGGAGACGGGGTGAGCCCAGCTGCTGCGTTCCTCACACCAGTATCAAAGAACAGGAACCGCGGCGTCGAGAGGAGATTCTTCCTGCTGCTTTTCGTGAAAGCCTGCAGAGAAAAGCCGATGAACATATCCGTTTTTTCAGATCGGCGGCATATCATTGATAGAACATGTACACCACTAATATAAACTCCAGTTTATTATTGTAGCACTATTACAAACCGAGGTTCACGATTTTTCAATTTGAGGACGGGTTCTCAGGTTAATGTTAAATCCCTTTTCCTGCCTCGATTTCCAGGAAGTGCGCTTGAAGAAAACGTAAGCTGTCCCCATTCATAGATGGCTGATTTCCAGTCCTGCAAAAAATGTGTCGTTAAATAATGCTTTTGGGATGAACAATGCGCTGGAATCAATTTTCTTTTCCTGTAATGCAGGGATCGCAACAGACAGCGCTGAATCCATATGATCAGATATCTCTATCGAGAGTATAATCTCGCTTATTGAACGCATTGCAGCAAGTTACACAACCACGACTCCGGCTTGGAGGTCAATTGCAGCACTTATCACACCAGGCAGTTACAGCTATTTCAGTTGCCCATCTTTCGTGCTGCCCCCGCATATTTCTGAAGCGCCCTTTCTTTTGCAGATTCCCTGAGACTCACCTGAAGCAGAGGGGGCTTTCATATACACTCAGCTTTTACGAAGGAGGGCTTTCATGAAAAGAAACAGATCCCGCATCGTCATTGCCATGCTCATGCTGGCCGCCATATCCGCCGGATTGCTCCCGGGATGCAGCACATCATCCGATTCAGGAACTGTAGGCGTCAATCAGTCCGGCACATCGTCCGACCTGAACGCCGCCACAGTTGAAACAAAGTATCAGTTTGCGGCGCTCCACAGCATCGATCATCCTGTAATCAGCGCCCTGCAGAGTAAGGGAGTGCACGTGAGCAGGGTCTCCGAGGATCCTGAGGCCAGGTATGAAGCATTGATTGTAGACGGCTCCCGGATGACTGCAGCGAATCTGTCCGCAAGCGAGACTGTCAGGAACTACCTGAAAAGTGGCAGAGGATTGCTCATTCTCAACGCAACAGGTGATCACAAGCAGTCTCTTGTCAAGTATGTCGGCATGGCCTATGGCACTCACGATACGAAGGGCTATTTCGTCATCCCCGTTCCGCGGTCTGATGGAATGGAATTCGCCATTTATGAGCACCCATCTGAGGTGACATTTGACTCGTCAGGTTTCAATGGCTCAAGCAGCAGCAATGTTGATACAGCTGCCCATAATGCGTGGCAGGCCCTTGCCCGGCAGAAAGTGGACAGCGTTACTGGACCGAATCTGCTGGCACAGAATATAATAAACCAGCTGGAAGACAACAAGGCCAGGAGAGCTGACCTTAAAAGCAGGGACAGTGTTCCGCAGGGTCTGAAGAGCTGCACATGGCGCGTTCCCAACGATACCCAGTACTGGAGCCTCGAAAGCGCCTGGATTTCAGGCTATCCATCTCCAATATGGGTATATCCTGCGCCGAAGCCTGCCGAGGGTTACCAGAACGGGAGCTTCGGCCATACAACCCAGATCGTGCTTTATCTGGACAACCGTCCCACAAACCAGGGAAATAACTACCAGTGGCTTTCCGTGGATTTCCAGGGATGGAATGAAGACCAGAAGCCAGGGCCCAATTCAGAATGGGAAAGCAAGAAATCGCATGAGATGCCCATGAACGGCAAGAAACATAACGTCATGGACGCCAAGAACTACGAATACAAAGGCTATGGCTGGGCACTGATGAAATACTGCATGTCCTTCGTTCCCACAGATTCCATGGCAGGATTCAAGAACTATCAGGCTCTTCCGGAGACGGAAAACTCTTCCACCTCATATACATCGGGAAGCAGCTTTACAGTGGGATTCACCAAGGCAGGCGTGACGAGCGGCAGTTATACCGTCAACAATACCGTCACCACAACGCAGCAGGACTGGAAGGTGGCAGTGCTGACCGATCTGTCGAAGCCCAGCTACGGATGGGAATGGCAGTCAAACAATCCGAGATGGGACAAGAATGATGCCGAGGGCATGAATGACATCAACCTCAATTCATTCCAGCCCAATTCATCGGCTGTCATGACGACCGATTCGGTCATCTCAGACACAAGGAGCTTCATCTTCACATATGGGGCGACTCTGCTGTCCGAGCGGGCCTACTATAGCGACGGCAGCCCGAAAAACCATATGAAATATGATGTCACGCCCACTTCGCGGAACTGCACCGTCACCATCGATTTCAGCAAAGTCCTCTATCCCGTCGCCGGGTCCCTGACCCTGTCGCCGACATCATTGGTGGGAGGGACCAGTGGAAGCGGCACCATCACCATAGATCAGAACGCTCCGGCAGGAGGTACTGTAGTATCTCTCGCTACCAGCAACAAGAACTGGGCCACCGTGCCAGCGACGGTGACCATAGCCGAAGGGACGGCCTCAGTTGCATTCCCAATCACGACCTATGCCGTAACAACCGATTCCACGGCCACCATAAGCGCAACTGTGAACTATGTAACAGTAAGCGACAAACTGACGGTCAAGGCGCAATAGATGGAGACATAATCAGCCTGCCGAATGACACACAAACTCAGAGCCAATAGGAGGTCCTTGCATCTGAGCCTGTACGGAAGCATCACCAAGGCATCGATGTTGACTTGTTGATATCGTTCTGAGAAATGCTGTTCAGACAATGACCGAAAAACTGAGAATCATTATGCATAACAGCTGATGGAGGTTTCATGATAAGATTCTGTGCATTGATTGTCTTCCTCATCCTCTCGCTGCAGCCATTGATGGCTTACAACGGAGGGTACTCTCCGGGCTACGAGCCTTATACCGGAAAGGACGGAGTCAGGCTCTTCCCGCTGATCTCCTTTGAGCAGCAGAAGACGGAGCAGAATGAGTATGACATGATGACGTGCAAGGGAGGCTTTGAGCTCAAGGTGGACCGAACGCTATCTCCGGTATTGCTTCAGATACGGCACCAGGAAAAGGAGATCTTCTCGGAAGCCCTGCCGGAATGCATATATTCGCCATATATCTCGGAAGCCTGGAGAGGCGATCTGAACGGCGATGGCATGAGCGATTTCATCTGCGTATTCGGAGGCACGGGATGCGGGCTCGCGAGTGAATACTGCCATGCAGTCTTTGTGCTGTCATATGAAAGACGCTACCATATGCAGACGCTTTTCACAATGGGCTTCGGCAGGGAGCATGTCGTGGACTGGTTCGGCAATGGCAGATGCACCATAATACATACCTGGTTTGTATATGGTGAGCCGGGAAAGGATAGACAGTCGCACAATTACTGGGTTCACAACTTTCTGGAGATAAGCAGCGGAAGTCTGGAAATCTCAGAGCGCATCCCCTGGAAATGGATCATGTTCACTTACAAGCCGAACCACAACGACACCGTTCAACTCACAGAGCAGCAGAAAGTGCGATGCTGGATGAGGAGCACGCTGAAACTGTTCATGCAGTAGCCTTCGTCTGCCTGACGTTTTGAACAGGCTGTTCCAGTTGTTTTAGAAAACTCCGAAAAAAGTGGTCAACTGTCCCCACTTTTCTCATTCAGGTTTGTTGTTCACCTCGTCGATGGTCATGTCGTGCTGCGTGCTCTCTTTACTTTCCGGAACTTCGCAGGTAAGGCTGAAAGTGCTGTACATCTCTTCATCTGTTATGCGATATCGAGCCAGGGAGCGGGATTTCATCTCTGAAAGAGGCGAGGGATCGCAGGTTTCCCTGCTAATTCTGAGATATCCGCCTGCGTATTTTTCATATCTGATGCGGGGGCATCTGTATATGAACGATTCCTTCCAGGGGTCTACCGGGAGCCTGTCAAGATACTGCTTCCACTTCCCGGGCCTGGGAGCGCTGGATGGCTCCTCGACAAGCGCCAGGAGTCCCTGCTCAGTCGTAGGGAAATGACCGTTGTCAAGCTTGTAAAAATACAGGGCCTTTCCAATCTCAGTCATCTGAAGTTTCGCCCTGCCCAACCGGCCTTCATAGGGCTTCCCGTCTTCTCCGATCTCCCCTCTTCCTATCCCCAGACGACCTGTCCTGGGCACAATCTGATATGCGAGAATCATCAGAATGGCAACAACAACCAGGATCTCGAGAAAGGTGAATCCCCTTGCAACAGCGTATTTCCTTTTCAAAGCCACATCCCCCGACCTGTCGAGACAAATTAAGCGCCTAATCCATTATGACTTGCCGGCTGGCAATCTGATGAGCCTGCAGCTCAATCTTCTTTCTGCCTGTCTTCTTGCTGATTCACATGTTCAGGAAGTTCCGGATCAGTAGCATGATGTCCCGATTTTATTTCCTCAATTCTCGAATACGTGCAGCTGTCCCCACTTTTTCTTTTCCGCTTTTTCAGCCACATCCACAGGCCTGTGATGAGCACCACTATTGTGGAGAGGCCTGTGAGGGGCACGTAGAGGATGTAGAGATTGCCGACAAGAGGGGAGAATATGCGCCCTGTGTGGATTTCCTGCGAGAAGTTCCACAGCGCCATGGGCCGGTTCTTAATCCCGGCTGGCATTGCAGGCGATGTTACACCCTTTTCGAGCGGTATCCAGCCTTTGCTGTAATCGATTAGCGCCTGCAGTCGTCCACCTTTCAGCACCACTCCTGTGACGGCCAGATCGCCGATCGGACTGGTGCGGGACATATCTCCAGGAGGCTTGCCTGTTATAGCGTCAAAAACAGCTTCCTGGCCGGGATTCCAGATATAGAGGCCGCTGAACGAGCCCACGAGATACCAGCCATCCGGGAAAGGCTCGAACACGGTGATTCCCATGACGCTGACCGGAGGCTGGGTGGTTGACGACACGGACTTCTCGCCGCCCGGCCTGAAGCGGTAGAAACCTTCGCTCGTTGACAGGATACATGAATCAGACGATTTATCGCATACAATGTCGCGGAGCCTGTCGTCCCAGACATTCTTACCTGCCAGCCTCGTGAAGGGGATCGGGCTGACCCTCGAACCGGCGATTGGAATCAGAAATGGAGGGCGCAGAAAGATCCCTGATGACACGATGATCAATAAAATGATGAAGCCGTAGAAGCCTGTCTGGCTGTGCCACTGCATGTCTGTCCTGTTTATCCGGAGCAGTTTCTTACGTGTTTCATCATGTAATCTGCCTGCAGATTTCGACACAACTGTGAAAAACAACCCGCTGGCGATCAGAAAAAGAACGGCAGCTGCGCCGATATCGATTATTATCTTTCCTGCAGGGCCGAGTATCTCGCCTGTATGAACGATCCAGAATGTGCGGAAGAGCCTGACCTTGCCATCATATCCCAGAGGCTCAGGTATGGTGAGCTTTGTGAGGCTCTCCCCTTCCAGCTCGTACAGGAAGGAGCGAGTGAGAACAAGTACTGCTCCATTCCTTTCGAGCAGCTTGACGACCCTGGCTTCGCCTTCAGGCAGAGGTATCCTTTTCCAGAGCGAGCCGGCCTCGTCGAAGGCGTACAGGCCGAAAAGCGTTCCGGCATAGAGCTTTCCGTCACTTGAGCGTAGAACGGTGAATGTCTTGCGCCTGTCAGCGCCGTTTCCGAGGCCGCGGCTGAAGTCCTCGAAGGATTTGAAATCCGGATCCGTTTTCCAGATGCCGATATTTCCATAGATCAGCCTGTCGCCGGAAGGCAGCTCCACAGAGCCTTTCACGGCGGCGAGGTTCCAGTTCCTGTAATGATTAACAGGCGGGAGAATCCATCTCGGGATATCGAAAGACGAAAAGAGCTCCCTGTGATTCATCACGAGCCCTGAAAGCGCAAAGAGCGCGAGAAAAAGGCTTATGGCCAGAGACAGCCATTTATGGATTGAGCGAAGCTTTTTCATCCGGCTTTCCCATCAGAGGTTATCTTCAAGAGTCTGCCTCACAGGATGAGACTTTTCTCATCCATCAGAGGACAGGGCGCTTGTCCGAGCACAAGGATAAGCATAAGGGAAGATGCCTCGCGAGTCAATCCTCCGGCCTGAAACAGGCTTACCACGAATCCCACGAGTCGTCGTCAGATGGCTTGGTTGAAGGCGCCGGCTGCTCAGCCTCATTGACTGTCAGCTCCACGCAGGACCACAGGAGCTCGACGATCCTGGCCTTATCCTCATATCTGGGGCGCTCCTTCTGCGGCAGCGCCTTCCAGAGCTTCTCGAGATCCTGCCTCAGCGATTCCTTCCCGACTTCCCGGCCTGTTCCCTTCGTGAGAGAATACCAGATGCTCCGCTGCGTGATCTCATTCCTGTACGCTTCAGGAGCCATCACAGACTGCTGATACTGTTCGTTGACGCTCAGGCGCTTAGCCGTGGTGATTATCCTGTCGAGCTTTGCCGTGAGAGCCCTGTCCGGCATGGGCTTCCATTCCAGAGCCTGAGTTGCCGCCGCTACCTGAGTATCCTTTCCATAGTCCATGGCATAGACAAAAATGCTCTGCTTCCAGGTCTCATATGGCATGGCCCCTGCTGAGGAGGCCTCTCCCACTATGAGCCTTGATGCCTGACTGTCCGGGGAGACGAGAACGAGCCCTGCCGGAAGCGACAGAGATAACGGCTGATCGGTCTTGTTTGTCATACCCATTTCAAAAACCTTTCCCGGGACAGGACCTGTGAGAGTGAAGCTGTATACGACATTCTGCTTCTGCGGAACCTTCGGCAGGCACGAATAGGCCATATCTCCCATTGTCGCTTCGGCATCTATCGAGAACTTGACAGACCATTCCTTTATATCAAGCCGTCTTTCTGTCGTGTCTCCCTTGACGATATTCGAAAACACGCTCCCCCATCCCCAGAACGCATCCCAGGCAAAGTGGGCGAGGTCTGTCTCGCCGCCGCTCTCTATCTCTGACCTCACTTTGCCGAGCTCCTTGTTGAGACTCTCGAGCATCTTCCTCCACTGCCTGAACGAATGCTGGTCTGACCTGTCTGCGCAGTCCTCTTTCAGGAGGCTGTCCAGGCACTCGATCTTGTCTCCGTAGATGACTCTGGCCTTGTTGATTATATCATACAGCGCTCCCCTGTTTTCCCTGGATGTGGCCTGGTATGAAGCCAGAAGCGTGCCGGTCCATTTTCCCATCTCCCTGAGAGTCAGCACCCACGCCTTCCAGCGGTAGTAGCTCTCTCCGTTCTGAGCTGCAAGAGTGTATACGAACCAGGGGTCTCTGTCATTTCTAGAGAGAGCGCTTTCAAAAAGGAGGCTCCTGGCGAGCTTTTCTGCTGCGGCGAAACTCTTCAGCTTATCCTGTGAGCTTTCCGTCTGCATCACAGCTTCTGGGATGAATATGGTCCGCTCTTCTCTGCTGCTGTCGGCGGCTGACGATTGAGGAGGCGGTGTTCCCACACGGATTCTTCCCTCCCTGTACGCCTTTGTCAGCGCGGCGGCGGCTTCTCTGCTTCCCATCTCGTCCAGGAATTTCAGAGCATCTTCGATGTTCCGGCCTGCGGCGCTGCTCTGTCCGGCCGCTCCGCCTTCAGAGGCGATGCATTGTGTCTGACAATGCATCAGTGCAGACATGATGACACACAGGAAAACTGCAGTTAAAGAAATACAATAACGCATAGTTCCTCCTTTTGTCTTAGAGCATCTTTCGCTGAAAAGGACAGAAAGACAGGCTGTCATAAGCTTCGAGAAATATAGGACTGATGCGGGAAATGCTGCTGCATTATATGCGAAGTGATAAAACAATTATCTATTCGGAATCCAAAATCCTTCTTGAAACATGAAGTCATGCACACTTTCACCAAGCCATCTATACAGACATGAAGCCCCTATCCTGACCCTCTTCCGGCTCCGGAATTTCGCCTTTCTGCAAGGCAATGCAGGTTAATCGTACAATATCAGCGAAATACCGGAAATATAAAGATATCTGTGGAAGAGGTGGGGGCCGTGCAGAGATATCGATACAGGGCCATAGAAAAGGATGGCTCCGCCAGAGAAGGCGAGGCTCTGGCGCAGAGTGAAGAGGATCTCCTTGAAAAGCTCAGGCAGATGGAACTGACCGTGCTGAACATAGACGCGGTGTCTGAGAGCCCGGAACAGAAGCTCGAGAATGCTGAGATCAAGATAGAGATCGACACAGGAGTAACGCAGAAGGTCCTCACCTTCTTTACGAGACAGCTTGCCATAACCCTGTCGGCAGGGATCCCCCTTACCAGAATTTTTGCCACTCTGTACAACCAGTCTTCCAGCAAGAGCATGAAAAAGGTGCTGAAGGCCATCGGAAACGATCTGCAGCAGGGTACAGGCATATCAGACTCGATGAAGAAGCACCCCGATGTATTCGACAGCCTGTATATCAGCATGATTGCAGTGGGCGAGACAAGCGGAACGCTTCCAGGTGCCGTGACCAGGCTTGCCGAGCTGATGGAGAGGAACGCCAGAATACTGAGAAAGGTTCGCGCAGCCCTCACGTATCCCGTTTTCATAATCATCTTCAGCGCAGTCCTGGCATATGTTCTGCTTGCCATGGTCCTCCCCGGTTTCGAGCCGGTGTTCAAATCCACCGGCATGAACATTGAAGCTGAATACCCTCTGACGAGCCTGCTGCTGAAGCTCAGCGCTGCGATAACCAACCCTGTCCTGGTGGCGGTTCTGATCGGAGCTGTGATAATCCTTATAATAACGGTAAAGTGGATGGGCAGGACCAGGCGCGGGAGCTATATCATAGATTCCATAAAGTTCAATCTCCCCTTCCTGTCGCCGCTGATTAAGATCTCGTCGGTCACGAGGTTCTGCAGAGGCTTCGCAACACTCTCAGAGAGCGGCGTGCCCCTGCTGAAAGCCCTGTCGCTGGTGGGAAAAGCCTCAGGAAACCTTGTCGTCGACAGAGCAGTGGAAAAGATTGCGTCAGACATACAGGAGGGCTCGAAGCTTTCCGAGGCGATGAAGCGCTCAGGCATCTTTCCCGATCTCGTGATTCAGATGGTAAGCATCGGCGAGGAGGCGGGAACGCTTCCGGAGATGCTCGAGAGAACGGCGGACTATTTCGACTCCGAGCTGGAATCGACCATTGAATCGGTCACGGCGCTGCTCGAGCCTGCAATGATGATCTTCGTGGGATTCATAGTGGGCATATTCGTGATGGGGATACTGCTGCCCATAATGGGCATAACTTCCAGGCTTTGAAGGATGTGATGACCTCAGTGAATATTGATAAACGGCTCATCAGGGAGATGACGGTGGCAGGCACTCCAGAGAAATTCGCAGAGTTCGTAGAGAGCGAGGTCATCAAGATTACAGGCGCAGAAAGAACCCGGATATATCTGAGAGACGCCGGTCGCAACACTCTCCTGGAATGGGGAGGCGGCGGAGGCCGGTCCATTCCTATAGACGACGGCTCGCCTGAGGGGAAGTGCGTGCTCGATTCTGATACTGTGATTTGCCCCGGAGACAAGACGGCCCGTGCAGAAGGAGCCGCTCCGGAAGGGAACGGCAGCTCTGTGACGATTCCTGTCTACGATCACGGCCATATCGAGGCGGTGATGACCGTATACGGACTCCACGATGAGCCTTCTCGTGAAGAAATAGAGCTTCTGAAAGACCTTGCCGCGATCATGCCGGCTGGCCTGAAAAATGTCATCGCCGTTGAAGATCTCAGCAACTTCTCGAGCCACATCGGCGATTTCATGATGCAGTCTGTGGACTGCCTTTCGGCGCAGGGGCCCGGCCATGTGAAGCGCGTCGTGAACCTGTCCGGCGAGCTGGCTTCATTTCTCGAGCTATCCAGGGCGGAGCGCGAGATGCTCTGGACCTCGGCGCTCTATCACGACTCAGGCACGGTCCTGCTGTGGGACAGGTCAGCCTGGGAGGTTGAGAGGCTCCATCCCAGGGCCGGCTGCGAGTTCCTCGATAGTATCAGGATATTGAGGAATGCCGCGCCGCTCGTGCTGAACCATCACGAGCGCTATGACGGAAGCGGCTTCCCTGGAGGGATCGGCGGCGATGAGGCCCCTCTCGCGCACTGGGTGCTGGCGCTGGCTGAGGATGCCGAGGAGTACGTCCAGGGGAAAAAGGGCTTCACATTGGGCGATATATGCTCCGGATTCTACAGGGAGAGGGCGGAATCCCACCATCCGCTTGCAGTTGAGGCTCTGTCCTTCATCATCGATGCGGGCAGATTCAGGAGAATATTCAATCTGGAGGGAATCTAGATGCTGCAGGACACTGCTTTGATTCAAAACCGATACGAGCTGACAGGAGAGCTCATGAAATGCCGCTTCTCCACCCTCCACAGGGCAGTTGACAGGGCGACAGGCACAGCGCTCGTCATCCGCGTCCTGGATCAGAGCCTCCAGGGAGACAGCCCGGACAGCAGAAAAGACGTCAGGACCCAGATCATGAGAGAAGGCAGATATCTGTCGACTCTGCAGCATCGGAACCTGCCCAGGGTTATCGATATCATAGAGGACAGGGAGCAGGTCTTCCTGCTCATGGACGATCTCCAGGGACAGACGGTAGAGGCTTTTGTAGAGGGGAACAAAGAGCCGGCAGACGAAAGGATCCTCAGGCGGCTGTTTGATCAGCTCCTGTCCGTGCTTGGATATCTCCACGGCTCAACTCCGCCGATTATCCACAGGGATCTGAGGCCGGACAGCGTTCTCATCTCGCCCAGGGGCTTGATAAAGCTCGCAGAATTCGGACTGGCAAAGATGGCAGAGCCTGACGGGAAGGGAGGGACCCTCTTCAGGGCCATGGGCTCGCAGATCTACGCGCCGCCGGAGCAGCTCATGCAGTCCCCGTCCGACCCCAGAAACGATATTTATTCGCTTGGCGCGCTTTTTTACTACATGGCCACCAGGAAGGCGCCGCAGAAATCCCTCGAGAGGATGAGGGATCCGTCCGGCGATGTGCTCATCAGGGAGCTTAACCCTGCAATCTCTGGGGAGATGACGAGGATGATAGCCAGAATGATGGCTCCTTCAATGGAGAAGCGCTTTGCGACTGTCGAGGAGCTCAGGGAGAGCTATGTTGCAACATTCCCAGTCGATACGTCATCTTCGCTGCATATTCCGAGCGTCATTCTGGAGAGGAAGGCCCCGAAAGAAGACGGTGAGAAAAAGGGCGCGGCTCCAAAACAGGAAGGCTCTGCCGGGCCTGCCATCTGGAACGAGATCGTGCATCTGGCAGGCTATGAGGCGGATCTCAACCTGCCCCACGCAGCTGCCCCTCTCGTGGCGGCGCCGTCTGAAAAGGATCTCGCCAGATTCCCGTTCGTCGATCTCCGGACGATACAGATCGAAAGGGACACAGGAAGGCTCCTTCCAGAGAATATATCCAAATCAATAGAAGGCGTATGCATCGGGAAGCGCACCAGCTCAGAGATTACGCTGGCCGTGAAAGATCCCAGCCAGGTGTATATCTACGACCACGTTTCGTTCAGCACAAAAGGCAGGTACAAGCCAGTGCTCGTCAGAGCAGAGCCGCTGATGATAGACCTGGCAAGGGAGTTCGTTTACAAGACAGCCGTTCCGGCCAATTCCTGGCTCGAGTGGCTGGAGATGAAGAAGTTTGCCGAAGACAGGCTCGATGTAAAGCAGAAGGCGGAAGACCTGGTCATCCTTGGCAACATAGAAGACCTGAAAGGGCCTGCGATTGAAGCAGTGGACCGGATCATCAAGGAGGCCATCTCCATCGGGGCGAGCGATATCCATATGGAAAACTTCGAACACGAGATGGTGGTGCGGTACAGACTGGACGGCGTGCTCCACGTGGTGGAGAGCTTCGATCACAAGATGGCGATGACAATCACGAAGAGGCTCAAGATAATTGCGGGAATGGATATCTCAGTCGACAGGGTGACCCAGGGCGGAAGGCTCTCGGTGAGAGTAAAAGACAGGGATTTCGATCTCAGGATAAGCATAGTGCCCGTTCCTCACGGGGAGAACATCGTGATGCGCCTCCTCAACAAGGGCGCCTTTAACTACAGACTGTCCGATCTGGGCTTTCAGAAGGAGGAAGAGGATAAGTATCTCAGGCTCCTCAATCAGCCGCACGGCATGATCCTCGTCAGCGGGCCTACCGGCTCAGGCAAGAGCACAACCCTGTATGCGAGCCTGTCAGAGATAAACAAGCCGGACAGAAAGCTGCTGACCGTAGAGGATCCAATAGAATACGAGATGCCTGGCATCACGCAGGTCCAGGTCAACGTGACGCCCAGGGAGGACGACAAGAAAGTGACTTTCGCCAGGGCGCTGAGAGAGTTCCTGCGCCAGGACCCTGACGCCATACTCGTGGGAGAGATCAGGGACACTGAAACGGCTGCCATAGCCGTGCAGGCGGCGCTGACCGGCCATCTGCTCCTCTCGACCATTCATACAAATGACTCGCTGGGAATAGTGACGAGGCTCGAGGATATGGAAGTGGAGCCCTATCTCATCTCGTCCACGCTCGTCGGAGGGATCGCCCAGCGTCTCGTGAGAAGGATCTGCAGGGACTGTATGGAGGAGATGCCTGTCGAGGCCTGCCACAGAGAGCTCTTTGACAGTTGCGGCATTGATTTGGAGAGACTGTTCCGAGGGAAGGGATGTCTCAAATGCAGGAACACTGGCTACAGAGGGAGGGTCGCCCTCTACGAGATCCTGGAAGTTACGCCGGAGCTGAGGTCGATGATCGCCGCAGGAGCCGCAATCGACGATATGAGGAGCACTGCCCGCTCCCAGGGCATGAGCGAGCTGCGGCAGGATGGCCTCAGGAAGGTGGCGCAGGGCCTCACGAGCTTCGACGAGATAAAAAGGGTGACCATGTCGGTCTAATTTCTCGGCATTACCATGACAGGATACTCCATGACGGTGAGCTTTCCCGTAGCCTGTGACGTCTCTCCGGCGATGAGGATTACATTTACCAGGTGGCAGCTCTGATAGTCTGTCGCGCTTTTTCTCGTCCCGGCCGCATCGGAAAAATATGCCACGAGACCGCCTGCCTCCTTCAGATCCTTGCCAAGCACATCTATTGTCTGTCCAGGCATATATATGCACTTTGCGACTGTTCTGCAGTGCTTTTTTTCACATGGCGCCTGCGAAGGCTCATATGGAGAGGCGGCAGGGTTCGCCGAAGGAAGACCCGGGAGGGTGCCCTCTTTTCTAACCAGGCTCCCTGTGGCAGGATTGGCCGGATCGCCCTCCAGGCAGTAATACACTACTTTCTGCCACAACGGCGTGCCTGAAGGGGTGAGCTTCAGATCCCCTGTGGCTATGCTCCTGGGAGAAGCCATTGAGATTCCGGGCTTTGCGTCAGGGCTGGATGGATTGGGATATATCCTGATCGTGCAGAGCCTTGTCTCCCTGAGATCCTGCTGCAGGTATTTCTGCGCCGCCATGAGGTTCTGCTGCAGTCTGTACGACGCCATGGGCCGCTCTGCATTCCTCCTGCCCTGTATGGCCATCCTGAAGACCACGCCCAGAATCATCAGAAGCAGAAACGCGTATATCAGCATCTCCACGAGGCTGAAGCCTCCCGCAGCCGGCGAGACGCCTCTCTTCCGTCTCAGCGGGATTTCGTCCCTGTGGCCGTGAAAGTCTCCCTTTTCATCGACGACGACGCCCCTGTTCCCTCTTCCCATTCGATCACCACTTTCACACGGCAGGTGTATGATTTCGGGTCCGGCCCTTTTCCGGATGGATTTGACGGCTCAAAATCAATGGACTTCACTGTATAAACCACTTTTGTCCTGACACCTTCTATGACCTGCTCATACTCCCTGGGCTTCTTCAGCTCAGGAGGGAGCGGGGCATTATAAGAGTAAGCTCTCACTGCCTCGAGCAGCCCGTTTGCCACGGCCACTGCTATGAATTTGTTTCTGGACTGGGTTGACTGCCTGTAGAGGAGAGGATAAACAGATAGAATGGACGCAAAGGCCATCGTGATGAGGAACACGGCTATGATGCACTCCAGGAGCGTCATGCCCGCTGACTTATTAAAAACTGCGGCGTTGATATGCTTATGATTGTTCTGAATGCGTGCTGCAACATGATGCTGAGGAGAAATGCAGGGACGTGCTCTATGGAATCCTTCTCTGCAAATGAACACGGTTCACTTTCCTTCCCGGTTCCATCGTTCCATGCGCGCCGAAGGTCTGCCAGTCACTTACTGCCATGAATTGTCTGTTGCATCATCATTATCCTCTCGCGAAGCCCGATGAACCTCCGGTGATCTCTTATCCCGTTGAGAAAGGGATCGTTATCAATGAAAGAGAGGTTCAGCTCTCCCTTGTCAACCGATGATTCGAGCGTATCGACGGCGCTTTCCGCGTCTCCCCTCAGAGCGTATATGTCAGCCAGAAAGAATTCTGCCTCCGGATCTTTTTTAGCGGCTTCTCTGTCTTCTTCTGTAACAGGGAAGTATTCAGGAGCCTCTGTAATCTGCCTGTGAAGGCCCAGTATGGCTTTAAAGAGCGGGCAGTCGTATTCGAGATTGACAAGAAAGCTCTTCATGACCTCAGCTTCATCCCTTCTGCCGACTGCCAGGCTGCACCACAGAAGCAGCATGTAGGCAAACGGGTTCTGCATGCTCAGCCTCAGGGCGCGGTCAAGAGCGTTGATCGCTTCGCTGAACAGGCCCTGGGAGACGAGAGCGTAGGCGAGGAACACATAGTGCTTCGACGACACCGGATCCCTTTCGATGGCTTTCCTGGCGCATTCCTCTCCTCTGGCAGGGTCGCCTGCCGCGGCAAGTGCATATGAATACAACGACAGGGCCTCTACGTTTCCCGGCGCCGCTGCAAGCGCTTCTTCAAGCAGGGAGAGCCCTTTCCTGAGATTCCAGTTCTGGAAGAATTCTATCGTCGCCAGTGACACGCGCGCTTCCGGATTCTGCGGGTCCAGCTCCAGCGCCCTTATTGCAGCGGCCTTGCCTTTGACTGCCAGTTCAGCCGGAGCGGAGGGACCTATTATCTCCTTGAGCATAAGGCAGGCATATGAGAGCGTGGCATGAGCCGTGGCGAAGGCGGGCATCCTCTCTACAACAGTGGTGAAGAGCTCTACGGACTTCTGCAGGTCATCGACTCTCAGCGTGGAAAGGAGCGCCAGGCCTCTGAAATAAAGCTCGCTGACCGATGAGTCAACTGACTGGCCGAGCGGCTGATTGACTGGCGTGTCTATGCTGGGGCGGGCATCCGGTTCTGCCGATTCTGAAGATGCAAGGTGTTTCCTGATGGCGTGAATGACTCCTGAAGAAATCTCATCCTGCATGTCAAAGATATCCTTCATCATCATCTGGAAGCGCTCACTCCAGATCTGGAAGCCGCTCCTCGTGTCAACCAGGTTTGTCGTGACCCTTATCCTGTCGCCGGACCTGCGCAGGTTCCCCTCCAGAGCGGCATCAACACCGAGAATACGGCCAATTTCGCCGATATCCATCTTCCGGTGCTTCAGATTGTGAGTCGTCGTCCTGGCAATGACCTTCACGTTCCTCACTCTGGAAAGGCTGCCGATGATCTCGTCGACTATCCCGTCGGCAAAATCTTCATCTTCAGGTGGAGCTGAAAAGGGCAGAATAACGAGCGAAGCCTCGCGCCTGCCGATGCTCGGAGCCGATGCGGCGCCATCCATGACTGGAGCGAGCTCTCTCTGGAATTCCCCGGCACTTCTCAAGCGCTCTTCTCTGTTCTTCTTCAGCGCCCTGGCGAGAACCGCCTGCAGCGCAGGTGAAGCTCCGCATATAGCCGGAGCCTCCCTGGAGAGTATGGAGGTGAGCACCTGCATTACATTGTCTCCGGTAAAAGGAGGGCTTCCGGATAGCAGCTCGTGGAGGATCGTTCCCATGGAGAAGAGATCGCTCCTCCCGTCGACCGGATCGCCGCTGGCCTGCTCAGGGGACATGTACGCCGGAGTCCCGATGATTCCCTGGGTCAGCGTGAGCTGCCTGTCTCCGGATTCTTCCTTTATCTTGGCCAGGCCGAAATCGAGGATCTTGACGCGTCCGTCTCTGAGAACCATGATGTTCTCAGGCTTGAGATCCCTGTGTACTATTCCTGCGTCGTGCGCCGCGGAAAGGCCCGCCAGCGCCTGTTTGACAATATCGAGCGCCCTGGATTGAGGGCAGGCGCCTTTTTTGATGATCTCTCTGACCGTCTCGCCTTCGAGGATCTCCATGGCTATGAAAAGCTCTTCGCCGCATTCGCCTGTATCAAAGACAGTCACGATGTTGGGATGGTTCAGCATGCTGGAAGCCTGCGCCTCCCGGAGAAACCGGGCTCGCGTTTCGTAGTCCCTGAGAAGGCCTCTCGGCAGGATTTTCAGCGCCACAGGCCTTGCCAGTCTCGTGTCGACTGCCTTCCATACCTGCCCCATCCCACCGGTACCTAGAAGCTCCTGCAAAAGATAGAAGGATATTCGTCTTTCTTCCACGGGATTTCAGCCCTCTGATCGCCTCTGAATCTGTCAACGCCCTTACTTTTCGGCAGTAATCCTCACGAGTCCTTTCCTCACCCAGGACGGCTCGCAGCCACACCCGGTTCCGTCTCCCGGCATTTTCAGCGCGGATTCGTTACAATACTTTACATTTCTACAGAATACCTTGACAAGAATAATATATGATCAAGATGAAACAGACATCAGCGAGCCGGAAAATCCGATGGAGGTGTTTATGGGTGCAATGATAAATAATGTCATTGCAGCATACTGTGCGTATTATTGTATAAGGAGGCAGACATGAAAAGGTTCACAGAGAAAAAGTGCAACCAAGGTATTGCCCTTCCTGTCACAATAGTAATCGTCGTAGTACTACTGACTCTTGCAGTTGCAATCATCATGCAGGCAACATCTACAAAACACATGCAGGGAGGAGGCGAAAAGCAGAAGGCCCAGGAGAATACAGGCGAGATAGTCGGAGGCCTCATGCAGGACATCTTCTCGTCAGGCAGGGCTCCCGATCCCGCAAAGCTTGCGCAGATCGGCCTGAACGCAGCTCCTCCCTCACCTGGAGGCGCCGTTGTGCCTTTCAAAGGGAAGATGGGCGAGATAGCCTTCTCAGGATCCTTCAACGGCGGAGACGGCCCGTGGTCAACTTACCAGCCCGTCCCGGACAAGGTGGATCCGAAGAAGGACAACTTCTTCAGAGGGAAGATCGCCTGTTATGACCCGAAGAAGTTCCCCGTTCCGCCGCAGCATTCTCTCATATTTGTCAAGACGGAGATGCCCAGGGAAGCCCCGCGCTATTATTACTACATGTTCAGCAACATGGCCCCTTACGGCGCTCTGGCGCCAAGGGGCAGCATCAGGCTGAAGGAGGCCACGTTCATCACCAACCCCTGGCTCAATCCCGCGAAGCAGGACGTTTCCGGCCATAAGGTTTACCTGGGAGCTGGAAAGAGGATAGAAGTCCAGGGTAAGGTGAACGGCAAAGCCATCTCCGGGAGGCCGGCCTCAGAAAAGCCTGTTGTAATAAAGAATACTGAGTCAACTGAAATCACCGAGGATGAACAGGAAGAGCTGGAAAAGCTGCTGGCCCAGATGGAGAGCCAGATGAACAAGTCGATGGATCTGCTGGCCGAGGAGTTGAAGAAAAGGGCGATAGACGAAGGCATCCTGGGCCTCGGGGAGGCCATGGGCACGGCGATGGGCGATTTCTCGCTCGGATTCTTCAAAGGCCCCAGAGTGAACTGCGGAGGGTTCAGCTTCGATCCGCTGCACAAGAAGATGATCTGGAACAAGGCGTTCTTCCTCAAGAAGGGCAAGACCTTCTCCGTGCCGCTGAACCTGGAGATAAAAGGCGATCTGATCCTTCAGGACAAGGCGCTGCTTGCAACTACAGGAAGCCTCACAGTTCATGGCCGCCTCTTCCTGGGCCAGGGCTCAGTCGTATACGCCGACAACGACCTCAAGGTGGACGGCAGGGTGAACGTCCATTACTCTCCCAAAGTTGACCCCAGAGAGATAGATCCTGACATCGATCCAGAGGACATACCTGAAGAGCTGCAGCCTTTTCTCCCCTATCTGGGCATAGAATCGGCGATAATCGCGAAGAAGAATGTCGAACTCGGGGAAGGGGTGCGTCATCTGAAGTTCAAGCCCCAGAGAAAGGCCTGCGATTTTCCATTCACAGGAGCGGGCAACCCCTTCAAGAAGGACAATCCGCTCTTCGACCAGTTCAATGATGCGGTGAACCAGGTGCTGAATCCGCTGAACGCTCTGGCTGCCAGGTTCGCGCCATATCTTTCGGAGAACATCGAAGTCTCCCCCGGCGACGAGGACACAGAGACTCCCGGAATAGCCATCTGCTCTCTGAAGGATGGCGCCGTCAAAGTCGTCGATCACGGTCCGGATGCAAGTCTCGCCGGCCTCATCGTCTGCAGGCAGGACATCGTCCTAGAGTTCCCCCCTGACGGAAGCGGAGTCTTCAGCGGGGTGCTCATGACATCAGATGGAGACATATCCGCATTCGAAACGACGCTCAGATACTATCCATACTTTACCCACGGCACCATCCCGATTGATCCTGATGAGAGCAGGTTTGTCCAGTTCTCGATACCACACATAATCTCTTCAGGCGAGTACAAAAAATAGCAGGGACAAGGAACGCCTGGATATGAAGCGAGCCGGTAACGGTCGGGTTCCGGCTCGTTTTTGTATTGACAGTAAAAATCATCTGTGATAATCTTATGCAGCAGAGTCTCCGCGGAAGCGGCGGTTTTGCGAATCGCGCCGGACCGGGGAACGCCCTGCACTCCACCGGCCAGGACCGTATCAGGCTGTCTCTCCGATATATCCGGTGGTATAAGTAAACGCAGCATTGCATAACGCTGGGTTACTGCAGGAAACATTGAATGATAGTATTACACTGCTCAATTATTAACGGCAAATCCCATATATGGGGAGAGACATCTTTCTCTTCCGGTTTTCCCCGAAATAACGGGAGCAATACGATTGCTGATCGCTCGCCTTATGACATCAGCGCCGCAGAGCTTCTGAAGACAATATTACAGTGCGGCAGAGTGGAAGAAGACAGGCTGGGAAAGCCGAAATCCGTCACCGCTCTGCTGCCTTCCCGGCTCTCTCCTCACCCTGAGCCCATTCCATCTACTCCCCTGCTTGGAGACACAGACAGCAGCAGCCAGTCCGGGTTGCACGCCTGGAAAGTTACAGCGCTGCCGCTCGAGCCTCTTGATGCCATTTTGCTTTTTTCACTCTGGAGAGGAAAGAGGATGCTGATGCCGGGAGTGATGGCCGGGAAGGGGCTCTCACACATATGCGAGCTCATGACCTTCATCTGCTCTCTCGTCGTGCGCCAGCGGTTTATTCCTTCAGTGGAGAGGATGAAAGAAGGATATGAGGCTAGATGGAAGCCCATTCTCATGGGGGACGACAGAGCATGCCTGCACCGGTCGGCCGAAAGCATGCCCTCTTCGGTGAGAGCGCTGATCTCGGCGGAAGAACCGGCTGAACAGCCACTTCACATGCTGAAGCAGTTCCTCGAGATTCACCTGGATGCCGCCGTGCGCAGTTCGCGCACGGAGATGCGCAACAGAAAAGCAGGCGGGAAGCGAGGCTCATTCTCATCCTCCCACGACGCCTGGCTCCATGCGCTCAGGGACAGAAGCGCCGGGATCGGTATAAGCGAAAGAGACGGCGGAGAGCTTCTCGAAGCCTTAAACTCGTGGATGGGCTCCCTCACAGGGAGAACAGATGCTCCATACAGGCTATCGTTCAGATTGACGGAGCCCTTCGACGGCAGCGCGACGTGGTCTCTCGTCTACCTGCTCCAGTCGACGAGCGATCCCAGCCTCATGTTCGAGCTAAACGACCTGTGGGCTCACAAGAGCCGCGGGGCTCTGCACCTTCAGAAGGAGGGCTTTGACTGGCGCTCCTGTCTCGTAACCGCCCTCGGCGAGGCGACGCGCGTTTCAGAGCCTATAGAGAGGAGCTGCATCTCTCCCAGGCCCGGCATGGCTGAGATGAATACGGAGGAAGCTTACAGGTTTCTCACTTCAGACGCTGAGCTTCTCTCGGAAGGCGGATTCGGCGTATTCCTTCCTTCATGGTGGACAAAGGGCGGCACTGAAGGAAGAATCAGGGCCAGAGCCCGCGTGTCGGCGCCTGAGTCATTGTCCCGAAAAGCTCTCACGCTCTTCAGCCTTGCTGATGTTGAGTGGCGGATCGCGATCGGAGACGCAGATGTGGACCTCGCAGAGCTGGAAAGAATTGCAGCGCTCAAAATGCCGCTCGTATCAATCCGCGGGAAATGGATGGAGGTGAAGGGCGGCGAGATTCAGCGCGCCATAGAGCTTTTGAGCAGGAAGAAGAGCGAAAAGAGGTCTCTTCGTGATATCCTGACCATGACCCTTGGCTCATGGCTCTCCGACGAAGAGCTGGAAGTCGAAGCGCCGGAACTGTCGGGCTGGATTGAATCTCTGGCCGGCTCTCTCGCCGGCGACGCCTCAACGAAGGCTCTCGACGAGCCGGAGGGCTTCACAGGCACTCTGAGACCTTACCAGAAACGCGGATTCGGATGGCTTTCGTTCCTCAGGCGGTGGGGGCTCGGCGCATGTCTCGCAGACGACATGGGCCTGGGGAAGACAGTCCAGACCCTGGCGCTGCTGCAGCAGGATCTGGGAAATGGCTTCGAAAAGCCTGCCCTGCTCATCTGCCCCACATCAGTGATCTCGAACTGGATGAAGGAAGCCGCCCGCTTCACTCCTTCTCTCTCGGTGCTGGCCTATCACGGCTCGGACAGGAAGAAGGGCGCAGGCCTCTCTGATGAGGCTGCGAGGCATCATCTCGTCATCAGCTCATACAGCCTCCTGCAGCGCGATTTCGAGAGCTTCAGGGAGGTTGAATGGGGCGGAGTCATCCTCGATGAGGCCCAGAACATAAAGAACCACGGCACAAAGAGCGCGAGAGCCGCGAGAGCCCTTCCGGCAGGATACAGGATCGCGCTTACAGGCACTCCCGTCGAGAACAGCGTCGGCGATCTATGGTCGATCATGGAGTTCCTGAATCCGGGATTTCTGGGAAACCAGAATCAGTTCAGGGAGAACTTCCTGATCCCCATCCAGGTGATGCGCGACAGAGAGGCAGAGGAAAAGCTCTCGAAGCTCACCGGGCCTTTCGTGCTGAGGCGCCTGAAGACAGACAGATCGATCATCGACGATCTCCCTGAAAAAGTCGAGACGAAGGTCTACTGCAATCTCACAAAAGAGCAGGCTTCGCTCTACGCCGCAGCGCTGAAGGAGATGGAGGCCGCCATCACGGAAAGCGATGGGATCGAGCGGAAGGGGCAGATTCTTGCGCTGATAATGAAGCTCAAGCAGATATGCAACCATCCGGCCCACTTCCTGAAAGACGGCTCGCCGCTCGAAAACCGGTCAGGCAAGCTCATCCGCCTGCTCGAGATACTCGACGAGACATCGTCTGTAGGAGACCGCTCGCTGATCTTCACGCAGTTCACCGAGATGGGAGAGATGCTGAAGAGGTATCTCGAGGAGCAGTACGGCGAGGAGGTAATCTTCCTGCACGGCGGCGTGCCGAGAGAGAAGCGCGATGACATGGTCCGGCGCTTCCAGGACGACGGCAATGGCCCGCTCCACTTCATCCTGTCGCTGAAGGCCGGAGGCACCGGCCTGAACCTCACCAGGGCGAATCACGTCTTTCATTTCGACCGATGGTGGAATCCCGCCGTCGAGAACCAGGCTACGGACCGGGCCTTCAGGATCGGACAGACCCGCACTGTCGAGGTTCACAAGTTCATATGCGCCGGAACATTCGAGGAAAAGCTCGACGAGATACTGGAAGGCAAGCGGGAGCTGGCAGAGCGCGTCGTCGGGCATGGAGAGGGATGGATCACCGAGCTTTCGACAAAAGAGCTGAAGGACATAATGGCTCTGCGGGCAACGTCCTTCGAGCAGTGACGCGGATTTCCCGGCTGCCGGGAAGAGGTTTGCATTCGCCGTGAAAGGCAGGCACGATATGGGATACAGAAATTACTGGAGCCACTATGAGCCGACCCGTCCCGTCGAGGTGAAGGGAGGCATAAAAGCGCAGTCCCGCTCAGGAGGCTTCGGCGAGAGCTGGTGGGCGCAGCGCTGGATAGATGTGCTCGAGAGCTTCCACATGGGCCCCCGCCTGGGGCGCGGGAAAGCCTATGCCAGAAAGGGCCAGGTCCTCTCAATATCAGTCGGCGAGGGACTGATAACGGCAGAGGTTCAGGGCTCCCGGCCAAAGCCCTACAAGGTTGAGATGAAGGTGAAGACCCTTGCTCAGGCTGCAAAGAAGAATCTGCTGAAGGAGATCGGCGAATCAATCCTGTTTGCTGTCAAGCTCCACTCAGGAGAGATGCCGAAAGAGCTTGAGGAGCTCTTCATGTCCTCGGGACTGCCTCTCTTTCCTCAGAAATACAGCGAGATGAAGACGGACTGCTCGTGCCCTGACTGGTCGGACCCGTGCAAGCATATCGCCGCCGTATGCTACCTGCTCGCCGAGGAGTTTGACAGGGATCCTTTCCTGATCGTGAAACTGAGGGGACTCTCCCGTGACGAGCTCGTCTCCGCGACAGCCTCGACAGGCAATCCTGCATGCTCTTCCGATATCAAGACTTTCGATGTTGAAGAGGCTGCGGGAGATCAGGAGCCCATCCCGCTCTCAAGCGACAGCAGTTCATTCTGGGGCCTGCCGGAAGCTGAGGACACATTCACATTCAATGCGGCCGCCCCTTCGACTGACGCGCAGATCGTGAGGCGTCTCGGTAAGTTCCCATTCTGGCGAGGCAGCGAGAATCTCATCGATGCAATGGAGTCTGTTTACCGCGCGGCCACAATCTCCGCGCTGGAGGCAATGGCAGGGACGAGCGGCGGCGAGGGCCATCAGGGCGGAGAGCTTTCCGGAGGAAGAGGAAAGAAGGCTGCAGCGAAAGGAAAAGAATCGCCGGGCTCCGGGACGGCGAAGATGAGCCTCAGAGCCATCCCGGTTCTGACAGGCGAAAAGAAGCCTCTGCCCAGGGCCGGTGTGCCATCTGCACAGTCTGAGAGGCTGAAATCCCATTCCGACAGAGGACCGACGGCAACTGCAGAAAGAACGAGGCTGGGAAAACAGGCGATGCCGCCGGAAACAGCACAGACCGTCATCGGCAAGAGAAAGCCGGGAAGGCCCAAGAAGAACGACGCGACGGCAGAAACAACTCAGACCGCCATCGGCAAGAGAAAACCGGGAAGGCCGAAGAAGAATACGGCTACTGCAGAAACTGCTCAGACTGTCATAGGGAAGAAGCCGGGAAGGCCGAAGAAGAACAACGCGACAACCGAAACTGCTCAGACCGTCACAGGGAAGAAGTCGGGAAGGCCGAAGAAAAACACGGCGACTGCCGAAACAGCTCAGACTGTCACCGGAAAGAGAAAGCCGGGAAGGTCGAAGAAGAACGCGGCGACGGCTGAAACTGCTCAGACTGTCACAGGGAAGAGGCCGGGAAGGCCGAGAAAGAACGACACGACAGCCGAAACAACTCAGGCTGTAATCGGAAAGAAAAAACCGAAGAGACACCAGTGAATGAAAGGAGAAAGCCATGCAGTTCACGGCCTGTGGAGGAGCAAATGAAGTAGGAGCGAGCTGCTATCTTCTGAAATCAGGCGGCAGAAGCTATCTGATAGACGCAGGAATCAGGATGGGCGGCAAAGAGGAGGACCGGCTCCCCGATCTCTCGCAGATCCAGCAGCAGGGCGGCGTCCACTGCGTGATAATCACCCATGCCCATCTCGATCACATCGGCGCCCTTCCTCTGATCCACGCCGCATTCCCTGATGTGCCGATATACTGCACGCCTCCGACCAGGATGCTTATGCAGGTACTTCTCTTCGACGCCATAAAGGTGATGTCGTCAAAGTGGGAAAAGGAGCAGGAAGTGCTTCTCTATCCGCAGGAGGCGGTGACGGCGATGCTTACTGCGGTAAAGGAGATCCCATGCAGGCAGAAGCTGTTCATCGACGATCACTCGACCATTGAGTTCTACCCTGCAGGTCATATCCTGGGCGCTGCCATGGTGCAGATCAGAACGAAGGAGGGAGCAGCGCTCTTTACAGGCGACTTCTCTCTGCTGGCACAGCGCACTGTTGAAGGGGCTATGCTGCCCCGGAGCCACCCTCATCTGCTCGTCAGCGAATCAACTTATGGCACGCAGCTGCATGCCAACAGGACGATCGAAGAGAGCAGGCTCATCGAATCAGTCTCCGAAGTCCTCAAGAGGAAAGGCAAGGTGCTGATTCCGGCCTTCTCGCTCGGAAGAGCCCAGGAGGTTCTGCTTATCATCAAAGAGGCGCGGCGGAAGGGGATGATTCCGGAATGTCCTCTCTATGCCGACGGAATGGTCAGGAATATATGCGCAATCTACGGCGGCTTTCACGAATACCTGGCGAGACCGCTTCAGAAAGACGCCAGGCACGGCGAATCTCTCTTCTTCAATCAGGAGAAAAAGGAAATCGCTGTTGATCCCAGAAACCGCCAGGCAATCATCGACGGCCCTCCCTGCGTGATTGTCTCCAGCTCAGGGATGCTGACAGGCGGCCCGTCTGTCTTCTATGCAAAAGCGCTGGCCGGCGATGAGAAAAACGCTCTCTTCCTCACCGGCTATCAGGATGAAGAGAGTCCGGGGAGGAGGCTCATGGCGCTGGCAGACGTGAAGGAAGAGCGCAGGCTGGTCCTGGACGGCGAATCAGTTACGGTGAGCTGCTCTGTAGGCAAGTATGCTCTCTCCGCCCACGCCGACGGAGGCCAGATCGCCGCTCTTGTCGCGAAGCTCTCTCCTGCCGATGTGGTGCTGGTCCACGGCGAAGACGGCTCGAGATACAGCCTGGCAAAACAGATTTCGGGGAAAAGCGCTGTTCACGCGCCGTTGAACGGCGAGTCCCTTGTTCTGTCGCACAGGACTTTCAGAGGCGCGGAAGTGGAAAAGCCGCAGCCTCTTGCGCCGGGAAAGACAATCGACAGGGAAGCGGTGGAGATGCTCCGGGAGCACATTCTTGCCGGTCCTGGGCCGGACCGCCTGTTCTCCCTGCAGGATCTGACGCAGATGCTCCGCGGCGAAGAGAGGGATACAGAAGCTCTCGGGCAGCTCAGGAATGTCATCGAGAGGGAAGCCGGGCTCTTCGTGAGGGACTCGAAAAGACCGTTCCTCTTCAGGGCTGCGGCGAGGGCCGAAGGCTCTCAGAGACTCGAGATGAACGCCGCCTTTGCCGCAGTGGACCGCCTGTTCAGAGACTGTGGCGATCTCTACCGCCGCGGCGCCAATATCGATACACACCAGATCGTGCTTTATTTCAACTTTCCCATTGTGGCGGAAAAGCGCTTCGAGAATGAGATCAAATCGCTTGCGACAGAGACTGGATGGGATGTCCAGGTGAATCCCTCGACAAACAGCGGCATTCTGATCGAAAAAGCCGTCAGGCTCTTTCCAGAAGGAGTGCTTCTCAAGAACCCTTCTCTTTACAACGAAGAAAGATACGTGAAGGTCAGGATCGCCGCAGGCGCGCTGGATGAGAGCGGCAGGAACGGGAAAGCCGCTCATTTTCTCGATATGACAGGCTACCGGCTTGTTTTCGAAGAGGCTGCCCAGTCTCCGGCGCTTCCGCAGAAGACGGCGTTCATTGACGGTAGAATGGAGCAGAACCTCGCGTTCAGCCTCATCAAAGACGCGCTCAGGGAGACGGCGGTACAGCGCATAAGCCTGAAGAGGAAAGCTGCAGGCGAGCCGTATCTGGAAGTGTCGTTCATCTCCAGACAGGTTGGAGAGCGGTTCAGAGATATACTCGACAGGCTGTCCGAAGAAACCCGGTGGGAGATCGGCATAAATCCCGAGCCTAATCAGCACCTGATCAAGGAGAAGGCGCGGGCGCTCATTCCGCCTTCATGGGGGATGAAAAAAGAGCCGGGATTCTTCGGCCATGAGCGGCAGGTCCGGATTAAAGTTCCTGTGCTGCCATCTGAATCGGAGATTGCCGATATCACCGCAAAGCTCTCTGCAGAGACTGGATTCGAGCTCAAAGTGGTGCCCGACTGAGAGCAGTGCCACTGAGATAAGATATTACTCCTCCATATCCTATTCTCACCATTTCACACTTGCGGCGCAGCATCGACAGAAGTTAACAAAATTTACATTGAACGGATGATCTGGATGAGCTATCATACAATATGTGCGGCAGAATCCTGAAGGAACGCGCCTGAGCGGCGCGGCAGGCACAGACAGATTAAACAGGACGGTGCAGTATAATGGATGGCAAGATGAATTTGAACCTCTCCGGAGCCTCTCACCCGGCGGCTGCAGGGATCAATGAACAGACGAGAAAAACCTCAGTTCGCGAAAGGCTTCCGATAGATTCCGGTCAGGATTCGGATCGCTCTCTGCGCCCTGCGTCAGATGAAGCGCTGATCACCACGTTCAGCCACGGCAAAAAGGTGCACTCCTTCGAAGCCGACACCATCAAAAAGACCGCCATGGACGCGGCGAAGAAGAGCTTCTTCTATGCTCTCGGAATACGATATCCGTTCCACGCCGTGAAACTGACCGACGAGCAGAAGGCTGAGATCAAAGCCAATATCCAGCCAGGCGACATCATCCTGACAATGTATCCGGGATACCCTGGATGGCAGGTGCTGGAAGAGGTGACTGCGCGCTCTCACTTCACCCACGCCGCGCTTTACGAAGGCGACGGCAAGGTCCTCGAGACGCTCAGCACTACAGGCGTAACGCGCACTGAGCTTGATGACACTCTCAACGACACGGCTATGATAGAGATCATCAGGCCTCCATACAAGACTCCGGAAGATCGCGACTCAGTCATCGCCTATTCGCGCTCAAAGCTTGGCGAGCCTTATGATTACGCTTTCAACACGGAGAACGACAAGGAGCTTTACTGCTCTGAGATGATCTACTGGGGCCTGAAAGGAATGCCAAATCCTGTAGAAGTGAAAGGGAACCAGTTCGCGGGGCATCATATTGTAGGGCCGCAGGCTCTGGAATCGATACCGGATTCGAAAGTGGTCTTCTCCACCGGAGCAAGCTTCATGAAAGGCCTCTCCTTCTATTATCCGGTCCTGGCAGGCACGTTGAGCGGAGCCGTAGCGGGAGCCGCCATTCTAGGGCCCGCAGGCTTCCTGGGAGGCGCTGCGCTCGGATGGGCATCGTCGATACTGATCGGCAACAGGATTCAGACCGGGCAATGGGGGCTGGAGCTTTGAGCTTTCTGCGCCTTACAGGCCTGAGATCCGGTTATCGCCGCTGTCAGTCTCCGGAGTTACAGCATACCCTTTGAGAGGGATGAGCTTTTGATATCTTCAGCTTCGCCCTGCCGGCCGGCGCTCGTGGCAGCATCACAGGAAGCTTTCATAAAAAGCTGACAAGCTGTTGGCAGGCAGAGTTGCGCCAGTTACCTCCTCAATCCGGAAAGCGAGCTGTGGACCAGGTTCTTTATCTTCTTCGGAAGATGCACTCCGTCTATGTTTACCCATTCCTCTTCAACCCTTATATCATCGTCGGTCTTGTCCTGAGGCTTTTTCAGCTCGCCTGTCTTTTCATCAATTACCTTATCGACGCACTTTCCGAACTCTGCAGCCTTATCCCTGCTGATCTTCTCGATGACTTTGCCTTCCAGCCATTTGTCGACGCGCGCCGATGCGTAGACGCCGATCAGCCCGCCTCCGAGAAGCCCTATGAAGAGGGCCGGGACGAAAATGACAGGCGATTTTATTGCAAAGCTCATTGCGCCGGGGATCAGCGAGCCGATCCTTATCGAATCCCTGGTGGCTTCTCTGCAGATCCTGTTGCCGGCGAAGCCGGCCACGAATCTATCCAATGCTCCGCTCCTGAGGCTACCGCCATTCAGAACTGCATCTGAATTGACGCGGACATTCAGCTCCACCTTGTCGCGGGGCTCACCGGCATCAGGCCTGATCAGGGCCGGCGAAACCGCCTGCTCTGGAGAAGGCCCGTTCTGAGGCATACCGTAAAGAAAGGAACCTGGGTTGATGTTCATCTCTGTCTCCTCGCTTCTGATACTCTTTTTCTCTGTTTATACTACTATTAAATAAAATCTGCCCGTGACAATCAAGATCCATCTTCCATCCGGATATTCCACGGCAGGAGCTTTACCTGTGGCAACGAACCCGTGCGCAATGGCCGCAGGAACATGCATCAACTGGTCCTCCGCAGTGAAGGCATCAGTAAGCCATCCGCAGGAAAAGGCATCAGCAGGTCCTCCGCAGGAACAGGCTCCGGTGCCGCCAGGACGGCAATCGAGTCCTGTCATTAATAATTGTCTCGATGCAGCCGATTTTATATTAGATACGCAATGTAATAGGAGGAGCCATCCGGATGAAATTCAGCAACTCCAGTCATACCAATGCAATTCTGTTTTTGCTGGCAGCCTGTGCGGCAGTTCTGATATCGTGCCAGGCCTGCTCGACCGGCAACGCAAGCGCAAGCGGCACAGGCGGCGGAGCCTCGGACCTGTCGTATACCGCTCCGAATGTACTCTCAACCTTCGAAGGGGGTACGGTATACAAAACAGGCAATCTGAAAGTGCTCAAGCTGAGCGGGACGTGGAAAGAGATGGGCAGGCAGTACGGCAGGCTCTTTTCAGACGATCTCAGCGGCATGTATGATGCCGTTGTCAAGCAGTATCTCGAAAACAAGATCATAGACAGCGAATCTCAGTTCACCGAATTCTCGAAAAAGCAGTTCAGCCTGTATCCTGCCCGGTTTCAGCAAATGGCCGACGGAATAGTCGAGACATCGACAATCACAAGGGATCAGCTTGCCTGCCTCAACAGCTTCTTCGAGCAACTGACTCAGGCTGTCAGCCCGCACAAGTATCCAGCCACTCACTGCTCGTGCATCTCGGCCTGGGGCGAATATACAGGCAACGGCCCTCTCGTCATGGGAAGGGACTTTGATTTCCCTCCATTCTACAGGAACATGAGTAAATACGTTTCACTTGTGGTATACAATCCTTCAGACGGCGCCCGCTCCGCGGCGGTAATCACATACCCGGGACAGATCGGATCGATTCAGGTATTCAACGATCAGGGCCTCGTGCTCGAGAATAACGACGGCAGCAGCAGCGGAGACACAAACCGCTATTATGGCGAGCGCGTCCCGTTCCCGATAAAAGACCTGGGGGCAGTGATGGACAGCTCGTCGCTGGAGAGCCTTGACGCGGCCCTCAAAACCAATCGAATGGAATATCCCCTCATTTACAACGTGGCATCTGCTGAAAAAGCCTTCTGCTACGAGATGACCACATCCGAAGTAAAGAGAAGGGAGGGCGAAAACGGCCTCCTGATAGGCGTAAATCATTTCATGGCATCGGGATGGCCGGAGCCTCCTTCATCATCACAGACGACCATAAGCGACTCGACTATCAGATACAACAACATGAAAGCCCAGGCCGACGCCCGCAAAGGCTCCATTGACGCCCAGGCGATGATGGGCATTCTGGACGTGACTGTTGAAAACGGCGGCCCTACGCCTGCCAGCCTGAATATCTACCAGTATGTGGCCGTCCCGCAGCAGCTCAAGATATGGGTCAAGATCTGGGATTACATGGACTGGACTGCCGTAGATCTCTCATCTTTCTTCAGCAAAAAACAGGGACAGACTCTTTAATTAACAAATCGTTAACATGGGAGTCTGTCACTATTTTTCATACAGGCCCTGAACCGCGTCGTATTCGGGCATGTTGGCCTGAGTCATCGAGGTGTGATACGAGCCGTGGCACCATACAGTATAGCAGTCCGGCTTTATGGCATAGACATATCTGTACGTTATCTTTCCTGCAGAGGCGCATGTCGGCAGAGTCTTCAGATAGTTCGGCGTCAATGCGCCGAGGCTGTGAGGATATCGCCCATTGTTATCTGACGAATACATCTCCATTGCCGTGCCTATGTTCTTGAGGTTTGATTTACAGGGAGACAAACTACCATGGCGCCTCGGGGTAAGAAAGCTCGGAACAGTCAGCATTATGGCTGCCGCTATCGAAATTACTATCGCCGCATTGACCCAGCTCCTGAACATCCAGACAACTATCATCGAGCCGATGGCGATGAACACCATTATAACCGCGAACACGGTCAGATCGCTTATGATCTCCTGATTGCTGCAGTTGAAAAGATAGCAGTAAATACCATAAAACAATAAAGCTACCAGTGTAGTTGCGGCAATCCCAATATAGAATATACCGTTGCCGGATTTGGAAGGGATCGCGCCGCCTGCCTGCTGAGACTGCGCCGCTGAGGAACTCTGCGTCGCGTCTTTCTCTTCATGCACTCCAAACTTTTCCGCTCGAATGTCTTCCTGCAGTGACCTGACATGCTGGTAGCGCTCTCCCGGATTCACGGCGAGGCATTTCATGATTACAGATTCAAGCCACTGCGGAACAGAAGGCGCAAGAGAGCGGAGAGCAGGGAGCTTCATCGAATACCGCTCCATGTCGGCCTTTGTGAGGAGCCTGTATAATGTGGCTCCAAGAGCGAATATGTCCGATCGCTCATCTGACTGGCCCATGCCATACTGCTCAGGAGGAGAGAAGCCCGGAGTGCCCATGAAATATGTGTCTCTGGACTTTCCCGGGCAGAAGTTGCGCGCTATCCCGAAATCAATGAGCTTCACCGCGCCGTCTTGTGATATCATTATGTTGGAAGGCTTCAGATCCCTGAAAATGACGGGATCAGGCTCTCTCGCATGCAGATACTCCAGTATCGAGCAGAGCTCATCAGCCCAGCGAAGCGCCTCCTCCCATGTGAACGGGCCGTCTCTTGACTGCAGCTTCTCTTCAAGGGTCTCCCCGTCGACATACTCCATTACGATATAGTGAGAGCTCCCGACACTGAAAAACTCGTATACAGACGGCAGGCCGCGATGCCTGAGCTTCCGGAGCATCTCTGCCTCCCTGGCGAAAAGCTCCAAGGCCTCTTTCCGCTCTGCCGGAGGAAGCTCCATCTCGACCATCTCCTTGATGGCCAGTCTGCCACCAGACGTCGAGACATCACTGACGAGATACACAGTGCCGAAAGCCCCGCCGCCTAGTGTTCTGATGACTTGATACGAGCCCTTTATGATCTCGCCTGGATTGAGCATATCCACTCCTATGAACGTGATTTTATCAACGTATTGGCGTATTTTTCATATTTGCCCCGTAATACAATTTTTACAGTAAGCCGTCCCTGATTCTGAAACAGTAAGCTGTCCCCGGTTCTGGGAGCCCTGATTGGGACGGGAGCTCGATAAAAAATGGTAAGCTGTCCCCAGTTTTATTATTCCCTGAGACGGGAGCTTCAGACAGAAAGTAGTTAACTGTCCCCAGTTTTCTGAGAAAAAGTAGTTAACTGTCCCTACTTTCCTGATTTACTGTCCCTACTTTCCTGATTTTCACAGAATCCATGCATTTCATCAACGAATCCTTCACGGGTTCTTCTTCGAAGTGCCCTATAATGAAAGCAGAGCAAAGAAGAAAGGAGGACAGGAAGATGCGGAATTTCGAAGAGATAATCAAGCGGATTCTGGGGAATTCCTGGGGCAACTCGTGGGGTAACTCCTGGGGCCTCATAATATAACAGGTAACTGAATTCCGATACTGTGAAAGAGCCTGATGAAATCGGGCTCTTTTCTCATGTTCGAGAACACAGGAAACGGCAGACAGGCGAAGAATGAAAACGGCAGACTGAGAATGGAGGCAGGCGCAATGGGTGCGGCCGTGCAACTTGAATTTCACCACATAACCTTTGCCTATGAAGGCTCGACGTCCAACCTGCTGGAGAACGTCACCGCGCATTTCTCCGTGGGATGGACAGGTATAGTCGGCCCCAACGGCGCGGGAAAGACGACTATTCTGCATCTGGCTTCCGGCGGGCTTCATCCCCTGAAGGGGAGCATCAGGCGGCCTGAGCACGCCGTCTTCTGCCCGCAGCGCACCGACGACATGCCAGTTCAGCTTCCTTCGCTCATGGATTCGGCTGAGGCCGAAGCCTGCGTGCTCCGCGGAAAGCTCAACATCGGCGGTGACTGGGCGGGACGATGGGCCACGCTGAGCCACGGAGAGAGGAAACGGGCTCAGATCGCTGTTGCGCTCTGGCAGCAGCCGGATCTGCTGCTCATCGACGAGCCCACCAACCATATAGACCTCAGCGCGAGGACCCTGCTCGCAGACGCGCTTGCAGGATTCCGCGGTATCGGCCTGTTGGTGAGCCACGACCGGGAATTGCTGGACCTGCTGTGCCGCCAGTGCCTTTTTCTCGATCCTCCCGATGCGGTGATGCGTCCCGGCGGCTACACGGAGGCGGCTGCAGCTGCGAGACGCGAAGAAGAGAGCCTGCAGAAAGAGCGTCAGATGCTGCAGCAGCAGATGGACCACCTTACCAGAGAATCACACCGGCGTTCTGGCGAGGCGGCAGCCGCAGACAGGAAAAGATCAAAGCGCGGCCTCGCGCGCGGCGACAGCGACGGGCGCGCGAAGATCGATCTCGCCAGGGTCACCGGCAAGGACGGCCAGGCCGGACGCCTCGCAGACCAGTTGACAGGCCGCCTGTCCCACATGCAGGAGCGCCTGTCGGCCATGGAGATCAGGAAGCGGTACGATATGAGCTTCTGGCTGGAAGGCTCGTTCTCGCCGCGCAGGCAGCTCTTCTCCGTTCCGGGAGGAACGCTCGATCTGGACGGAGTCCGCCGAATCAGATTCCCGGATCTGACCATGATGCGCCATGACAGGGTCGCCGTGACAGGCGCAAACGGCCTGGGGAAAAGCACGCTGATAAGGCATATCCTGGAAAGTCTCACAGTTCCGAAAGAGCATCTCATCTACCTGCCTCAGGAGATCGATCTGGCGCGGACCAGAGTCATCATGGAAGATGTTCACAGGCTGTCACATGAGGAACTGGGCCTCGTGATGACGGTGGTGAGCTGCCTGGGCTCCAGGCCGGTCAGATTGCTTGAAAACCTGGATGCAAGTCCCGGCGAGCTCCGCAAGGTTCTGCTGGCGCTGGGCGTCATCCGCCGCCCCCACCTCATCATCATGGACGAGCCGACGAACCACCTGGACCTCCCGGCGATAGAGTGCCTCGAGCAGGCGCTTGCGGATTGCCCATGCGGCCTCCTTCTTGTCAGCCACGACCTCCAGTTCCTGTCGCGCCTTACGACAGTCCGCTGGCACCTGCGTCCTGACGGCGATACGGTGGCAGTCGAAGCCGGGGTCACGGAAGACGGCTGGTGACAATTGCCGGTTTGGGAGTCTGCCACTGTTTTTCACAGAATCAGCGCCTTATATTTACCGTTCCTTCACAGGGTCTTCTTCGAACTGCTCTATAATGAAAGCATAGCAGAGAAGAAAGGAGGACAGGAAGATGAAGAGATTCGAAGAGATAATCAAGCTGATTCAGGGCAACTCCTGGGGCCTCATCATACAGCACGTGACTGAATTCCAACGATGTGAAAGAGCCTGACTACATCAGGCTCTTTTGCTTTTATTGCGGGTTTACGACATTGTCGGAACAGGGGCTGTCTTCGTATCCTGCAGAAAAACAGTTGACAATCCCTGCTTTTCCCGGGAAGGAATGGTCGTGCTTTTTATTGTAATTGATTATCAATAGATACAGTATATCTGCAATTCATTCTCGCATACGACATATCCGCCGGCAAGAAGTTCCACTGAAAGAAGGCACCGTCATGAAATCCAAAGCCACAGGCATTGCCGCAGTTCTATGGGTTATTTCGTTCCTGCTCCTCATATATTCGAGAGATGCAGGTTATCCTTATGAAAATGCGGTTTTCATCTCATCGATGGTGTTCGGAGTATGCGCATTCATCCTTACTGTCATACTTGTCGTGCAGAGCATTGTTCAGCTGATACAAAAGCTCAGAAACAAAGATAAGCTCACTCTCGAAGGAGGCTTCTGGTACTGGGCGGCAGTCATCAGCTTCCTGTTCATTATCGTGCACCTTATCCTGTTTTACGTTTTCGATCAGAAGGACCCGGATTTTCAAAGCAGATTCTACAATATCATCCGCCTTATCGGGCTCGGGATGACTTTTCTGGCCCTTCCGATTCAAACAATATATGCAGTGGAGGCTTTCATGGGGAGGGAGAAAAGAAAGCTGCCCTTCCTGCTGATTTTCTTCATGTTGACAGTGAACATACTGTTGATCGGCGGCATCGTGGATTCGTGGTACATCGTCAGAACAATGATAAGCCAGTTCAAGCCACACTGAGAATCAGTGACAGACTCCATTATCAGCATGATTGCTATATTAACGCTCAAAATTTCCGTCATCAAAGATGGCGTAAATTTTGATAACATCAGGTTTACCTGCTCCCGGTGCCCAGGACAGGTGGCGTTAATTATGCTGGTGAGTATAAAATGGGATCCTGCCCCTGCATATCAGGCCTGTTTTGAGGCTGAGCTCCATAAAAATGGTTAACTGTCCCCACTTTTCTGAGAAAAAGTAGTTAACTGTCCCCACTTTTCGGGTGGCTCGGAATGTGCTATCATAGGGGGAGATCATCTTTGAGGAGCAGACTATGGAGAGCATTAACAGGGTGGCGTTCACGAAGCCGTGCAGCGGAGCTGCAGGGCGGATAAGCGAGGAAGAGAGCGATGACAGGGCAGTTCCGAAGGACTGCCTGGTAAGCTGTTACCCGCAGGACCCTTCGGTGGGGCCTCCTGTAAAGAGCACCGTCCCGGCGGAAGGGCTCGCCGCAGGCCCTGACAACGCCAGGCTCGACACAATCGGAGATGTAAAACAGGACAAGGATGGCAACCTCATTTTCAAGCCTGAGCAGGCGGAGTTCGTCCCTGTCCAGACCTTCGCATCGGCGCTCAAAACGATTCTGGCCATGGAGAAATATCTCGGCAGGAAAATCCAGTGGTCGTTCGGCAGGGAGCAGCTCGCCATATATCCGGACAAGGGCGTGATGAAAAACGCTTTCTACAATAAGAAGGACGGCTCGCTCAACTTCTTCCACTTCATCGAAAAAGCCTCAGGAGAAACTGTCCACACAGGCAAATCGTTCGACACGGTGTCGCATGAAACAGGACACGCCTTCCTGGACGGCATGAAGCCGAAGCTGCTGGGATGGAACATTGAGACCGAAGCGCTCCATGAAGCGGTCGGCGACTGCATCTCGATGCTCTCTGCGCTTCAGGAAGACAGCAACATCGACATGTTCCTGTCACAGACAGGCGGCAGCTTCAAAAAGCGCAACTGCGTCTCCGAGATGGGAGAGCAGTTCGGCATGGCCGTGCTCGGGAAGCCCTGCATCAGGTCCGCCATAAACGGGCACAACTATAAAAACCCATACACGCTGCCGATGTTTCCGACTGGCGCCGAGGACGAACTGACAGGAGAGGCGCACAGCTTCTGCCAGGTCTTCACCGGAGCTTTCTACGACATCATGGAGAAGATATACGCCCACAACCTCTCCAAGGGTATGAACGCCCGCGATGCCATGTTGAGGACCCGCGACGCCTGCGGCAGAATGCTTATGAAGGGGCTCGACAGCGCCCCGCCTTCTGATGCCACATACAGGGACGTCGCAAAAGGGATGCTCGAAGCAGACCGCTTGTCGGAAAAAGGCGAGTATGCCGCGATCCTGTCGAGCGTATTCGAGGACAGGTGGATTCTCACAAAAGGCGGACTTGAGACTCCGCTGCTCGAGACGGTACGCGATGCAGGCGCCGTCAGCGCTGAGAGCCCTGAGAGCATGATGGCCTTCGTCGAGGCAAATCGAGACAGGCTGGGTCTGCCTGAAGGCGCGCAGCTGAAGGCGGGACCTCTCGTCAGGAACGACGACGGCACCTGCCGCGCCGATGTCACATACACTGTCGAGGTGCCCCTGAAAGGCGGCGAATATGGAACTTTTGAAGGCGCCGTCGTCGATGTCGATAAGGGTGTCACATTGTCATTCAACTCCTCGGGAGCGCTTTCCGGCCTTTCCGGGAGCGGGGCGGACAGGACCACGGCAGAGCAGACAGGAAATACGCTGAAGAGATATATAAGCGAAGGCCGGATCAGGCTGTTCGATCCGTCTGTCAAATCAGTCGGGGAAACCGATCTTATTGACAGCAGAGGCGTTCCCTGTAAGGGATACACTGTATTCGAAGGCGACAGGATGAAGATAGTCCGCTCTCCGCTCGTTTTTTCCTCATAAGCGGCGCAGCGATATCATGATAAAGCCATCATGACTTCCCGTCTCTATGCCTGACCCGCATTTCTTTTGTTCATCAGTAAAGGAGGGCGCTGCAATGCCCATGTGGTATGAAGAGCTTTTTACAAACTATTCGAAGAGCTATGAGAAAGAGTGTTTTACACAGGGGACTGTCGGCGAGGTCAACTTCCTGGAAAAGGAGCTGGGCGGCAACAGGAATGCGAAGATCCTGGACATTGGATGCGGCACAGGCCGCCATTCGATTGAGCTGGCCAGAAGAGGCTATGTGAATATCACCGCTTTCGATCTCTCGAAGGACCAGATTGCAAGGGCCAGGGAGAACGCAGAAAGAGAAAAGGTCAGGATAGATTTCAGAATAAGAGATGCGAGAGACTTCAACTTCAGGGGCCGGTTTGACCTGGCGATAATGCTGTGTGAAGGGTCCTTCCCGCTCATGGAGACCGATGAGATGAACTACGCGATACTCAGGAACGCCTTCAGATCGCTGAAAAGGCCCGGGAAGCTGGTCTTCACCACGCTGAACGGCCTCTTTCCGCTCTTTCACTCCGTGAAGGAGTTCATGGAAAAGCACGATCAGAAGTATTCAAAGAACACCTTCGACCTGATGACGTTCAGGGAGCAGACGTCGTTCAAAGTCACGGACGACTCCGGCAGAGAGAAGACACTGAACAGCAACGAGCGGTACTATGTCCCGTCAGAGATCACCTGGCAGCTGAAATGCATCGGCTTCGGCAGAGTTGATATATTCGGAGCGAAGCTTGGAGCATTCAGCAGAAGCGACGAACTGACAACGGAAGATTATGAGATGCTCGTGACAGCCGAGAAGCTGTGACGAAAGTCACAGCGGCAGAAGATAAAAAAGAGAGGGAGAAATCCCTCTCTTTCAGCTTTCTTCTCAGCCTGTCGGGGCCCGGCGCTAGAAGCGGTACATCCCGCCCCCGTACTGCTGCATCTGCTGCATCTGCTGCATCATCGTGGCATACTGCAGGGCCATCATCAGCACCATCATCATCTGCTGCATCTGTCTCGGGTCGTTCATCATGCCGCCCGGGCGCATCGAGTTGGTGTAAGGGTTGTTATAACCGTAAGAGTTGTCGTAGCCGTACTGGTTGCCGTACTGCATCCCGTACGGGTTGCCCATGTTGTAGACCGAGTTGCCGAACGGGTTGAAGCCCATCCCGATTCCGAAGGCCATGCCCATTCCGCTGCCCATGCCCATGTTCATGCTCTTGACCATATAGTCCAGCTTGGCCTGGCCATCCTTACCTTCGAAGTCCTTGATGTCAAGGCCGATCTTGTCAAAGGCCTCCTTGAACTTCATGTCGCCGGATTCCATTATGTTGTTGCCGTTGCCGTCTGCCATGATCACGTTGCCTGTCGCCTTGTTGACGAGCGTCTGATGGCCCTGGTCGTCCTTCTTCAGCTCGGTTTCAATGCCGTATTTCTCGGACAGGGACTTCTGCATGTCCTCAGGGCTCTGGCTGTTCTTCTCCTTGAGGGATGAGTATACGGCGAGCATCTCGCCGGGAAGCATCTTGTACTTCTGATCCTGGCCCATGCCGGTGCCGGCCACCTCAATCGTGTTGTTGTCCATGCCGCCCATTCTGCTGGCGCCTGCGAAGGCGATTACACCCATCGAGAACGGGCCTGGTGTGCTCATGCTGAAGGCCATCGCCATCGAGCCGAACATGCCCTGGTTGCCTGCCTGGTATGCCATGCCCGAAACGCCGCCTGAGTAGCCTGCCCACCCCATTCCGAGGCTTGAGTTTATCGCGAGCGCCATGCCCAGCTGGCCTGGCTGCAGGCCCTGAGACGTCTGCATCATGGACGGAGCGGCCATCGAGAACGCCATGGCCATCTGAGGCATCATCTGCATCATCATCTGTTGTCTGAAGTATAATGAATCCATATTGATCCCCTCCGTAAGTTTTATGTTACCTTTATTATATGAATTTTTGGCGCGGATGTAAATATCATGGGGATCTGACAGGTTTACATAATAATCCGATAAATTAACAGTTTTAACAAAATGGTAACGAAAATTTCAAAAAGATTTAACAAAATGTTGACGCCGCAATATAAGCCGCATGGCGCGGAATCGTTGCAGGCTATGGCAGAGAGTTTTCTCCCGGCCCGCCGAATCGGCTGCAATGGCAACAGAACTGTAAAGCGGCTTGAGACAGATGCAGCAGTGCGAAAAGATCTGATTGCGCCATTTGTTGCGATATCGTAACAAATGTTAACATCCGGGCCTCTCAGCAGGACATCAACAAACTCCCGACAGAATCATACAGCCTCCGGGACAGGCAGGAAGGCCCGTCATTTCGGCTCTGTCACGGCACATCGGCCCGGATGAAGCAGGTGGCGCCGATGAACTCCCTCAGTATCGAGTTCGGCGGGATCTCGTCCGTGCCGATCTTGGAGAAGAACTTCAGCGTGAAGAGAAGGCGCTGCGCCTCCGAATACTCGGGCTCGCTCCTGTCTATGGCCAGCAGCGGCTCCTCGACGAAGTTCTTCAGCACGGACAGCTCGTAGACGAGAGCCGAGTTGAACATCACGTCGGCCTCCTCCTGGAACGGGAATATGTGCTCGCGCTCCCCGCGCCTGACTGAATCCCATCTCTTGAGTGTGCCAAGGGCGTCGCGCCCCCTGAACTGCCTGTCTCTCACTATCCTTCTCAGCACTCTTGTGTCTGTCGTGCTTATCCTGTTATGATCATCGAGGTTCAGCTGCGTAAGGGCGCTCACATATATCTTGAACTTCAGATCCCTCGCAATGTACTCGGTAAGCTTTTCATTCAGACAGTGGATCCCTTCGACTATGACAGGCTGATCCCGGCGGATCTTGAGCCTGCTCCCTTCACCCACCCTCGTCCCGGCGGCGAAATCGAACCGCGGAATCTTCACTTCCTCTCCGGCAAGAAGTTTGTGGAGAGTCTCATTGAAAAGCTCCAGATCGAGGGCCTCGAGGATCTCGAAGTTGTAATCCCCTTTCTCGTCTCTCGGCGTATGGTCCCTGTCCAGGAAGTAGTTGTCGAGCGAGATGGCGACAGGCTTGATCCCGTTCACTCGAAGCTGGACTGCCAGCCTCTGCGCGAAAGTGGTCTTTCCCGAGGAAGATGGGCCTGCTATAAGCACCAGTCTGAGCTGCTCCTTGTTGTTCGCTATCAGATCGGCGATTGCGGCAATCTTTTTTTCGTGGAGAGCCTCTGCAACCCTTATCAGGTCGTTCGTCTCTCCGGACGAGATGACCTCGTTGAGGGACGATACATCGCTGACTCCCATCAGAGTGACCCAGTTCTTGTATTCATAATATACCTTGAAGAGCTTGTTCTGCTCCGAATATGCCGAGAGCTGGAGAGGGTTGTTGGACCTCGGAAATCTCAGTATGAATCCCGGCGGGTAATAGAGAAGCTCGAAGACCTTCAGATAGCCGGTCCTTGGCACTATCTTGCCGAAAAGGCTGTCTGTGAGGCTTCCTGTGCGATACACCTCGAGAGTCGGGTCATCGCTGTACTGTATCAGTTTGACCTTGTCGAGCTGTCCTTCCTGCTCGAATAAGTTCAGAGCTTCGTCTCTCGTCAGGATCTGGCGCAGAAGAGGCTCATCTCTCGATATTATCTCTTCCATCCTGGCCCTCAGCGCCTTCATGTCCTTCTTGGTGAAAAGCCTCCACAGGGCGGGCCTGCAGTAATATCCGCCGCTCAGGGAGTGGAATACCATCACCTTTCCTTCAGGGAAGAGCTCTTTGAAAGCCCTGATCATGACCAGGCACAGGCTCCTCCTGTAGATCTTCCGGCCCTCTTCGCTCGTGCCGTCCACGAGGACCATCACGGCATCCTCTTCGAGAGCTTCACTGAGCCCGTACATTTCGTTGTTTACCTTCGCCCCGTAAACAGGATAGGATGTCTTGATACCACTGTCTTCAATGCACTGCAGAACTGAGATCCCCTTTGGAAACCGGAGCTCTTTCTCCTGGAGCTTAACAGTGATCATCTCTTCAGACATATTCGCCGGTCCTTTCTTGCTAAAGCTCATAGGCTCTCTGTTTTCTCGAAACGCCTATCCGATCCCTTCACCGAGAGGACAGGGACTGACCGTCCTGCATCTGCCGCTGAACATTACGGCGTATCTTTCACACATCTGAATCCGGAGACCAGAGGCTCAGGGATGCCCTCTTTCTGAAGAGCTCCGTCCTGCCCGCCGGCCTGTGTGAAAGCGTCGGTCCTCAGGTCTTCAGACTTTCTCGAAGCCCAGGATCCGCCTGCCAGGCTCCACTTTCTCACAGAGCGCCCGTTCAGATCGCCCTCCCCGAAAGTCCACTCACCGGCATTTCCTGACATGTCAGAGATCCCATATGGGCTCTCTCCGGACGGGAATGACCCCACAGGCAGTGTCCCGCGCTCTGCTGAGATCAGAATCATGGACTTCCTCAGTGAGATGCTGTCCATGAGGCCGCTGTTGCACCTCAGCCTGTCGAATGCGTCTCCCCAGGGATACGGTCTCCTGGGAGAAAAATCAGCAGCGCAGCCTCTCTGCAACTTTGAAGGCAGCTTTTTCTTCGCCCAGCGCGCATATGAAAGAGCGTCTTCCACAGAAACGCAGATCACAGGATACTGTTCTCTTCCCGGGCCTGACCAGGAGCGCCAGGTAACCTTCTTTTCCTCATCTTCAGATTTCGCGCCCTTTGAAGCCTCCCGGGCTGTCTTTCGCTCATATTCGGTGAGGTAGCCTGTCTCCCTGACGAAGCGCTCGAACTGCTGATTGGTCACTTCAAATCTGTCCATGTAGAAAGAAGGAACCTCAACGTAGTAGCGCTTCCTTGGATCGAACTCGTCGAGCTTCCATATGCCCCTGCCGGGAATCAGGCGCATGCCCCGGTAACATCTGTACATTCCGAGGAGGCGGAGGGTCTCAGAGTCAGTCGGTGCCAGTCTGTGCGCCTCCTCCCACTTTTCGAGCGCTTCATCCATCCTGGCCTGCCCGAAAAGGTACTGACCCCACGCCGAAAGCACGACGACTCTAAGTTCGGCTGCCTTGCTGTTCTCCCTGAAGTCTCTCTCTATTATAACAAGCACTTCCATTGCCTCAGGGTATCTGCGGTCGTCGATGAGGCCGCGGACCCACAGATAGAGAGCCTTCTCCTTCAGGCGGAGCGCTTTCACGTTCTCCCTGTCTATCGACAGGAGAAGGTTGAACTTTATATAGGCATCCCTGAAATTTCCCCTCCCCATCAGAGAGATCGCCCACTCCATGACCGCATCGAGCTTTTCTTTCAGCACGCCCGCATTCACAGGGTTATACCTGAGAGACAGGTTGTAATGCTCTACTGCGCTGAAATAATCCCGCTTCCTGAGAAAATCCTGCGCCCATTTCTGATGGGCCTCCGACAGGGACAGGATGCACAGAGTATATTTATAGCCTGCTTCCATCGACTTTTCGAAGCAGCTGACAGCCTCTTCATACCGGCCTTCCCTGAGGGCCTTCCGACCCTGTTCATAGAAATCGGTAGAGCGTTGGAAACGGTATCCGACTATCAGAAAGATCAGAAGCACCGACATGGCAAGCTCAAGAGCGAGTGTGTGAGCGCTCCTCTTTATCAGCTCCCTCTCCTCTTCCCTCTGCTTCTTCGTAAACTTTACCAGATCTATATTCTCGGGCTGAAGCATCCTGGATTTCGATACGAGTGTGCCTATCAGGTACACAGGCCCTCCCAGCCTCCTCAGGAATCCGTCTTCGGTTAGTTGAACGCTGAAAAGCCTCAGAATCGGGGACAGAGGGACTCTGAGAACCGGGAAGACCAGCCTGTGAAAGAGTGTCGAGAGCTCGAGCTGGCGAGCCAGTGACGCTGTCAGGACTGGTGTCACGTCCTTCCGGCCGTATATCTTGTCCCACAGGATGACTGCCTTTTTCAGGTAGCTCGCCGCCAGCTCGTATTCAACCATCGTCCTGTAATCGTATGAAAGGCTGGGAAGAAGCTGCTCGTAAAAGGATATGACCCTGTTCAGGTAGGGATAGAAGACCTCGTCATCTGTGAGCTCAGCGAAGAGATCCTTCGTCAGCATGACAGGCAGGGTTTCAGGCAGCGATTTTATAAGGAAGAGCGAATCGAACGCCTCGTTTATGTTTCCTTCTTTGAAGTTGCTGAGAGACTGCAGGAATATCGCGTCGGACTGGAACGGAGACTCTCTCAGAATGGCTTCACAAACCTGTATCACCTTCTGGTATTTTCCCTCGTCGTAGAGCGTGAGAGCCATCGGGAGGCCTCTCCTGTGGATGGTTATATTCACCGCCGAAGAGGCTGAGCCGCACTTGACTGCGATAGCAGCCTTTGCCGTCGTCTCGCGGGGTATCATTGTCAGGTCCAGATCGACTGCAACTGAGAGCCTGTTGCTGCTGAACTTTGCCATTGAAGGATGAGCCCATTCAGCGTCGGAACATATCTCGCCGATGAGGTACCCCCTGCCTCCGTTCTCAATGGCGACTTTCACCGTAAGGCTGTTCTCATATGTCTCTATGATGAAGCTCTCAGGCGTGACAGTGATCGTCGGCGGAGGTATTTTCCCAGTAGCCTGAAGAAAAAGCTCGAGTCCGGCGTTCTGGTCGGATACGCTGTCCCTGAGCTCCCTGGCCTTTCTGAAGAGCTCCTCCTCTCCGAGCCCGTAGAGCTTTCGCTCGAGCATACCTGAATAGAGGAGCTTTTTGCCGATCTCCCACTTAGAATCCAGATTGCCTGCCAGCTCGTCGAGGGAGTCCGCCTCAAGCTCGGTTGTATAATCAACTTCAAAGCTGTCCATAGAATAGTGACGCTGATCCCATCAATCATAAGGGAAATGCCCTGTCGGGCCATCCCCGTACATTCAACAGTTGAGCATCCTTCACCTCCAGCTGTCGCATTGATTCTTTCCACTTCTGCCTTGTTCAGAGAGGAGCAGGCAGCCGAAATATAGAAACTCCGGAGATATGCGCCGTGGGCTTCGAGAGACATGGCCCGACGGCGCGCTGAAACGGTCAGTAGGGGCTCAGCCTTTGCTGAAGGGGTCTCCGGGCCTGACGTATGTCTACCCCCGGAGACCTTCTCACTTTGCCATATATCTGCGCGATGCCCTCGCCGGGAGGATATGGCTCTTCTTTTGGAGAATGGAAGAAAATTCTGCTGCGACCATGAAAGGGGCGGTTTTTTTGTCTATTATAATAACAGGCTCACTGGCATACGACCATATCATGCACTTCCCCGGCCATTTCAGCGATCACATCCTTCCTGAGAAGATCGCGATGCTCAATATCAGCTTTCTCGTAGATACGATGCAGAAGCTGAGAGGGGGATGCGCTGCAAATATAGCTTACTCCCTGGCCCTTCTGGAAGAGAAGCCGGTCGTCATGGGAACGGTGGGAACAGACTTCGATGATTACAGGAGATGGATGGAGCAGAACGGCATCGATCCCTCACTGATAAAGGTCATTCCCAATCTATATACTGCAAGCTGCTTTATCACCACAGATCTCAAGAACAACCAGATTACAGGCTTCTATTCCGGAGCCATGGGAGAAGCGCATACCCTCTCATTCCACGACGTGAAGGAAAAGGTTTCGATCACCACGGTCTCGCCGAACGACCCGCTGGCCATGGTCAAATACTGCAGGGAGTGCAGGGAGCTCTCAATCCCGTTCATCTTCGATCCGGGCCATCAGATCCCGAGGCTCTCGCCTGAAGACATTCTCGACGGATTCAATGGATCGTGCTTTGCCATCATGAACGACTACGAACTGGAGATGGTGATCGCCAGGACAGGGAAGACAGAGGATGAGCTTCTCGCGATGACGGAGACGCTCATTGTGACGAAAGGTGCCCAGGGCTCTGTGATCAAGACTGGAAAGAGGGCGATGGAGATCCCTGTCGTCAAATCTGACAAAGTGGCCGATCCCACTGGCGCCGGCGACGCGTACCGCTCTGCAGTGATAAAGGGCTACCTGAACGGGCTCGACCTCGAGACGACAGGGAAGCTGGCAAGCCTTGTGGCGACTTATGTTGTGGAAAAGCACGGCACAACGGAGCACCATTTCACGATGGAAGAGCTGAGAGAGCGCTACAGAAGAACATACGGGGAATCTCTGCCGCTGTAGATCGGAGCTGATTCATCATCAGCCGCCGGGCGCTACCGGACCACAGGGAGGGTGAAGAGAAAAGTCGTCTCTTCCTTGTCCGATTCAATCCATATCTTCCCGCCTGACAGGGTCACGAGCTTCTTTACGACAGGCATGTTCAGGATGAGCCTGCCGCGCTTCGGCGTGGCCGTGTGCTCTATCTTGCCAAAGGGAGTGAAGATGTTCTCGAAGTCCTTCGGATTGATCGCCTCGCCGAAGTCGGAGATCCCGACGACTGCATCGCTCCCTTCAAGAGCCACATTGATCCTGAGGAGGTTCCCTGCCTTGCTTGCCTCGACGGCGTTCTCTATAAGCGCGACGAGGATTCGCTGGAGCTTTTTGTAATCCGCCACGACCTGGGGAAACTTCTTGTCCACCTCGAGCAGGATCCTGAGGCCCTTGTCGTCTATCCTGCTCTTCAGCCTGTCGAGCGTGTCGTTGATGGCCCTGCCGATATCTACCTTCCTGCGGTCGAGATACACCTGCCCGCCTGAAATGAGCAGATACTCGTTCAGATGCTCGAGCCTGCGCTGCTCCGCCTCTGCAAAATCCCTGATGTCCTTGACGAGATCCTGCTGCTTCGACGTCATCTTCCCTGCCGACTTCTCGTTGAAGCCCTGGCACTTCTCCACTATCCTGTCCTGCAGAGGCTTCAGCTCATCTCTCACGAAGAGCGGCAGCGCGTAATCCGGCTCGCCCTTTTCCGTGGATGGAGGCTGAAGATACTGGCACTTTTCGCGGAGGAGCGCGTTCTCGAGGTTTATCGCCACGAGTGATGAAAAGAAGCCTGCCAGCTCAAGAAAGTTCTGCCTGAAGACATCGGGCTTCCGGTGGTAATAGCACAGGAAGCCGAGAAAATCGTCTCCTGAAGACATGGGGACCTGCATGATCGACAGTATGTTATAGATGTGGACAACATCACTTACCGGGAAGTCGGGCTCTTCATGGACGTTCCCGACGAGGGAGATCCTCCGCTCGTTCACCATGCTCTCCATCTCCGTGCCCTTGATGTTCATGACGATATCCCACTTGATGCGCCCCTCGTAACACATGGAATACAGCAGCAGGCGCTCGCCGGATTCATCGAGCTTCATCAATTCTATGGCCTCAAAGGGCATCAGGATCTGGCCGTGGACTACTATCGATCTGAGAAGATCCTCCATCGAATGGGCCTGGGCAAAGGAAGTGACGAGCCTCAGAAGGGCGTCGTACCTTCCCTCCATCTGCTTCATCGTGATCTGCAGCTTCTGGACATCCTCGAGGGCGGGGGGCTTCTGAGGGTCCTTGTACTTGTGATAGTTCGACATGAGGGATTCAAGGTAGTTATCCGGCATGCCTGTACATCCTTTACGTAAGAATCGTCAAATTGCACTGCACTGCCCTGTCATGGCAGGAACGGCCTTCCTGATCCCATGGAAGAAGCTTCACCGTCGGCTGCGTTTTGAAAGATCTTCGGTCCCGGGATCATGGCGTTCATGATTACCCTGACCCATAATTGCCTGCCCATGTTATTCCCTGCAATGCAGTGAATCCCCTGGCTACGGCTTTTTCCATCTTTCCGGAAGTCGCTTCTATGATAATTTCTTGAGCGATTGATGCAGATCCTCCAGATCCCATACAGCAGAACGAAAAAAAAACTTCATAAAAAATTTTTTCGAAGCAGGAGGATTTATCCACAGAGGTGGAGAATTTGTGGATAAAAGTGGGAATTGGTGGGAAATTGTGAGAAATGGATGACCTAAGCACACTATTCACAGGCGAGCACCAATACTCAATCGATACGAAAGGGAGGTTGGTAATACCCGCAGAGCTCAGGACAGGACTGGGAGCACAGTTCTTCATGGTCAGAGGTCTCGAGCGGTGCATATCGCTCTACCCGCTTGAAGAATGGGGCAAACTGGTGAAGAAGATGGAAGCCCTTCCCATAGCCAACCCCTACGCGAGATCGCTTGTCAGATTCTTCGGATCGGGCGTCAAGCTCTGCGAACTGGACAACCACGGCAGGATAATAATACCCCCGCCCTGGAGAGAGCACGCCGAGATCGAAAAGAAAGTAGTGCTCGTGGGGGTGTTCAACAAAGTCGAGATATGGAGCGAGGTACAGTGGATCAAAGCCTCGCACTCGAACTACCAAGGTGAGCTTGCAGTATCACCGGACCTTGCAGAACAGATAATTGCCCTGGGTATATAGAGATAAAATAAGGAGGCACAGATGACTAGGGGCAACGCAGGGACAGCTGCCGCAATGCGCGGAAGTGCTGCGATCCTGTATGGAAGCGAAACGGGTTTTGCCCGGCACAGACATGACAACGCTGCGGAGCAGGGCGTGCCGAAGGCCTGCTGCAGCCTTTCACAGACCTTACCTGATGTTCTATCAGTTCACATTTATTCTTCCCCATCTCATACCTTCTTTCATTCTTTCCTCCACATCTAAGAGATTGGGGATGGTGTTGTAGGGAAACGTAGAAACCGTATAGCATCATCCCCCCTTTTTTTCTCTCTCCTGGACATTGAACAGTGATGTCTGGTTCCTTCCGCGATTCTTGGCAGCATACAGCGCGCTGTCCGCAGACAGGAAGACCTGCTCCGCAGTCTTTCCATCGACCGGGAATGAAGCTATCCCGATGCTCACCGTGATCCCTATCTCTCCCTTTATGTCGGGGAGGCTCAGAGGCGTCGCTTCGATCTTCTTCCTGAAGCGCTCGGAGAAATGGTGCGCCTCTTCCTTGTATGTCTCCGGAAGGATTACAGCAAACTCCTCCCCTCCGTAGCGGGATATGATGTCAGACTCGCGCACCGATTCAATCAGAATGTGGGCCAGGTGCTTGAGGGCCTCGTTCCCGACCAGATGACCGTGAGTATCGTTGAATTCCTTGAAGTGATCGACGTCTATCATCACGAGTGAAAACTCAGATCCATACCTGGCAGAACGGTAGATCTCGCGGGAGAGCTGATCCTGGAAGAAGCCGAAGTTATAGAGCTTCGTCAGCCTGTCGGTAATGGCGTTCTGATATGCCTGTGCATTCTCTATTGACACCGCTGCGAGGTTCGCCAGCGCCTGGAGCATCTCGACGTCCTCATTGTCGTAGAATCCCTTCTCATTGTCCGGGTTGACTACTTCCAGGGCGCCGATAGTCCGGATCCCGTCGTTGTCCTTGATCTTTATCGGGACGCAGAGGATTGACTTAGTGACGAAGCCTGTGGCCTGGTCAAAACGCTTGGCGAAACGGGCGTCCTTTTCGACATCGCTCACGTATATCGTCTCGCCTGTGGCGACTACAGTGCCGGCAATGCCCTCGCCGGCTTTTATCCTGAGCGACTTTATTATGCTCCCCTTCTCGCCCAGCGCCACCTTGAAGCTCAGGAACTTGGGGTCTTCGTCGAGCAGCACGAGCGAGCTGGCCTGCGCCTCCATCACCTTTCCGGCAGTCTCCATTATCCTCGCGAGGACGGTATCGTGATCGAGCGAGGCGTTCAGATAGAGACTGACATCCACGAGCTTCTTGAAGCGATCTGCCCGCTCCCTGACTTTGCCCAGCTCGTCGGAGAGCGAGCCCTGAGCCGTCTTCATCCTGTCTTCCAGCTCGATGGTCAGGGCGTCTTCGAGCAGAAGGGAGAGCTTCTTCCTTACAACTTTCAGCACCGCCACGGTTTTGGCGATCTCTCTGGTGTCCTTCGCCGAATATTGGGAGATCAATGACTCTAGATATTCACTGATCCTTGTATTGACAGAGCTTATTACATCAGGAATAGAGGAATCCTGCGCTTCTGCGCTGATCTCACTCACCGCCATCCCCCCTTTTTGCTGAGTGTCATGACCTGCAATCATGCCTCCTAAAGAATGTTTTCTTATTTGAAGCAGAAGATCCTGCTTGGAGCCGGATGAACGAGGGGCAATCGTAAAAGCGTAACAATTACAGTCACTCCTTATCAGGAAGAAAAGAAAACAAAATAATCAGTGTAAGCATTCTCTATATCTACCCTTTTAGTGTCTCTGCATGAAAATGGGAAGGCTTCTGCCGAGGAGGATTTCAAGGCTCCCTTACGAACTAAAGAATCTTGAAGATCAGCCTCCTTCGGAGAATATATTGGAAAGGGCGGCCGGAGAGACGGCATGGAGCAGGCAGTCAAAGTCGACAATGTGACAAAGAACTTCTACGACATGAAGCGCGGTGAGGTGACGGTGGTAAACAACATCTCGCTCAGCTGCGCGCCTGGCGAGATACTCGGGATACTGGGGCCGAACGGAGCGGGAAAGACGACGATACTCCGCATGATCTCGGCGCTGCTCACCCCGTCAAAGGGAACGATAGAGGTGCTCGGATACGACACGAAAGAGCACCCGCAGGAGATACGGTCCAGGATAGGCTTCATCTCGAACGACACGAACCTTTACGATCGCCTGACCGCCGAGGAAATGGTGTATTTCTTCGGGAAGTTCTTCGGACTCTCCGACAACGAGATCGGCACGAGGGCGGAAAAGCTGTACGATTCGCTGAACATGAGGAGGATCCTGAAAAGACAGTGCAGGAACCTCTCTGCAGGAGAGAAGCAGAAAGTGTCGGTGGCTCGCACGCTGATACACGACCCCCCGCTGCTGATTCTGGATGAGCCCACGACGGCGCTGGACGTGCTGACAAGCCGGGACATCAGGTGGATGGTGAAGCAGTCGCGCAACGAAGGAAAGGCCATTCTCTACTCGGCCCACAACATGGAGGAAGTGGAGAACCTGTGCGACAGAATAATACTGATCCACCAGGGGAATCTCCTCGATGAAGGCACGATACCGGATGTCGTGAAGCGCTCAGGAACCGCTTCCCTCACCGAATGTTTTCTTAGTCTCGTAAAGGATGCAGAAGAATGAGCCTCTCGCGGATTAAGCTCCTGTATTTGAAAGAAATGAGAGAGATCCTGAGAAACTGGGGTCTCATAATCCTGCTCGTATTCTTCCCTCTGATAGTCTACCCTACGAGCCTCCTCTTCCTGTCAGAGCTGAGCGCTTCGCAGAAAGCCAAGCTGGAGAGCCAGAAATCCCATATTGTCATCAAGGGCGCCGCCTATTGCCCGGAGCTGGTGCAGATGCTGAAGGACGACAGCGATCTCGAAGTGGCGCTGTCTGACATGGCCCCGCAGGACTCCGTTCCTTCTGTCAACAAGGTTCTGATAAACGTGCCGGAAGATATAAAAGACATCGCAGGGAATGGAAAATCTGTGAGCATCCAGATCTTCTACGACCTCACCGATGAAGAGTCTGCACTCGCCAAACTGCGCGTGCAGGAGGTGCTGCAGGATTACAAGAAAGAGCTCACATACAGGCGCCTCGATCTTCAGAAGCTCCCGCCTGAGTTTCTCGAGCCGGTGGCGCTCAACTTCAAGAACGTAGCCTCTGAAAAGAAGATGGTGGGACAGAGGCTCGGCGAGACGCTGCCGCTCATGCTGATAATGTTCATAATGCTGGGCACGATCCAGGTGGCCATAGATCTGACAGCCGGGGAAAAGGACAGGAAGACAATCCAGACCCTTCTGCTCTCTCCGCTCTCCAGGCTCGAGATCCTGAGCTCCAAGCTGCTCGTAGTGCTCACCACCACAATCTTCACGACGACGACGAACTTCATAAGCATAGGCCTGACATTCTTCATGGTGGCAAGCGCTCAGGGGAAGACAGGCCCCATAATGCTCTCGGCAGGATCGATTGTGCTGTCTCTCCTTCTCTCCATCCCACTCGTGGTACTGATAAGCGCCCTTTTCCTGCTGATGGGAATCATAGCAAAGAACCAGCTGGAAGCCAATATATATGTACTTCCGGTGCTGTTGGCCGGCATGCTTCCAGCGGCGCTGCCTTCGCTGCCTGCCATAAAATACGATATCTGGATGAACCTGGTGCCTGTGGCCAACACGGCCCTTATGGTGAAAGCGATCTTCAACGGGACATACACGATGACGAACTACGTGATGACCTTCCTGTCCAACTCGGTCTATGCGGTGCTGATGATGCTCTTCGTCAGCAAGGTCTTCATGCAGGAGGACATAGCCTTCGGAGGCCTGAGCGATGTGATCTTCGTCAAGAAGGATCAGAAAATGCCTTCGGCCGGCGAGGCGATCGTTTACTTCTGCACCGTCCTGACGCTCTTCTACTTCGTGGGAGTGCCGCTGCAGACAAAGTACCAGAAATTCGGCCTCGTAATCTCGCTGGTCGTATGCCTCATGCTTCCTGCGTTCCTGCTGATAAAGCGCTTCCGATATGACATCAGAAAAGTCTTCAAGCTGGAAAACCCCGGGCCTGTTCCATTGATAGCGGCTCCCTTCATCGCATGGTCCTTCATAATCGCCTCACAGATATACGCAGGGTTCCAGGAGCAGTTCTTCAGGACGCCGGACGAGGTCAAGAAGATGATGGAGACCATCGTGGTGGCTTCGAATCCGCAGGAACTGATAATAGCTCTCCTCGTGGTTGCGGCAACTCCGGCCATCTTCGAGGAACTGGCATATAGGGGCTTCATCCTGTCGGGGCTCGAAAGCTCGATGAAGAGGCCTGCCCTCTGCCTCATGGTGGGCTTCCTGTTCGGCATCAACCACGTCAACCTGTACACGCTGGTACCCATAACATTCCTCGGAGCCGTGATGGCATATATCGTGGTCAGGACGAGATCGATCTACCCCGCCATGCTGATCCACTTTTTCGTAAACGGCACCCAGGTCGTGCTCGCAAACTATCTGACAAAGGAAGTGACGCTCCCGCCCTATGCGGCTCTCATCGCCCTGGCAGTGATGGCTGTCTGCCTCAAGGTCATCCCTGAAAAGCAGATCAGCCGGTCGTCATAAGCCGCAGCAACCGCGGCAATCCACTCAGCATTGAGGAGGTAAAAAATGGAAGAACAGGATGTTCAGGAACTCAAGACTCTCTTTGACGAACTGGGCTTTCTTGCCCACATGAGCCTGGAGCGCTTCGAAAAGCTCGCCTCGCTGTTCGACAGGAAGAGCTACAAAAAGGGCGAGATGATAATAAGGAAGGACGACATAGACACCACTTTCTATCTGATATCGAAAGGGAGCGCCCAGGCTTTCGTGGAAGAGGAGAACGACGAGGTAAAGCTTGTCAGGACCATGTGGAGGAAGGATTTCTTCGGAGAGATCTCGATGATAACAGGCGGCATGAGAACGGCCTGGGTCGTCGCGACAATAGACGTGGAAGCCTTCACGCTCTCTCAGCAGAACCTCGGGACATACATGATGACCATTCCTGAGATAGCCGACAAGATTCTCTATACAGCCAAGTCCCGCCTGATCGCTCCTGAAGAATAGCGTCAGGGCTTTTCGCCGCCTTTCTCGAGATCTTCAAGGGCTTTCCGGCTGCCTGAAAAATCAGGATTTATCCTCAGCGCTTTTCTGAACTCGCGGGCAGCCTGTCCATTCCTGCCCTCCTTCATGTAGATCCTCCCGAGCAGGTCCAGGGCGAGATAGAGATTCCTGTCACGCCTGAGGCCCTCTTTCAGCACGCGCTCCCCTTCCTTCAGCTCTCCTGAGACATAGCAGCAGAATCCAAGCTGCACGTAGAGCGTCGTCATGGTCGGATCGAGAAGCAGCGCTGCCCTGAGAGTCGTCTTTGCCATGTCAATCTTCCCGACCTCTATCTCTTTCAGAGCCTTCTTCTGCAATTGCCAGGCGCTCTCAGGGACGAAGAGCTTACCGCTCAGAGCCCTGCTGATTATGTCCATGTTCTCTTTGCAGCGCCTGATATACAGCTGCTCCACTCTGTCCTCGTATATGAGCATCCACCCATGGCTTTTTGCGATTTCATATCCGAGCCTGTAGCCTTTCCTGTTCTCCATCAGATATTTGTTTACGAAAACGAGGTTGATCCTGTACCTGTCCAGGATCTGCTCCCACCCCGGCCTCCCTGACGTTGCTGCCAGGGATTCCCTGTATATGTTGTCTGGATAGGCGTTGTTGACTCTGCCGTCTATGAAGACAGTATACTCAGGGTACAGCTTCCAGATGATATAGCCTCCCCATTCATAGGGGTTGTAAAGCGGGCCTGGAAGCGCGTTTTTCTTCAGAAACTCCACTCCGTATTCAGGGAACAGCTCGCTCTCCATTGAAAGACTGTTCAAATCGACTGCCGAGAAGCGCGTGCCGTAAAAGAACAGAATGAGGGCCAGAGCAAGATAGCAGAGCCCTTCCCTGACAGGCTGCCCTGTCTGCAGGGCGTCAAGCCTGCCGGTGAAAGCGCCTGCAGTCTGCCGGCTCAGGATCTCTCTGAGCTTTTCATATATGCACTGAAGCACAATCGCAACCACAGGAGCGCATGCAATGCAGAAAAGCGTTATGTGGCGGACCGCGGAGAAGGATAGGCAGCTGAAGAAGATATAGCATAGCTTGTCGAAGAGGGTCAGCCTCCTGTGAAAGACCAGAGCGGCCGCCGTAGTCAATATGAAGAACACGAGGAACGGAAAGTCTTCTCCGAGCAGATTCGGCGGAGCCCACTCGACGAGATGGGACTTGTAGAAGCTCTTCTTCAGGAACGAGAACGGATAGAGGAGAAGCCTTGTCCCATATGGATTGAGGAACGCAAGGGCCGCAGAGATCACGATGACCGCAGAGATCTCCGCCACGCCTCTCCAGTCAGCCTTCCCGCCCTTTCCGACAGTCACCACATTCCCGGCAATGAGCGCGAAGGCATGGATTGCCAGGATTACGAAAGCGAGCACGAAGGCGCCGTGGCTGTTGACCCATATCCAGATCAAAGGCGGTATGGCTAACAGTATCCTCCTGTCCCTGCTTTTCGAGTATTGATCAAGCATCAGCAGAAGAAGGGCGACAGACAGATAGGTGAAGAGATAGGGCCTGACGTCGAAATACAGATTCCCTTTCGCCTGGAGGACGCACAGAATCACCGCGACGCTCGAGATGACAGGAAGGGCGCCCTTCCTGACAGCAAGGCGGTAGAGAATAAAAAATGTGAGCGCAATGATCGATGTCTTCATTACGTATAAAAGAGCCATGCCTCCCAGTGAATAGACGCCGTAGAAAAAAATGCCGGGAATCCATTCGTGATCGACTATCGGATAGTCAGGGGCGGTATAAGAGAAGAAGTTGACCTGGGGGAAGGTGAATGTGGAAAGAATGTAGCGGGCCATGGCCATGAAAATCCACAGGTCCGCAGGCGGAAGAGGATGAAATGTAGCATCGACTGCCACGCAGATCATCAGGACGGAAAACAGGAAGCTCAGGCGGATCCGCTCATTTACGGCCTTCATCAGACACCTTTATTGTTCCCTGGATCGAAAGAGCCTTGCTAGACTATCTCCGCCATCGCGGAGAGCGGCACGAGCACCTCGCAGATCTCGTTTCTGGTTCTGTAGGTGATGCCTTCGATATCCTGCCGCTTCACCGTGCACTGAAGCTCCCTGACAGGGAGGCCGGTGAGCGCCGACACTTCGTGTATGGTATAGAACTTGTTGTTGTCATGAAACAAAATCGAGACGTTGCCCAAAGATTTTTACCTCCTGAGGCCGTCTCCGCATGCAACATGTTCTGCAAAGTGATTTCAATTCCTCTTTTGCCGGAAAATCGCGTGTTCAGCTGTCCGCCTGGCCCTCGCGCGATGCAAATCGGCTCAGAGCCTCACAACGAGAAGGGAGAAATCGTCGTTGAGCTTACGCCGGGTATACTTCTGCACTGCCGTATAGATCCTGTTGGCGAGCGCCTGGGGCTCCAGGTGGGCCTGCTTCTTGACAATCTCCATCAGCCGCTCGATGCCGAAGATCTCGCCCTTGTTTCCCCTCGCCTCGGTGATGCCATCGGTGTAGAGTACGAGCACATCTCCGTTTTCAAAAGACAGCTCCTCCTGCTTGAACTTGGCGTCAAAGGTCACGCCTATCAGCAGGCCTTCAGTCTCCAGAAGGGATAGCTCCCTGGTCTTCGTGCGGCAGTAAATGGGCGGTTCATGGCCGGCCGAGCTGAATCTGAGCAGCTTTTTCTTCAGGTCGATCTCGACGTAGAAGAGGCTGATGAACTTCTCATCGCCGGTCTCAGGAACTATCAGGTTGTTGACCATGGCCAGTATCTCTCTGGGCTGATAGCCGGCTATTGCGTATGACTTCAGGATGTACTTGGCCCTGGCCGTGTAGATTGCCGCAGGCGGGCCCTTTCCGGACACATCGGCTATCACAAGCGACATCCTGGTGCTGCTGAGAGGTATCAGGTCGAAGTAATCGCCAGACAGCTCGAGCGATGAGATGTAGTAATAGCCGATCTCCAGGCCGGGGAATACGAACTCCTTCTGGGGCATGACGATTGACTGCAGGATCTTGGCCACATTGGCCTGGGCCTCATAAAGCCTGGCGTTTTCTATGGCGATCGCCGCCTGGTTCGAGAGAGCCCGGAGAAGGCTTATCTCATATGGCTTGTAATAGTATATATCCTTCAGGTACACGTTGATCAGGCCTATTATCTTTCCCTTCGTCTCTAGCGGGACGGACAGGATCGTCTTGAGGCCCTCTTCGCGAATGCTTCTCGGAAATTTATACACCGATTTCTTGACAGGCAGGTCGAGCAGGATCATGGGCCTCCCAGTCTTGGCGGCTATGCCGGCTATCCCCTCGCCGAGCTTTATCTTCGAGCCGTAGTTTGCCCTCGCGAGGCCTGTTGCCGTCTTGATTGAGAGCTCCTTCTGCTCCTCGTCGAGCATCATTATGGAGCAGGCATCGGTGCTCATCGCTCTGTTGATGTTCTTGGTGATCTCTTCCAGGACCCGCTCGAAATCGAGCGTCGACGTGATGGCCTTGCCAACCTCGAACAGAGTGGCAAGCTCCCTGACCTTGTTCCTGACAATCCCGTGCAGCCTGGCATTTTCAACGGCTATTGCGGCGTGGTTGGCAAAGCTCCGGAGAAGCCTTATCTCCTCGAACGTAAAGTGGTGGCCCGCATCGCTGAAGCAGTTCAGCACGCCTACGAGGCGGCGCTTTGCGATCAGCGGAATCGACAGCACTCCGCCGATGCCGGCCATCCACAGCGCCAGCTCCATCTTGCCTTCAGAGGTATCGTCTATCGTCAGGATTGTGTAGCGCTTCTTCTCAACAGCCGACCTCGTGATCTCCTTCTGCAGCTCCGAATCGAGCAGAGACTCTTCGAGCCCTCTCGACGCCTCGAGCACGAAGTCGTTTATATCGTCGTCCATTATGAGCAGCGCGATTGCCGGCTTGCTGACGAGCTGCGCGGCCTTTTCCACGACGAGGTTGAAAACCTTGGGAAGGGAGAGCGACGTCGGCAATACCGATGAGACCTGAAGCAGCGCTTTCAGCTGGTTCGTGTTCTCCTCCTGCTTCGTGATCAGCCGCGACCGCTGGATCGCCGTCGCAATCTGGATCGACAGCGTCATCACGAGGCGTATCTGCGAATCCGAGAAGTAGTGCGCCACCTGTGAGTCGTCGAGGAAGATGACCCCGAGAAGCTTTTCCCTGGCGATGAGAGGCACGAGCAGACATGAGTTCGTAGGGATCAGGTTGAAGAGCTTCTCGAGGGCCGGGCAGTCCGGCGGCATCCCTGAGAAGATCCGCGATCTGCCCCTCTGCAGATCGTCTCTTATATCCTGCGATATCTCGTGGGAGGTGAATCTGTAGAGCGCGAAAAACTCGTTCTGATCCACCGAGAGCCCCCGGTAGGCCGCGAGGTAGAAGTCCTTCTCGTGATCGTCTGACAGGAATATCAGGCACCTGTCGATCTGGGTTATCTGCACGAGATGCTCCACAGTAATATTCAAAATCTCGCTCATGTCAAAGCTCTGGCCGATTGCACGGGCCGCTTCGTACAGCAGTGTCGCCTCCCTGGCTCTCCGCTGATCTTTCTCGTAATTCAGCGCGTTGTCAATCGCCATGGCCGCCTGATTGGCGAAGGCCAGCAGCAGCTCGATCTTCTCAGGCTGAAACTCCCTGGAATCCTTCGTATACATGTTCAGAAGGCCTATCAGCTCCTCTTTCACTGCCAGCGGGATTCCGAGATATGATTTGATATCGTCCTGCGCCGACCGGGGCCTGAGCAGCTCTGTCGACGGCACGCTGCCCCCTGACTGGAGCAGCTCGCCATTATCGCCCCATCCCAGCAGGCTCTCTCGCAGGCGGAACTGCGCAGGCGAGGCGTGTCCGTTTTCCAGACCTATGGCTACCTGAGTGGACAGTCTCCTGTCCTCGATCAGATACAGGCTCCCTGCATCGGCGCCGATCAGCTTGATGCTCAGCTCCACAATCATCCTGAGAAGCTGATTGAGGTTGAGAGCCGATGACAGAGCGGTGCCGATCTGTGAAAAATATGACTGCAGCTCCATCTTGGAGCGCTTGAGCTCTTCGGTCTTCCTGACGCTCTCCTCATACAGCACGGTGCTGTTCACTGCGAGCGCCGCCTCGGATGTCAGGGCCTCTATGAACGCGATCTCCCTGTGGGTGAACTCCCTCATCTTTTTCAGCGTTCCAATGTGCAGTACGCCGATGATATCCTCGCCGACCTTGAGGGGAAGGGACAACAGAGATTTGAATCCGAGGCTCTTTCTGACAACGCGCGGGTCGCGCTGCGCATCCTTCACGAAGACGTATCTTCTCGTTGCTGCCACAATCCCTGTGACTCCTTCGTCGACACGGAACTTCATCTTCAGATCGTCTTCAGGGAGGTCGACGTTGACTGCTGACAGGATAAAGTCCTTGTGCTCCCTGTCGAGCAGCATTATCAGGCAGACGTCCACATCTATGGCATCGGCTATCTCAGTGGTGGTGCGCTTGAGGAGATCCTCGAGACGCATCTTGGTGTTGACCATCTCGTTTATCTTGGAGGCGAATATGAGCTTCCGAAGCTGTCTCGTGCTCTGATGCTTGTCGTAGGCCTCTTCTATGCAGGACTTCAATGCGTCGGAGAGGCGCTCCACGATTGCCTCTATACCCTTCCTGGTCATCGTCATGAGGGACTGGTAACTCTCCCAGATCTCCTCGTTATCGCCGTAATCCATTCTGAGGCGGTGGATGCACTCTTCCCTGGGCTCTCCTGAAAGCACGTGTCCTCCGGAGATGAATCCCACAATCCTGTCATCGATTGCCATCGGGATGGTGAAGCAATAGAGCCCCATATGGCATTTCATTATACGGGGCTTCTTCCTGTCGATCGCGCTGGCAAAAAGCTCTTTGTGGAACTTCGTGCACTGCTTCATCACCTTTTCAGGGTTATCGAGGCAGGCGTATTTCTGGCAGAAAGGAAGCGAGCCCACCAGAGGCCCCACCTGGTTTCCATCCAGGTCGAATACCGCGATGGCAACCTTGTGGTTCTCGGCAAAGAGGCTTATTATGGTCTGGCAGGCTTTGCTGCCTGTTATGAAATGGGTCGATTCCACATAGTCATTGTGAGGGATGTTTTTTATCATACCCTGCCTTTCGTGAGCTCACATCGATAAATATATTAAGCACCGCATTACCGATTACCCTCCCGACCGGGCCATCGGCTGCAGATTTTACGTCGCGATTCCCAGGGCGGGCGGTACAAAAAAAACGGCACGGTAATCCTCTAAAAAATGAAGGCCTGCCCGGGGCATACCTTCATATAAGGCATAACTCTCGATCTTCAGATAATGACACATCCAATCGAGGTATTCCTGTTTTCAGATTTCCTCTCCTGTGCCCGGATGATGGACTTTTCCTATGCTGACGTTAATTGTGCTCGCGAGTATAATCTTATCACCTTGAGGCTCCTTTTGTCAATATTTGCCCCGGTCGAATCCCCGCAGGGAAAGCGCCGACATACCGCCGTTTTTTATATATCGCTCTGCAATTCCAAAGGAATTGAGCCCTCCTGCGGCAAAAGCCTTTCTATAGCAGCGGCAGTACTTTCACAGGAGGGAATTAAACATGATCTCAGCCGTTTTCCGTCTCATTCCGGCATTGCTCATTCTGATGGCCTTCGCGTTGTCAATCCCGCTTCCGGTCCCGGCGCAGAAGGGCCTGGCTCCGGGAGATCCGGTGAGCCACAGGCTGCTCGGAGAATACAGTAAACAGACAATAGATTCGATAATGAGCTCGGATAAGCTCAAGGGACTTCTGGCGAAGGTCAGGGACAGAAGCCTTCTTCCCGGCCCGGCCGGAAACGCGGTCAAAGCCTGGCTGGTGATCTACAGAACGACCGGCACTGACGGCTCTCCTGTAAATGCATCAGGCCTGCTGCTCGTGCCTGACCCTGCGTCGGAGAGATACCCGCTCATCTCATATCAGCACGGCACGGTCTTTGAAAGAGGCGAAGCCCCGTCCGGTCTCTCATCGAGCGGCGAGGCCGTATTCAATCTGGCTGTTTTTGCCGCACAAGGCTATGTGGTTTCAATGCCTGATTACATAGGCCAGGGACGCTCAAATCTCAGGCATCCCTATCTCGTGGCCGAGTCAGAGGCCTCGGCAAGCCTCGATATGCTGAAGGCTTCGCGCTCTCTCTGCTCGAAGCTCGGAGCCGGCCTCAACGGAAAGCTCTTCCTGGCAGGATACTCGCAGGGCGGACATTCCACAATGGCGCTTCACAGGATGCTGGAAAGAGATCACAGGTCAGACCTGCCTGTCACCGCGTCGGCTCCCATGGCGGGACCTTACAATCTCTACATGCTCTGGAGCAGCTGGATAGATGAGCCGTCCATCCTTTCTTCGGCGGTAATGGCCAGAACCGTGCTGGCGTATGACGACGCTTACACGATGAAGCTCAGGCTGGGAGATGTGTTCCGCCCTCCATATGACCGCCTGGCTCCGGTGCTGCTCGATGGAAATCACGGTGACGGAGAAGTAATCCAGAGGCTCCCGCGCAACCCATCCAACCTTTTTACCAGTGATTTCCTTAAAAAGGTGAGCGAAGGCAGGCATCCTTTTTACCAGGCGCTCAGGAGAAACAACACCTTTGACTGGTATCCGGAGGCGCCCACCACGCTCTTCCACGGCAGCAGCGACGACATCGTGCCATACGGGATCTCGCTGAAGACATACCGGTACATGAGGAGAAAGTGCGATAACGTGGAGCTGCGCGATGTCGGACCGCTCGATCATATCTGCGCCATAATCCCTTGCATGCTGGAGGCCAGGAAATGGTTTGACGGCTTCAGATGATTCAGGCCTGCATTTTGTAGATTTAGAAACAAAATGTCAATGGACCTCCACCGCCATTCTGTTCTATAATGAGTCGAACTTTGTTGAGAGGAGACTGCGCACATGAAAATCAGGATTCTGTCATTTATGACCATCTCGGCGCTGCTCATCGCAGCCTTGCTGGGCGGATGCGGCGGAGGAAGCGGCGGAAGCGGCGGCTCGTCATTCTCCGGAGGCTCAGGATATGTGACCACGCCGACTACAGGCACATCGTCAGGCCAGGGAACGGTTCTCGGAACAAAAGGCTATGTCTATGTGGCATCCGGCTCGGGGAAAGCCGGAAATAAGGCCTCCACGCAGGAGATAGTCGTTCTCGCATCAAATTCCTCCGTGCCTCAGGGCTTTGCGGCCGCTGTGGGCTACGTGGTGAGATCTTCATCCAACCCGACACTCTTTACGCGAACAGACTATAACGGCTACTATGACCTCAGCACCTCGGGCTCTTCAGGAAGCAGCGGCGATCAGATCGTGATCGAAGATCCCTATTCGCAGGCAGAGCCGATCTGCTTCCCTGTCATAGGCGAGCCTCTTCCGGCGGCACAGCTCACCGGCATCACGATTGTTCCGCCTTTTGGCGACGATGCCTCCTCTGGTCCATGGTCGATAGTATCCGGGAGTTACGAGGCTTTCTATCTTGTAGGCCAGTCGAACGGAGTATGGCATCCTGTATCAGATACGGTGACGTGGAGCGTCAGCGACTCTAGCCTCGGAAGCTTCTACGGCGGGAGCGGCCTCTTTCTGGCCAGCTCTTCGCTGACCGCCTCGGCTTCGGGAACTGTAACGGCACAGTGCAGCGGCTCGTCATACAGCCTTCCGATTAAAGTCATATCGCAGAGCGATCTCGGCAGCATCTCCGGAGCGGTCATGAATGAGAACGGCCTCGCGGCGCCCGGGCTGCTCGTCGAGGTATCCGTCACGACCTCGAATACATCAGGCCAGAGCCCTCACTTCTCATACGGCATAGCCATAACCGACCAGAACGGCCTCTATCAGGTCTCGAAGCTTCCCTACGGGAGCTATTCGGTAAAGGTGAAATCGTTCTTCGGAAGCACGCTGGCCGAGTCTACAGTGCAGGTCGCAGGAGCCGTGCAGAAGGATTTCACAGTGTCCAGCGCCGCGGCTGCGATGCAGTCAGTCGTCAAGACCGACAGCTATCTTTATAAGCCTGGAGGGACAATTCAGGCGCAGGTTTCAATGATCAACATGAGCTCAGGCTCCATAGAGACGGCATATTCATCGATAACGTTCAAGCTGATCTACTATTCGTTCACAGACTATACGACTCAGGTAATCGCCACAGGAACGGCAGGGAGCGGAGTGATAAAAGCGGGCGGATACGGGACGACTGCGATCCCGTCACAGCCTGTTTCAATATCGATACCAGAGAGCGCCCAGACATCAGGCTTTTACTCTCTCGAGGCGGTAATCTCATCGACACCAGGCTTCAGCGTTGACGCGGCGTTCATCATGGTGAGCAGCACCGACAACCCCACACCATGGCCCACGCCAACCAGCTCGCCGGAGCCCTGGCCCACCTCGTCGCCATACCCTTACCCGACTGATTATCCGTTCCCGACTCCCACATATACTCCATTCCCGACACCGACTCCGCTCCCGTCGCTGACTCCTCTCCCTACCTACTCGCCTATGCCCTGGCCTTCGCCCACATCTTCACCGTCGAGCGGAAATGACAGATACATTCTGGCAGACATCAAGTACAGATTGCAGGATGCCTATCACGAGATATACAGCGCCGCAAACCAGGCCTACTACGGCGAGAACGTTACCTCCCAGGTGAACGAGGGAAGCAATATCCAGTACAGGATCAAATATGTCAAGAACACCCTGATGCCTTCACTGCAGAGCGTCAACTACTGGAGCTGGCAGAGCGAGCTCGAGTCAGTGCTGAACGACCTGAACAGATATGCATACTACGGAGGCACATACAGCGATCTCTACAGCGCCGCGAGAGGCACCGACTACGTCGTCGACGAGGTGGCGTCCGCGCAGAACAGCGTCTCAGGGCTCGCGCTGAAAAAGAAGACTTCCGCGAAAAAGAAGACTCATTAGCCCGCATCAATGATTAATTGAAAAAGACCTCGGTCGCAAAGGCAGGAGGTCTTTTCTGTTGCGGGAAGAAAAGAGCATGGATTGAGCAGGATATGGAGAAACCGGTGGTGAGCCGTCATGGGCGGAAGCAGTGAAGAGCTGGAGAAGGCTTTTCTGCATGGCGATCTGGATATGCTTGCATCTCTCCTCGGCGCAGATGGAGAGCTTCTGTCGCTGCGTGGAAAAGAAGGCGTCACATATCTTCACAGGGCGGTCATGCTGGGCGATGAAGCGCTTGTCGAGCTTCTGCTCAGGCACGGCGCCGACCCTGATGCCGCTGACGACAGGGGCCGGACTGCCCTCCACTGCGCGGTCTTTGCCGACCGGCGCAGCATTGCCGGGCTCCTCATCTCAAAGGGCGCCTCTCCTGCCGCGGTGGATCGCCTCGGGTACACGCCGCTCTGCCTTTCTGCCCGGGACGGTCTGCTCGAAATGGCCGAACTGCTTCTCGGCAGCGGAGCCGATATCAACTTCAATCAGAACGGGAGCGGTCTGACACCGCTACATCGCGCTGTATGTGAAGGCCATATAGACATGGTGAAGCTCCTGGTGCGGAAAGGCGCAGACATCAACAGGAAAGACTCGCAGGAGCTCCGCCCGCTGAGAGTGGCATTGAGAATGAAGAAAAAAGAGATGGCAGAATACCTTACCAGAAGAGGCGCAAAAAAATAGGCTTCCTGCTTTTCGTTCTGCAAAAAGGAGATTTGTATTACGGATAGAATAAATAAGTCAATCAAATCACGCTGGCAAGAGGAACTCTATGGAACCGACATTGAGAAGCTTTATTTTCTGTGACGCAGTTGTCCCTGCCATGGAGGGAAAGCTTATATGCTACGGAGTGTTCTCAGATCTCTTCACGGCCAAGTTTCCTGTGACATACCCGCAGTTCTGCATTCTCACCACCTGGACCAAGGGCGACGGCTTCCATATCCAGCAGATCAAGGTTCTCAACCCGGCCAGGACGATGATAATGTGCCAGTCGCCTGAGATGTACTTCACGCTCAACGATCAGACAGAGACAGCCAATGTCAAGACCGACGTCAACCAGGTTGTCTTCTCCGAGCCCGGCACATACTTTTTCCAGGTCTACCTCGACAGCGAGATGATCGGCGAGTTCCCTCTCCATTTCCGCATGAAGGCCTGAAGCCCCGGTACAAGAGATACTTCATATGATTCGCAGTATTCGCATCATTCGCGTTAATTCTTTGAAATGAAGAGGCACAGCGGCTGAAAAGCTAATCCTTTTTTGTACAGCAAGAAGGAGACACACAAGGTATCTCCCTTATATTCACCTATGGCAATACTCGAGGTCGTGAGATCTCAAACTACCACAACAGACTTCATATACAGGCTAGAATTCAGGTGGTGATTTGTAGACCCCGGCCTTGTGCATTCCGGGCTCAACTCCCGCCTGCACACCCTGAACCGAGTTGATCGAAAAGGAAGGCTGCACGCCAGGCGTGAATCCCTGTGCCTTGTCAGCGTTGAAGGAGCCTTTCAGCGCTTCCAGGTTGGCACCTCCGGCATCTTCCGATTCCGAGATGTCAATCTTGTCCTTGACTCCCTTGATCGCCGATGTTTCCTGCGCGCCCTTCGTCTCTGTAGGTCCCTGAATACCCTGGAGGCTCTGCGCTCCCTGAGCTCCGTAGAGAGACGATGCATAACCTGCTGCACCGGCTTCCCTGCTCTCTCTGCTGTTCCCAATTCCGTCGAGTCCGCCGATCTTGTCTATCATCTCTTTCACTCCCTTTTGCCTCTTACCCTTGACAGCTATCTGAGGCCTTTCTTGATACTATTATATCATACCACTCTCTACCATGGTCAACGGGCTCTATGTAAACATCATGTTACAATGTTAACTTTTTGTAAACAAAATATTAACATGACGTTAACATAACATGTTGGCTTTCTGGAGGCGATAGATATGATTCGGCGAAAACGGGGGCTGCCAGGGAGTCTCACAGAGTGCTGCCATCTGCAGAGATGCTCTGAAAATACCCGAGCATCTCGCCGAGGTCCCGGCGGATCTGCTCCCCGGCCTTTTCAAGAGGGCCTTCTACCGTGCATCCGGCTGCCAGCACGTGGCCGCCTCCCTTGTACTTCATGGCGACCTCATTGACAGGAGGCTTTATCGAGCGGAGGCTCACCCTTATCTTCCTGTCAGGCGCTTCCTTGAAAAGAGCGAAAATCTGCGAGCCTCTCACCACGTTAAGATCTTCGACGAACTGCTGGATATCCTGATCTTCCACGGCATGACGCTCCATCATGTCCTGGGAGATGTATCCCCATACGAGCTTTCCATCGAAATCGCTGGTCAGGGTCGAGATTACCTCCCCTTTCAGCTTCAATACGTTGAAATCAGTTCCCCTGAATACACACCGCGATATCTCGTCCACGTTGAGAGGATATTCGAGCAGCGCCGCCGCTATTCGATGTGTTTTCGGCTTCGTATTGAGGAACTGAAAGCCTCCTGTATCGGAGATGATTGCCACATAAAGCGCCTGGGCAATCTCGTAATCGAGCGACACATCAAGCAGTTTGAGGAGCTCGAAGACTATCTCCCCGACCGCGGCAGCGTCGCAGTCGACGTAGTTATAATCTGCGTAGAGCGTATTGCCTGGATGATGGTCGATGTTTATTATCCTGTCTGCAATGGCGTGCACATCGAAGCCCTCAGGAAGGCGGCCGGGGCTCGTGCATTCCATCAGCACGGCGCAGTCGAAGCGTTCTCCGGGAGGCTCGAGCAGAACTCTCTCTGCATCGGGAAGGATATGGTACATGAGAGGCACTTTTTCATGGGACAGGAGCGCGCAGCGCTTTCCCAGCTTCTCGAGTGCGCGCATCAGCGCAATCATGGAGCCCAGGTCGTCGCCGTCGATCCCGACATGAGGTAAAAGGATGAAAGATTCATGATCTGCCAGCTGGCGGGCAACTTCAGCGAGTGTGTCGGCTTCTCCGCTATTGCTGCTTCTCTTCCGATGCTGCATCTGCCTTCATTACCTCGTGGATGATATGCACGACGCGAACGCCGCGCTCGATCGACTCATCAAAATGAAAGGTAAGATCCGGTATATGCTTGAGACGGATATTCTTTGAGATCTCCCGTCTTATGAACCCGCGGGCGTTGTTGAGCCCTATCATGGTCCCCTGGCGCTCTTCCTCTTTGCCCAGTATGCTCACAAATATCTTGGCATGACGGAGATCGGGAGATACCACAACGTCTGTGATAGTCGCAAAACCGACCCTGGGATCCTTCAGCTCCCTCATCACTTCGCTGATAACTTCCTTCAGAAGCTCCTGAACTCTTTCGATACGGAAACTGACCACAGTGCACCGCCGTCCTATCGCTGCTTTTCCTGAGTCTGATAAACTTCTACAATGTCTCCGACCTGTATGCCTGGGAACTTTTCAATGCCCACGCCGCATTCAAATCCCTCAAGGACCTCTCTTACATCGTCCTTGAATCTTTTCAGCGATTCAATCTTACCCTGGTGAATCACTTCGTTGTTCCTCACGACACGGACATCGGCGGATCTCGTTATTTTGCCGTTCATCACATAGCCGCCGGCAATCGTCCCGTACTTGGAGATCTTGAAGATATTCCTCACTTCAAGTCTGCCAATGAGGACCTCTTCGAATACAGGCGACAGCATGCCTGTTATAGCGGCGTTGATGTCATCTATTACATTGTATATCACATTGTAGTTCCGCACATCGATCTTTTCGGATTCGGCAAGCTTCTTGATATACGGGTCCTGCCTGATGTTGAAGCCGATGATTACGGCGTTGGAGGCGTTGGCGAGAAGGATGTCGGATTCTGATACAGGCCCGACGCCGGCATGGATTATATTGACCTTGACCTCTTCGTTGGTAATCCTCGACAGCGAATGCCTCAGCGCCTCGACGGAACCCTGTCCATCCGCCTTTACGATCAGGTTCAGCTCTTTCTTTTCCTGGCCCTGGAGCTGCTTGAAGAGATCCTCCAGGCTCGTCTTGGGCCCTCCGGTTGACGCGAGCTTCTCTGACCTGGATTTTATCTGCCTGTCCATGCAGATCTGGCGCGCAAGTTTCTCATCGCTCACCACGACCAGCTGATCGCCAGCCCTGGGAACCTCCGAGAGTCCGATTATCTCGGCCGGTATCGAAGGCGCGGCCTTCTTTATGCGATCACCCTTGTCATTTATCAGCAGTCTGATGCGGCCGCATGCAGTTCCCGCAATTACAGCGTCTCCCACCCGGAGAGTGCCTTTCTGCACGAGCACCGTGGCTACAGGGCCGAGTCCCTTGTCCATCTTGGCCTCGATGATGATTCCCTGGGCCTTGCGCCTGGGATTCGCCTTGAACTCCTGCATGTCAGCAACGAGAAGGATCATCTCGAGCAGGTCATCGAGACCTGTCTTTGCCTTCGCCGAGACAGGAATCGTTATCGTGTCGCCGCCCCAGTCTTCAGGTATCAGCCCGAGATCTGAAAGCTGCTGCTTTACCCTGTCAGGGTTGGCCTGCGGCTTGTCAATCTTGTTGAGCGTCACGATAACCGGCACTCCGGCAGCCTTGGCGTGGTTGATGGCCTCTATGGTCTGAGGCATGACACCGTCATCGGCTGCCACTACGAGAATGGCTATATCTGTAATCTGGGCGCCTCGCGCGCGCATTGCCGTGAAGGCTTCGTGGCCGGGCGTGTCGAGGAACACTATCTTTCTGTTTCCGTGATCGACAGTGTAGGCTCCAATCCTCTGCGTAATGCCTCCGGCCTCGCCGGCGGTGACATTCGTCTTTCTGATGACATCGAGGAGCGAAGTCTTTCCGTGATCGACGTGCCCCAGGATGGTAACGACAGGAGGCCTGATCACCATGAGCCTTGGATCGTCTTCGGGCTCTGACAGGATATCCTCCTGCATGGATTCCTGGAAGTCCGGCTGGAAGCCGAACACTTCGGAGATCCTTGCGACCTCATCTCTTCCGAGCGACTGGTTGATAGTCACGGCCATGCCCTTTACGAGCATCTTCTTGATTATCTCCTGCGCATTTCTCGCCACCTTTCTGGCGAGCTCGGACAGCGTGATGGGAAGTGTTATGAGAATTCCACCAGGCTTCTTCTCTTCAGTTACGGCAGCTGAATCTGCAGATGTCTTTTCAGCAGGCGGAGCGGCTGTTGCCGCAGGCTGGGCGGTCACTGCGGGAGCTCCTGTCTTTTCGCGCGCTTCAACTCTGATGTCCTGGGCTGCTGCCGGCTTCGCCTCGACCGGCGCGGCCGGCGGTGCTTCGACCTTTTCCTCGACTGGGGCCTGCGCACCTCCGGAGGATTTGCCCTGCGAGTTCAGAACCTCCTGCACGAGCTTTGCCGTCGAGTCTTCGATGCTGCTGGCGTGTGACTTTGCCTCGACACCGAGATCCTTCAGTATGTCGAGAAGCTCCTTGCTCCCGATTCCCATTTCCTTTGCCAGTTCATATACCCTGATCTTTCCCATCGTCCCACTTCCTTTGCCCGCTAAACCTGCCGTATTCATATGCTGATTATGTGCCCTGAATTCAGGAGCAACACGATTCTCCTTTTTCCTGACCGCAGAGGTCATTTAATATTCGCTCCAGAGAGCGTCTTGCTTCTTCCCCCATCAGGCTGACATAACGCTTTTTAAGGCGCCTGTCAGAAAAAAACCTGCCTATGCACTGTCCGGATCTGCAGAGATAGACGCCTTTTCCCCGGGGCGCCTTGACTGCCCGGTCTTCCCAGATGAGCGTCTTCCCGCCGATCTCGGCAAGCCTTATCATATCGGCCTTGCCTCTGAAAGCCGAGCATGCGACGCATCGTCTCTGAGGCTCCCTCTTCTGCCCGGGAGGCGATTCATTCTGCTCGCCCTCTTCCCGGCCGCATCTCGGAGGATCATTACCATTTGTACTCTTCGTACTCATCGACCTCTTCATCCGGTCTCACTCTGATCTTGGCTCCCTTCTTCTTCTTCGGGAGCATTTCTTCCATTTCTTCTTCGGCTCTGCGCTCTTTCCGCTTCTTTTTCTTCTTCTTGTCCGCTTCGGAGATTCCCTCAGCGGCCGGAGCGGCGGCTTCCTTAGCTTCCAGGGCGCGGCGGCGCGCCTCTTCTTCCTCAAGCCAGCGCCTGGCCTCTTCCTCGGCATTCTTCCTGGTCTCTTCGGCTATCCTTCTTGCTTCATCCTCGGCAGCCTTCCTGGCATCCTCCTCGGCTCTGATGCGCGCCCGCTCTTCAGCGGTCCTGCGCGCCTCCTCGTCGGCCTTCTTCCTGGCCGCTTCCTCGGCGGCCTTCCTGGCCTCTTCCTCGGCAGCCTTGCGGGCAGCCTCCTCGGCGGCCTTGCGGGCAGCCTCCTCGGCTTTCTTCCTGGCTTCCTCTTCGGCCTTCAGCCTCGCCATCTCGGCAGCCTTTGCCTGAAGCTCCTCTTTCATGCCCTCATACTGGGTCTGGCTCTTGATATCTATCTTCCATCCGGTGAGCTTGGCCGCGAGCCTCGCGTTCTGACCCTCCTTGCCTATGGCAAGGGAAAGCTGATGGTCAGGCACCACCACGAGCGCCGACTTGTCATACTCATACAGCGTGACAGATATGACTTTGGCCGGCGACAGAGAGTTCGAGATATAGACAACCGGATCGTTTGCCCAGCTGATGATGTCAATCTTTTCGCCCTTCAGTTCATCGACGATTGTCTGCACTCTCGAGCCCTTTGGGCCCACGCATGCGCCGACAGGGTCAATTTTCGAATCCTTCGAAAAAACGGCTATCTTCGAGCGGTGGCCCGGCTCCCTCACGACAGCTCTGATATCGATTATGTTCTGGCTGATCTCGGGAACCTCCATCTCGAAGAGGCGCTTGATGAGATGGGGATGTGAGCGCGAGACCACGACCTGCGGTCCTCTCGTCGTCTTCTTCACTTCCAGCACGAGCACCTTGATCCTGTCGCCGTGCTTGAAATGCTCGCCGGCAACCTGCTCGTTAGGGGCAAGCACCCCTTCCACCTTGCCGAGATCGAGGAGGCAGTTCTTCTGCTCATAGCGCTGCACTACACCGCTTATTATCTCTTCCTCGCGGCGCGTGAACTCGTTGAAGACTATCTCCCGCTCGGCTTCGCGGATGCGCTGCACGATGACCTGCTTGGCTGTCTGAGCCGCGATTCTGCCGAAATCGGCCGGAGTCTCCTCGATATCAATCTCATCGCCCTTCTGGGCATCAGGGTTGATCTTTTTGGCCTTTGCAAGCGAAATCTCGACCTGGGGATCGGTCACCTTGACTACGACCACCTTTTTGACCATCGCCCTCAGCGAGCCAGTCGCGCGGTCAATCTCCACTGTCACGTTCTGCGTCGGGCCGAAGTTGCGCTTATATGCGGCGCCGAGAGCATCGACAATTGCTCCAAGAATGACCTCGAGAGGAATGGCCCTCTCTTTTTCTATTTGCTTCAAGGCAGTAATAAAATCCCCGTTCAATGCGCTGCCCCCTCTCACATGGAGTATCTGGTTAACTCTCTGTACTTTTGTCGATGTCTTCCTCACCTATGCCGGGAGAGGAGACCTCCAGAAAATAATGCCCTTTTATCATGTCTGCTTCATCAAGCTTCTTGCTGAGAGCCCGGCTGACAGATTCACAGTCTTCGGTGCTCACTCCACCTTCTTTGCTGATGATGATTCGGAGAACCATCTTCCCATATTCTTTCACATATTCTACCTTTTCGAGCTTTACCCCTGTGAATTCAGCAATTCTTCCGGCAAGCTCATTGACCCGCTCAACGGTCCTGTCGGCCTTCATGGCATCCCTCTTCATCAGCGCCGTCCTTCATCTTCCTCATCCATAAGAAAAGAGTGGGTGCTCCCACTCTCTGATATCGGACAGAGAATTTTTTGCAGAAAATAATATATCATAATTATACTATTTTGGCAAGAGCCTGTGCGCCTTCATTTGGACCAGGACCTGAAAGGAATATGGAAAGGAGCGGTAGAAATTAATTCTACTTCAGGTCAGGAGGGGAACACCATGGACATAATAGAGCTCGAGTTCAACGAAAAATGCATCAACTGCGGGGATCCGCTGAAGGGATTCATAGTCTTCGGAAAGCACACGCCCAGAAAGACAGGCGGAGATGCCGAGTTCAAGGAGTTCATCTACAGGAAGAGGGTCGAAGACAACTCTGAGATACTCTCCATGCTCGTCCGGGGGCAGTGCACCTCCTGCAACATGACCAACTTCTTCAAATGCGATTATGACCTGCAAAAGGGTAAATACACTCTCCTGGACATGAACATCTGAGCGGCAGTCTGCAGCCCTGCAAAATGCTACCTGAGCAGCAGGCTGATCGATAAAGAAATACTGCGGTTTTCGAATTGAATCATTTCTCTTTTTATGCTATAGTATTGTATAAAGCAACAAGATAAGGGCTGTGAGCGCTTTGGATACCTTCTTCACATTCTTCTTCCCTCTGCTCCTCATTGCCGGCACATTGATGCTGGGATACAAAGAATTCCGCGCATACATCCAGGCCAGAAACTCCAGCAGGATCAACGGGCCTTTCATTCAGCGCCTGATCCGCCGCGGCGCAGGGCTCGTCATGATGTTCACCATAGGCATCATGATATACATAGGCATGAGAAACGGCCCTCCCACGATGCCGTCTGTCGACTACATGAAGTTCTGGCTCATCTGCATAACGCTGGTGGTCGGCGTCCTGCTGCTTGCCATATGGGACGCCATCTGCGAGATCAAGAAGATCAAGCAGTACATCCAGGAGTTCCATACCTCCGAGGTGCAGGATCTCAAGAAAAAGTTCAAAATCTACACCAACTGAGCTGTCGCTGCTCCGCGCAGCCAGACGGCCGGCCTGTCGATCCGTCATTTGAATCTCCATCTGCACCTGATGAATCCAACAGATATGAAAAGGAGCACATGCCATGGAAAAGCCCTGCACGTTGAAATCTCTCAGAGAATCAGGATACTCGCCGCTTCCGGTGAAAGACGAGATAAGGAAAAACCTGATTGAAAAGCTCAGCAGAAAGGATACCTCAATGTTTCCAGGCCTCATAGGGTATGACAACACGGTGATACCGTCGCTCGTCAACGCCATGCTGTCGAAGCACAACTTCATACTGCTGGGGCTCCGCGGCCAGGCGAAGACCAGGATACTGAGAAGCCTCGTGAGCTTCCTGGATGAGTATATTCCGGTGATAAAGGGCTGCCCGATAAATGACAGCCCATTCACCCCGATCTGCAGAAATTGCAGGGAGCGCGTCGAGAGGGACGGCGGCAGCCTCGAGATAGAATGGCTCCACAGAGAGAACCGGTACAGCGAAAAGCTCGCCACGCCGGATGTATCGGTGGCGGATCTGATCGGCGACATAGACCCTATCAAGGCGGCCACGCAGCGAAAGCTCCTGTCAGACGAGGAGGTCATCAGCTTCGGGATAATCCCGAGGAGCAACAGGGGGATCTTCGTAATCAACGAGCTGCCTGATCTGCAGCCGAGGATCCAGGTGAGCCTGCTGAACCTGCTCGAAGAGGGGGACCTGCAGATAAGGGGCTTTCCGATGCGGATGCCGCTGGACATCGTGATCGCGTTCTCGGCAAACCCGGAGGACTATACGAACAGGGGCAACATAATCACGCCGCTGAAAGACCGGATAGATTCGCAGATTATGACCCACTACCCGCAGACAGTCCGGGACGCCGTATCCATCACGGACCAGGAGGCATGGACCGCCAGGCCCTGCAAAGCCCGCCTCGTCATGCCCCAGTATATGAAGGATCTGATCGAGGAGATGTCCTTCACGGCCCGGTCGAGCGAATATGTGTATCAGAATTCAGGAGTAAGCGCGCGGCTCTCGATAAGCGCCAGGGAGAACCTGATGAGCGCGATGGAGAGAAGGGCGCTGCGGCTCGACGAAAGCGTCGTCTACCCCAGGCTGTGCGATCTCCACACTGTCATTCCGTCAATAACAGGCAAGATCGAGCTGGTCTACGAAGGTGAGCAGGAAGGGGCGGCATCTGTGGCCCGGCGCCTCATAGGTGGAGCCATCAGGAAAATATTCGACAGATACTATCCCCGCGCGGCGTCCCCGTCTTCGCGCGGCGAGATGATGAAGCGCAGCGCTGACGGCACTTACAGCGGGATCATAGACTGGTTCGGCAAAGGAAACAGGGTGGAGCTCTCAGACGAGGCTCCCTGGGAGGAATACTTCAGGACGCTGCGCTCCGTGCCGGGCCTGCGCGACCTGGCATCAGCTCACATGAAGCCGCAGGACAACTATGAGCTGGCCCTGGCGATGGAGCTGCTCCTCGAGGGGCTTCACCAGAACTCGCTGATAGCGAAGGAGGACCTGGACTCCGGAGCGTCCTACTTCGACATGCTGAAGGTCATGTTCGATCAGATGAAGGGGCATCATGAGATATAGATACTCCCGGCTGGATGAAGAGGAAGTGAGAAGGCTCCTTCAGGCGCTGGGGCTCCTGAGCCTTTACAACCAGCTGCTGCTGATGACAGGCGGTGACGTCGACGAAGCCTTTGCGATCATGAAGATGCTGCAGCAGAGAGGAATCATAGGGGCGGATGTAGATCTCGACGCGCTCAGAGATGAGCTGCTGCGCCAGCATCTGATATCGAGAGGCGACTCTCCCTCTTCCGGATACGGGCTCACGAGGAAAGGCGAGAAAAGGCTCAGATCGGATTTCCTGAACCAGATCTTCTCGAATCTGAAGAAGGATATCAGGGGAGAGCACATGACCAGCGCAACAGGGGCAGGAAAGGAGATGCTGCCTGAGACCCGGCCGTGGCAGTTCGGCGACGCAGTCGAGGACATCGCATTCAGGGAGTCACTGGAGCACTCGATGCGCCGCGGCATAGAGAACATCAGGATCGAAGAGGAAGACCTGCACGTGCACGAGACGGCGTATAACACCGGATGCGCCACAGTGCTGATGCTCGACATCAGCCACAGCATGATTCTATACGGCGAGGACAGGATCACGCCCGCGAAGAAGGTGGCGCTCGCGCTGACAGAGCTGATCCTGACCCAGTACCCGCACGACAGCCTCAACTGCATCCTCTTCGGAGACGACGCCTGGGAGGTCAAAATTGACGATCTCCCTTACGTCAAGGTGGGTCCGTTCCACACGAACACTAAAGCCGGGCTCGAGCTGGCGCAGAAAATCCTTCTGACGAAGCACCAGGCGAACAGGCAGATCTTCATGATCACCGACGGGAAGCCGTCCTGCATCTTCAAGGGCGGCGAGCTGTACAAGAATCCATGGGGCCTGGACCCGGAGATCGTGAACAAGACGCTCAACGAGGCTGGAAACTGCCGCAGGAGGGGGATCTCGATCATCACGTTCATGATCGCGAGGGACGCTTACCTGGTCGATTTTGTAGAGCGCATGACGAGGGCGAACCAGGGGAGGGCTTACTTCACATCGCCGGAGCATCTTGGCGAGTATCTGTTCGTGGACTATATGAAGAACAGGAAGAAGAAGATCCGATAAAGACAACGGAATCATGCGAGGTTTTCCCGGCGGGCTCTACTTCAAGGCTCGCCTGACGTTGAGCCTTATGCCGTCGACGGACAGCGTGTCGCCAAGCTCTTCTATGACAGCCTTTTCCTTCTCAGGCGCGTCTTCCAGCTCCTGCATCACCTGCTCCGCATCAGGAGCTGAATCAGGGTAAAAGCTCGCGCAGAGCTTTCCGCCGTGGCTTACATATATTGTGTCTTCTCCGAGCATGAAGGACGGGTCGAATCTGCCGGAAGCCGGATAGGTATTGAGCATCTTGCCCGTACTGCCGTCTATCGAGTGAACCTGCTTATCAGCGGCACCGATATAGATGACGCCATTCCTCTCCTGCGGCGAGCCGTGAATGTTTCCCGGCAGCGTCGCCTGCCACCGCTTCTCTCCGGTGCTGGCGTCGAGGGAGAAGACCGTGCCGTCGACCCTGGAGCAGTAGAGCGAGTCACCGGCGACAACAGGCGAAGGATATACCACGAGCATCTGGCCCTTCTCCCACGGCTTGCTCTTCCACTTGACATCGCCGCTCTCCTTGTCCATTGCTACGATATTGCCGTCATCAGTGGACAGGTACAGATGGTTTCCCCTGATCGTCACGTCCATGCCGTGATAGCCGTCAGGCCTGTCTTTCCAAAGCACCCGGGTCAGAAGCCCTCTGAGGCCCTTCCTCTTCGTCGAAAGAGCGTAAATCGCTCCGTTGTCCATGTCCTGCTTGCCGTGACAGCCCACGTAGATAACGTCGTCTGACACGACAGGCCTGCCTGTTACGACGCCTCTGGTCTTGAAATTCCACAACTCCTCGCCTGTCTTTATATCCACGGCGTGGAAGTTCCTGCTGTAGTCGCCTGCATAGACCACTCCGTCGTGCACGACAGGGTCTGATATCATGCCGTCTGGCGCCTGGAACTCCCACAGCTTTTTCCCGGTCTTCGCGTCAAGGGCGAATAGCTTCTTCTCCGCTTCGCTGCTGTAATAGCAGACGCCGTCCTGCACGGCGAATCCGGAGGTCCGCGACTTCTCCTTTATCTCCCATAACTTATTTCCTGTCTTCTCATCGATTGCGTACAGAGTCTTTCCTATGAGGTTATCCGTGATGGCGCTTATGTATACCACGCCGTCAGCTATCAGCGGCTCCTGGACCATGTCGCCCTTGTGGCTGAACTCCCAGCGGGCTTTCTGCGTCTTTGCGAGAGCCTGGGCGGCTGCGGCCATGTCGATTGAAGACGGAGCCGCCGCATGGGAAAAGCGCGGAAGGCTCTGCCGATCCGTCGAAGGGGAAAGCTGATCGCAGGGGCCTTCAGCAGGCTCATCTTTCTTTTCGCCGGCAGATTCAAAACGGCCCGGTTCCTGGCTTCTCAATATGAAGCCAGGCGGAATCGGACTGCCGATCAGGTTCGAATCCATCAGACTCTGTCCTCTCCGGAGCGGCTCTGAGACACCCCTCCAAAATGAATTATACCACGCTCCGTCAGTCTGTTTACATTGCAATATTGTTAACTTTTCTTCACAGGAGGCCTCTCAAGGGCGCAGCACCACGTACGACTCGTCTCTTGCGAGCACTATCCTGTCGGCGTTGATGGAAAGCACGCAGTACTGGGAGAGAAACCTGTCGCCTGTCTTGATCTCGAGGATGCTCCCCCTGATATTCAGATGGGCCACATAGTTGGAGCCTGACCCGAAGATCCCCATCACAGAGACTCCGGGTATGAAATCGCGCTGCCGCTCGACAGAAGCAGGGATGACTTTCAGAGCCTTCACCTTCTCCTCCTCCAGCATCTTCAGCGCCTCCGCCCTCGCGCCTTCATCCCCCTCGAGGGCCAGGTACCTCTTGAGGCACTCCTTAGAAGTGGCATAATCGCCCATCTTGTCGGACATCCTGGCCATGCTGAACAGCAGCTCGATCTGGCCCGGTTTCATATGCCAGGCCGATCTGTACGCCTGGAAGGCATCGCTGTAGTTCCCCCTCCTGTCGTGACATTCGGCGATCAGCAGCACGGAGGCGAGGTGGTTGCCTTGAAGCGCCAGGGAGCCCCGGAGAGCCCATACCGCCTTTTCATAGTCGCCGATGTTGTAATAACAGGAGCCGAGTGAAAAGAAACCGTCGGCGGTCCTGTTCTGCGTCTGGGCCTTCATCAGCAGCGGGAGGGCCGCCTTGTCGTCCTTCATCGCCATCATCATCCTGGCTATGTGCCTCAATTTCTCAGGGTCGGTCCGGCTGCTCACGGCATACTGGCGGTAATACTTCAGAGCCTCCCTGCTCCTGTCCTCCGTCTCCAGTGTCTGCCCGAGATACCAGCACGCTTCGGCATTCCTGCTGTCCAGCGAGATCACTTTTCTGAAGCAGTCCTCGGCGTCTCTGTGCCGGCCGTCCCGGAAGGCATCAACTCCCTTCTCGAAAAGCCTCTTCACCCTGTCAGATGAGTATGAAGGCTCTGCTGAAGGCGAGACGCCCGGCGATGGCGAGGCAGGCCCGGATGAGACTGGCGTCGGCGAAGGTATTGGAGATGTCCCTGTCGGCGACATCGAGCCCGGTCCTGAAGATATGATCGAGCGCGTAGGCTTGGCGTCAGTATCGATAGCGGCCAGCGGCGTGGCCGGGCTCACTGACGAAGCGCCCTGTGAAGGCGGCGCATCTCCGCCCTTGTTAGATGGCGGGGACATGATCCAGGTCAGCAGCGCATGCGCGGAAAGCAGTCCCATCAGCGCCACCGCCCCGGCCAGCATCAGAATCTTCGACAGCGTTTTCGGGTTTATCGATCTCACGAGCTCAACAAGACGGGAAATGCCTGGAAATCCCCTTCCGTATCTGAGATTGACCGTTTTCTCGTCGAGGACGCCGTTCCTGCTATGGGCTCCGGCGAGCGAATCGCGCCCGGCCTCGATCAGGGGCTGACCGCAGAATTCGCAGGTATGGGCATTTTCGCTGTTCTTTCTCCTGCAGTAGCTGCAGATCTTTCTATGAGACGCCGGAGACTCACCGCCGTGGGACGCTCTCGCCGTGCCGCGCTCCCTTTCACCGTGCTCCCGGGCCGGATGGGCCCTGCTGTCCGCCGCGCCTTCCCTCCCGTGCACAAGGCTGTCGGATGTATCGTCCATCTCCGATGTGGCAAATAGCGCCGTTCTCATCTCGGCGATGCTCTGATACCTGTCCGCAGGCCTGAGCTGGAGGGCTTTCTCCACCACGGCCGCCGTTCTTTCGCTCACTTTTGGGTTTATCTGGCGCAGCGGAGGGAACTTGAATATCTCCTCCCTCCAGGTGACGTTGTTGGAGAGAAGCATGTACATCGTGGCGCCGATGGTATAGATGTCCGAGCGGATGTCCGTCTGCCCGTCTCCATAATGCTCCGGCGACGCGGTGATGACCGAGCCCATCCGCGACGTGTCTTCCTTCTTGAACTCCTTGTAAATCCTCGCGATTCCGAAGTCAATCAGCACAATCCCGCCTGTAGCCGCGTTATGGATCACGTTCTGCGGCTTAAGATCGCGGTAGATGATCGGCGGCCTCTGGCTGTGAAGATACTCGAATATGTCGAGGAGCTGCCTGGTCCACTCGAGCACCACCTTTTCGGATAGAAAGACAGTCGTGCTCCTGGGAAGCTTCTTCAGAAGGTTTTCGCCTTCTATGTATTCAGTGACGAGGTAGAAGTAGCCTCCGGCCTCGAATATCTCCTCCAGCTTCACGATGCCGGGGTGGTCGAGCCTCTCGAGCATTGCCTTTTCGGCGTTCAGGGCTATCACCGCCTGCCCGTTCGTCCTGTCCACCTCTTTGATTATATATGTCTTCGATCCGCTCTTCGCCTTGTAGACCGTGGCCATTCCGCCGGCAGTGAAATATGTGACCGTATACCTTTCATTCAGCATATGTCCATCCGGCAGGACCGTTATTGGAAGCCCATCAGCCCCGACCTTCTTGTCCGGTGTATGAACGCGAAAAACCATTATCCCGTCGCTCCTCCAGACCTGCTCTGAGTAGATTGAAAGATAAAAAACAGGTCTTCACGCTGCAACCACTTATTTTCACAGAGGCATGGCAAAATCCTCCGATAATGCCCATAGGCCAGGCGCGGCGCGCCAATGCTTTGAAATACATTGGGAGCACTCCTTTTAATGCAATGTGCACAATGGGGAGATGGGGAGGGATTCAGAATAATCCTCTATCCTGCTTTGCTCTCCCTTTCTCTTTCATCTCCGACTCTCGTGTCTTACATCAGGAAAGACTCTGCTGTATATGACAGCGCCTGAATAACATGCGCCTGTGAGAGGTATCAGAAAGGAAGAGACAGGGCAGGATCCGAATTCTTCCAGAGGAGGCCGGAGCCAATGAGACACAGAGAGCTGATATGCATATTCCTGACAATGATGATGCTCTTCTCCGCCGCTGTCCAGTGCGCCGCACAGCAGCAGGCGGCCAGAACGCAGTACATCAAGGAATGCCTGAACAGGATCGCCTCGCTGATATCGCAGAACTTCGTGAGCCCGGTGTCAGACGCTGCGCTTTACACAGGCGCGGCGGCTGCGATGCAGAAGGTCGACCCGTCCATAAAGAGCGCTTCCTGCCAGAACAGGGCGGCTTTCGAGTCGCTTCTCGACAGCTCGATCGGCAGGAGCCCCCAGCTCGCGTCCCCGCTGGGAGAGGCGGCGATCAAGGGCATGGTGAAGAGCCTGAACGATCCTTACTCGATATTCCTCGACAACAAACAGTGGGAATATTACAGGAACGCGATGAACGGGCAGACTTTCGCAGGTATCGGCGTAGAGCTGGCGGTCAAGAACGGCCGGCTCGTCATCACGACGCCGCTGAAAGGCAGTCCTGCCGAAAAGGCCGGGATCCAGCCAGGCGACCTGATAATCAAGGTCAACGGCACGGCCTGTGAAGGCCGGGAATACGATGACGTGCTGAACAGCTTTGACGGGGAGAAGGGAAGCCCGATTACCCTGACGCTGAAGAGAGGCTCTGTGGTAAAAGACTTCGTGGTCGTTCGGGACTACATCCGCTTCGAGCCCGTCAGCGCGAGGATAATCGGAACCAGCCCCCCGACGGGATATATCTCAATCCCCTACTTCGGCTCCAAAACAGACAGCGAGGTCATGAAAGCCCTCGACGCGCTGAAGGCAAAGGGCGTGACGAGGCTCATAATCGATCTCAGAGGCGATCCCGGCGGCGACTTCGCGGCGAGCCAGAAAATAGCCTCGTTCTTCGTGCAGAACGGCGTCATAGTGAAGGTGCAGAAGCGCGGCAGCGCGCCGCAGGACATACTTCCGCAGGGCAGATACAGCTATTCGTTCAAGACGGCTGCCCTCATCAACGAAGGCTCCGCGAGCGCCGCCGAGGTGCTGGCCTGCTCTCTCGCTGACAACGGCAAGGCTGTTCTCGTAGGCACGCGCTCGTTCGGGAAAGGGCTCGTGCAGTCGCTCTACCAGCTGCCGGGGAACACGGCGCTGAAGCTGTCCACGTCGAAATACCTGACCCCGAAGGGCGTGGACATCCACATGAAGGGCCTCTCACCGGCAGTTGTGGTGCAGTCGAAGTACCCGATGCCGGCGCTCTCCGAAGACCCTGTCGTGCTGAAGGCCATCGAGGTGCTGAAATGAGGATGGGAGGCAAGTCTTGATACCGCGATACTGCACACCGGAGATGTCGGAAATCTGGTCAGACAGGCACAGGCTCGAGCTGTGGCTCCGCGTGGAGATTGCCATATGCGAAGCCTGGGGCGGGCTCTGCAGGATTCCCTCCGAAGCGGTGGCGAGGATAAGGGAAAAGGCGTCTGTCGACATCGACAGGATGAGAGTCCTGGAAGAGGAGACGAGGCACGACGTAGTGGCATTTCTGCAGGCCGTCTCAGAAACGGTCGGAGACGACAGCCCCTGCCTCCACCTGGGCGTAACGTCATCCGATATTGTGGACACGGCTCTTTCGATGATGATGACCGAGAGCCTCGATCTGATATCCGGGAGGCTGGCGCGGCTACTCGAGACTCTGAAGGAGATAGCGCTCGAGCACAGGAAAACCCTCATCGCCGGGCGCACGCACGGCGTGCACGGAGAGCCTACATCGTTCGGCCTCAAGCTGCTGATGTGGTACGACGAGATGAAGCGCCATGCAGAGCATCTCCCTTCAGTGAGAAAGGAGGTCGCAGTCGGCAAGATCTCCGGAGCCGTGGGGACATACGCAACAGTCGAACCTGCAGTGGAGCTCTCTGTGTGCAGGGCCCTCGGACTCGAGCCTGCGCCAATCTCGACGCAGATCCTTCAGCGGGAGCGGCACTGCCGGTATATCTTCTTCCTTTCGCTGCTCGGCTGTTCGATAGAGAAGATGGCTACGGAGCTGAGGCATCTGCAGCGCACAGAGGTCCTCGAGACGATGGAAGGCTTCGGGAAAAGGCAGACAGGCTCATCAGCCATGCCTCACAAGAAGAACCCTGTCTCGGCAGAGAACCTCTGCGGGCTCTCGAGAGTCCTGAGAGGAAACCTGACGGCTGCGATGGAGAACATAGCTCTGTGGCACGAGAGGGATATAAGCCATTCTTCTGCGGAGCGCATCATTATGCCGGACAGCTCCATTCTGGCTGACTACATGCTTAACCGCCTCACAGCCGTGCTGGGCAGCCTCGACATATTCCCGGAGAGAATGAAGGAGAACCTCGAGCTGACGAGAGGCCTCGTCTTCTCGCAGCGGGTGCTGCTGGCCCTCATAGACAGAGGCATGGAGAGAGACGCGGCGTACAGAATCGTGCAGAGCAACGCCAAAAAGGTGTGGGCAGACAGGAAGCTGCATTTCTACGACCTGATGAAAGATGAGGATGTCGTCATCAGGAGCTTCAAAGAAGGCGAGCTTGCAGCTCTTTTCGACTATGACTACTATCTGCGCCATGTCGATGAGATATTCGCCCGCTTCGGCCTCTGAACCGGGACAGCATTGCTTTTTCGAGCTGGAAAGGCGCTCCCTTTCACCTTTCATTTTCGACCTCTTGCCCTGCCCGATCTGTATCTTGCCGCTGCGGCATTGCACATGAAGCCGGAATATAGTATTCTGTATATGTATTATTGACGGTACTGCAAAATGAGGGGGAGAGAAAAATGACTATAAACCCGACAAACCTGTCGTTCCAGCCGGCAGCAGACCAGCCAGGCGCGCAGATTAACAGAGAGAAGGAGACTCCCGTTCAGGGAGATCAGGTGACGCTGGGCTCCTCTTCAGCAAAATCATTCATGAACGCCGCTTCGATCCCGACAATACCATCAATACCCAAAATTCCATCAATTCCATCAATTCCATCAATACCGACAATACCTGGCATATCGGGCTCTCTGAGCTCGACAGTGGCGAAGGGAAACGTGGTGAGCACGGCAACCGCTTCGCACGCCGCATCTGCCGGTCCAGGCGCTCCGGCCATCTACAAGGCGCTTGAAGAACAGATTAAAACGATGGAAAGCATGAAGTCGCTGATGGAGACTGTGGGCAACAAGGCCAAGGCCCAGGAGATCGGCGTCAAGATAGCTGAAAAGAAGAAGGATCTGGCCGCGCTTAAAGCCTCGCCGCCTCCTGTCTTCTCGCAGTCCGACAGGGCTGAGATCTCGGCATATATCGATGGTAATGGCCCGATGCCGTCAAAGCTGAGCCCGGAGCAGCAGAAGGATCTCGACCGCATGACATCCCTTTCGAAAAATGGAATGCACTTCACGACAGATAAAATGCAGGATCTGCCTGCAGGCGAGGCTTTTGCCAGAATACTTGAAAACCCTCACGCCAGCTTTGGAGACCAGGTGTGCTACAAGACCTTCAAGGACGGGTTCATAACCATGTCCACAATGCGCCCCTCCTACCTGGCCCCTCTCGATGTCTTCATAAGCAATACGAAGAAGGGGTACGTATTCTACGACAACTCATCCGGGAAGCCCGAGCCGGTGCTCGATGCCGGCGAGTTCATCAAGAGATTCAAAGACAGGCTCGACGAGGCTCTCGTCTGGGCGGTAGACGGCTCATATGTGTCGCCCGAAAAGGCCGATGAGATAAAATCCAGGATTGAGACGGAAGAGCTGGCCTCCGGTCTCGACATGCCAGGAGACAGTCCTTACATAGAGCAGGATGATAACTTTGTGATAATCGGCGGCGTAGTGCTCGAAAAGAAGCGCTGACAACAGCGCCGGCCGAACCCGTGAATTCCTTGCCATCCGGCCTTGCGGGCCGGCAGGAACATTCCTGTCAGCCCGCAAGGTGCTATAATGACATGATACAGAGAATCCGAGTCATTCTCCGCCAGATTTGCTTCAACACAGGCTCTCGACAAGCGTTGACTTTGGGTATGAATACCCGCGAATCGATTTGTCTTTTCTGTTAAGATAATCCAGCTTTCTCTCCCCATGAGGCGTGACAACAGACCAGAGATCCCAGACCATGAGCTCATCAAAGTCAGGGGCGTCATACTTTTAAGAGCTCTCTTCCTTTCTCACCATCGGAGACTTGATTTTGTCGCAGAGGCCTATCCTTACAAAATGTACGATTATGCCTGGAGCATGGCAGTCTGAACAGGGACCTCTCATGAAACAGAATCCACCTTTCTTTCAAAGTCAAGGTGGATTCAGATTTTATTCGATTAGTTCTATGTGCCTTACGGCACACGGCTCTTTCAGTGCTTCCTTTCAAGCACTATGCCTCCGATGATCACAAGATCGCCGTATTCCTCGACATACGCTCCGTCTGTTGGAGCGGAGAGCTCGGAGACCATTTCTTCCATCTCAAGCCGGGCTTTGATCTCGTCGGCCTTCTCCGGTGTCACGTATGAGCCGTCAACCGCCCATACCACTGCTTCGTCCAAGTGGTCCCGGAACCTTGAGATGAAGTCGGTAGCCTTCTGCACAGGCTTGGGATCTCCTGATGATGTATCGTAGAAGACATATCCTTTCTTCGTGCCGGTGATGAATACGTCGAGAGGGGCGAGATACTGTGGTCTCAAAGTGGCCATGACTATGCCATTGCCTTCGAAGGTTCTGAAACTGACATGATTGCCAAAGCTTGCATATGGGTTTTCCATAATCCGGACAAAGGCTTCTCCAGGAGGTATTTCCTCCATGCAGTTGATCGAGAAATGCATGCCGTTCCCTGCAAGCGAGGTCATCCGGTCCAGCGCCTGCTGCTGTTCAGGCTTGAGCGAGGAAGGCATCGCCCCCTTGCCTGCAATATATGAGGAAATCTCCTCTCTTTCAGTCTGGGAGAAGATATGGGGCGGTGATGCCTTAACTGCGGCAAGCTCATTCTTCAATGCTGTTACTTTTGTTCCATACTCCTGCGCCTTGGCTCTATTCCCAAATGCGCTCATCATAGCTCTCATCTGCTCCATCTGTGCTATCTGATCTTCCAGGGCTTTGAATACCGCAGCGGTGCCTGAGCCTGCCGCCGCTGTCTGCGAGGCCAGTGACGCGCTTACTGTATTGGCTTTGGATAGAGGAGAGCTCCCTCCTCCTGACAGGGAAGATATTGGCTGTGTTGCCTGTACTGGTTGAACCGGTTGTATTACCTGTACTGGTTGTATTACCTGTATGGGCTGTATGGAAGGTATTGACGGCATGCTGATGGAGTTGAAGGCAGGGCTTGTCAATGAGCAGAGGACCTGATCCTGCTGAGGGGGCGTCTCCCTTTCTTTCGGTTTCTTCGTGCCAGCCATGTTGATCTGAGTCTGAAGCGATGAGCCAGCCTGTTGTATCGACATTTTATTCTTCTCCTCTGCCCACTTCTGATATCTTTATCCATTCTATAGGATACTCTCTTTTCTCCATCTTTGCAATGTCATGAAGGCAAGATACATTTAAGGGGAGATAAGCGGTGGTAAAAGTGGGGTAAGAGGGAAATACATCCGGGCGGCAGACAGATCATATGTGTCGCCTGAGGAGACCGATGAGATAAAAACGCCAGCGGCATTACTGAGCGCAGATATATGAACAGAATCCGCCTCTTCTTCCGGGACAATGCGGATTTTGATTTCTAGAAGGATATTTATTCTGAAGGATTTAACTCTATGATGTACGGGGGTTTATTCAGACATCTCATCTCGCTCGATCTAAGGCCGGCCTGATAGCCCTTGTATTGTCTGTTTTACTGGAAAATATTGGAATATGAGATTGACTCATTGCCGGGAAGCGATCTGTGAGCAAATCTTCTGAAAGAAAGATACAGTTTGCCGCTCAGACGTCGAGGATGAAGATCCTCTGCTTTGCTTTGCTGCTGTTATTCATAATCCTGCTCAAATGCCTTGACACGCTCGGCCTGTTCGAGTACGCATGGCTCGACAGGCTCTTCTCGATAAGATACACAATTCAGGCAAAGTCACTGGAAGCCCAGGGGACAAAGAGCCTCGAGTCGCCTGTGATGATTGTGGCAGTGCCTTCTCTCGAGGAAAGGCTCAGCAAATACAAGGATCACGCGAGCCTGAGAGCCGCGTATGTCAAGGCGCTGAACATTCTCAACAAAAATGACGCCAAGGTCATAGCCATAAATCTTCTCCCCACTTCGAGCGAGACAGAGGGCCTCAAATCGAGCGATCTTCCGCCCGGATACAAGAAAAGCTCAGTCGTGATCCCGCTCATATTCATGAGAACAGGCAGGGAGCTGAGCATAATAGCGAGCCCTGACGCAAACCTCAAAAAGCTCGCAGACACTGCAGGCCTCGTCGAGATCGGCTCCAATGTCAACATGCGCTGGTTCACCGTCGAAGAGACGATCGGCGGCCAGCAGTATCGCCATTTTCTCGTGCAGATTCTGCTCCAGTACTTCGATGTGCAGGAAAAAGACCTGAAGCTCAGCAGCTCAGTAGCCGGCTCGGAGATGATGCTCGGCAGAAAGAAGAAGATAGCTCTGCAGAAGAAAAACCTGTACTTCATAAACTACATCACTCCGTCCACGGCAGGGAAGAAGAGCTCGCCTGCCTTCTCATTCCACAGGCTCGACCAGATCCTGAACAATGAAGTGAGCGCGAAGGATATAAAGGGCAAGATAGTGATCTTCGGCTCAGTCGACCCTGTGGACAGGTATTTCCACCTTACTCCGCTCGGATTCATTTCGGACAGCGAGATATACGGGCAGGCCCTCTACTCGATGCTGAAGGGCCAGTCCCTCACCTACATCCCCACGGTATTCTACATCGTGATCCTGCTGGCGCTGGCAGTAGGATGCTACGTGCTGTTCCTGCAGAACCCCCTCGAAGGCAGGCCGCTGCTTTTTGCAGGCCTGCTTGCAGGATATCTGATCGCCAATGTGGCTCTTTTCACCTTCGCCTCGCTGTATCTCGACATACTGCCGTTCCTGCTGCTGATTGCAGGAACGATATTCCTGCGCACCTATTTTTCCGCAGACACTCAGCAGGAGCAGCTCGAGCACCATATCGAGGCTTTCAAGACCATCGTGGAGCGCTCGCTGAGAGAGAGCGAAAGCCCTGACTGGGGCAACACGCTGCTCACGCTGATATGCCAGCCTCTCAAGATAAACAGGGGAGTGCTCGTGCTGTTCAGAGACGACAAAATGGGTCCTGAAGGAAGAGAGCTCTACTGTTACCCGCTCACAGACAACCCGAAGACCGCTATCTTTGAAGAGGAGATCGAGGCGATGCTGCGTGTAAAAAAGACGATCATCGCGCCGTCGTCGCTGGTCGTGCCGCTCACGCAGGGGACTGAGAGCAAGCTTTTCGGAGTTCTGAAATTGCAGAAGAAGAGCTTCAACCAGATGGAATTGCAGATGATGATGGTGCTCGCCCACCTCACGTTCATAAGCATGTACAACGTGCGCCTGACCGAAAAGGTCAAGGACTCGGAGCGGCTCCACATAGAAGCGGAGCTGGCATCCAAGATCCAGAAGGCGCTCCTCTCTGAGAAGCCGCCGCAGTTCAGGGGAGTCTCGGTGGCTGCCAGATGCATACCTGCATCGGAAGTCGGAGGCGACTACCTCGACTTCGTGACCACGCAGGACGGAGTGGCGGGGATCGCCATCGGCGACGTTACAGGGCACGGGATGGGAGCCGCCATAATCATGGGGCTTCTCAGAAGCGTGCTGCGCGCCCAGAGCACGCAGAGCTCGTCGCCGGCAGAGGTCGTAAGCGCAATCAACAACGTGCTTTACAGCGACTTCGTGTCATTCTCGAAGATGGCGTCGCTCTTCTACTGCACATACAGCGTGGTGGACAAGACTCTCACATTCACCAATGCAGGCCAGAATCCGCCTCTGCTTATCAGGGCCAGCGAGCTGAACGCCCGCCCGCTGAAAGGGAAGGGCCCGATCCTGGGGTTCAGGCCGAACATCAAATACAAGGAGTTCAGGATAAAGATATATCCAGGCGACATAATAGTGTTCATGACAGACGGCATCGTCGAGTCTGAAAATGCGGAAAAGGAGTTCTTCGGCGTGGAGCGCGTGGAAAAGATAGTCAACGACTTCGTGGACAGCTCTGCTGAGGAGATAGTTGAGAAGCTCATCTCGGAGGTCGAGGAGTTCACAGGCGGGCTTCCTCAGAAGGACGACATGACGCTCATCGTGATGAAGCTGTAGCTCACTCCTCCTCTTTCCACAGCTCTCTCTCGAGCACTTCGGTAAGGCGGGTCAGCGTGTCTTTCCGGAGCGCGCTTATTGTCACGGAGCCCGGATACCGGAGCCTGAGCTGCTCCTGCTCCTCATCGGGCATCAGGTCCATCTTGTTGAACACGAGCAATTGCGAGATGTTGTCGAGAGCCAGCTCGGAGAGGATGTCATTAACCGCCTCCATCTGCTCCTCTCTCTGAGGGCTCGTCCCGTCCACGAGGTGTATCAGCAGATCGGCCTCGCGCAGCTCTTCGAGCGTAGCCCGGAACGCCTTCAGGAGATCGCCGGGGATGTCCCTTATGAACCCCACCGTATCTGTGATGATGACCTCGCGCTCCCTCGGGAATCTGAGCCTTCTCGTCGTGGGATCGAGGGTGGCGAAGAGGCGGTTTTCCACAAAGACGCTGCTGTCAGTGAGGCTGTTCAGGAGCGTCGACTTTCCGGCGTTGGTGTAACCGATGATAGACAGCACCGGAACGCCTGTCTTCTCCCTGGCCTTCCTGCGCTCGTCGCGCCCCTTCACTATCGTCCTGATGTCCTTCTCGAGATGCGTGATGCGCTCCTTGATGCGTCTCCTGTAGATTTCGAGCTTGGTCTCACCTGGGCCTCTTGCGCCGATGCCTCCTGTGATCCTCGAGAGAAAGTCATCCTTCAGCACGAGGCGCGGCAGCGAGTAGCGCATCTGCGCCAGTTCGACCTGGATCTTGCCCTCCCTTGTCCTGGCGCGCTGCGCGAATATGTCCAGGATCAGCTGGGTTCTGTCTATGACCTCCAGCTCTGTGGCATCCGATATCGACCTCATCTGCGAGCCGTTCAGCTCGCCGTCGAACACTATGAGGTTCGCCCCCACCTGCAGCGATCTTATGAAGAGCTCCTTGATCTTTCCCTGGCCCACGACATACTTGTTATCTATCGTGTGCCGCTTCTGCACTATCGTGTCCATAACCTTGACTCCTGAAGAGTCGGCAAGCGACACCAGCTCCTCCATAGAGTCACGGGCGCGATCGAGGCTCCCTGTGGTCACTCCCACGAGAATCGCCCTCTTCTCCTTTTCGCTGACGTCCTCTGCCGTGAGGGCCCTGGCGTGCTCTTCTTCGAGGGACTCTATGAACTCTGAGAAATTGATGTCCAAATCGTGAAAAGACATGGGCTCCATCACTTCATAGAGCTTTTCCTGGTAATCCCTGGGCAGCAGGTGGGCCAGGTAAATCTTTCCCGGAAGTCCCTGGGATGCCACTTCGATGGCGCCTATCAGATCGAAGCGCAGCAAGGCCAGATCCATCAGGTCGTCGGTGTTCAGAGGCTCGTCCCTGAGATGGGTGTGCACGAAGCGCAGGCCTCTGAAACGGGTCCGTCCCGCCCTGTAACGGCCCATCTCAGCGATCTCTATGCCCCTCGCGTCGCCGACGAACACATCGAAAACGTGGCCTCTCCTGTCTATCAGAACGCCTATCTGCCGCCCGATATCCCTGGAAAGCTCTGTCAGATAGCGGGCCAGCTCGGGAGTAACCACCCTGTCGGGGTTGACCCGCCTTTCGAACACCTTCTCGATCAGATGGCGCTGGCTCGGCTTCAGTCCGCGTAGATTGCCTTTCGGTTTCCTAATCGAAGCTCATCCCTTTCAGATATAATGCGTATTAAATACTACAGTATCAACAAACCCGATGCCCTTGCGCTATTATGGAATATTTTTCAAGACGGGATGCCAGACTCTAAGTGTAACAATCCCCGCCTCTCCTTTTTACACAAGAAGAAGCCTGGATTTTTCTTACTTTTCCTCGCCGGCAGGCTTTTCCGCCTCTGCCGCAGGCTCCTCGGACGGCTTCTCAGCCTCCTTCACGTCCTTCGGCTCCTCTGCAGGCTTCTCAGCCTCCTTCACATCCTTCGGCTCCGCCTCGGCTTCCTCCTCAGGCTCCTCTTCCTCTTCTTCTTCGTCGTCTTCGTACTCGCCTTCTTCGCGCTCTTCCTCGGCCAGCTCGTCGGAGAGCTCGTCAGCCTCTTCTTCCTCCTCCTCGGTCAGGCCCTCCTCTGATTCGGCGCCTTCTTCGCCTTCGCCGGCCGATTCCTCGGGCTCCTTCAGCGACAGCTCGTTCAGCAGGATTCGCGCTTCCTCCGCATCCTCGGGAGCTACCTGGATCTCAGGCGGCCCCACGGAGAGGTTGAAAGAGCCCCCATACGATCCAAGGGCTATGATGTTCTGGATCAGCTCGCCCTTGATGAAATACTTGATCTCGGCGCTCTGCAGGATCGACTGGGCCATATCCATCAGCGCCGGTGAAGGAACTGTATACACGGTCACAAGCTCCTGATATACCGGCTCCATCGGAGGCTCAGGAGGCAGCGATTCTATAAGCTGTACATCACACTCCTTGCATCTCGTCACATGAGGCTCATACTCTGCTTTGCATCTTGGACAGAACATGTGCAGTATCTCCTTTTCCATATATTCTGGGGACCAGGCTCGAGTGTCACTCCGGCCGCCGCTCGAAGAGAGTCTGTGGCAGCCTCAAAGATACTTTTGTCTAAACTGTTTATTTCTCCGCAAAATGAGAACTGTCCTTTATGGCCGGAGGCCTGGTCCGATCGGAATGTTAACAAATCGACTATTGCATTAGAGAGATCGGCGCGTTACAATTAGAATGAAAAGTGGGATATTACTATCTCGAGGTTGTTAACATGGACAGAATTGAGCGCTCAAACTTACCATATCTGCAATCACAAGGCGCAGTATCGAAAGATGGCGGCTGCGTGCCTTCGAAGGCCATGCCAGGGCGGGCCGATGAAGGCGCGGTCGATTCCATTGAATTGAAGGGGCAGCGGCCTGATTCTTCACAGAAGGCCGAAACCATAGACCTTCACATCATCCACCTGAACGACATACACGGAAACATAGAGCCCCAGATTGAGAAAAGCGTCTCGGCCGAGAGCCCTGTCGGGGGCCTCGCGCATATGGGAGCGCTTGTCAGGCAGCTCCGCGAGGAAAACCCGGTCAGCATACTGCTCAATGCAGGCGACGTCACGCAGGGGTCGTTCGAAAGCGAGATCTCTCAGGGGAAGCCGATCATGGATGTGCTTAACTACCTGGGATTTGACGCTCTCGAGCTGGGAAACCACGATTTCGCCATGGGCCGCGCCGCGCTGCAGGCCATGATCGGGCATATCACGGCGCCTATACTGGGTGCCAACATTCAGAGCATCTCCACGTCAAAGACGATCGACGGCGTAAATGCGTCGCTGTTGAAGGATGTGGGCGGAGTAAAAGTCGGGATCATAGGCGTCGACACTCCCAAGGTCACTGAGTACGTGAGGCCGGAGGAGATTGAAGGCATGAAGTTTCCTGAGCCTGAAAAGGTCGTCAGGGAGCAGATTGACATCCTGAAGAGAAACGGCGCCGACGTAATAGTCGTAGTATCGCATCTCGGCCTCCCTGAGGACAGGGCGCTGGCGAAAAACGTGAGCGGGATAGACGCCATAGTCGGCGGCCACACACACACCGTTCTCCCTGAAGGGGAAAAGGTCGGCGACACGATGATAGTCCAGGCTGGCTGCAACAATCAGTATGTAGGCGACCTCACATTGTCGATAGACCCTTCAACGAAGAAGATCAGAGCCAGCAGAAGCAGGCTCGTTCCCGTAAGAACCGATTCCATAGCTCCTGACAAAAACATAGAGAAGATCATAGCTCCATACCTGGAACAGAGCGGCCGTATAGGCTCGGAGGTGGTTGGGAAGGCGGAGAGCGAATTGAAATACTGCTATAAGGAGATAACACCACTCGGCCAGCACATGGCAGACGCCGCAAGGATAAAGGCCGGGACGAAGCTCTCGCTTGTCAGCGGCAAGATGCTGAGAGCCGGATTGCCGAAGGGCGATATCACCAAAAAGCAGCTCTTCAACTCCTATCCCAACACGGAAGACCTTGTGAGCCTGAAGATCCAGGGAAAACACATAAAGACCGAGCTGGAAAACAGGTTCAGCGACGACAGCAGGGCCGTGATCGTGCCTTCAGGGTTTTCGTTCACAGTCGACAAGTCTAGGCCTAACGGCGACAGGATAACGTCGATCACGGTAGACGGGAAGCCCATGGACATGGAAGCGGAGTATGATATCGCCGTGACTGACAACCAGGCGCGCTACCCTGCCTTCAAGACAGCAAGAGATTTGAAGACGATCTGCTCGCTCAGAGAAGCCTGGACCGAATATGTGACAAAGAGCACCATGCTGACGAATGAACTGGACGGGCGCGTGAAGTAAGGTGTGTTCAGCCGTGTGATAATCGATCTCAAAGGCCTGAGCCTCTTGACCTCTCAGGCCTTTTCATTCGTAAAATCGCTGCAGAAGTAGCTGCTCTGCTCCCTCGTCTTGGCCTTCCTCTTTGCCGTCGAGAGATCGATCCCCATCTCGGTCGGATTGCAGTACTTCCTGTTCCGGTTCGTGATGATACCTATCGAGATCGTCATTATAGGGAACTGCTTTTCCCTGCCTTCTCTGTCCTTGCCCAGATAGAACCCCTGGGCCACCTCGCGCTCGCTGAAGTAGCGGTTTATCTCCCCGTCGAAGGCTTTGATGATCCCGCAGGCCACCTCCTGCGACTTCTCAGGGGTCACTATCACAATGAAGTCATCGCCGCCTATGTGCGCCACGAAGGAAACCGGCGAGGCGGCTGTCTCGACGGCCTGCGAGATCAGTCTGCCTGAGTTCTTTATCACGTCATTGGCCAGCGAGAAGCCGTGAGAATCGGCATAGGGCTTGAAGTTGTCCAGATCCGCGTGCATCAGCGCGAATATCGTGTTCTCCCTCAGGTGGCGCAGTATCTCCTCTTCCAGCGCCGTGGCGCCTGGGAGAAGCGTAGACGGGTTCCTGTCCATGGCATCTTTCGAAGAGCGCAGCATGGCCTTGATCCGCGCTATCAGCTCCCTGGGCTCATAGGGCTTGCAGACGTAATCATCCACTCCGTCTTCCAGGGCCTCCACCTTATCTTCGACTCTATCGTCGGCTGTCACCATTATTATCGGTATCTGGGCCACTGATAGTCTTCTCTTGATCTCCATGCTTATCTCGAGGCCGTTTCTGCGCGGCATCATCCTGTCCATGATTATGAGATCGGGCTGATGGAACTGGGCGAGATCGACGGCTATCTCCTCGTCCTGCACTTCTATGCAGCGATAGCCTTCCTCTTCGAGGATATACCTGAGCATATTCCGCTCTATCAGGTCATCATCGACGACCATGATGGTTCGGCTCTTTGGCGAATTCATAGTGGATGGTGCCCCTCCGGGGTTTGCTGGAGAATATCTACTCTATTATAAAGGAAAATACCTTCTTTATGCAACCAGAGGCACAGTCTCCATTGGATCTCGATGGCTTTCAGCTTCTGCAGGCGTGAGATGGTTAAACAACAGAGAAGTGTAAGTAAGGAGATATGGGGACAGGAAGGGATATGGAGATGCCAGGGAAATCCTGCCTGCAGGTTCGGATCTCGTCTGCGGACGGTGTTTCCCGTTTCAGGCGGCCGTGGAATCATTCCACGAATCTCCATTCCCAGTCTGCTCTCCACAGCTTCACTGTCCTGTCGTAGCTTCCTGAGAGGATGTAGAACGCATCAGGGGAGAATACAGCGCGGGTGACGTGCTCCCTGTGCTCTTTCAGGACCCGTAACTGGGCGCCTGTCGATGTATCCCAGATCCGGAGCGTCTTGTCCGAGCCGCATGAGAGGAGGAACTTTCCATCAGGAGTGAAAGCCAGCGACGTGATCTCGCCTTCATGGCCTTCGAACCACAGGGCCACCGAGCCGTTATCCAGATCCCACAGCGCGATCTTCCTGTCCTCCCCTGCAGTCGCGCACCGCCGCAGCGCCGCAGAGTAAGCCAGGGCCTTCAGGATTGTCACGTGTGACTTCAATGTCATATGAAGCTTTTCATTCCGGAGATCCCAGACCCGGAGGGTCCTGTCCGAAGCCACAGAAAAGCCGTAAGACGCGTCGGGAGTCAGCGCCACGCAGTATACGACGCCCTCGTGACCCTCGCCGGTGAAGAGGCACTTCGAAGCCTGGCTGTCCCAGAACTTCACCGTATTGTCGAAGCTCCCGGACAGGACCCTCCTGAGATCCCTGGAGAAGACGACAGAATTGACGTCGTGCGTATGCCCTGTCAGCTGTCTGACTGTCTCTCCGTTCCTGAGGTTCCAGAGCCGGATCGTCTGGTCCCTGTTCCCTGAGAGTCCCCAGTTGCCGTCAGGCGATATGTCGAGAGAAGTGACCTCCCGGCCGTGGCCTTTCAGAACGGCTCTGCAACTGCCGGACTGCAGATCCCACAACCTGATCGTAGTGTCGGAGCCGCCGGAGATCGCCAGGCGCCTTCCGGAAGCCATCGCTACAGAGTGGATCCAGTCCTCATGGCCCTCGTATGTGCCGAAGCACCAAGCCGCGCGGTGGGCTTCCCTGCGGGCCTGGACGACTGACTGCTCTATCAGGCCGAGAGCCTCCTCGTCCCTGTCCTTGCCTGGCTGCTCCATGGCCTTTCGAAGCGCAGCATAGGCTTTGCTCATCTCCTTCTGCGCGAGAGCGGCTTCTGCTTCTTTCATGAGCCTGTGATAGTTGAGCTCGGCCTTCACTTCCTTCTCGGCATTCAGCGAGGTGGACAGCGCATATGGCGGAGCGCTGTACACGAGGGGCAGCATCTCCTCCTTCCACTCCCACATGCGCACGGTCTTGTCCCTGCTTGCAGTCAGGCCGAACCTGCCGTCTGCGAAGAGCGCCACGCCCAGCACAGGGCCCTGGTGTCCGCCCATCACGCTTATGCACTCGCCGAGGTCCAGATCCCACAGGCGCACTGTCTCATCCCAGCTCCCAGACAGCGCGAAGCGCATGTCAGCCGAGATGTCCACGGCGAAGACCTCCTTGGAGTGGCCCTGAAGCACGCGGAGGCATGTATCCTTCTCGAGATCCCACAGCCTTATCGTGCCGTCGCCTGCGCCTGAGACTGCCAGCCTGCCATCTGGAGTCATCGCCACCGAAAGGATCTCTCCCTCATGGCCCCTCAGGGTCTTGAGGCATGCGCCTGTCGTCAGATCCCACAGCTTCAGCGTCTTGTCGAGGCTGCCCGACAGAACGCGCTTGCAGTCATAGGACACGGACGTCGACGACACGCGGCTTCTGTGGCCCCTGAGCACCTGCAGGCATTCTCCGCTGCGAAGGTTCCAGAGCCTGATCGTTTTGTCCTCTCCCCCGGAGATCCCCATATTCCCGTCGTACGAGATCGTGGCGGTGTATACCTCGCTCTCATGGCCTTTCAGAATCTGCAGGCATTTGCCTGTCTTCGTGTCCCACAGCCTCACCGTGGTGTCCTTGCTGCCTGAGAGCACGCAGGAGCCATCTGCAGGGAGCGATACGGCCCTCACCCAGTCTTCATGGCCCCTCATCACGAATTTCTCGGCCCCTGTGAGAGGATCCCACACTATCACCACGTCATCGATTCCGCCTGTTGCGGCAAAGCGCCCGTTCCATGAGATGGCTACACTCGTCACCTGCTCCTTGTGGGCTCGCAGAACCCTGAAGGCCCTGACCTTCCACAGCAGCGTAGCCATCTCGCGCTCCTCCTTGCCTGGCTGGTCGCGGAAGATGAGGGACGGCAGCTCTTTCGTCACGTTGAGGCGCCTGGCGCACTCTGTATACGCTTCCCTTATCCGCCTGACGCCTGGCGCGGCTTTGAGAGCCTTCTCCAGGTATTCCATCGAGAGGTCGAGATCGGCCTCCCTGCTGTCGAATCCCGGCACTCTCATGCCCATCGAGCCGAACAGCGCTCCAAGGTGGTAGTTGACCCAGAACGATTCAGGAGCGATTGAAAAGGCGGCCTGCAATACCTCCTCGGCCTCCTTTACCTTCCCCTTGACGGACAGAATCACGGCATAGGCCACTGAGATCCTCGGGTCCGGAGAAAGGCCCGCGGCCTTCTCCATAAATGTTTCGGCCTCGTCGTACTTGCCCTGCCTGTGCCAGCACACTCCAAGGTTGTAGGCGTATTCCCACTTGAAAGGCTCAGTCTGCGAGGCCTTCTCAAACGCTGTCAGAGACTGGCCGGGACTGTCCAGCTTCTGGAGAACGATGGCCTTCATATTCTGCATCCATGCGGCTTCCCGCTCTCCACTGTCTGACTTGTCGATCATGGTCTGGGCATGCGACGCCTCGCCGCCCTGCACCATTGCCCACAGAGCCGCCTTTTTCAGCAAAGCCTTGTCGAGCGGGAGGGTTATCATATCCTGGATGTGAAGGATCGTCGCTTCCTTGGTCTGCAGCGCGCTGTCCAGCCTGAGAACCTCGAGGTTGACCCTGGCCTCCCTGTGAAGCGGATTGGCCGAGACCAGATCGCTCATCAGCGCGAGCGCTCCGGCCGGATCGGCCTTCCTGTCTGTTATCGAGAAAAGCATCGTAAGGGCCCTGTTGTTTTCATTGGCAGACGCTGTTCTCTGTGCCGGGATCTGGCAGTACGGGCTCTCCTCCCCGGTGGCCTCGCTGTACGCCGCCGTCAGGGCATCCACAATCTCCGAGAAGGAAGTCGGCCGCTTGGAGCTCTCTCTGGCAAGACATGACATTATCAGCGACGAAACCGATGACGGTATCTGCCGCTTGAATGACATAGGATCCTTAGGCTTTTCACAGAGATGCATGATCTTGTAGGCTACCAGAGGCGGCCTCTTGTCGTTCTTCGTCCATATGAACGGCGGCTCGCCGAGAAAAAGCTCGTACATGAGCGCGCCGAACGAGTATACATCAACTCCGGGCTCGACTGTGTCGGGATTTCTCCAACATTCAGGGGCCATGGCAGGGAAATATCCTGAGACTTCCCCGGCAAAAGACGCAGCGTCATCGGCCTGCACGCCATATTTCCTGAGAAGCTGGGGCGGGGCGTCTTTCGCGGTTATCTCCCCCTTCTTCGGGGCGAGGCCTGGGAAGAGCATCGCGACACGCCCGTCGCCGCCTATTCTCACCCGCTCGGCGCGAAAATACCTGCAGATGAAGCCTGACATGTGCAGAAACTCGAGGGCCAGCGCGAGCTGAAGAGCTATATCGAGGGCCGTGCCGAGAGGGCACTCCCTGTTTCTCTCCATCCACGCGCTGAAATTCTCCTCAGGAGGAAGCGGCGCGAAAAGCCTGGGGATCCTGTCTATCTCCTCCACATACCAGCCGTGGTTGACGAAGGGATGAACGCCTGCTCCGATCCATTTCCCGGCTGCTTCCAGGTAGAGCGCCGCTCCCTCTCCCCTTATCATCTCAAGCGACGGAGAAAATACGGCGCAGTCCACGTTCCACGGCAGATGCCTGACGGTGTACATGACGCCGTCATCCATCTCGCCGAGATCCAGCACCTGATAGTTCAGCGTGGTGAGCGCGTTCCTCTGCCAGAGCCTGCCGAGCCTCGACGGATCCGGCTGCCAGGGGCTTCCCTGCTCACCGATCCATCTGCCCTGCTCATCGTACGAGCCCTGGGCTCTTGTCTCCCTGCTGCTTTCCTTTTTGAACAGGCCTGAGAGTTTATCCCACATGACAGATGCCTCCTCCTATTCTGAGATATTATCATATTCAGAGGTCTCCTGCAAGTAATGGCAGAGAAGGAGGAAAAGGAAAACATTGCATTGAAATGTATAAATCGTTTATAGTAACGGCAGGATTGGAAGCATACACTCGATGCTCGATGTAGACAGGATCTCAAAGCGATACCAGTATCTGATAAACGCGTGCACCCTGATCAACTCAACTCTCGATCTTGACAACCTCCTGGAGACAATCACCAGGCAGGCGATGGAGATAATGGAAGCCGAAGCCTCATCGATTCTGCTCGTGGATTCGACGGGCAGGGAGCTGTCCTTCAAAGTCGCCATCGGCGACGTGGCCGAGCAGCTCAAGGGCATCAGGCTCAAAGTCGGAGAAGGCATAGCGGGATATGTAGCCCAGTCGGGCGATCCGCTTCTGATCCCAGACGTGAAGGACGATTCCCGGTTCATGAGCGCCATAGACCAGAAGACGGGCTTCGAGACAAGATCACTGCTGTGCGTCCCACTGAAGACCACCAAAAAGATCCACGGTGTGCTGGAAGTCATAAACAAGAGAGACGAGACTCTTTTCTCTGAATTCGATGTGGATTTCCTGCTCGCCATGGCCAACCAGGCTGCCATAGCCATTGAAAACGCGCTGCTGTACCGCCAGCTCAAGAACGAAAAGAACAGGATCGAGTCAATCCTCAACAGCATGAGCGACGGCGTCATCGTAGTAGACGAAAACGCCGAGATAACCATGATGAACCCCGCCGCCAGCAGGATTTTCGACCTGGAAGGCAGGCACGGGAACCCTTCAAAGACTCCATGGCAGAAGCTCCAGTTCCTGCTCAGGGAAGTGAAGCAGCTCAAGAACAACGCGCTGTTCGACATAGTGCTGATGAAGCCCGAAAATATAATCCTGTCGAACAACGTAACGATCCTGAGAACTCCCGAAGGGGAGAGATACGGCGCCGTCATGGTCCTCAGGAACATTACGGAGAACAAGGACAAGGAAGTCACGCGCTCTGAATACCTTACACTGCTGACGTTCAAGATCTTCGCCCCCCTCGAGTTCCTTCTCAGGGAGATCGACTCGCTGTCGAGGGAGACCGACACGGAGACTCCGCTCCGGGGGATCTACGACATCCAGAAGAACATAATGACCGTCAAAAACTTTGTCCAGAAGCTCCACTACTTCTCAGAGCTGGAGGCAGGGCCGCTCAGGCTCGAGAGGAGCAACTACAGGCTGTCTGATCTCATAGATGAGGCGCTGATGCTGTCCAGGGAAGAGTATGACGAGTTCAGGATCTCAGCGGAGATACCTGACATAGAGACGACTGTCACCGTTGACGGCGGAAGGATAATAGAGGCGCTGATGCTGCTGATCTTCTTCTTCTCGTCGACTGTGTCGACAGAGCAGGAACTGCAGCTCGAGCTGAAGGAGAGCGACGACTCATTCAGGATCAGGATCTCCAACCCGATTCCTAAGAAGCTCATGGACAAGATCGAGAAGATCTGCACGAGCCAGCACCTGATAGAGGATTTCTGCAAGCTGAAGGGCGGCGGCGAAGGCCTCGAGCTGCTCGAGTTCGCTTTCGTCAAGCATCTCCTGGACGCCCACGGCGGCGACTTCATCATCGAAAAGAAAGATGACGAGGATATCCTGACAATCACCCTTCCGAAGGAAAAAGGAGAATGATGACCTAATGGACTCAGGGATGACTTTGCTGCGCGAGATCAGGATGGAATGCAGTCCCTCCAACATAAGGAGAGTCAGGGAGGAAGTTCACAGGCTCGCCAACGAACTGGGGTTCCAGCCAAAGGACACATTCCATATAGAGCTGGTAGTGGATGAGGCGTGCGTCAACGCGATAGAGCACGGCTCGTCGGCGTCGTGCAATATGAATTTCGTTCTGGAGTTTCACCGCACCGAAGAGGACCTGATCATAATAGTCAAGGATTTCGGAGGGCGCTCGTTCAACCCCAGCTATTTCGAGCGGATCAGCAAGCAGAAGACCTGGAGAAAAGGCGGTAAGGGAATCCACATCATCAAGGAGCTCATGGACGAGGTGATGTACATCCTGAACCAGGGAGCCTTCACGACGCTGGTGATGGTAAAGAAGCTGCCCGAGCCGGAGGAGAAGAAGCCCGAAGAGGCCGCGTCATAGCGATTCGCGCCATAATGCACCGCTCCTAATCATAAACTCAGAAGAAGGCCATTGCGAGGATCAGGCTGCTCACTATTGCAGAGATGACACCGAAGTAGCTCATTATTCCGCCCAGTACGTAAAACAGCCCCTTCAATGTAAAAAGCTCCCTGGAATTCCTGTACATGCATTCCATCGAGTACTGTTCAGGGCTGCTCTTCTTCAGGAGCAGCCTCCCGAGAAGAATCATCAGTATCGATATGACGAGGCATATTGCGCCTGCGACTGCCTGCTCAGGGTACTTGGGCATCGGTGGGATCTCCTTCGGCAGATATACGGACTGCAGGGAAAGTGAGTTTCATCAGCCCCAATTATACTATGTTTTTTCCCATCGTTCAAACCTGCCTCTTCAGCAGGCACTCAACCTTCTCCGGCTCCAGGGACCGTGATGAGAAGCGCTCCTGAGAACAGGATGATGGATATCTCCTCTGATTCTGCCGGCCTTTTCTCAAGCCCGACTGACAAAAAATGCACCCCCGAAGGGATGCACTTTGATGCGAACGAGTTATCATTCTCTAATCAGGCGATACGCTCTCTTCCTGCCGAACAGCCTCTGTGCCATCCGCGTTTTTAAGCACGGTCTGTTTCAGGTGGCTGGAAAGACTGGTGTCAACTGTTTCGCCTTCATTCTCCTGGAAAACCGGTGAGATGGTTTCACGGGAGTATGTCTCAGGGGTGGAGCCGGTGGCCCGGTCATATCCATATATCCATGTGCGCCCGCCATCTACTTCGCTTTCCAGATGTATGGGCTTCCGGGTCTTTGTGTCATACTCGAGCCTGGCCTGGTATCCGTCACCTTCGACGCATTCCATGCGCACGTGGCCCTTTCTCTTGTCCAGATCATCCTTTGAATTGTCTTTCCCGATGAGCCTGCCGATCTCATCATTTATATAGCTCTTTATCTCACCAGACTGCTCTGCCGCTTCACTGCCTGTAAGGTACTGTACATTCGAAGAGGCAGCCGGGGAATCGGAGCCTTCCTTTTTATCCATGGCCGGAAACGGGACAGGGTATCTGATCTGCTCAATTGAATCGAGGGCCTTGTTATAAAAGCGCGAAAGCTCACTGACCTGCTCAGGTCCGGGCGCTGCGACCTGTGTCGCTGCCAGCGAATCCTCGAGCTTCTGCTCGCGGACAGCCTTTCTCTCGTCGAGCGATGTCATTCCCGGGCTGAATGAAGCTGTGTAAGGCGTTCTGTCTCCTGATATATTGTTGAACATGGCAGCTCTGCTCCTCCTGTCGGCTTGTGAGATCTCCTCTATTATAACACACTTTCTTCACTGTGAACATTAGTTTATGTATTTTTTATAAATAAATAGCGTTCTATATCTGCAGGCCAGATTTTTCTCCTGGAATTCATCTCACCTGTAAAAGCGTAACGCCCTCTGAAAAATATGTGAATCTGACCCGGGGAGCGGCACGGCAGGCCGTCTTCTACTGCTCCATAAGCCCTCGTACCGTGTCATACTGGGGGAAGTTTGAATTGTTCAGAATCTGGCTGTGATAATCGCCGTGACAGAAAAATGTGAAACTGGCCGGACTGGTGCTCACCAGGTAATAGTATGTGTATTTTCCCGCTGAAGCGCAGGTTGGCATCGCGTGAAGGTAATTGGGCGACAGAACACCGGGGAAGGGTGCATAGTGTCCTTCGTTGTCATTTGCATACAGTGCGTTGGCAGTGGCCTGGCTTTTCAGATTGCTTTCGCAGGACGTAAGCTGCGCCTTCTGCCTGGCCCTCGTGAGACTCGGCATCAGTATGGACGCAAGCAGCACGACGATGAAAAGAACAGTCAATAGCTCGATCAGAGTGAAGCCCCTTGTTTTCTTTCTCATATATCCCCCTACCCTCCAAACGTCCTTCGTTATCTATAAAATCTCATTATCCGGAAGCCTGTAATATTAATTATAGGCATTTCTTTCTTTTGTTAAAGGGACTGATGGAACTATTTTTAGATGTATATTTCGATGGCGGCTCCCCGAAGGCAGGTTCTTCAATATGGCCTGTTTCCAGTAAGCGGAAAAAGCTCAGCCGATCAGCCTTCTACGCGGATGTCTTCCACTGAATCCGATTGCAGTTATCTGAGCCGGCCTTGTTGAGCAGAATGTCTTTTGACAGCTCTATTCAGACTGAAGCAATTCACTACGGCCGGCTCAGAAGATCATTATCTTGGAGGCCCTTTTCGTCATCTCCACAGGATCGATGGCGTCGTTGTTGGTCAGGCAGAGCACTGTCGTGCCGCGATCAGGGAAGGTGATCATATTGGCCCTGAATCCATCTGCGCCTCCCTCGTGGCTGATGACGGAGCATCCTTCGAACTCCCAGAGGGCCAGGCCGAATGCGTACGTAAGCAGTTCGCCGCTCTCCAGCACTCCCCTGGTCAGGATCAGATCCCTGAAAGCCCCGGCATCGCCGGCCGGAAATTCAGGAGAGCCCTGAAGAAATGCAGCCCAGGCGGCCATATCCCCGGCAGTCGTACAGAGGCTGCCAGGCCCGGCCGTCTTCTCGCGCGAGCCCGCTTTTTCAAAGCCTCCATCTCCGCGGGGCATATATCCAGTGGCGAAACCCTTTACGGACCTGCGCCGTCCGACAGAGGTCCTGCTCATGCCGAGAGGCTCGAAGATCCGCGACTTGACGAAATCTCCGAACGGAACGCCTGAAACGCGCTTCACCACCTCGGCGAGAATTACATAGCCTGAGTTGCAGTACTGGAACTTCGTTCCCGGCCTGAAATCAAGCTCACTGACCTGCGAAAGCCTTTCAATCACCTCATCGTTGCCGAAGGCCATATCGGGATATACCCCTTCCAGCAGCGAGCTGTAATCTTTCAAGCCGCCTGTGTGGTGAACGAGATGGTCTATGGTGAGCGGCGCGCCGTAATCAGGGAGCTCAGGCAGAAAACGGTGAATGTCGTCTTCCCTTCTCACCGCCCCCTGCAGAATGAGCATTGCGACAGCAGCGGCAGTGAACTGCTTGCCGAGGGAGGCGCCTCCGGTCACAGTATCCGGCCCGAAAGGCTCAGATCTTTCGAGGCTCGCCATCCCGCCGGCGCGCAGGAAAGCAGCGCTTCTCCCGCACAAAACGGCCAGAACGCCTCCCGGCTGCTCAGGCCTGAACGTTTCATCGCAGAGAGCTTCCAGTTTGCTTGACTTGTCGGGGGTCATATTGCACATCTCCATTGTTCGTAATCAAAATAAGGCTCACATCACCCGGAATCCCGGGAATGATTTTGACAAACACCATATTTCACTCAAGTCGGCGCCGCTCCTGCAGCATTTCAAATATCAGGAATAAAACACGATGGGACGAATAAAGAGAAAGTCTCAAGCCAAGAGGTGAATATTTGATCATTATTCGTACAATTCGCATAAACTTTGAAATTAAAATGGCCGGCAGACAATCTTATAAAGTCTTATCCCATGCAGTGTAGAGTTTAATACTCACTGATACAGCTTTTATCCGAATGAGGAATCAGAACAGGATTTGACGAATTCCTCATATTGTACTCACCAGCATAATTAACGCCACCTGTCCTGGGCACCGGGAGCAGGTAAACCTGATGTTATCTATATTTCCACCATTTTGAGATGGTGAAAATTTTGAGCGTTAATATTTCATCTCCAAAAGCACATGCCTGACCGGCATCGAAAGCTCCGGAAGTCCGGACATATTGCAAAGGTATAAGGTGAATGTCAATGCGCTTTATTCGGATGCTGATTCTCGTCACGACTGCAGCGCTTTTTCTCTGCACGGCCGCCTGTGGCGCGGATGGCAATGACGCGGCGCGCGATCTGTTTGATTCGTTTGTCGCCGGATATAAGGCTCTCAGGGTTCCTGAGTTCAGTATGAGCCCGGAGGAGAACTTCAGGAACATACCCTCCCAGGAGGCCATCGAAGCTCAGCAGCAGTTTTTCGCTCTGATGAGAGACAAACTGGCCAGAATTGATCGCAGATCTCTCGACACTGAAAACCGCTATCTTTGCGACGGGCTTCTCTATGAGATCGAGTTCAACGTCGCACGCCTCAGGCTCGAAAAGCAATACCGGAGAGAATCGGCTCCATCGGCCAGGGAAGGGCTCTGCCATATGCCTGACGGAAAGGAATGGTACAGGCTGTATATAAGGCGCTGGGCTTCGAAGAAGATGACTCCCGAAGAGGTGCGCTCGCTCGGCGGGAGAAACATGGCCAGAGTGATACGTGAGATTGAGGCGATTCAGAAAGAGCAGGGCTTCGAAGGCCGCTCCGAAGATTTTTACAGGCATCTTGGCGAGCCATCCTTTCGCATCACAGACAGAAATGAGCTCAGGCTCTCTCTCGAGAAGCTTCAGGACAGGGTCTTTTCCAACCTGGCAGATGATTTTGAGTGTACGGCGATCCCCAGGGTCGGCTTGAAAATACTGAAGAATCCTGACAGCAACACGCCTCCGGGCTATTATGAAGACGGCGTTTTTTACAGCGCTCTCCATGACAGCGGTTTTCCCGGGAGAAGCCTGGAATGGCTCTTCCTGCATGAAGCCGTCCCTGGCCATCACTACCAGATGCAGTTGAGCGGCATGTCGCAAAATCGCCCGGCCGTGAGGGCCCTTTTCTGGTATCCGGGATTTTCTGAGGGCTGGGCGACCTATGCGGAAGACCTGGGCAAAGACCTCGGATGCTATCGCGATCCCTACTTTTACCTGGGAAAATGGGAATGGGACCTGGTCAGGTCAGCGAGGCTCGTGCTGGATGTCGGAATACATCATCAGGGGTGGACAAGAAATCAGGCGCTGGCCTGGTGGAACGACAAGGTCCCAGGTCAGAAGGACATCTCGGAGCGTGAAGTGGACAGGATCTTCCGCTGGCCTGCCCAGTCGATCAGCTACAAAGCAGGCGAGGACGAGATCCTGAGCCTCAGAGCCAGAGCCGCTGCAAAAGCCGGAAACGGCTTCGATCTCAGAAAGCTCCACTCACTGGTGCTGCAGCGAGGCTCAATCCCCCTCCCGCTGCTGAGAGAGATCGTGAGCGAATCGTACGGCTTCAGCGCCGGAGAACCCACCCATTGAAGGCGTGCCCGATGAACGAGACCAGTTCTGAGAAACGGGTTTCATAAAGGAGCGAAGGAAAAAAGATGAATCTGAAACAGCAGCGATTCATTCTCATCAACAAAGAGCCATGAAATCATTGAAGATAATAAATCTGATGGTTTTTCTGATATTAACAGCCTCATGTGCCTGTTCACAGGATATTGGCGCCGATATAGGCAGAAAATTGTCTGATATTTTAATAACCGGAAACATTCCCGACAGCCTGACAATAAGATACAGTTATGATGAAGGAGGCGTGCCAATCGAAAGCCTTATGAGAGAAGAGCTTACCATAAACGGTAATGGCAAAACAGTTTATTATAACAATGTTTTTATTGACAAATCCAATTGGTTTTTTGATAAGTATGAATACAATACCGAAAAAGAAGTCATTTTAGAAATCATCAATGAGATTCAGAGATCGAATTTTGTCAGTAGAAAATTTGCGGAAGAGCGAACGCAGGATGACATGCCCAATGAATGCACGACCAGAAGCTTTTCAGTATCAATCGACGGCGAATCCATAACAAAAGTGTTTTTAGAAAAGCTTTCACATAAAGAGGAACAGGAGATTCTGAACCTTCCTGTTAACAATGAATATGATAAAGGATATGCTTCATATATGAAAAGGTACATCGGGAAGGGCATACCGACAGAATTGGAAAGATTCCAGTTTCTACTGGATGAAGTGATGAGAAACCGGCGCAAATTTCCATATCACCTTACCTTGGCGCATTAATCAAACCTGCCTTGGCGGGACGCCTGCTATGGAGATCAGGGACCTGATGCATTGGCACGCCTTTGCGACCCACTGCGCTGAGAACGGGATGGATCTGTTCACGCTGAAGAAACTGATGGGGCACGCCTTCCTGGAGACGACTGAGCTTTATGTGGCGACGAGTATGGAGAAGGCCAGGAAGGAGTATGAGGGGAGTCATGAGTTGATGGGGTGGTGACAGTGTCACCACCCCATCAACAGATCATTATAGTTTTTTTGCGATGCTTTCGGCTATCTTTTTTGTATATTCTTTCTTTTGTTCTTTCGTAAGGCGACCCTGAATGATCACCCTCACTGTTGCCTTACCTTTTGCAAAAATGACATAATTACATATATTCCAATATGTCTTATCACCAATTGTCGTAGTTTTATCCCATCCGCGAAAAGGGTTGTTCGGATTGGTTGCGAGACCTGTGTAAGGAAATATTATTGTGTCCTCAGCAAAATTGAAGCGCCATATTGTAATATCCACAGAAGTCGATTTACTCAACCAGAATTCTTTATTTTCTGTCATAGTTTTCGATTTCATTTTTTCTACATATTTCTTGGATACATACATCATTTTTTCAAATTGTTCCCAATTGATAGGGTATTCAGTAACAGTAGAAGAGCGAAGCTTCAGATTTGGGTCTGTGCAGCCATCAAAGAAAGGGGGAGCATCTTTGTCCTCGTCATCGTTTGATGTCCCTGCAATTACTGTATTGATGGACAGAAGTATTAATATAAAAACCATAATAACTTTTGTATAAACACTGTTTTTCTTCATGAAACTCACTCCTCCTCATTCACTCCATGTTTTTTGGGCCAGACAATTTTTTCAAGCTTAAAATTGTTTTCATTCCAGCTTGCTCTTTCAATGTCTTCTTTTTCTATTAGAGTCTTTGTATAAATGTTTCTGGGAGTTGTAACAGAAATGTCAATTTCCCAAGGTGATATTCTAAATTTCGAAAGGGGATCCCACCCGAGACTATCAAGAGCGGTTACCTGGTGCTGTCCAAACTCCCGCATGAGTCCCAGCAATCCCCCGCATGATCCCACGAGAGCTTAACAGGTTTCCCTCTTCATTACCATTAATCTTATGGGATGAATTTCTCCCC
>Ga0302252_1000056_pt1 | contig 161978 bp, 143 predicted proteins | sample AAG_RA_Leu_MG_FD_193511 | JGI IMG/M metagenome (GOLD analysis project Ga0302252, IMG submission 193511) | Enriched activated sludge microbial communities from anaerobic digester in WTTP, New Holstein, Wisconsin, United States - AAG_RA_Leu | ecosystem: Engineered > Bioreactor > Anaerobic >... | reverse complement strand
GATCGGATGACCCTGGGCAAAGCCCTGGAATTCCGCCGGGGGATGTGAGGGACCGCCGTCGATGAACCCCGTTCGGAATATCGAGGCCCCCCGGATCACCGCCAAGGTCAGGGAGATGTTTCTGCGTGCCAACACCTGCCTCGGCGGTGATGTGGAAGATGCCCTGCGTCGGGCCCGGGACGGCGAGGAAACGGAGCTGGGCCGCCAGGTTCTGGAGAGGATACTGGAAAACGCCGCCGTCGCCCGGAATGAACGCCTGCCGATTTGCCAGGATACCGGATTGGCCGTGGTTTTCGTGGAATTGGGACAGGACGTCCGAGTGGTCGGGGGGGCGCTGCGGGAGGCCGTTGAGGAGGGGGTGCGGCAGGCATACCGGGAGGGTTATTTCCGCAAATCGGTATGCGACCCCTTAAGCAGGGCCAATACCGGTGACAATACCCCGGCGGTTATCCACCTGGATGTGGTTCCCGGCGATGCGATCCGCCTGACGGCCATGCCCAAGGGGGGTGGCAGCGAGAATATGAGCACCGTGACCATGCTTCTGCCGGCGGCCGGACGGGACGGGATCAGGGACCACGTGGTCGAGACGGTCCTGCGGGCGGGACCCAATCCCTGCCCGCCGGTCATCGTCGGGGTCGGGATCGGCGGCGCCATGGAAGAGGCGGTGCTCCTAGCCAAAAAGTCCCTCCTCCGGCCCCTGGGGGAGAAAAACCGCCGCGACGGACGCCTGGCCCTTCTCGAGGCGGAGATCCTGGCGGAGATCAACCGGCGGGGCGGAGGCCCCCAGGGTTTCGGCGGCAATGCCTCGGCCCTGGCGGTGCATGTAGAAATGAAGCCTTGCCACATCGCCTGCCTCCCCGTGGCGGTGAACGTCCAGTGCCACGCGGCCCGGCACCGCGAGGCGGAGATCTGAGCCATGACGGAAGCGCACTCCCTCAAGACGCCCCTCACCGATGCGGACTGCGCCGCCCTTAGAGCCGGCGACATGGTCCTCCTGAGCGGGGTGGTCTTCACCGTCCGGGACGCCGCCCACGGCCGCCTCCGGGAGGCCCTCCGCCGAGGGGAAGAGATGCCTTTCGATCTAAACGGCGCGGTGATCTTCTATGCCGGTCCGACCCCAGCGCCTCCCGGACGCGTCATCGGCGCCATCGGTCCGACGACGAGCTACCGGATGGACCCCTTCGCGCCCCTCCTGATGGAGCGGGGCCTGAAGGGTATGATCGGCAAGGGGAAACGTTCTCAGGAGGTGATCGCCGCCATGGTGCGCCACCGAGCCGTCTATTTCGGCGCCATCGGCGGGGTGGCCGCCCTGACCTCCCGGTGCGTCCGCAACGCCGCCGTTATCGCATACGAGGATCTTGGTCCGGAGGCCATCCTCCGGCTGGAGCTGGCAGAGATGCCGGTAGTGGTGGTGAACGACACCCGGGGAGGGGATCTTTATGAACTGGCCCGGAAAGACCGCTGAAAATTCAGGAAATGATGATCAGGCCGGAGCGAACCATAGAAAAGCTGAAACGGGGTGAAAAGGTTATTATCGCCGCCCTGGGGGATTCCCTGACCCAGGGGTGGATGGTCCGCCGGGGCTACGTCGATTTCCTCCGGGAGATGCTCCCCGCCCGCTATCCCCAAGCGGCCCTTACGATGATACGCAAGGGTATTCCCGGTGACACGGCGGACAACGGCCTCTACCGCCTCCGCTACGACATCCTGGAATACGATCCCGACTGCGTCATCGTCCAGTACGCCATCAACGACGCCTTCCTGGGCTACACCGCCGGGCAGTTCCGGCGCATCATCGGGGAGATCATCGAGGAGATCCAGGCGGACGGCGATGCGGACATCGTTTTGGTGACTTCGAGTTATATCGGCGACAATGCCGACGCCGGGATCATCGGAGAGTTTTACGACCAGTTGGCGGCGCTGGGGGAGGAATTCCGCCTCCCCGTGGCGAAGGTCCATCAATACTGGAAACAATGCATAGACGCCGGTACGTCCTACACGACCCTGGTCCAGTACGATATGGTCCACCCCACGGAAGACGGCTACCGTCTCATGGCGGAGGCGATTCTCGAGTTATTTTAAAACGACCAGGGCGTCCACGGCGACCGGGAAGCCATCGGGGCCGATCTTCAGGGGATTGACGTCGATTTCCGCCACCTCTTCATGCTCCATGCCGATCCGGCCTATGGCCATGAGGATTTTCGCCAGGGCCTTCCGGTCGGCGGCGGCCTCCCCCCGGAAGGGATCGAGGATCTTTTTGGCCCGGATGCCGGAAAGCATGGCCTCGGCATCGGTTTCCGTCAGGGGGGCGATGCGGAAGACCGTATCGTTCAAAACCTCCGTGAGGACGCCTCCAAGTCCGAACATGACCGCCGGCCCGAAATGAGGGTCTCTGGTAAGGCCGCAGACAAGCTCCCTCACCCCCGCTACCAGGGGGGAAACCATGAGGGCTTCGCAGCCGGGAATCCTCATCAGCCGCACGGATTCGGCGACGACTTCCGCCGCGGTCTTTACGTGGAGGACCACGCCCCCCACCTCGGTTTTGTGGGTGAGGCGATCGCCGACGGCCTTCAGGACCACCGGGTAGCCCAGGCGGTCGGCGGCGGCCGCGGCGGCGCTCCCGTCGTCGGCCAGTATATCCCGGGAAACTGGCACCCCGAAAAGACCGAGGAACATCTTGGCGTCGTATTCGCTAAGGGATTGTCGGCCTTCGGCAAGGGCCTTCCGGATCATTTCAGCGGCATTTGTCATGGATTTCGACCTCGGCGGCGAATTTTTACCGTTCATAGAAGAGACACCGGCGCTTGTCAATATTTTTTCCGGTTTGTTTCAAATTACCATTGACACCTTTTTTCATTTTTAGTACGGATGGCATCGTTTCGTCTCATTCAATAAAATCAAGGAAGAAAACACGGGAGATAGAAGAACATGATTGAAATAAGGTGGCATGGAAGGGGAGGTCAGGGCGCGGTCACGTCCGTCGAGTTGCTGGCGCTGGCGGCGATCGAAGAAGGCAAATATGCCCAGGGATTTCCGGCGTTCGGTCCGGAGCGTCGGGGGGCGCCGGTCATGGCGTACAACCGCGTATCCGATAAGCCCATCAAGATCCGTTCCGGCATTTACCACCCCGATGTGGTCGTGGTCCTCGATCCCTCGCTGGTCGGCCTCGTGAACGTCACGGACGGTCTGAAGCCCGATGGATTGCTCATCATCAATACCTCGAAACCGGTTCCGACCATCCGGGAACAGCTCAAGTATAAGGGGAAGCTGGCGACGGTGGATGCCACCCATATCGCCCGGGAGGAACTGGGCGTCCCCATTGCCAACACCACCATGCTGGGGGCGGTAATGAAAGCGACCAAGGTTCTGAAGCTTGCTTCGCTTGACGAGCCCATCCAGGAGCGGTTCGGCAAGATCGCCGACAAGAACAAGAACGCCCTGAAGAGGGCTTATGATGATGTTAAACTGGCTAAGTAAAATGATAATCGAGGTGTTTCCATGAAACAGAAAAAATGGCCGGAAGCTTGGCATGAAGTCACCCCCGGTTGCATCGTGTTCGAACCGGGCAACGCCAGTACCTACAAGACTGGGAGCTGGCGTGCCCAAAGACCCATCTGGGACAACAAAAAGTGTATCAAATGCGGGATCTGTTACGTGTTCTGCCCTGAGGCGTGCATTTCCGAAACGGCAGAGGGATTCTTTGCGGCAGACCTGGATTACTGCAAGGGCTGCGGCATCTGCGCCCATGAATGCTGGCCCCAGGCCATCGTCATGGTGGAAGAGGAGGTGTGACCATGGGTAAAGTAGTTGGCATGGAAGTCGGAATTGCGGCGGCGGAGGCGGTGGGCCTCTGTAACATCGACGTCGCCGCCGTCTATCCCATCACCCCCCAGTCCCACATCGCCGAGCATCTTTCGGACATCGTCCATGACGGGCGGATCGACGCCGAGTTCATCACGGTGGAATCGGAACACTCCTCCATCAGCGCCTGCGCCGGCGCCTCGGCGACGGGCGCCCGGGCCTACACGGCCACCAGCTCCCAGGGCTTGATGCTCATGCACGAGATCCTGCCCATCGTGTCGGCCATGCGCCTGCCCGTGGTCATGGGCAACGCGAACCGCGCCGTTTCCGGCCCCCTGAACATCTGGAACGACCACACGGACATCATGCCCCAGCGGGACAGCGGCTGGATCGTCATGCACGCGGAAAACGGCCAGGAGGTCATCGACATGACCATCCAGTCCTTCAAGATCGCCGAGCATCCCGATATCATGCTGCCCACGGTCCTCAACATGGACGGATTCCAGTTGACCCACATGATCGAGCCGCTGGAATTTCCAAGCCAGGATGAGGTAAACGCCTTCCTCCCCGATCGGGTTCCCTTCGCCACTCTTCACCCCGACAATCCCCTCTCCATGGGGTGCTTCAATATGCCCGAGATATTCGCCGAGACCATGAAGGCGAAAGACGCTGCCCTGATCAACTCCAAGAAGACGATCATCAAGATCTGGAACGAATGGGGCAAGATGTTCGGCCGGAGCTACAAGCCGGTGGAGACCTACAAGAACAAGGGGGCGGAAACCCTGATCCTGACCATGGGCTCCATGGGCGAGACGGCCTCGGTGGCCGTCGATGAACTCCGTGCGGCGGGGCAGTCCATAGGATTGGTGAAGATCAGACTTTGGAGACCCTTCCCCCTCGACGAACTCCGCGCGGCGATCAAGGGCTGCGAGACCCTCATCGTCATGGATCGCGCCATCTCCTTCGGCGGCGCCGGCGGTCCGTTGGGCACGGAGATCAAGTCACTGATGTTCCACGACCACGACCGCCCCCGTATCGTCGATTTTATCATGGGTCTGGGTGGCCGGGACGTGAAGGTGGAGGATTTCATCGCCATGGTGGAGCGGGCCGCCAAGAAGAAAGACGAAACCTATGAATATTATGGGGTGAGGGAATGATGAACACCGTAGAGAACTTCGAGATATACGCACCGAAACTGATCGAGAAAAGGGAATTTTTCAGCCCCGGGCATCGCGCCTGTCAGGGTTGCGGTGAGGTCTTGGCCCTGCGCCTCCTCCTGAAGGCCCTGGGCGAGGATACCGTCGTATCCAACGCCACGGGGTGCATGGAGATCATCTCCTCCGCCTATCCCCATACAGCCTGGAACCTGCCTTACATCCATGTGGCCTTCGAAAACGCCGCCGCGGTGGCGTCGGGCGTGGAAGCGGGGCTCAAGGCCCTGCGCCGGAAGGGCAAGATCGCCGACCGCTATGTGAAATCCGTCGCCATTGCCGGTGACGGCGGAACGGTGGATATCGGCCTCCAGGCCCTTTCCGGGGCCATGGAGCGGGGCCATGACATGATCTTCTTCTGCCTGGACAACGAGGCCTACATGAACACCGGCATCCAGCGCTCCAGTGCCACGCCCTTCATGGCGGCCACCACCACCTCTCCGGCCGGCAAGGCCATCAAGGGCCAGCGGACGGGGAAGAAGAACGTCCCGGAGATCATGGTGGCCCACAACGTACCCTATGTCGCCACGGCCTGTCCGAGTTATCCTCTCGACCTGATGAGCAAAGTGGAAAAGGCGCGCAATACCGAGGGGCCGTCGTATATCCACATCTTTTCCGTATGCCCCACGGGCTGGCGGGCGGCCTCTAACGAGACCGTCAAACTGGGCCGGATGGCGGTGGAAACCGGTTTCTTCCCCCTCTACGAGGTGGAAAACGGCAAGTACCGTCTCACCATCGACTACCCCGAAAAGCGGCGTCCCATGGCGGACTACCTAAAACTCCAGGGTCGGTTCCGTCATCTGGATCCGGCGGATATCGCCAAGGTTCAGGCCTTGGTGGACAAGGAATTCCGGAAACTGATGCACAAGGTCAAGACATCGGTCCCGTGGAGTTGACGCCTCGGGGAGGATAAGACTCATTCACAGTTCAGAAATCAAGATAAAGGTGACGGAAGCATGAATAAAGTGGCTTTTAGCAGTTGGAACGGGAAGATCATCGATAACAGGACCCCCGCCAAAGGAAAGGGAAAGGCGCAGGAGCCGGCGGCAGGGGCGTTCCCCGCGGCCTTGGAGGGGTACAGCTACGACGCCCTCATGGGGTGGAACGGCCTGGTGGTCTTTGACCCCAAGGCGGATGTGCTTGCCCTTACTCTGGCCTACATCGCCGAGGCCAGAAAGCTTTCCTGCGGGGAGTGTTCCGTATGCATGATCGGCATCGACCGGGTTCGGGAGATATTGCTGGGCATGTCCGCGGGAAAAGGCGCGGCAAAGGACCTTGCCGAGATCGAGGAGATCGTCAAGGGCGTCATGGCCAACAGCAAATGCAATTTCGGCCGCGCGACGGCCCTGACCCCGGTTCTGGACGCCGTCAAGTACTTCAAATCCGCCTTCCTCGAGGCCGGGAAAGGGGAGAAAAAGGCCGCCGGGGAATACCGCAGCGCCGTGACGGCCCCCTGCATGGAGGCCTGTCCGGCCACGCTGGATATTCCAGGCTACATCGAACTGATCCGTAACAATAAATTCAAGGAATCTCTGGACCTCATCAGGGAGCGATGCATCCTCCCCGGCGTCATCGGCCGGGCCTGCACCCATCCCTGCGAGGCGGCCTGCGTACGCAAGGACATGGACGGTCCCCTGGCCATCCGGCTCCTGAAGCGGGCCGCGGCCGATGCGGAGCTGCGGGGAGGTTCCGCCCTGCCCGCCCCGCGGGAAGAAAAGAAAGAGAAGATCGCCATTATCGGCGCCGGCCCTGCGGGATTGGCGGCGGCCTATAACCTCCGCCTCATGGGCTACGGCGTGACCATTTTCGAGGCCCTACCCAAGGCGGGCGGCATGGCGTCGGTCGGCATTCCGGATTACCGCCTCCCCAAGGACATTCTCAATCACGAGATCGACCTGATCAAGCGCATGGGCGTTGACATCCGCTTCAACAGCAAGGTGGAGGCCCTGAATATGGCCGATTTCCAGAAACAGGGCTATGCGGCGGTATTCACCGCCATCGGCGCCCATGTGGGTGCCAAGATCGGCTGCAAGGGAGAAGAGATCGTCTCCGAGGACGTGGTGCAGGGAGCGGAGTTTCTCCGGGGCCTGAGCCTGGGGAAGAAGGTGGTTCCGGTTAACAAGGTGGCGATCATCGGCGGCGGCAACGTGGCCCTGGACTGCGCCCGGAACTGCGTCCGCCTGGGATTCAAGAACGTGGAGATCGTTTATCGCCGTTCCCGGGCTGAAATGCCCGGTTCCAAGGAAGAGATCGAGGAAGCCCTTCACGAGGGCGTGAAAATAACCTACCTCACTGCCCCCATAGGTATAGTCCGCAAGGCGGGCAAGGTGACGGCTATCGAGTGCGTGAAGATGAAACTGGGTGATCCCGATGAAAGCGGCCGCAAGCGTCCCATTCCCATCAAGGGTTCCGAGTTTATCCTGAAGACGGACATGGTGATCGCCGCCACGGGCCAGAAGCCCGATCTGGGGCTCCTGCCCGCCAAGGAAAAGGGATCGCTCACCACGGCCTGGGGAACCATCAAGGCGGATCCCGCCAGCAGTTCCACCGAGGCGACGAGAATATTTGCCGGCGGCGACTGCGTCACCGGGCCGGCAACACTCATCGAGGCCCTGAATGCCGGCAACAAGGCGGCCAAGAGCATCGCCGCTTACCTCCAGGGGGAGACCTTCGTGGATGAACTCTCTTTCGAAGGCATCGACGTCTCGCAGCAGCGGGAAATGGGCTTTATCCCCCCGGCCCCGGCAGGTGAGGTGGGGCTTCTGGACGCGGCGGAACGTATCAAGAGTTTTGCCGAGGTCGAGGGCGGCTTTGACGCCGACGCCGCCATGAAAGAGGCCCAGCGCTGCCTGAGGTGCTATCGCCTCATGGTGTGGCAATAAATAGCTAACAGGGAACAATTTCACAGGATAGAGGAATAATCATGGCGAAGATGATCATCAATGGGCATGAAATACAGGCAAAGGCGGGCGCTACGGTCCTCGAGGAAGCGAGAAAGCTGAAGATCGAGATCCCGACTCTTTGTTATCACAAGGATCTCAGCTCCTTCGGAGCCTGCCGGCTCTGCACGGTGGAGATCAAGGTCAAAGGCAAATGGCAGTTGGCGGCCTCGTGTCAGACGGAGGCGGCGGAGGGTCTGGAAGTGCGGACGGATACGGGCAGGATCCGGGAGAGCCGGAAGCTAGCCGCCGAGCTTCTTTACTCCCGTTATCCTGAAACTGCGGCGGTCCGGGAGATCGCGGCGAAACTGGGCGTGGATGTCCGGGACGCGGCGGCGGAAAGCCATGACTGCATCCTCTGCGGTCTGTGCACCCGGACCTGTCATGAAATCGTCGGCGCCAACGCCCTGAATTTCAGGGACCGGGGGCTGGGTCGGGAGATCGAAACGCCAAAGATCGAATTCAACTCCGCCGCCTGCATCGGTTGCGGTTCCTGCGCCTTTGTTTGCCCCACGGGCTTCGTCCGCATGGAGTCCGTGGACGGCAAACGGATCATCTGGGATAAGGTGTTCAAGATGGCGGCCTGTGAAGTCTGCGGCCGGTATTTCGCTCCGGTGGAGCAACTCGAATACATCAGTCGGACCACCGGCGTGCCGGTCAGCAGTTTGATGACCTGCGTGAGCTGCCGGTAGCCCGCAAGTCAAAAAAACATTGACAAGAAGACCGCCCTGCATTAAAAGGCGGTCTCGTTTTTAACACCGACACGTTCCTCAGTAGCTCAGTCGGTAGAGCAGCTGGCTGTTAACCAGCGGGTCCGTGGTTCGAGTCCGCGCTGAGGAGCCAATATCCTTCGGCTGCAAGAATGTCACCTGTTCTTGCAGCCGATTTGTTTTCCAACGCTGCGAGAAGCGTTCTTGATTTACACGTGATGTTGATCACTGGCAGCTTGATGTCGATCTTCTCGATGAAGAGTTTAAGATAGCTCCTGGTCATGCCCCGATCTTCCCCGACAAACATCTCCCTTATCAGAGTCTGGAACTTGCCTATGGATTCCTCTTTGAAGATGTGTAGGGGGATGGTGTGGCTTACCTTGATCCCTGCCAGCTTATCCTCGATGGTGGCCTGTTGCCCCTTTAATTCCCTGATCCTCTCGGCCACATCGGTCAGTTCGATGATGCCGCTTTCTATGGCCTCGTATTGCCGGGTCAGTTTGCCCTTGATCACCCCGATTTGGCGGAACAGGCTTTTTCTCTGTCCCTCCTTCGCCTTGTCCATATTCCGCATCTCTGCATAAATCCCTTTCAGGATTGTCTTCACACGGTCGGTGGTAAAAAGTTTGTTTGCCATGTGGTCGATGATGAACTTTTCCAACTCGGCGGCGGGTATGCGCTGGCCGGGGCAGGTGGATTTTCCCCGTCGTAAGTAATTCGTGCAGTTGTAATACGTGAACTTGCCGCCCTTGGCCGTTTCCAAGGACATTCTCGCTCCGCATAGCCCACAGACGGCCAGCCCGGTAAGTAATGTTTTCGATGCGATTGCTGCGGGGTTGATGGTGCCCGTGATTGGTGTCCGCTCCTCTTTTATTTTCCTTGCCCGCTGCCAAGTAGCTTCGTCAATGATGGGTTCCACGGGAAGAAGTATCCACTCTTCCTTGGGCTTGAACCTGTTTGTCCGGTGGTCGCGGCGGTTGTAATAGTACCTTCCAGCATAAGCCTCCTCGCCGACTATTTCCAAGACGCGGTGCTTGCACCAGAGCTTGCCACGGTATCTATGACCTTCCCTGTTGAGGCGCTCGGCAATGGCCTTGGCTCCCATGTCGGCTAGATACCACTGGTATATTAGACGGACGACCTCGGCCTCCTCCTGGTTGACGACAATCTTCTTCTTGATCGTGTCCTTACGCACCGTTTATCCTTACCGCCATGAATCCATATCGGGGGTTAGAACCATTGAAGTATCCCTTCCGGGCGTTCTCCTTCAGTGCCCGGAGGGTGTGGAAACCGTTCATCTCGGATTCGTATTGGTCGATCAGCTCAAATATGCCTTCGACGAACCCGCCCATTGGGTCGTCCGTCGTTTCCTGGTGGATCGCCATGACCCTGACATTGTGTTTGGCAAGGTTGTGTTTGTAAACACGCGCTTCTGTTGCGTCCCGGAAAAATCGGGATGTGGTTAGGGTGAGGATGATGTCTATCGGGTGGTCCTTCCGCCTTGCCTCGGCTATCATTTCCTGAAAAACGGGGCGTTTGTCGTCGCGTGCGGAGGCTCCAGGTTCGACATAGACACGGTGTATATTCCAGCTTTTCTGGGCGCAGTAATCCCGTAGCTGCCTCTCCTGGTCGGGTAGGGACAGGTCTTTCTCGGCCTGTTTGCCGGTGCTGACTCTAACGTACAGGGCTGCTGTTACCGTCTTCATCTTCTCCCGCTGCCAAAATTTGTTCCATCAAATGGGGCATGAGGATCGTTATTTCCTCGTCCAAGACCTGGTGTATGGTCTCTGGAAAATTATCCCTGATATCATATGGTTGCTTAACCATAAATAATCACAACCGAAAATTATCTGTCAAGGTTTGCATGGAATCATTTCCCCTCGCCCCAACTGCCGCCTATCTTTACCTCCACAAGGTTTTTTGTGCTGGCGTTTGGGAATATTGCCAGCATACCCTGGATCATTGACTTCTCTACAGCTTCTATTGATTGTACAAGGCTATCAGGTGATGTCTCGACAACGACCTCGTCGTGAACAATGTTAACCAGCTTTGCATCCAATCCGTCCAGTTGCCTGTCCAGAATTGACAGCGCTGCCAGCAAGACTTCTGCCGCTCCACCCTGAATGGGGGTATTGATTGCCTCCGTGTAACGGATCGTGCCATTGCTGGTCGTCAAATTCCTATAACGACCGGAGGGAGTAAAAGCGTAGGTTAATCCTCCATGATTCCTTTGCCATGCGGCCAGGCCTGAATATGAATTGAAGAATGACCTCCTGGCGCTTATTGCCTGTTGCTCCGTCATGTTTACTCCGTATGCGGATTTGGCATACTGCCTCAGTCCTTTCGCCCTTTGACCATAAAGAAGCCCGAAATTGACCGCCTTGGCCATTTGCCTCTGTTCCTTCGTCACTGTATTCATGGGAATCCCAGTGAGGGCTGATGCGGTCTTCCGGTGAAGGTCTTCTCCTTTCTCGAATGTGGCCAGTAGGACAGAATCCTTTGAGAGGAGGGCGGCTACCCGGAGTTCGATTTGGTTGTAGTCGGCAATGACGAGGATTTTTCCCGGTGCGGCTGTAAAAAGTGATCGGAATGACTTATCCCGTGGCGGATTCTGGATGTTGGGGGAACTGCAAGTAAACCTTCCTGTTGCGGCCCCACCTATCCTGAAATTGGCGTGGATGCGGCCGGTTAAAGGGTTTACGTGGGCTGAAAAGCTTTCCCCGTAAGTGCTCAATAATTTTCCCGTTTCCCGGTATCTGAGAAGGGGGGTTACCAGGGGATGATCAGAATATTGGGCCAGGGTATCGGCGTCAGTACTGAGCTGTCCGCTTGCTGTTCTTGGCCAGGTCGTCTTGATGCTTGTGTCGAGATGGTTATCGAGCCATGTGGCGATCTGCTTGGGGCTGCTCAAATTGATTTCCGACCCCAGCAGTCTGCGGGTGTCCTGTTCCGCGCGTTCAAGCTTTTCCGTCCAATCTGCCATTAATTCGACATGTCCAACCACATCGAAGCAAAATCCATTTAATTCGAGCTTGGCCACCGCTGTCTGCGCCTCCTTCATTAATTGGTACACCTGCATTTGATCAGTTTTCATGTTCCCTGCCATGTTGGTGTAAAGCCACAGGGTGAGCACAGCATCAAGGGCGGCATAGTCAAGTTGCTCTTCTGACAAGACAGGGGCATCCCAGTCCGAATTCTGGGGTGCTTTGGAGATGGATAGCCCAAAGCGCTCCTTAACCAGATCCTCCAGGCTCGGTAGCCTCCCTGAGATGGCATTGGCCATGAGCATGGTGCAGTCAATATCGGGGGGGGGTATTCCTGCATGGATGAGGTGCTTCAGTTCAAAGACGGCGTTATGGGCGACCATAGGAAGGGAAAATATGGGTGCCAAAGGTTCAAGGCCAGTGGCATAGATGTCAAATACATATATGTCACTGCCTGTGTAAACCTGAATGAGGCGGATACGGGACAAATGTGGGTCCAAGCCTGCCTTTTCATGATTACTGAAGGACGGCATCTTGCTTGTCTCGATATCAATTCCCAGTATCCCGTCAAAGGTAAGCAGGATGCACGCAACGGCCTCGACCGCTTGTGGCCGATCCATTATGTGGCGGGTCGAGATATTATGTCTCCGCAAAATTTCCTCGGCAGTGGTCACTGCCATGGAAGTTTTCTTGTTCCTTGGTTCTTTTTTCAAATAATTACCTCCTTTCCAATACCGTTTTACCGTCCTCAGCCCTAATCCAAGTTCCGATACCACCTGACGTTGCGTCAGTCCTCTTTGCTTGGCTTCCCTGATCATCTCCTCGTTTGAATCCCTTTGCCGATTGCGATGACTTACAATGCCAAAGTAACTGCGAGCTTCCTCAAGGTTTTCGAACTCGCTGGTATATTCCAGTTGGGGATGCGCTGAACATTGGAAGGTGATCACTTCCCGTGGGGAGGTGTAGGGGCGGACACGACCAACAGCTTGGAGCACAATATCCATTTCTTGCTGGTGAAGAGCCTTTGGTACCAGCCGTTCCAGGAGCTCTATCTGCTGGCAAGACTCGTACAGGTCTGCCCGTCTTCTGAGTGGGGAACCACTTGTGCTAATCTGCATTGGGATATTGAATTCGGGGGTAACAATGTCTTGGAGGACCGCGTTCACTATTTTTTCGTTGACGTAATAACCATTTAAGCAGTAGGCTGCGTAAAAGTCCTGGAACAGATTGATTCCCACTATTCCATAATTGATTAAGGGTATGATCTTTGGGTCTTTAAGATCAACCTTGTCCCAATGATCAGTGATGACCTTAGTGTCTCTGAGGCCCATTTCGGTTAGACTGTTTTCTATCCCGCGAGCACATGTTATTCGGAAATCCTTTTTGGAAATGAGTAGAACATTTTTCCCTTCCTCAATCCTCTGTGAGATTAAGGATGCAAAGAAGTCAAAAATTTGTTCGGAGTGGCGTGGGAAATATTTTTTCATTCCGATGCGAGAGGCGATATTGTACCAACTGGTTTCGGGATGAAGAAATGTATAGTTGGCAAAGGGGGCTGCAAGTTTGGTCCCCAGCCTGAACATGGCAAAATCCTGGTCAACGGTGCCGCTGTATATGACAAAGTCTGAATCCATAATTGGAGTGCGACTAAACAGGAGGTTTCCTCCCCAATCCCAGGTTCGGGAATCCTGGTGTGATAAGCTGAAGTTTATCAGCTCATATAGGATGAACCAGAAATCCGTGCCGTACATTTCGTGTCCCTTCTCTTGGACTCTTAGCATCCAACGAATGGTGGTATCCGGTGTCCTCCAGTCCTTTTCTCTGAGATCATCATTGTTAGCCTTCAAGAGACATTGAAGGTAGTGCAGCCAGCGGGTGTTGTTATTAATCAACATTTTCGATCTTCTCCAGAATAGATAGGAGCTGTTCAATATGCTCTCGTTTAATGATCTTCTTTATAGACTTTGCGATAAAGTTGACCTCGTCCAATATGACCAGCGCCGTTCTCGCTCCCGTCCACATACGTAACTGGAAAATAAAAGAGGGGTCTCGTTCAAGATGACTCTGCGTGGCAAATATGACTTGGGTGCCCTGAAGATTCCTTCCAAATTGCCTAGGCCAGAAACAACGGGAATAAGAAGGACATGGGCGACAGAGTATGCTCCTCCCCAAGAGGCCCATGCTTCGGCTTTCGAACACCTTCCATTGGCTGTTTACATCGTCGCCGCAAGATTGTGCGGGCCGAGGTCGCAGGTTCACGATATTAAGGTTACGAGGTGGAGCTTTGATCCATCTCCTTTCATTCAGAACACGTCGAGTAGGCAGGAGGACAACCACAAGATCATATCGCGAGGATTCAATGGCTGCCTCGACAAGGTCATCGAGGTTGTGACTTTTACCTACGCCGATGGGCCAAGTGACGAGCAAATTACCGCCGACCTCGGCGATTAAATCCAGGATTCTCCTGCCAGTCCATTGCTTGCGGAAATCAGAAAGATTATCTGGTCCTATTTCCATTGCTTCCACTATTCTGAAATCAGCCTCCTCCTTTCTTAAGCCTTGCTGCAGTATGATAGCTTAAGTATAAAGATAAATTCGCAAATGAAAATTCCGCGCATATCAGGAAAACTCTATTGCGGAGGAGAATGGTATTTATGGAAGCTCTTCTAATGGAGTGGGTTCGTTCAACTTTTTGATTATATATAAGAATTGTTGAGTAAGGATTTTTGAGTAAGTCTGAAAGGGAATATTATTATGATGATTTTGGGCGTCTCCCAGGTGATCGGTTGGGGCAGAGATCTTTTATCCAGTTCCGCAAAACTCTTTCATGATAATTTTTGGTCCCGCAACCTATCAAGGTTATTTCATCTTTGTAAATCATATCCTCAATCGTAATCTCTGGGCGGTTTTCCCATAATAATTCAGCGATTGCGCGACATCTCTCCCTTCTTTTTTGGTCTATTGTAAGCTCTCTAATCTTGAGTGATTTTTTATCAAAAATGCTGTGGGTCTCGACCTGAGATACTATTCTTGTTATATTATAACTTGATTTGGGGGGTATCCCCGCATTATTATCAATTAGGTTAAACGCTTCCTCTGAATTAATAGGCTCCAAGTTTGTGAGCAATACTGAGCATATCACTTCCAATTTAAGAACTTTATTTTGTAAAAGTGATTTATAATAATCGGGCACTAGATCATCTTCTTCGATTGGTCCTGTCATGCCCCAGTGGATTTTCTTAATTAGGCCGGCAAATAATTGCTCTCTAAAAAGTTCCAAACACTGAATATATAAAACAGTTTCTTTTTTGTTTGCCTGTTTGCTGATTTTTTCGACTTCCTCCTTTGGAAGGCTCTTTTCGAATAACTGCCGGTCATTAGCCCCACAGAGGACGAGCCATTTTACATACTCTTTCTTTCGCAGGACTTCCTTGTGGTCAATAATGGTAGCCGGATTATGATCATAACGCCAAATGGTATATAAATGCGATAATTGAGATGTTTTCATATGCCCCACAAATTGAATTACTTTTATCTGAGAATGGCCTTTATTACCCTATAAATCGTCCCATACTCCTTCTTACTTGCATCTTTCAGCATTGCGTCGATTTTTGTCTTCAATTCCTTCGTGTCTTCAGTCTCGTGGTCGAAGATGAACAGTTCATGGAGTTCGACTTTTAAAGCCGTGGCGATTTTTATCAAGGTCTCTATCGGGGCGTTCTTTTCCCCCCTTTCGATGGCACCCACATATTTGGAGCTCAACCCGGCCTTCGGACCGAGATCCTCCTGCACCATGTTCTGCGCCTTCCTTAAATCTCTAATCCGCCTTCCTATCAGTATCCTCTGATTTTCCATTATTGATCATCTCCTGAAGGATTTATACAGCCTTAACGCCGGGGGTAACACCCACGTACAGGAGGAATAATTTGACAAAAGAACCTGACAGGGGTAATGCTTGCTATGATGGTATAAATGGGACAGTCTTATGCGTGATGAATTTGTCGGTGACGTTGGGGATTTTGGTAAGTATATCCTACTGAAGGAACTGCGGGCAATTGCCGGGCCAGAGGTCAAGATCGGGATTAACTGGTATTACAACACACGCCCGGCAACAGCATTCCGGTATTTATTTGATGATAAATACTGGCTATGTGATCTAACCTTGTTTGCCCATCTAAAAGGCATCCATGCATGTAGAATGCCTCGATTGTCAGTAATAACAGATGGTGGTTTTCTAGAAGGATGCCTGTCTTACGATGTCCCCATACCTTATGTGGCAACAACTCCGGCACAAAGGAAAACTGATCGGGGAAAATGGTTTGATGGATCTCTGGAGGTTTTGAAAGATGCAAATATGGTATTCCTTGATCCAGATAATGGCCTCCCACCCTATAACAAAGAGAGTATTTCCGATAATAATATCATATCTGCCAAAGCAAAAAAGCCACGAGAAGTAACGAAGTCACATGTAGACGCCGTCAAATATGCCTTTCCTGATGAAGTCAGGGACTATTATAATGATAAGAACCATAGCAAATCAGTTATTCTTTATCAGCATCAAAATCGCAAGGAAACTAAAACTTTTGAGGATTGGTTTTTAAAAGAAATAAATAAGATTAAGCCTGATGGAAACCAAATCATCATTCGATGCCCAAGGTATGTACCCCGTTACTATGCCTTGATTGCTAAAACTACAGAGCATCATAAACTGTTTACGAAACTGAATAAAGAACTGATGGACAATTATCCCCTGCTTTTTGAGAAGGTATAAAGGATCAAAACCGAGAAGGTAGTTAAGATAACCCAGACAGGGTAGGTAAGGAGGTGCCACGAACCATTTATAAAAAATAAAAATGGTTCGTGGCACCTCCCACGGGGAAAGGTTCAAATTACATATGAGAATCGGGGACAGTAATAGCAAGGGGCAAGTGCTTATTAGAAAGACAGACGTAAAGAGCACAACACACGCTTTTGCGAAAGTGTGGGTTATGCGTTGCGGTACTTGTGGACATGAATATGGCAGTAACGGTTGCGATGCCCATATACGCAAATGTCCTCGTTGCTATGAGGGTACAGCTGCTGAAGGCGAACCGTTATAAAGCATTAACTGCTCAGTGTGAACATGGCCGTAGCCGCTATTGAGAGTCCCCATAGGTGCCACGAACCATTTATAAAAAATAAAAATGGCCGATGGCACCTTGGCTCTCTGTATTGGGGCAGGGTGGCGGTATCAGCCTAAATGAGACCTTGTCCACTGGGTGGTCATATAGCCGCCAATTCTCATGGCATATCTTGACGGGAACAATGTGTCTGTGTTTTTGTAACATCCGTAACATTCTGACTATTTCCGGGGGATATATTTTTCAACACATGGGAAGGCAAGAAATGACCTTCATTATACAAGGAGTGGTAAATAAACTTAGAATGCTTCGCCGCGTTTTCCATACGTCGTTTGCTTTCCTTTGCTTCTCAATAGGGTATGGCGGTTCTAATATTCAAGGCCATTCCCAAGGCCAAGGAAGATGGCAAGAAGGGCGTCGGAATGCCATCCACGGTATGCTGCTTAAATTTCAATTTTCTTAACCGGCTGTTCAACCTGCCGGGCGGGGATTCCATATGACAAACCCTTATCTTCAGGCGGTGGCCGACATCGAACGGAATAAGTGGTGTGTCGATCTCCGATGCAGCACTTGCCACGCCCAAGACTTCCGGTCTGCCGTGTCCAGTATTCCTGATCTCCAATCGGCGCTGTTATCCCTCGATCTAGAATCTCTCATTTCCCACAAGAATTGGAACAGTGCGCTCAGGATTACGGTTATGGACCATCGCTTGTCTGTTGACTGGGGGCTTATTCTCTCGTCTTGGCTTTCCTATGCGCAAGATCATGTGGATTTTGCAGACAAGGTTTGGTTCTACATCGTCAACCGCAGCCCATGTGATAGGGAAACACGCAGTAAATGGCTGGAAATGTGCGTTGGACTTGCCATCCGCACGCGGCATACCTCCCTGCTTGAATCTCTTGTACGTATCCTTGGCCCCAGAACATCAGATTATGGTGATTTGTTGGTCGTTTCCTTGGAGGAGGCTCCCCGTTCGTCGCTGTTGACAAACGCTTTGGTGAAGGCGGGATTCCTTCCCTCAGCGGAAGATATTAAGAGAGAGAAGAGTCGGGACATCGCTGGGCAAAGGCTGTTTGGTGCCATACGTCGGAATGACATTAAGGCGGTGAAGGCATTATTGGCAAAAGGGGCAAATTTGTCGGTTAAGGACGGGGAAGGGCGGACGGTGCTGGAATACGCGAAATCACGAGGATGTGAAGATGTGGTGGTAATGATAGGAGGTAATGATAATGATTGAAGTATCGGATGTTTACTTTAAACGATTAAAGATTGTGGCCATTATCTTCTATTCACTATTGCTGTTTTCGTACTCAATCAAAATCCTCCCTGTCAGCATTAGAAATCCCGTTTTAATGGTCTGGGCAGTTAGTTTTACTATCTCAGGATTTTTATGTCTTTATTATATATGGCAATCTGCAAAGTTACTCGGAAGAAAACCACTATATTATGTTTTCGTAGCCATTGCTATTCCATTGATTGGTGTGGGAATAATATATTTTTCTCTGAGAAAGGATTATATTGAATCAGACGAGATCATACAAAATAGCCCTACCGAGGAAGCCACAGATAGACAGAGCAATAAGGAAGAAAGTGCATACGAAATTTCTGAAACCAAATCGGTGGGAAATTTGGCCGCTGCGGACATTAAATACAATCAAAACTCGATAACCAAGGAAGATGGTTTGAAAAAATTAGGAATCGTCAGAGGGAAAGGATGGCAAAAACCAATAATCATAACTACTATGTTAGCAATGTTCTTAATGGGCATCTTCCCTCATTGGATTGTTAAATACGAGGGGATGAAAGTCAATAGGGGTTATTCGTTCATTTTATCGCCGCCCGTTCCTGCAGCAGAGATAGACATTACGCGATTTGTTGTTCAATGGGTTCTGGCCACACTATTAGCTTGTACGTTTTTGTATATATTCAAATCTAAAAATGGACATGATCCGAAGTAATCAAAAAGGTTGATTAAATAGTTGTACATCCGTTTCCTGATCCACTTTCTCAAAAAGCGCATAGTGGCTTCCCTGAAGAAGTCTGAAGCTCGTAACCATCTGTACAAATGTTCCTTCTTCTATCCGTGTTCCATATCTGATTTGATGTTTTATCAGAGAGTGAACCTTATAGATTCGATTTCTTCGCTCTTTCTTTTGAAGAACTGGGAAGCCTGTTCAAGGGCTTTCTGCAAATTCTCCAGGTCTCTCCAAACTTCTTCCTGACCTATGGACGCCGCATTTTCTTTGATCAGGTCCTTATATTCACTTGTGAGCACGGCGATCTCCATCAATCGGATCATGGCATCAAATATATCGTCATGCACCGAGGTGAGTCCATAATAGCTGTCGGGAACGCGCTTACCTTCGAGAATTTTCCTCAAGGCAGGTAAAAATCCCCATTTGCGATTGTTGTATGCTTCTGCTGTCAAACTCATCTTTCTTACCTCCATGTATGGTTTGCATTTGTTGATATGCTATCCGAATTATTGATGATTCATGCCTCCCCCTTTACAATCCATCGGCAAAATTTTAATTGGTCTTCTATGTCTTCAATCTCATTCGCAATGCCATGATTCCCGGCTGCAAGTTGTTCGAGATAATATAATGCCCTGGCGTCCAGTGGGCATAATATGCAGGCCTTGATAAAGCATTTTGCCGCTTCTGGGTATCTGCCCTGTCCCTGTAACGACATCCCCAGGTTTTTATATGCGTTATGGCGTTGCGGGTCTATCTCGATCGCTTTGCAGCACCAGCTTTCTGCCTCGTTGAAACGCTCGATCACATTCAGGCAATATCCAAGGTTGTTGTTGCTATAATAGGCAATGTCCAACGATTCGGATTCAAGTAGTGATGCTTGAGAATACCAGGTAACGGCGTCTTTAAACTTCCTCCTCGTTTCCATGAGCGTCCCCATCCCAAAGGCAACGAATGCCTTCTGCTCGGAATCGTCCAACGCGTCCATGATCCTGGCGGCTAAAGGAACAACACAAGAGAGATATTGATTGTCTTGAAAGCGTGCCTTAACCAGGGAAAAGAGGGAGTCCCTTTCTGCTTTTTGTTTCTCCTTGCTTGTATCGCCGCTTTGGATACATTTCTCTGTCTTTTCGAGCATGAACGATAACAAATCTTCATTCGAAACAACCTGCCCGTCTGGAAATATCCAACATTTGCCGTCAAAGGGGGTTTTCATTGCGTAAGCCTATTCATCGTGTTTTGATTATCTGCCATTAGGTGTTTAAGAATCGTTTTTTGCCAAGGCAAATTTCTGTTACGAGACCATTTTCTCTCTCCTTGCTTCCCTCCGCCGCTCTTTACGTTCCCTCAGTGTACAGGGTTTACATTTCTTAACCTGGAATATGTCGGCCTTCTTCACGTATCGGACATTACCACAGGTGCAGATAATCTTGTTGTTGAAAATGGTGGTATCGACCGTTTCCGGCAAACCTTCATAATCAAGCTGCTGGGCACTGCCTGATGGAGGGTTGTCTGCTTCGGGGGTGGTTTCTTCTCTGTTTAATCCGCGCTCGTAAATGCGCCCGGATGATAAGGTATAAAACTTGTTGAACCTCGGCAATTTGAAGCTTGTCTGGCCGTTGCTCGATTTGCTGACAATGACCTCCTCACCGTGGTACACAATGCTGTGGACGCCGACCTTATCAGCGACGCGCTCCCTGATCATCTGCCTGACCAATTCCTTTGCTTCATCATGATTGTTACCCATCAGTAATCCTCCCTTCTGGGAAATATCGTTTTATTACCCAATGGTCCCCTGGTAATGACCGTATGTGATGTATGGTTCCCATAACGGTCTTTGGATGCCACCTGCCGCCATTTTTGGCAGTAACGCCGTTGCCATTTAAGTGGTCTGCGATCTTCTGGTAAGACATCCCTGAATTTTTCATCCTAATCATGTCTTGGACCGTGCCCATGGCCTCGGGGTCGGGCGTCAAATCCCTGCCCACGAGATCAAAACCAAACGGGACTGCACCGACCAGTCTGAGGGAGCTTTTCATAAACTGCATAGCGTCCTTTGTCCGTTCGGCGATAATGTCCCGTTCCCATTGGGCAAGGGTGGCAAGAATATTCATGACCATCCGTCCATTGGCTGTGGACGTGTCAAAGTTGTCCTGTAGGCTTGAGAAGGCTACCCCATGCCTGTTGAAGACGTCCTCAACCAGATAGCCCAGATCCTTGACCGACCGGGTCAACCTGTCCAGCTTCAGGGTAACGACCACGTCAAATTCCTTCCTGCGGCATCCCTTGATGATGGTCTGTATGCCGGGGCGATTTAGATTCTTGCCCGAATAACCCTCGTCCTTGATGATAGAGTGCAGGTTCCAATCCTTGGCGGTACAATAGGCGAGGATTTTCTGTTCCTGGTTGGAAAGGGATATGCCTAATTGCTTTTGCTCCTCCGTGCTTACCCTTGTATAGCCGATGGCCTTCATAATGACGTCTCCCTCATGTGTTCACGTTAAAATTTGCAAGGCTGATACCAGGGAAATGGATTCAACGGACTGTATTTGCTGAAGATTGAAATACGAAGGGTTGGGTATTGCTGAAGAAATTGTGGCAACGATGATACAATATTGTGGCAGGGGCGAATAATGGTTAACTGCACTTTTCAACATTCTGCATCATTTTCATGTTTGTGCAGAGACGCCCGGTAGCGATATATATATATATATGGCAATCTGGGTAAAGCAACATGAGAGAAGGGAATATGCTATTCGTCAGAGTAAAATTATCCTTCCTGATAAGTGCCGGGTATTAATACTTAAGAATGTTATGAAGCATTGAAAGATGCGCTTCTATGAAAAACACCTTTTCATCCTTGCAGTTATATGATGAAAAGGTTATCTGTAAAAATATTAATGCGTTGATTGTGAAATTTTTCCTCCTACCATGAATTCATGTATAAGATTTTACAATCTGGTAAACATGAAGGCAAAGGTAAGATAACGAAACAGCAACCGCCATCTGCGGAAGATCATATGGTTGATGACAACCAAAGTGATCCAATACACGGATATTTTTAATGTTTATTATCTCAAACGGAGGAAGGATGAATTACCCTATAAGATGGCTGTGCTGGCAACTGCACATAAATTGATCCGTGTCGTCTATGCTATGTTGACACAACGAACAACTTTTTCTCTGCAGGCGAATTTATGATAGTTGACTGAAGTCAAGCGGTCAGCGATTTTGGGCATCATGCCATTTTTCAACCAATATTCTTTAACGTTGGTTTTTTTACAATGGATAAAATTCCATTATTATGCCCGCCGGGCTTTTGATAGTAATAAAGACCAAATACTAGATGGTAGAAATGTAATAGCTATGATTTTATAATGCATTTATTCTTTTCATTCTTAATGAAATGAAGTATAATTATATGAGATTTCAGAGAAAGTCCGGTGGGTATATTAATTGTTTAATCATTATCGGGAAATAATATGAATACTAAAAAAACAGCACTCGATCCTTTTCGTGCGCTCATGGGTGTTTTGGAAAAGAGAGGCAACAGCGACGCTTTGCGAGCAGCGGCGAATTCTGCTGGACTTATCTTCGACTCGTCTTTGTGGGAAAAAGATGCCTATTCGCACACGACAAGAATCCGCGCTCTTGTTCCGCGTATTTTGAAAGCATACGATGCGCTAGATGAAAGAGATCAATTATCTGCGGCGCGTACAGTTCTTATGAGTACACACGACGATGAAATAAATGTTGCCCTTGAAAAATTAGGGTGGGCAGTGCAAGACGGTGATCTAGTAGTGAAAGCGGCTGATGTACGCGAGGTATTTTTCCCGAAAGGTTCACCATGGGATGCCCACGTTGTGTTAAAGGAACTATTCGCTGAAGCAACACGCAATCTTACAATAATCGATTCATATGCTGACACTACGATTTTTAAGATGCTCTCCGCGCGGCCTGTCGCTGGATTAACAGTACATATTCTTTGCTCTAAATATGCATCTGCTGTGGCAACGGAAGCTGCACGCTTCGTAGCTCAATACCCAGGTGTCACAATCGAAACCAGACAATCGCGTGATTTCCATGATCGATTTATCGTTATAGATGACAATAATTGTATCCATATTGGCTCATCATTGAAAGATGCTGGCAAGATGGCTTTTATGATAAGTCGTTTGGAAGATGATATCAATCGAACAGCGTTGTTGAAAGCGTTGACAGATGCATGGTCTACTGCGACCATTGTTTGAAGGAAGGTCCAACAAATCAGTAGAGCCGATCGTAGCGCAAGGAGTGCTACTCCGGCTCACTTCGTCGTCGGCGTTGTGCAAATAAACATCTGCTGGAGGATTGGTGACATATGATGAAGAAAGAGAAGGAGTCCCTAAAAGCTTTTATCATAATGCCGGTATCAACGCCTGGAGAGTCAGTTTCCCTATATCAAAACGATTCTGAACACTTCAATCACGTATTAGAACATATTTTTGTGCCCGCGCTGGCAAAAGCTGGTTTCTCGCCGATTCGCCCTACTGCAAAAGGTTCTGATATTATTCATGCTGAAATTATCAATAACTTGGAACAGTCCGATTTGGTTCTTTGTGATATGACTTGCTTAAACCCTAACGTTTTTTTTGAATTCGGTATCCGGACTGCCCTTGATAGGCCCATTTGCTTAGTTGCGGACGATAAGACGCAGATAGTGCCTTTTGATACACAAATCATCAACTACCACACGTACAAATCGGATATTCGTCCTTGGGTGGTTGAATCTGAAATCGAACGACTTTGTGCACACATTCAATCATCAATCGAAAGAGCGCCTGATTATAACACGTTATGGAAAGTCTTTGGTTTTACGACCAAAGGAAGATCAAGCACAGATATTGAAACAAACCAGGAAATAAGAATTCTTCAGATGCAGAACAAAGTGCTATCAATGCAACTTGAATCAGCAGCGAAAAAGACAGATCTCCCGACTGAAGTTAGTGTACAGAATAAGCCAATTCATAGATGTTCAAGATGCAATTATGGGTTCACTATAAACGACCCATATGGCCCTACCGATGGCACTACGTTTGTCGCCACTACTCACATGTATAGCCGTTCGAGTATCCCAATTTCCCAATTGGGAATATATCCTCCTGCGATACCAGAAAGACGAGCAGTACAGTGTCCAAATTGTGGAAATTGGGACCCTGTTTGATTGAAAACCTATGATTAAGAGTATTGTTGATGTCAGCAATTTGTTCTAAATGTTCGCCCAACGAATAAGACTTCGCAGCGTAGCGGCGGGCAATGCCTAGGCCTGCTGATGTTATCGTTGGGCGTGTGGAGAAAAAACGTAATGGCCGAATGGATTACATACCTTTCTGAGGATGAATGCATTAATCTACATCATAAACTTTTACTCGTTGACGTAGCATACCAGAGGTCAGGTCTGCCATCAGACGCCTTGATTTTCACAATAGATAGAATAGGGCCTCTCAAGATACAAGTATTTTCAAATGAGCATCCGCCACCGCATTTCAGAGTCATATGCAATGCAGGTCGGAATGACTTTAGCATATCTGATTGTATGCCTCTTCACGGAAATGATTTGGGTCGTTTCTTTCGCGAAATTCGTGAATGGCACAAGATACATAAGAAAAGTCTTATTGCAGCATGGAATGAAACACGCCCATCGGACTGCCCGGTTGGACCGTATCAAGAATAAAAAACGCACAACCGCCACTAGAGACGATTGCAACCCGCTTGGCTGCTTCGGCTCAGCTTTTGGTTAGACATTAGAAAGGGGATGATCGTGACCACTCAAAATGAATTTTTTATTGATAATGCTATAGATAACCTGATAGAAGACTTTTGTATGTATCCGAATAAATATTTAACTGAAGAAGATGTAAGGACTCATCTATGCTTGAATCTTATGGAGAGATTTGGTGTCATTCAGAAAACAAAAGATAGTGACAGATCAATAGCGCTTCATACAGAGGTTCGTTGGTGGGGACCAAATGGTTCTCAAGAACGCTCAGATATTGTAATTTTTGATGTTTCAGAATTGAGCGTCACTAAAGAAGTCATAAAAAAGCAAACAAAAATGAAAATCATTCCCCAAAAAGGTTATTCATTTAATAAAGCTCTTGCTATTATTGAAATCAAATTGAGGCGCACTGTTGACTGTAGTGACAATCAGTACATTAAAAAAATAAAAAAAGATATCAATAAGCTTACAAATATAAAACAAATGTTTAATGATTTTTATGACAGTGCCCCAGTGCTTAGTATGGTTGCTTTAGATAAACGAAATCTAATTCCATATTTAGCAAATTGCACTGAAAACATAGGGGTTAAATTTAAATACGCCTATAAGACAAAATATACATAACCTAACATATTGCTTAACACCGAATAAGAATGCCGCTCTTATTTAACAGGTTAGCATTAAGTTGGGCATAAAAGAAGGATGCAAAAATGACTATCGCTAATCACATTGAAAAAGTTCGACAGGGTCTGCGTGAGGGCAAATTTACATCAGAAGCGGCTGTTTCGCAGGGGATACTTTTACCAGCTTTGCATGCGCTAGGGTGGCCAGTTTTTGATACATCAATCGTAATCCCAGAATTTTCTGTTGAAGGACGACGTGTCGATTATGCACTATGCCATCCTGAAAACCGACCATCGGTATTCATCGAGGTCAAGAAGGTGGGCTTATCAGAAGGAGCAGATCGGCAGTTATTCGAGTATGCTTTCCATCTTGGCGTACCGATGGCGATCCTAACAGACGGCCAAGAGTGGAGTTTTTACCTTCCTGGTGAACAAGGTCGTTACGACGAACGCAGAGTGTATAAACTTGATCTTCTGGAACGAGATATTGCCGAGGCTAAGAGCAGACTCGACAGATATTTAAGCTATAGCAATGTCTGTTCAGGTGCCGCTCTAAATTTCGCACGTTCAGATTATCAGAATGTGGCTCGTGTCCGAATTATCGAAACCAATCTTCCTAAAGCATGGGAAGCTTTGCTTAAAGATCAGGATTCATTGTTGTTGGAGATGCTTGCTGAAAAAGTTGAAGACCTTTGCGGGTATAAACCTGATTTGGATGTTTGCAGTCAATTTCTGGAAATGCAAAGTAAGAATAACAAACAGATTGATAAATATGAAGTTGAGAGAAAACCTCCCATAAAACAGATGAAGCCATTCACTCCTGCGACCAACACCATTCACACTCGAACTATTGATAATTTTAATTTCGTATTCAAGGGACAAGAATTTCCTGCTCGTTCGGCGCGAGAGGTTATGACAAAACTTTTCCAACTGATATCTAAAGAGGATAGCCGATTTCTTGATAGATTTGCATCACGTAAACATGGCAAAAAAAGGCGGTATCTTGCAAGGGACAAACACGATCTCTACCCCAATCGACCTGATCTGGCCGAACAACACTCTGTTGAAGTAGTGGCAGGGTGGTGGCTTGGGACTAATTATAGCAGGCGAAACATACAAGATATAATCGAATTGGCACTTGAAGTTGCTGGACCACAGCTTAGCAATGCAACCAAAGCAAATGTATTGTGATCACTTGCCCAACAAATCACTGCAATGGATTTTCACTCCGCTGCGCTCCGTGAAAACCAGAGAGTTCAATTGTTGCACCTTTCGAATAAGCGTTATTCTGCAACTTCGTTATAGAATAACGCTTATTCGTTTCAATTCAATTAGCTATGTACTTTATGTTTGTATAGTTGAATTGTGCATTACGGAAGGAAAGCTGCTACCCAATGACCTTCCCCCATTTTCTCGCTTTCCAATAATATCTGTTGATTATGATGGGCAAATTTGTCGATCAATTCTAAAGATTGGAGAGACACCTATATTGATTTGTCATAATCAATAATTTATTTTCTTTGTATATCATTATCGTTTCAAAGTTCTTACAGCTGTCCGTCCCGGCGAGCCAATAAATAAAAGGGGTTGACCAGGTGATGGTTAACCCCTTTTTGTTTGTTCAGAGATTATGTCCCGCTCCTGTCCCGATTTTTCGAAATCCTATGACCCACGAATGATGAACCTATATTCTTATTAAGACCACTCCTTTTTTTGTCATGACTATGGGAGACCTTTAGTTGTCGATTTAATATTTTATGTGCAGGCTGTCCGCGGCTTGAGCCAGTTTCTTGTCAAGTGTCCAGACAGGGACGCCTGTTAATAAAGCGGATGCAATCAGATGAACATCGATATAGCCCATCCCTTTTCCCATTAGGCGGTTATTCTCAATAAATGATAATACTTCTTCATGTTCGGCTTCTATGCTCATCGGCAGAAGTTGCAGAAACGAAAGGATGTCTGCTCTGTCCTGGAGATTTCCACAGGCCAATTCTCCGACAATTAATGGGTGGCACAATACTCTTCCATCATCGAGCAAGTTTGCCAACTCGTCATTCCCATCCCTCAAATGTGAAACCCACACTGATGTGTCCACAAGAACCATGACCCTTCATGCCCCTTTCCTTCTCGGTATCGCCTGAAGCTGTTTTTGAGTTCCGCCCAGCCGTGCAAGCCTCCGGGCGCTTTCTCTGGCAATGAGCGCCTCCAGGCCGAGTTTAACGAGGGCCGTTTTTTCCGTAATCCCGGTAATTTTGGCAGCTTTATCAATCAGGTTATCCTCAATATTCAGAGTTGTCCTCATCTTCTCACCTCATACAATTAAGATGCTTAAGTATGCACAATCGATGCATACATGTCAAGGCATTCTTCTGATAATGAAGACATCAGCCGGAGGCGCGTGCGCGCCGATCGGCCGGATGGACGGGATATGCCTATGCTTTTATATCCGCTGGTATTTTGCGAACGGAAACCAGGAGTGTTCGGGGAAAGGTCAAGCCGGTTAGCGAATAAAGACCGGTTCAAATTGATGACTTTTGGTCAGATAATTGACGATCGGTCAGGCATGAAGTGGGCGGGGGCTTCCCCCGGCGGCGTGGGGGCCGGGGGCAAGCGTCATGATCATCACTTTGGATCGCAAATGGGACCGCTTCACTTTTTTATCTCGTACAGGACACTGTCCTTGCCGAAATTGATGATCAAAGGCGTCTGGGCGTGGCCTTCGGGATAGCCTCGCTTGAGCGGATGCGGCGCCTGGAAAGCGTTTCAGGTCGTGCCGTAGCAAATCCTGTCCTTCCCTTCCTTTTTGGCCTGGTACATGAACTGGTCAACGCGGTTAACGAATTCCCTCATGTCTTCCTGCGACCGGTACTCCGCCAGTCCAATGCTCAGGGTCATCGCTTCGCCGCGGTCCCTCCCGGAAAGGAAATTCTCCTCCCGGAATTTTTTCCGGATCCGTTCCGCGGTAACGATGCCTTCGGCTTGCCCCGCCATAGGCAAAAGGACGGTGAACTCTTCACCGCCGTAACGAAACGCGGCATCCGCCTGGCGCAGGCATCTTTTCAATACCTCGCCGAGCCGTGACAGGACCCGGTCGCCTCGCAGATGACCATAGGCGTCGTTATAAGCCTTAAAGTTGTCAATATCGAGCAGGAGCAAGGTTAACGGATGTTTATAGCGATTCGACCTCTCGATTTCGCTTTTTAGCAGCACGTAAAAATATCGGGAATTGTAAAGACGGGTGAGTTCATCAACAATGCTCAATTGCCGGTACTTCTTTTCACTTTCCCGCAGCTCAGCGTCCATCTGTTTGCGCTCCGTGATATCCAGCAGACCTCCATAAAGGATTAAATTCCCGGGCGTTGTTTCGTCCGCAACACATTCCGCATAGGAGGCAAGCCAGACCGTTTTACCGTCTTTGCGGCGGATCCGGAGCTCGCACGCCCCGTGAAGTCCCGGAGTCAGGCTGGTGACATGTTTCTCGAACAGGGCCAAGTCCTCTTCGATAACCATAAAACGCCAGCATCTCTCGGCGGTTATCTCCTGAATCGAATATCCGGTAATCCGTTCCGCCGCCCCGGTCATCCAAACGATGGCAAAGACACCCGCCGCGTCCGTTTTGCATGAATAGACAATATCAGAAATGAGGGACGAAACGCGGCGAAATCGCTCCTCGCTCTCCAGCAGCTTCTCTGCCGCCCGGACTCGCTCGATGAATCTTCCCAACCGCTCGGCAATCACCTTGATGAACTCCCTTTCCTCCTTGACAAAAGGGTTGCCACCCGGCGCCGGCACCATTTCCGGATAGCATACCTCCACCAAGCCTTCCGGTTCACCCTGCACGACCAAATCCGCCGCTATCCGCCACTCCGTCCGCCGGAAATTCACCGTTTTGAAGTCCCGGTCTTTCCAGATGATTCTTGCCCCGGCATGCTCCGCGTGAATCATCGCCGGAGGAATTATCTGCACCGCCTGCGCGAGCATTTCCTCACCGGAAGCGGCAGCCTGGATTAAATCGGCTATGGAATAGAGGCATTTCAATTCCTTGATGCGTTCGTGGAGTGCCGCCTCGATCCGTTTGCGTTCGGTAATATCAGTAAGGGAGGCAAAAAAGCCCGTTACCAGGCCACCGCTCCGGTACGGCACAAGTCTGACGCTTACCCAACGTTCCTGGCCATCTTTATTCGTGGTCTTGTTTTCAAAGGTTACCGTAGCACCGGCCAGCGCCCGCCGGTAATGGGGGAGGGCTCTTTGAAACACCTCCGCAGGGAGGAGTTCGTGAATATGCTTGCCGATTATGTCTTCCTTTTTCCGGTCATACCAGTCGGCATATGCTTTATTGACGTATACATAGCGCAGATTTGCATCCGCATAGGTGAGGAGCGCCGGAACGCCGTCGATCACGAAGGAAAGTATCTCGTCCCGCTTTGGCAGTTCCGCCCCGGCCGCGGCGTCCGTAGGATGTTCGAAAATGGGCGGTTGTTTGTCGTTCTGCTGCATACCCGATATTGCCGGTCCGGAATTTATGTTTATCGCTCAAACTACATTGGATTTTATATCTTCTTTTTTAAAGCGGTCAGACGGACATGCTTGATAAGCTCAATGACCGCTATGACTTTCAACAGCGGCACTCTCCATCCATCTTAGCTTACCAATTTCAATGTAATTTCCGCTACATGTTTCCCCTGATACCGGGCGGCGGCCAACTCATTTTCACTGGGCATGCGCTCTCCCTGACCGCCAGCTATCGTCGAGGCGCCATAGGGTGATCCGCCGGTTATCTCATCGATGCGCATCTGTCCCGTGAACGCATACGGCAGCCCGACGACAATCATGCCGTGATGGAGCAGATTCGTATGGAAGCTTAGAATGGTGGATTCCTGGCCGCCATGCTGGGTGGCGCTGCTGGTAAAGACGCTTCCCACCTTGCCCACCAGCGCCCCTTTCGCCCAGAGTCCACCGGTGCCGTCGAGAAACTGGCGCATTTGCCCGCACATGTTTCCGAAACGGGTGGGGGCACCGAAAATTATCGCATCGGCGGCCGCCAGTTCTTCTATGGTGCAAACGGGCACCTGGGCAAAACCTTTTTGGGCCTCGAGGGCCCCCATTTTCCCCAGTATCTCCGCGGAGAGCGTTTCCGGAACGCGACGGAGAGCAACCTCCGCACCGCTGACCTGGCCGGATCCCTCCTTCACGGCTTCCGCCATTTTATAGATGTGGCCGTAAAGCGAGTAAAAAACGATCAAAATTTTCATTATGCTCCTCCTTTCCTTTTCGTTGGCTGCCTTGTCTCCTTGAACTACTTACGATTGTTTATTAAACAACAATTACCACTTGGAATCAAGCTATATTAACATGTTCAAGCCCAAGTTGCCGTCCAATACGGCGCATTGATTATTGTTTTTGTTAAACACCCCACCGGAAATATCGAAAAATCGCTCCAAGAAACGTGTCAATTTATCCAGGACGCCCTCGCGTTTTTTTACCGCTCTCCCCCAGGAGAAAAGCATGACACGGGCGGCAAAACTCCGGCCAGCTCAGTCCCTGTGGTTGCGCCGCCGCCGCTGCAAAACGCGTTGCGCACCAATTTATAGGTTTCGTCGTGATGGAGATTTTCGTGCTTAATAATCGCTTCCAGTTCCTCTGGAAATATCCCTTGACAGGCAAAAACAGCATCCCTATACTCCAACCCACTAAAAGCAATGACTTATCAATCAATAATAGTAATCGACGCCATCTGGACGATCATGAACCGGATGACCGTGGGGAGACCTACAATGTGGGCGGGGCCTCGGAGATGGAGAATATCGCCATCGTCGGGATGATCCTCGACATCCTCGACGAGATCCGGCCTCAGGATAACGGCCGTCCCCGCTGGGACTTCATCACCCACGTCAAGAACTGCCCCGGCCACGACCGACGACCGACGCGTTACGCAATCGACTTTTCCAAGCTCCGGCAGGAACTGGGCTAGCAGCCCCAAGAGTCTTTTGCCACGGGCCTGCGGAAAACCGTTTCCTGGTCCGTGAAGAACCGGGACTGGACGGACCGGGTCCCCTCCGGCGCCTACCAGCAATGGATCGACGAGCAGTATGGAGAATAAGAGGTAAGAGGTGCAAGTATGACGCTCCGCTGTGACGACGGCGGGATTCAAGGGAATTATCTTCATCTCCGTGCTGCCTTCACAGGAAGTGGATTGCCAAGATGGTGCGTCTGACCGATTATTTCGACATGAGAAACAGCGGCGCCGATTTGCCCACGGAGGTTATCGCCGGCATCACCACCTTTTTATCGGCGATGTACATCATCGTGGTAAATCCGGCGATCCTTGCCGAGGCCGGCATCGCTCCGGCGGCATCCCTTACGGCGACGGTCCTCGTTTCGGCCTTTAGTTCCATCCTCATGGGGGTCTATGCAAAGACCCCGCTGGTCATCGCACCGGGGATGAGCCTCAACCACATGTTTGTAACGCTGATTGTGGGCGCCCAGGGGGTGCCTTATGAAACCGCCCTAGGATGCGTCTTTTACTCCGGGGCGATCTATCTGCTGCTGATCGTCTTCGATCGGCGCCGCCTCCTGATAAGCGGCGTACCCCGGATGCTGCGCTACGGTTTTGCCGGTGGCATCGGACTCTTCATTGCCTTGATCGGGATGAAAGCATCGGGGCTGCTAGTGGCCCGAACGGGAGGAGGCCTGGCCATAGGAGACTTGACCCCGGCGGTAATCTCCTTCCTGGCCTGTTTCGTAATCACCGCCGGATTGGTCGTGCGCAAGATAAAGGGGGCCTTCATCTGGGGGGTTTTAATTTCCACCATTATTGCCCTGCCCATCGGCCGCTGGTGGGACGACGTCCCGGTGGTGATCTGGCAGGGTTGGTGGGCGCCCCCGGACTTCAGCCTGTTGGGCCGCCTCGACCTGATCGGGGCGGCGGGGATGATGCACCTCCCGGTAATAATCGTCCTCGTTTTCAGCTCCTTTTTCGACAGCTATTCCACCTGTGTCGGCGTCGGCGAGGCGGGAGATCTCGTGGATGAGCACGGAGAGCCGGTGGCCGTCCGAGAGAGCCTGACGTGCAATGCCATCGCCGTGGCGCTGTCGGGAATTGTCGGCGCCAGCCCGGCGACAGCCTATATCGAGTCTTCCACCGGCGTCCGGGCGGGCGGGAGGACCGGACTTACCGCCGTCGTGGCGGGGCTCCTTTTCCTCCCTTTTCTCTTCCTCTCCCCCCTGGTCGCCCTTGTGCCTCCCATTGCAACGGCGCCGCTGCTTGTGCTGGCGGGGGTTTTTATGCTCAAACCGCTGATTTATGTACGCTGGGAGCGTTTCGATGAGGCGGTCCCCTTCTTCGTGGCCATGATTATCATGCCTCTTTCTCAATCCATCACCCAGGGGGCCATCTGGGGGCTGTTGAGCTGGACGGCGATCAAAGCGGCCGGCGGCCGGTTTCGACAGATATCGTGGATCGTTATCGTCCTGGATCTCATGGCGGTCTTTTTGCTTGCGAATATGGAAACGTTTAAACATTAGCTGGCGTCGGGCGGGTGTGCACACGGAAAAATGACGGGAAAAACAGGGAATAAAGAGATCATCTCTGCCGCCGGATCGCAGGGGGTGGAGGCATATATCGCCCGCTACCACGAACTTCTCGAAAAACCGGGACGGATCGTAGTGGCGACTCTTGAGCCGGTACACCGTCGAATCGATTCGAGTCTCCATCGCTCTACGGATAAAGGCCGTGTGAATCTTTCCGCCTTTGTCTATGCCGCCGAGCGTCTTCCCTCTTGCCTGCCTTCCGTCAACAGGATTGTCATCGCCTCCACGGAAGAGGTCTTTGAGGAGAGCGGCTTTGGCCATGTCCTGGACTGGGAAAGGGCCGCCGCCCGCCGCAGGAGACGGAGATCCCACTATGACGGCGAGCAGACCCTTGCCATCTTTGTGACCAGCATCTCTGATTTAGACGATCTCATCCCCTCACTCTGCGCCTATCAGCTCGAATGGAACGCCATACACCGCCGCCTCCGATCCACGCCGCTGGGGGCGGACCTTGCGGCCGGCAGGGTACGGGCGATGGAGGCAAGAGAGGATATTCGCCGGGCCCTGGAGGTGAATAGCAGGGATTTGGAAATCTTGCTCCGTTTCTGGTCGGAGGAGAGTGATCACCGTTTTCGCGACATCGCCGCGGCGCCCAAGGAGATGATCGTTGATCGTTTGCCCCTTCAGCAGCTGGATTTTGAGGTATCTGTAACTGCTTGGTTGGACGAGGTAATTCGCCATTTCTCCGATCTCGATTTCGTGACGCGACCCGTTTACCTTGTTTCCAGCAATACCCACAGTCTGGCCAATCTTGTCTCGGGTTATGTGCGACAGCGCCGGGACGAGATCATCGCCGTCGCGTTAGACGAGATCATCGATGACGATGATGAATGGCTGCGCCGCTACCGGCAGCGACTGGAAGACGAGGAAGAGGAAGAAACGTTGCGCAACGACTTTCTGTATTACGCCCTGCGGGCCTTTCTTGAAAAGCAACCGGACCGCATTCCGGAAAAGATCGCTGCCGAGGTGTCCGTAGGGGTGCGCCGTTTTACCCCCGATAGCCTTCTTCATCTGGAGGCGCAGATAATCGAACTGGAAATGCTCGATCCGGGCAGCATGGATCCCGGCGTCAGCGTGGGGTGGGGATCCCCGCGGCCGGGAGCGACGTGTCCGGCGCCGGGGCGGGCGCCCGGAATGTCCCGCAAGGCCGGAAGGGACAGTGACGCGGAGAGCGAGATACCCATTGTCTTCAACATCGATTATCCACTCGGTTTTTCCGCTTATTACCTCATGAAAACGATCTTGGGGAAAATGAAACGGGTGCAGGGGGTTTTTATCCTGGGGAAGTCCGCCGCCATAATCGGGAGACTGGGGGATATCATGATTCCCGAGGAGGTGAGAGATGTCCATTCCGGCCGGAATTACCGGTTCCGGAATGTATTTTCCACGGCCAGGCTCGTGCCCTATCTGAGCGAAACGGCGGTCTTCGATGACCAGCGGACCCTCACGGTTCGGGGAACATTCCTCCATTCCCGGCGGATGATCGACGATTATCGCGGCGATGACTTCACGGGCATCGAAATGGAGGCCGGCCCTTATCTGTCCGCTCTGGCAGAACATCTCGGGATCGATACATCCGGGAAATCCGCCGTTGTCCACATTCCGCCGTTATTACCCATGGGCATCCTCTTCTACACCTCGGACACCCCCTATAACTTGCGGGCGAGCCTTCTCAGCCGCCGTCTGGGCTTGAAAGGCATTGAAGCGACCTATGCCTGTTCCCGGGCCATCCTCGCCGCCGTTCTGACAAACTCGCGGTTACTACCGACAGGGCGCGCACATCCACTGGCGCTGGATAAATAATCGCCGGGACAAGATCTTTTTCCAAATCCATGAAACGTTTCTACCATCAGACAGATAAAGGTTTGACTATCAAGGTTATCCGAGAGAAAGGGTTGATGGCCGCTCTGGCTTTAAAGAGGCGGAAAGAAGTATAATTATGTTGCCAGAATTTCCACGATATTGCTTTACGCCGTAATGAACATCATTGGAGTGATGTCGAATGTTGTGGAAACGAGAGATCCTTACACCGCCGGTCACGAGAAAAAGGTTGCCGAACTGGCAAAGCCCATCGCTCAGGAAATGAAAAGGGGGTCAACTGAATAGTGTCTGAGTCGTTCAGCGAGGATGAGTGCACATAATACGGATAGTTCCGTTACAGGTAATTTGACGTACTCCCAGCCACCGCTGTAAGGCGAGGCTTTTCGTAAATGTTTAACATGCCGGGCGCTTTATATGCGCCGGATATTAAGTAAATCAAAACCCCCTGAAGACCGGTTCATCAGGGGGTTTTCTTATGGGGACACAGATCTTTAAAAGACGTGTCTTTTATGAAACAGGTCGGTTTGTTTTCACACCTCTTTCCGTTTCAGCCAGGCCTCCTGGTAGAGCCGGCCGATGGAGAGGAAGAGGGCCAGGAAGAACATCCCGAACATGAAGTTGGGGGCCGTGCCGAAGTACTGGTCGATCTTGAAGCCCAGGTAGAGGAACAGGAAGGAGGCGATGGCGATGACGAAGCCGTAGGCGCTCACGATCATCACGGGATTGTACTTGTGGTAAAGAGCCTTTCTGGTTTCTTGCCGTGCTGCCATTTCCCCTTCCTCCTTTCAAAGATTGCTGATGATGTTTATTAGCCGACCAGGTTCTTGATGCCTTCGATCACCGGATTGGTGAAGAGAGCGATCAGGACCGTATAGAGGGCGAAGACCCCGGCAACCTCGCCGGTGTACATCTTCTCGTACTTGTGCTTCAGGCTGATGATCACCATGCCGCCGACAATCAAGCAACCAAGCTGGAAGTAGGGGAAGTTGGCCACGCCCGCCGCCGCATACTCGGCCAGGGCGAAAGTCCCGGTGCAAAGAACCACCACTATTGCCGCTACCATCGTTCCTAATGTCTTTTTCATCTTCTGTGTCCTCCGTTTATTTTATTTTTTTTTGTTTGCGTCTGTTTGACTTTAGATAATGCGGGAAACGTGCCAAGTGCTTTGATAAAGGATAATGATCAGCATATATAATAGGATTTATTGTGTTATATGGAATTACGGCGCGAATCAAAGAAGAAACTTCAGGGCTGTTCTTGAAGATTTTTTCAAAGAATCTTTAAATATGTTGAAAGGAATGAATGAACACAACGAGACGGATGCAACATTCCATCCGCATCCATAACTTATTTTTCAAAGGCATGCGCGCCAGGTGTTTGTCCCGAACAGTTGTGTGATACCCCCTGACCGGCAAACTGATAAATGGGGATGATGGTGTGCCGACTCCCGGAGCATTTCCTTAAGGTCGTATCTTACCTACATGCGTGATCCCTCTAACAGGGGTGAATCAGCCCTCGTTCATTCCTTCCCATGTTTCTCGGATCATCTGCTTGATCTCGGCAATGGGGGTGTCCTTCCTGATGTAGTTGGCGGCGCCCAGGCTCAGGCATTCCTCCTAAGCACCGCCTCCATCATTGCCCGAATGAGCCGAGCCCCTCATCATCGGCCAGCAACAGTTTTAGTTTGGCATCTTTGATGATTGGCTCCTTCAACTACTTTACATGAAGAATGACAGATCTTATTATCAACGTTTTTTCAGTACACAATTATAAGCATGATATTTTAAGCGAGAAGTGGTATTATTCATCCCTAAAATAACTGATATCATTGCTTCAGTTATAGTGGCATTAAGGAAAAGAAGATTGCATGCCCTGTTCTGGTCGTGCTGTTTCTAATGGCAGTTCTTACCTTAGGCGTCTGGTTCTCATGGATGCGCTAGGCGGCCCGGCCCCGGCATCCCGCGGCCGCCGGCAGCAGGGGTTGAGACTATCGCTCTGCCCGTTTATCGGGCGTAGGATTTGCGTGCGGTCTAATCATATGAGCGGGGGTGCTTCATGAATATTATTGTCATCAACGCAAGTGCCAGGCAGGGAGGAATGCTCTCTACCCTGGTTAAGGAGGCTTCACGAAGTGCCGCAGAAAACGGTGCGGTTGTGGAAGAAATCAGGCTCGCGGACCTCAATATCAGGTATTGCAGATTCTGCATGACCTGCTACAGGGACACCGAGTCACAAATAGGCAAATGCTCACAGGATGACGACATGAAGTTGATACTGCCCAAGCTCAGGGCGGCTGACGGTTATATTATCGCAACGCAGGTCAGCAGTGGTCATGCCAATGCGATTTTCAAGACCTTCATGGAGCGTTGTGCATATACCGCAGGCTCTTCGAAAGGAAAAGTTCTCTGGATGAAAGGGATACCCGTCACCCGATTTGTCGACCGTCAACGCTTTGCCGTTACACTGGCAACAGCAGGGACAATCCCTGCATGGCTGCGTAAGCTGTGTGACACCGCCACCAACCAGATGAAAGAAATAGCCAGGTGTTCCTTTAACGCTAGGGTTGTCGGGACCCTTTACGCGGGGGAGTTGACCTTCAAGGGATTGAAAAAAAGGGATATCCAAAAGGCCTACGACCTGGGGAAAAAACTCGTCGCGGAGATACAAAAAGTCTGAGCCGGCTTGCGTTCACAGAGGGATGACGAAAAATGCAACCTATGCCTTAGTCTTTCCAGCAGGTGCAAATTATTGTGATTATCGTCAGCAATTAAGATGCACATTGCCATGGTATTTCCCTCTGGATGACAGACGAATATTACGCGAAATATCAATCCAGAGCTATTCCCCTTTATTCTAACAGATAGGAATTGTCCTCAACAATCATCTGCCCTCTGCGGAATGTTTCGACCCGCATTCACCGCCGCGGCGGGCTTGTTCAGAACCTTGGCTGATATCTCAAGTTTGACTTCCCAGCTCCGCAAGAACCTGCTGGAATATGTCCGCATGCTTTTTCTCGGCATTTGCGAAGCGTTGAAAAATATCCGCCAGTTTGAAAAAACCTTCCTCGCGGGCGGTTCGTTCAAAGTCGGGATAACGAAGCGTCCACGTTGCGTTTTCACCCTTGATAGCGGCTTCCAGATTGCTTTTTGTGTCCGCCACTCTAACGGCGGGAAATGTTGCGGTCACCTCCACGGCGCCGCCTTCGAAAAATCTGTAGAAAACGGAAGCGTGACTTTTCTCTTCCCGCGATATTTTCGAGAAAATATCGGCTATCATCTCCAGCCCTTCCTTTTTCGCGGCTTTGGAAAAATATGAATAGCGATTTACGGCCATCGATTCATTGGCAAAGGCGATCATCAGATTAATCTCTGTTGTTGATCCTTTTATTGTCTTTATCATTGCTCAACTCCTCCTTATAGGTGAAAGTCAAAAGCAAAAACCGTAAGCAAATAAACATGTTAGAAAGTTGTTTCCGTCCACGAAATATATGATCATGGTATTAGCATCATTATAAGAAATAGACAGCATTTTCGGTGCTTCCGCCGGGGCGTGACGAGAATCGACGCTCAGCAACCATACGATAAATAAAAGGAATCTGAGAATTTGAAAAAATTTTGCCCCCGAAAAAATGACCGGCGGTCAGAAACGGTTCCGAGGCTTCATTCCGTCGGGGCGTAGAAGCACCGTTTCGGCACGATCACCTTCCCCTCTTTTTTCAGCTTGTCGATGATCTTGGTTACCTCGGTCTTGTCCAGCGCCGCTTTCTTGGCGATGTCTCCGGGTCGCATGGGCTTTCCCTCTTTCTTCATCGTCTCCATGACCGTTCTTTCCTTTTCGTCCATACCCATTTTCCTTTCTCTTTGATGTATGTTTTCCCCCCGGGGCAGCGTAAACTCCCTTTTCCCGTGGGGCGCTGTAAGCTCCCGTTTTTCATGAGGCGGTGAAAGCTCCCGCAATTGGCTGATCAAGGGGCCTTCCTCCCGCCATGTCCAGCAGCCGTTGACCAGGATCGTGATTAGATCCGCTATCAGCACCGGCTCCCAGTCTTCTCTCGCCGCGGCGTATCCCTGTATGGCCGCGGAACCCATCACGGCAAGGAGCGCCGTCAGATGATTGCATCCCCGGCCGCCGCCGCTCAGGGCCTTCGCCTGGGACGTGAAGCCCCGGGCGATTCTCCGTCCCTTGACGGGTTCGAGGCTTTCGAGAGCCTCCCGGCATTCGTCCCGGGGCACGCCGGGCATCTCCACTTGCAGGTCTTCTATCGCCAGGGTTTCTCTGTCCACGAGCAGGCGGATGATCATCTGATGCAATATGCCGGGCGCCCTTTTCTCGCCGGTGGCCAGGTGGGAGTCCTGAAAGCGGCGATCCGTCAGCCGTCCCTCAATGGCCAGCCTCCGGGCGTCGTACTCGTAAGTGGTCACCTCCATGGAACGTGTATGGTATTTTTTCCCCCGGGGTTTTCCGAACAAATTCATGACGTATCCTTTCTTTTCCCGTGCCCCCGGTGACGGGGCGGCGATTTCGCCGGCGACGGGCTCCGATAATATCATGACAGCATCGTAAAAAGTCCATATGCGGCGAAAGCGCTTCATCTTTAGTTACTGCGACGTACGCCCAAGTACTTCTCATTCCTCAGGATTCGCGCGCCTTGCCTCTGGATCTTTTACTTCGCCGTGTGAATAATGATTTTTTACGAGTTCCTCATATCATCATCCTGGGAGAAATCCAATCTCCGTCCCGGGCGGGGGGCGGCCGGTGGGGAGATTTGGCTTGCCCCCGCCGGTTCCTTGTATTATATTCCGGCGGCCGCGCCCTGTGCGGGAGCGGCGCGGCGGCAAAATCTCCGCCGGCTTGCGAATGGATAACCATGAGGATGCACCCGGAAAGGAGGATTCGGCATGGGGGAAGGAAATATCGCCACGGCGGGAGGCAACATCTGGTATTCGGCCTACGGCGGGGGGAAACAAAAAACGCCGCTTTTGGTCCTTCATGGCGGGCCCGGTTTCCTGAGTATGACCGACGGCCTGGCGCCGCTCTGGGAGGACCGGCCGGTATACTTCTACGACCAGCTCGGATGCGGAAACAGCGACCGGGCGGTGGCGGACGATTACTATTCCGTGGCCCGCTACGTCTCGGAACTGGCGGAGGTGCGGGCGGCCCTGGGGCTTTCGGAGATGTATCTGATGGGATTTTCCTGGGGCTGTGCCCTGGCCTGCGCCTACCTGCTGGACCGCGGCCGGAAGGGTGTGAAAGGACTCATGCTGTGCGCCCCGTACCTGTCCACCCCGGCCTGGGACGCCGACCAGCGGCGGAATATCGCCCGGATGCCGCCGGAAATCCAGAGGGCGATCGAAGCCGGCGAGGTCGCGGGGGACTATGGGGAGGCCTATCAGGCCGCGATGATGGCGTATTACGAAAGGCATGTCTGCCTCCTGTCGCCGTGGCCGGCTTCGCTGCTGGACGCCTTTAACCGGCTGAACATGGATGTTTACCGGACGATGTGGGGCCCCAGTGAATTCACCGTTACGGGTAAATTGAAGGACTTTGATCTGACGCCGCGCCTTCCGGAGCTCGGGCTGCCCGTCCTGCTCACCTGCGGCGACCGCGACGAGGCGGGCGTCAAGACGGTGAAGGATTTCCAGGAGGCGTTTCCCCAGGCCCGGATGGCGGTGATCCCCCGGGCCTCCCATCTCCACCAGGTCGAACGGCCGGAGATATTCGCCGCCGTGATCCGGGATTTTCTGCGGGATATCGAGGGGGCATAGCCGAGGGGCGGGGTTCATGAACGCCGGGGAGGCGTTTCCCGAGCGCGGCGTTCGCTGCCGCCCGGTGCGGACCCGCATGCCTGGTGGTGGTGGTTGGGGGCTAATCCCCCCGGCAACCCAATTGTCTCCGGGGCCCTCCCGGATTATGTCGTGGATCTCGTTTTGAGAAGGGAGCCGCATATCGTCATGACCTATGCCGAACTGCAAGAGGCCGTTCAGGTCCTGGGGCTGGGGAAACGGGCCAGCCTCAAGGAAATCAAGAGCCGCTACCGCCAAAGGGCGAAGCGCCACCATCCCGATACTGCCGCTACGGAGGAACTCGCGACCATCCGGCGGCTGAATGAAGCCTATCGCATCCTGCAGGACTATGGAGTGGAATATCGTTTCTCCTTCGCGGAGGACGAGTTCTACGAACAAAACCCCCGGGAGCGCCTCTGGCGGCAGTTCGAAGGCTTCATGTGGTGGGATGTACCCGGAGGTAAGAAGTGAGAGCCTCTACCGACCGGGCGATGGGGCCGGCGGTTGTTCTCCCCCCGCTTTTTTGACCCACCTCTCTTCCTCCGTCCCGCTGAGGATAAATATGACGATTTCCTTGCCGCTTTCCCGGACAAAGCGCGCCTTAACCGGCGCGCCCTTGCTGAAAAACTCCGCCGGCGCCGCCGGATAGAGGATGATCTCCTCATCCGAACCCTCCGCCATGACCAGACGGTTGCCCCGGCGGGAGATCCGCAGTTCCCCCGTGCCCGGGGGTTGAGGGCCGCTCGGCCGCTTCACCTCCGCGTAATTCCCCGCATAGGCATCCAGAGTCTCTCCGGCCACGGGGATTTCCTTTTCCAGGGACATGGGTTCGACGGGCAGCCCGAGCAGGCACTTCATGATATCCACCCCGAGCCGGTCCGTGTGGCCGTTCATGTAAGACGCCGTATTGCGGAGCACCACCACGGCCGTTCTCTTTTCCCTGCTGAACGCGAGGAAGCTGGAAAAGCCGAAGGTGCCGCCGTTGTGCCAGACGATGTTGTACTTTCCCTTGGGGATTACGAGCCAGCCCAGGCCGGTCCGCATCTCCGGTAGCGGGGTGGGGAAACGGGGCGTCTGGGCCAGGGTCATGGCCCGGCCCCAGGCCCCGGGAGCTTTCATGTTGGCCACGGCGAATTTCAGCAGGTCCGCGGCGGTGGAACGGAGGGCCCCGGCCGGGGCGAGGATGTCGAATTGCCAGTGGGGGACCCGGTTTAGATCGGGACCGTAACCCGGGGCGAAACGGGGGAGGTCGCGGGGCGGAACGACGAAGGAGGTGTCGGTGAGGCTCAGGGGCCGGCAAATCCCGGTGAGGATCAACTGCTCGTAAGATTTTCCCGATCTTAGGGACAGGGCGTGACCGAGGAGCCCGGCGCCGAGATTGCTGTATTCGTAAGTGGCGCCGGGCGCCCGGGGCAGACGGTAGTCGGCGAGGAAAGCGTAGAGTTCCCGGCGGGTGTAATCCCGGTAGGGGTCCACGGGATCGGCGGGCCGGAAGTTCTCCGGCATGCGGGGCAGGCCGGAATAGTGCGTCGCCAGGTCCAGGAGCGTGATTTCCCTGGTCCCGTGACGGGGGATCTTCGCCTCCGGGGGAAGGAGGTCCTTCACGGGGGTCGCGAGGCGGAGGCCGTGATCCGTCACGGCCCGGGCCAGGGCCAGGGTGGTGAATACCTTGGTCAGGGAACCGATTTCGAAGATCGTCTTCTCGTCGGGAGCCCGGCCGCTATCCAGGTCGGTTTTCCCGTAAGCGGCAAAAAACCGGCGTCCCTGATGATAGACCCCCACCACGATCCCTGCCGAGCGTTCCGTCTCGATCAGGGGTCGGACAATGGCGTCGATCCGGTGCCGCCACTCCGTCGCGGCGACCTGTGACCGGCCCGACGCCGCGGTCGCCGCCGCCGTTCCCGCCGCCGTTTCCCCGGCGGCGCCCGCCGGAGACGGCAGGCAAGACATTAGGACGAAAAAAAATGCGATCGACAGCGCCTGGATCTTCATGATGGCAACCCCCCTTTCGATGCCCGACGTTCTCCCCGTGCTTTTCCATACTGAAAAAAACTCGGCGTGGAAAGGCAAAATGTTCGCTTTTTCCGCCAGATTTTCTTTGACACGGCAAAAACCTTTACCTTATACTTCCCCCGCCTCCGGAGACGGCGAGATCCCGATGTGTCGCGATTGCGCACGTCAAGCTCCGCTAAAAAAACATTAATCTTCATTAAAAAGCATCATGCTTCGCTTGCCGCTCTTTGAAACTGAATATTGTTCATAAGATACTGAATTCCAGAACTTTTTACGATGCCGTCACAAAGGGGACATTTTTTTACTTACTATGAGAATACCATTTTCATACTTCGTGGTGCTCCATGGGGCGTGAGGGTTTTTTGCGATGTCATCAATCTTGGAGGGAGGATTATGATTAAAAGCACCAGCGCGAGTTACAGCATCTTGATGCGCGTGGAGTTGAACAACCGGCCGGGCATGCTGGGGAAGGTGGTCTCCGCCATTGGCAAGACCGGGGGCAACATGGGGGCGGTGGATATCGTCGGCTTCAAAGGCGACTGCATCATCCGAGACGTCGTGGTCCACGCCGCCGATCACGACATGATGGAAAAGATCCTCGCCGCCGTCCGGCGGATTGCCGGCGCCGCCGTTATCGACTTCGCCGACCGCACCTTCATGGCCCACATGGGGGGCAAGATCGAGGTCAAAAGCAAGATCCCCCTGAGTAGCCGTGATGACCTGGCCATGGCCTACACCCCCGGGGTCGCCCGGGTATGCGAGGCCATCCATGCGGATCCGGAGCGGGCCCACGATCTGACGATCAAAAAGAACTGCATCGCCATCGTCAGCGACGGCACCGCCGTCCTGGGACTGGGGGACATCGGTCCGAAGGCCGCCATGCCGGTGATGGAGGGCAAGGCCCTGCTCTTCAAGAACTTCGGCGGGGTGGACGCCTTCCCCATCTGCCTGGATACGAAAATCCCCGATGAGATCGTGGAGACGGTGCGCCGCATCGCCCCCGGTTTTGGCGGCATCAATCTGGAGGACATCTCCGCCCCCCGGTGTTTCGAGATCGAGGCGCGCTTGAAGGAGATTCTGGAGATCCCCGTCTTCCATGACGACCAGCACGGCACGGCTGTGGTGATCCTGGCGGGGCTCCTCAACGCCCTGAAGATCACCGGCAAGGACATCGGCGAGATCCTCGCGGTGGTGAACGGCCTGGGCGCCGCGGGAGTGGCCGCCATCAATCTCCTCCGGGCCGCCGGGGTCCGGCGCTTCATCGGCTGCGACCGCAAGGGCATCCTGTACCGGGGCCGGAAGGAAAACATGAACCCGATCAAGGAAAAGCTCGCCCTGGAGACCAACGAGGAGCAAATCAAAGGCGACGTCTTTCGGGCCCTCAAGGGAGCGGACCTGTTTCTCGGCGTTTCGGAAGGGAATCTCCTCCATGCCGCCCACGTCAAGAAGATGGCAAAGGACCCCATCGTCTTCGCCATGGCCAACCCGACGCCGGAGATCATGCCGGAAGAGGCCGCGAAATACGTGCGGATCATGGCCACGGGCCGCTCGGATTATCCCAATCAGATCAACAATGTCCTCTGCTTCCCCGGACTCTTCCGGGGAGTTCTGGACTGCCACGCCCGGGAGATCAGCCGGCAGATGCTCCTGGCCGCCGCCCGGGCCATCGCCGCCAGCGTCGAGACGGAGCAGTTGATGGAGGACTACATCATCCCCAGCGTCTTCAACCTCAAAGTTCAAGAAAACGTCGCCGCCGCGGTGCGGGAGGTCGCCGTGACCACTGGCCTGGCCCGGGACGTCCACGAATTTTCCCTGTTCTGAGCCGACGATGAAAAAGATATCGCCCTCGCAGAAGATCTTCATCGGCATGGCCCTCGGTTTGGCGGTTGGCTTGCTCTTTCCTCATTTCGCCCCTTATCTCGAACCGCTCTCCACCATCTTCATCCGCCTTGTCAAGACCATCGTCGTACCCATCATCTTCGTATCCCTTATCGTGGGGATCGCCGGACACGGCGACATGAAGGCCGTGGGCCGGATGGGGCTCAAAGCCATTGTCTATTTCGAGATCGTTACCACCTTCGCTTTATGTATCGGTCTGTTGGCCGTGAACCTGTTGCGCCCCGGCGATGGCGTGGACATCGGCGGCGGCCGGGAGGCGGTGGTGGCCGGCAAGGTCAACAGTTTTTCGGACCTCCTGGTACACATGTTTCCGGAAAACGTGCTCGAATCGGCGGCCCGGGGCGATCTCCTCCAGGTAGTGGTGTTCACGGTGATCTTTTCCGCGGCCCTGATCATGATCGGAGAGAAGAAAAAGCCCATCATCGAGCTGTGCGAGTCCGTCACAGAGGTAATGTTCAAATATACGAACATCGTCATGCGCGTCGCACCCATCGGGGTAGGGGCGGCGCTGGCCGTTGTTGTGGGAAGCAAGGGAATATCCGTAGTAGTGCACCTGCTGGGACTGATTGGCTGCCTCTTCCTCTCCCTGGTGGTTTTCCTTATCGTGATCATCGTGCCCGTCATGCTTATCCTCCGGATCCCTCTCCGGAAGTTCTTTGCCGCCGTCAAGGATCCCGCCGTAATCGCCTTCTCCACCACCAGTTCCGAGGCTGCTTTGCCCAAGGCCATGGAGGCCATGGAGGCCTTCGGTGTCCCCCGGCGCATTGTATCCTTCGTTATTCCGGTGGGATACAGTTTTAATCTTGACGGCACGACCCTCTATCTGCCCATGGCGGCCGTATTTGTGGCTCAGGCCTCGGGGATCGAGATGAGTATCGGTCAGCAGTTCTTCATGGGACTCACCATCATGCTGGCCAGCAAGGGGGTGGCGGGAATCTCCCGGGGGTCCATGGTCATCCTTGCCGGGCTCCTCCCCACCTTCGGCCTGCCGGTATCCGCCGTGGCGGTGCTCCTTTCCATCGACGCCATCGCCGATATGGGGAGAACGACGGTGAATGTCATCGGCAACTGTCTTGCCTCCGCGGTCGTGACCAAGTGGGAGGGCCTGCCGCTCAAGTCGGGGGAAGAGGCGTCGCCAACCGCGCCGCCAGGCGACAGTTGACCGCCGGCGTGCAGCATGGTTAAGTCAGAAAACGAAAAACGGCGTTTCGTAGATCACCACAAACGCCGGCGTATCGTAACAAGTGGTTTTCCTCCTCCCCCTTCAAGGGGGAGGCAGGGAGGGGGATGGGCCAAAAACAGGTGATGGTGGGGGGGCCTTAAACCCATCCCCACCCCGGCCCTCCCCTTGAAGGGGAGGGAGCTACAGGGAACCAGACCAATATCACCACCCCGGCCCTTGAAGGGAAGGAAAATTATTAAGGAGGGTGCCATGACCGCGAAAAGATTTCGCATCGAACACGATCTACTGGGGGAAAAGGAGGTGCCGGCCGACTGCTACTACGGCGTGCAGACCCTGCGGGCAGTGGAAAACTTTCAAATCAGCGGCATCAGGCTGGGGAGGTACCGGTTCATGGTCCGGGCCCTGGCCTTCATCAAGAAGGCCGCCGCCCGGGCCAACGCCAAACTCGGGCTCCTGCCGGAAGAGATCGCCCGGGCCATCTCCCAGGCCTGCGATGAGGTACTGGCCGGGAAATATGAAGATCAGTTCGTCGTCGATATGATCCAGGGCGGGGCGGGAACCTCTTCGAACATGAACGCCAACGAGGTGATCGCCAACGTGGCCCTGGAAAAGCTCGGCTATGAAAAGGGGTGCTACGACATCATCCATCCGAACAATCACGTCAACATGTGCCAGTCCACCAACGACGTCTATCCCACGGCGATCCGCCTGGCCCTGATCTTCAAGATCCGGGAGCTTCTCGAATCGATGCACTATCTCTACGACGCCATCGAGGATAAATCCATCGAGTTTCGGGACGTCATCAAGATGGGCCGCACCCAACTGCAGGATGCCGTGCCCATGAGCCTGCGGCAGGAATTCTCGGCCTTTGCCGTCATGGTGGGGGAAGATATCGAGCGGGTGAAGGAAACGGAGAAGCTCCTGAGGGAGATAAATCTGGGGGCGACGGCCATCGGCACGGGACTGAACGCCCATCCGGAGTACGCTCCCCTCGCTGTCCTCAATCTCCGCAAGTTTACGGGGGTCGAGGTGGAGACGTCGGTCAATCTCGTAGAGGCCACCCAGGACACGGGGGTTTATGTCCAACTCTCCGGGGTGCTCAAGCGGGTGGCGGTGAAACTATCCAAGATATGCAACGATTTGCGTCTCCTCTCCTCGGGACCGCGCTGCGGCTTCAACGAGATCCGCCTGCCCGCCATGGCCCCCGGCTCCACGATCATGCCCGGCAAGGTGAATCCCGTCATCCCGGAGGTGGTGAATCAGGTGGCCTTTCACGTTATCGGCAACGACGTGACCGTAACCTTCGCTGCCGAGGCGGGGCAGCTCCAGTTGAACGCCATGGAGCCGATCATCGCCTTCAGCCTCTTCAACTCCATCACCTTCTTGAACAATGCCTGTCTCACCCTGGCGGACCGCTGCATCAAGGGGATCACGGCCAATCGGGAACAGTGCCGCCTCAACATCGAAAGGAGCATCGGGCTGGTCACCGCCCTCAACCCTTATATCGGCTATGAGAAGGCCACGGAAGTTGCCCATGAGGCGCTGGAGACGGGCCGGTCGGTCTATGAGATCGTCCTGGAAAAAGGCTACCTGTCCCAGAAAGATCTGGACAGCATCATGTCGCCGGAAAACATGATCAAACCCCACTATTTCCAGGGGGGATAAAGGCAAGCGGGCCATGGTCGAAAGGCATATAATCATGCCGGCGCTAGCGGCGCTGCTCCTGGTCCTCACGCTGGCCTCCGGCTGCGCCGGACCGGCCAGTGACGATCGCTCCCTGGAGATCACCCGGTTGAAAGGCTATTTCGTCGTCGGCCTCGACGACCACTTTCCGCCCCTGAGTTTCCGCCTGCCGAGCGTCGACCGGACCGTCCGTTACGAGCTGAATTTGGAGAAAAAAGCGGTGGAAAAGATCACCGTCGGCGACGAACTGGTGGGGTTCGATATCGACCTGGCGAAGAAGGCGGCGGAAAAGTTGGGCCTGCGGGTGATTTTCCAGCCGGTTCCCTGGGACGGTATAATCGCGAGCCTCGAAAAAGGGGAGATCGACATGATCTGGAGCGGCCTTTCGGTCACCCCGGAGCGCCGGGAGCGGATCATCTTCTCCCGGCCCTATCTCGACAACCGCCAGATTGTCATGGTCAAAAGCGGCGCCGCCATCTCCGGCAAGGCCGATCTGCAAGGGAAGACGGTCGGCCTGCAGCTTGGTTCCTCCAGCGACACGGCCCTCCACGCCGAACGCCGGATCGCTGCCCACCTCAAAGAACTCAAACGCTACCCCGACGATGCCGCCGCCATGCGGGAACTGGAGGCGGGACGCCTCGACGCCGTCGTCATCGACGAAGTCATGGGACGCTACCTCATCACCCAACAACCCGGAGTCTTTGCTGTTCTCGCCGATGATTTCGGGCGGGAGGAGTACGCCGTGGGATTCCGGAAAAACGACCGGGCCCTGCGGGACGCCGTGGACCGGGCCCTCGGGGAGATGATGCGGGACGGCGCCGCCGATGCCGTGGCGAAGAAATGGTTCGGGGCGGCGATTGCCGAGAAATAGATCGGCGGATCAACAGACGCTGCCGGACGGCCTGCCGCCGCCTTTTCCATTGACATCCGGATGATTTTCAGATAGTCCCTTCCCGGAAAAGTAAGACCCGCTTCGGTATCAAATCATAACAACCACTAAAGAAAAGGAGGTAAGTCTATGTCTCATCGAGTGTCCCGCTTGAACCGTTGGATTGTATGCCTGGCCGTCCTGGCCCTGCTGCTGGGTTTCGGCCCGCAGGCAGGATCGGTTCTGGCCGCGGAAAAGGTAATCAAGATCGGCACCATCTTTCCTCTCACCGGCCCGGTGGCCACCGCCGGCCAGCGCTGCCAGGCGGCCGTCCAGACCGCGGTGGAAATCATCAACAACAAGCATCCGGAAATCAAGGTCCCCCTGGCCAAACAGCAGGGGATACTGAAGGGCTATAAGATCGTCCTGGTCCATGCGGACAGTCAGGGCAAACCGGACGTGGGCAAGGCGGAAGCCGAGCGGCTCCTGAACCAGGAGGGCGTCTGGGCCCTTATCGGCTCCTACAACAGCTCGGTGAGCAAGCCGGCCAGCTTCGTGGCGGAGCGGATGAAGAAGATCTTCATGTGCGGTTCGTCCAGCTCGGCGGCCCTCACACAACGGGACATGAAATACTTCTTCCGCCTGGCCCCCACGGATGCCACCGAATCGGTGGACTTCGTCGAGGTCTTGAAGTGGGCCAACAAGAAGAACAAGGCCAACATCAGGACCCTGGGCGTCATATACGAGAACAGCGAATTCGGCAAGCACGCCGCCGAGGAAGCCAAGAAGGCGGCCGCCGCCGGCGGCTTCAAGGTCATCACCGACGTGCCCTTCACCCCTGGGGCCACCAATCTCAACAGCGAGGTCCAGACCCTGAAAAAGGCCAATCCCGACGCGGTGTTCGGAGCTGTCCTCGGGGCAGACTACTCCCTGTGGGTCCGGACGATGAAGCAGGCCAACTTCCTGCCCCGGATTGTCATCAACTACTGCTCGGGCTACCAAGATCCCGTTATCACCAAACAGCTCGGTGACGACGCGAATTACTTCCTGGGCTCCTCGGGCTACTCTCCCCAGTTCGCCAGCCTGATGCCGGAGGTGGCAGCGGTGGAGAAGATCTTCAAGACCAAGACGAATGGCGTTCCCTTTGACGGGAACAGCATCCAGGAAGCGGTGGCCATGCTGGTCCTGGCCCAGGCCATCGAAAAGGCCGGCGGTCTGGATACCGAAAAGGTCGTCAAGATCCTCTACGCAAACACCTGGGATTCGCCCCTCTCCCTGGGCGGGAAGGTGAAATTCGTCAAGGGCGGCCAGAACGTCATGGCGAAGAGCATCGTCACCCAGCTTCAGGGCGGGCAGTACAAGCGGATCTATCCGGAGAAAATGGCGGACGCCAAAATCGTCTTCCCCATGAAACCGTGGGACAAGCGGTAGCAAACCGGCGTTCCGGTAAGGACAAGGGCGTGCGGACCTCCCCCGTTCCGGGGGAGGTCGCCGAACGCGGTAGTTTATGGAGACACTGATTCAGGTCCTGATCGACGGCCTCCTGAGCGGCATGGTGTACGCCCTGGTGGCGGCCGGCCTCTGCCTCATCTGGGGCGTCATGGACGTCATCAATTTCGCCCACGGCGAGTATCTCATGGTGGGCATGTACGTCAGCTACTGGCTCGGGTTTCTCGTCCAGGTCGATCCCGTGGTCTCGGTATTAGCCGCCGGGGCCTTCGTCTTTCTCCTCGGGGCGCTGACCTACAAGCTGATCATCCGCTACACCATCGGTCGGCCTGGTCTGGTGGCCCTGCTGGCCACATTCGGCCTTGCCATGTTCCTCAAGAACCTCTGCATGAACCGGTTTTCCCCGAATTTTCTCATCCTTTCCGATACCTGGCTCGGGGGCAAGACCTTCATGATCGGCAACCTCATCTTTCCCGTTCCCCAACTAGCGGCGGGGGTCCTCTCCCTTGTCGTGATCGGGCTGGTCTATGCCCTCATCAACGCCACCCGGTTCGGCTGGGCCGTCCAGGCCACCGCCATGGACCGCGAGGCGGCGGAGCTCATGGGCATTAACACGGAGCGGATCTACATCCTGATCTTCGGCATCGGCGGGGCCTGCGTCGGCTTCGCCGGCGGGATCATGCCCTCCTATCTGGCCGTGCATCCGGAGGTGGGTTCCATGTTCGGACTCATCGCCTTCGTCTGCGTGGCCATGGGCGGCTTCGGGAGCATCCCCGGGGCCTTTCTCGCCGGACTGCTGGTGGGAGTCGTGGAGGCCCTGGCGGGTTTCTACATCGCCCCGGTATTCAAATACATCGCCGTCTTCGGTCTCTATCTTGCCGTGGTGTTCCTGCGGCCGAAAGGAATCTTCGGCTGGTGAACTCCGGGCAGGGAAATAGCGTGCTCAAAAAAGACGGGGCCTGGCTCGTCTTCACCGTCCTTCTCGTCTTGCTGCCCTTCGTGCCGTTTTTGGGGGAAAACTCCTTCCGCATGCACATCATGATCCTCATCCTCCTTTTCGCCGCCATGTCTCAGGCATGGAACATCATCGGCGGTTATTGCGGGCAGGTGTCCTTCGGCCATTCGGTGTTCTTCGGCATCGGGGCCTACGGCGCTGGGATGGCGGTGGTCACCTACGGCGTCCCCCCCTGGCCGGGGATCCTCATCGGCATGGTCGTCGCGGCGGTGGTGGCCGTGGTCATCAGTTGGCCCTGCTTCAAACTGAGCGGCCACTATTTCGCCATCGCCACCTTCGCCATCGTGGAGATCTTCAACCGCGGATTTCTGGTCTGGGACTGGGTCGGCGGCGCCCTGGGCCTGGATTATCCCCTAGTCGAGGAAGGCCTGTGGAACCTCATGTGGCATGATTCCAAAACTGGTTACTACTACTGTGCCCTCGCCCTGTTCCTGATCACCTTCGGGCTGGTGCGCTGGCTGGAAGGCCATCGCTTCGGCTATTACCTGCGGGCGGTGCGGGAAGGCCAGGAAACCGCCGAATCCCTGGGGGTGAACAGCACCGTCGTGAAACTGACCGCCATGGCCCTTTCGGCGGCCTTGGCCGCCCTGTGCGGCTCCTTCTTCGTGCAGTACAATCTCCGCGTCGATCCGCCCATGGTCATGTCCCTCGACATGTCCATGAAATTCGTCCTCATCACCGTCCTGGGCGGTTCCGGGACCCTGGTGGGGCCCCTTCTCGGGGCGGCGGTGCTGATCCCCCTGCAAGAGTATTCCCGGGCGCTCTGGGGCGGCCTGGGGGGGGGCGTCGATCTCATCATCTTCGGGCTCCTGATCATCATCATCGTGGTCAAGCAGCCCGCCGGGATAATCGGCATCATCCGCGACATCCGGAAATATGCCGCCCGGCGGCGAATGGCCGGGAAAGAGGAGGCGAACCATGGCGCTCCTTGAGGTGCGGGAGGTGACGAAGAAATTCGGCGAACTGGTGGCCAATGACCGGGTAAGCTTCACCGTGGAGACCGGGACGATCGTGGGGTTGATCGGTCCCAACGGCGCGGGGAAGACCACCATCTTCAACTGCATCACCGGCCTCTATCCGGCGGACGGTGGCGCCATCCACTTCGACGGCCGGGAGATCACGGCGCTCAAGCCTTACGAGATCGCCCGCCGGGGAGCGGTGCGGACCTTCCAGGTGGTGCGGCCCCTCAAGGAAATGACGGTCTTCGACAACGTCCTGGTCGGCGCGTTTCTCAAGACCGGCGACAGACGCACAGCAGCCGCCCGGGCGGAGGAATGCTTGCGGATCTGCAACCTGGAGCCCTTTCGGGACCGTCCTGCCGGAGGGCTTCCCATCGGCGGCAAAAAACGTCTGGAGATGGCCCGGGCCCTGGCGACCCAGCCCAAACTCCTCATGCTGGACGAAGTCATGGCCGGCATGACCTCCACCGAGATCAAGACCTCCGTGGAGGTCATCCTCCGGCTCCGGGAGAGCGGCATTACCCTCATGATCGTGGAGCATGTCATGGAGGGGATCATGCCCATCGCCGACAAGGTGGTAGTTCTCGACGGCGGGATCAAGATCGCCGAAGACGCCCCCGGCAACATCGTCAACGACGGGCGGGTGATCGAGGCCTATCTGGGCGCCAAATACAGCCAGCGTTTCAAGGCGCGGAAGGAGGGTGGAGACCTTGGCTGAACCGATTCTGAAGGTCGAGAACCTCCATGCGGGCTACGACGGGCTCCCCGTCGTCTTCGGCGTTTCCCTGGAGGTCATGCCGGGGGAGCTGGTAGCCATCGTCGGCGCCAACGGCGCGGGGAAGACCACCACAATGCGCACCATCTGCGGCCTCGCCCATCCCCTCAAGGGGAGGATCGTTTTTAACGGCACGGACATCTCCGGGCTGCCGGCCCACCGGATTCTGAAGCTCGGAATCAGCTACGTCCCCGAAGGCCGCCGGCTCTTCGCCAAGCTGTCGGTGGAAAAGAACCTCGCCCTGGGGGCCTACGCCGAGAATTCTCCCGCGGAGGTAAAGCGCCGACAGGAGGAGATCATGGAAATCTTTCCCATCCTCCGGGAGCGGGCCCGCCAGACCGCCGAAACCCTGAGCGGCGGGGAACAACAGATGCTGGCCATCGCTCGGGGCCTCATGTCCCGCCCGCGGCTCCTCATGCTCGATGAAATGTCCCTGGGACTTATGCCAAGTTTGGCGGAGAAGATGATGGAAACCGTCGTTGCCGTCAATCGGGCCGGCACCACCGTCCTCCTGGTGGAGCAGATGGTCCAGGAGACCCTGGAGATCGCCCACCGGGGCTACGTGATCCAGAACGGCCGGATCGTCCAATCCGGCGCCGCCCGGGACCTGCTGGACTCCGAAACGGTCCGCAAGGCTTACCTGGGGATGTAGTTCCCCCTCTTCACAATTCCGGAATTCATTCCTTCATCCGAAAAACCGTCCGGCGAGCCAGAAAAGGGCCATGCCGACGAGCACCGTGCCGCCCAGAGACTTTGTCTTCACGGCAAAGAGGAAGGTGGGAACGGCAACGATCAGCTCCGGGCGGGTGAGATCGAGGCTGCGGGGATGGCCCCCCGTGATCAGCGAGGGGAGCAGCAGGGCGCTCAGGATCGAGGCAGGGATGAAATCGAGCCAGGATTCGAACCAGGCGGGGAGCTTCTTTTCCGCCAGGCAGTGCAGGGGGAGCCACCGGGGGATGTAAGTCACGGCGCCCATGCCGGCAAAGGTAAGCAGGATAAGGCCTTCGTCCATCATGGCCCGTTCCTTTCCGCGGTCGAAATTCTCTTTCCACCTGCCAGGGGGAGACAGACCGTGGCGGCGACCAGGGAGGCGATCACGACGTAAAGGTTCCCCTCCATGAGCAGGGAGAGGCCGACGGCCAGGAGGCCGGCGACGGCCGCGGCCAGGATATGGAGACGGGTTCGCGTTTGCATGATGAGGAGGCAGATGAACATCGCCGTCAGGGCGTAACCGATGCCGAAAGCCCCGGCGGGGATGAGTTCCCCGGCATAGCAGCCGATGATCGTGGCGGCGATCCAGGTGAGGTTGGAGACGGTATTTACGACCAGAGCCCGGCGCCAGTCCCAGCTTCCGGTACGGAAGCGGGTCATGTTCACGGCGAAGCTCTCGTCGGTGACGCCATAGGCGTAGAGGGCCAGGATGCCTTTCGGGAGCCCCCGGAGGTGGACGGCGAGGGCGGCGCTCATGAGGAGGTGGCGGAGGTTGACCACGAAGGTCGTCATGATGACGGCGAGGGTCCCGGCGCCGGCGGAGAGCATGGAGATCCCGATGAACTGGGCGCTGCCGGCGAACACCAGCAGGGACATAACGCCCACGTCGAGGGGGTGAAGACCCGCTTTCTGGGCCAGGACCCCCAGGGCAGCACCGATGGGAATGTACCCCAGGCAGATCGGCCAGGCGGCGGCGAGCCCCGGCCGAATGGCGTCCGGCCGGCCCTCAGTTGACGAGGGTCCCGGTGGGGCGTTCAAAAGCCGCTGCCGCCGTGATCCAGCCTTTGCCGGTCCTGGGCCCGTTCGAAATTGGCCTCGTTCCGGTAGGTCTCTTCACTGGATGCCTTGTCGCGGGCGGCATCCCGACCTCCCGCGCACCCCGCAACGGATAGAAACATAGCACCCATGAGGATAACGAGCATGAACAACAAGAATCTTTTCACCTGGCCGACCCCTTTCGGATTTCAATTATAGTTTGCGGAAGTCCGCTTCAAAGCCCCTTTTCTCGCGCCGCCAGTTCTCCGGCAAGTTTAAGTATCCACAGCATCCACAGGGTGATGACGGCGGTCAAGGCCATGAATATGGCCGTCAGCGGATAGTCGATCTGGAATTCGAAGGCGTTGAGGATCCGGGGATCGTAACGGCCCGCATCTACCAGGAGGAGATTGAACTTGTCCCCGAGATTGTAGAAGTAGTCGAACACATTGGGGGGCTGCATGATGGTGTGTAATCCCCAGTGCTTGCTGATGATGGTGTTGCCGATATGGAGAGAGCATTTCCAGGGGGGATTGAACCCCAGGAACAACAAAACGGCGCTGGAAATTAACAGGACGGCGATCTTGGCGGCGGCGAATCTCATGGCGCTCCTTTATGGTAATTGTTTCAATATCTTGCAGGCTTGATCGTAGCCGAGGCGGCAGGACCGCTCCGCGTCCTGGCGGGCTTCATTTTTTTTGCCCTGCTGATGATAGCACCGGCCCCGGTGATAGTAACCCCAGGCGTTGTCGGTTTTCAAGGCAACGGCCCTAGTGAGATGGACGACGCATTCATCGTAGCGCTTCTCCTGTTCGGAGAGCCATCCCAGCCAGTTGTGGGCCTCGACGTGATTCGGATTCAGGGCCGTGGTATGGGTGAAGTCCGCCGCCGCTTTGTCGGGAAGGTTCATCTTGTAGTAGGTCCGGCCTCGCCAGTAATAAGCGGCGTCGTTGTTCGGATCGGCGGCAAGGGCCTGGGTATAGGCGGCGAGGGCCCGGGGAAAATCGTTCTGACGGAAGAAGCGGTGCCCGGCGTCCAGACTGTCTCCGCGGGCGGCCGGGGCGGGGCGCGGCGTCTCCCCCCGCTCTTTCCCCGGGGTCAGGTTGCGCAGCCTCCCCTGGCGGTTTTCGTACATGGCCGCGACGATTTGCCAGTTGTTGACATAGACGAGGGTCACATACGCCTTGCCCGTCCCGTTTTGGCCTTTGATGCGCAGGGTCAGCTTGACGTGGGCGGTGTTTCCCGCCGCTTTGATGGAGACCGGAAACCAGGGGTATATTTCCTTTATCTCTCCCAGATCCTCCCGGATCGACGGATTTTCCTTCACGAAGGAGGAGGCGATCTTGAAAGGTTCCGAATCCCTGACAAATTCATGGAGGGCGAAAACGGCGGCCAGGGCGATGAAGACCAGCATGAACGGCCAGGTCCGGGCCGATCCTCCCTTCGGCCGGATCGGCTGGTAGTCCTTCTTCCCACTTCCGGGTTGAATTGGTTCGTAGGCCTTTTCGCTCCCCGGACCGGGCGCCCGATCTTTCCGCATATACTGCGTCAGGAGATCCGGCAGTTTCATGTTGGGCAAGGTGGTCATGATCTATCCCCCCAGTTTTCATGACGTGCGCCGTCATTATAGAGGGAAAGATTTTTCTGTCAAGCTAAACCCCGTTGCCCGGGGTTTGGCTGTCCATGAGCTCGCTGCCGCTCCTTGCCCGGAATTCGTTGACCCGGAAGGCAAGGATGGTGATGTCGTCGTACTGCGGGGCGTCGCGGCAGAATTCCCGGACGTCCGTAAGGAGGTCGCGGCACAACGCCTGGGGATCTCGGTCTTGCCGTCCGTCATAACGGCACTGCAGCCGCTTGTCCCCGTATAGGCTTCCGGATGAGGTCTGCGCCTCCGTGACACCGTCGGTATAAAAGATTACGGCGTCTCCCGGCGCCATGGTGAAACTCCACTCCTGGAAGGCGGCGTCCGGGAAAGGACCGAGAAACAGGTCGGGTTGGGTGTCGAGGCGCCGGGAGGCCCCGGCGGAGCAGAGAAGCGGCGGGTTGTGACCGCCGTTGGCCAGGACCATTCGCCCCGTCCACAGATCGTATTCGGCGTAAATGACGGAGACGAACATCGAGGCGTCATTGTCGGCGGCGAGCATCCGGTTGGTCTTGCCCAGGGTGCGGGCCGGGCCTTCCCCGGCCAGACCGTAAACCCTGACCAGCGCCCGGGCCATGGACATGAACAGGGCGGCGGGGACCCCTTTGCCGGAGACATCGCCGATAACGATGCCCAGCTTGTCCGGGTCGATGAAGAAGAAGTCGAAAAAGTCTCCCGCCACCTCTTTGGCGGGGATCATCGTTCCGTAGATGTCGAACTCCCGGACGTCGGGGAAGGGAGGGAAGGTATGGGGTATGATGGAGTGCTGGATCTCACGGGCCAGTTGCAGCTCTCCCTCCATCCGTTCCTTGACGGCCGTGGTCTCCGTAAGGTTTTTGATGTAGGCGCTCAGATCGGCGGACATCTTGTTGAGGACCTCCGCCAACTCCTCCATCTCGTCCCCCGTGGGGATATGGAGCCGGGATTCCAGATCTCCCGCGCCGATCCGGCGGGCGTGAAGGGCGACTTTATGGATGGGACGGGAAAAGCTCCGGGCGATGAACACCGACACGAGGATGAGGACCACGGTGGCCAGGAAGGAGGAAATGAGGAAGATCCTTATGGATGCCTCCTTTTCCCTGGTGATGGTCTCCTGGGCCTGATACAGGGGCTGGTAAAATTCATCGACGTAAACCGTGGCAAAAAGGATGCAGTCGGTCCCCCGCACGGGGATGCCGACGAAGAATTTTTCCCGGAAGGTGCCGTCCTTTTCCTCCCAGAGGTAGTAACGGCTCACGGGCCGCCCGTTCAGGTTCTCCCGGATGGCCTCCCAGAGGGCGGGGAGCTTGTAGCGAAATGCCGACAGGTATTGCCCCTCGATGGCGGGATTGGGGTGGAAGAGATACTTCCCGTCCTGTTTGCCCACCCCATCGTGGAGACCGCTGTAGCCGGTCCGCTGGATTTTCTGGACGGCGATCTTCCTGAGTTCCGGGTCGTGGATATCAAAGGGGTGGTACCGCAGATATATCTCGATCTGTCCCGCTAGGGCGTAGGCCTTTTCGCTGAGGAATTTCTCCAATCCCCCGCGGATGGCGGATTCCATCTTTACCGCGTTGTCCCTGGCGTTTTCGGTGATGCGGACCACGCCGATGAAGGAGAAAAGGGTCGAAAAAAAGATGGCCAGGGCGCCGTAAACGAGAATGAGTTTGGTGCGGATGGTCATGGAAAGCGGGCTCACAATCGATTCTTGCGAATACATCGTTGAGACCATTGAAAAATAGCTTCGCCGCGGCTCAAGAATCTTTTTCGCTTCCAGTCAGTATGCATATACTTATGATTAATTACGAGATGTTAAGTCTAATCTCGGAACGGCGAATAACATTTAATTCGCTGCTTGCGAACCATTTTCCGCGGTTATGAAAAGCTCTCCGTTTTCAATTGATTTTATGGATGCCGGCCCCGGAAAAGTCAATCAAAAAGATCTGTTGGCAATGGCCTCTTTTGACCCCGGTCCGGGTTTTTCATCCCATCAAACCGGGCAGCCAGAGGGCGATTTGCGGAAATATGATCAGGAGCGCCGTGAGAATGATCATGGCGCACATCAGGTAGGCCGACCCCTTGAAGATGATATGCAGCGGCACGTCCCGGGCGATACCCGCCACCACGTAGACGTTTATTCCCACCGGCGGGGTTATGACCCCCATGCCGCCCACCATGACGATTATCACCCCGAACCAGATCGGATCGTAGCCCAGGGTGGTGACCACGGGATAGAAGACCGGGATCGTCAACATGATCATGGCCAGGGAGTCCATGAGGCAGCCCAGAAAGAGATACGTGACGATGATCAGGGCCATGACCACCACGGGGGGCACGGGGAGTCCGGCCACCCAGGCGCCGACTTCCGTGGGGATGGTCGTAACGGCCAGGAAATGACCGAAGACCGTGGCCCCGGCCACGATGGTCATGATCATGCAGGAGATGCGCACCGTTTCGCTTAGGGAGCGGACGAAGGAGCGCCAGGTCAGATTGCGGCCGATCAGGGCGATGACATAGGTCCCCAGGGCGCCGATACCCGCCGCCTCCGTGGGGGTGAAAAGGCCGACGAAGAGGCCGCCCATGACGATGAAGAACAGGGCGATGGTCTCGATGACCCCGGCCAGGGAGGCAAATTTTTCCCGCCAGGAGGCTTTGGGGGCCAGGGCGCACAGGCCGGGCTGGAGGCGGCTCCAGACCAGGATGACCAGGGCGAAAAGGGCGGCCAGGAGGATTCCGGGCAGGACCCCGGCGACGAAGAGCTTGCCCACGGACTGCTCCGTCATGATCCCGTAGATGATGAAAATGGTGCTGGGGGGGATGAGGATACCGAGGGTGCCCCCGGCGGCCACGACGCCTGTGGCCAACGCCGGGTCGTAGTTGAATTTCTTCATCTGGGGCAGGGCCACCGTGGCCATGGTGGCTGAGGTGGCGGTGGTGGAGCCGCAAATGGCGGCAAAAAAGGCGCAGGCACCGATCGTGGCCATGGCCAGGCCGCCGGGCAGGTGACCGATGAATTTATGGGCGGCGTTGAAGAGGCGGCCGCTGATTCCCGAATAATGGGCCACCTGACCCATGAGGATAAAGAGGGGAATGACGGTGAGGTTGTAGGAGCTGAAAACGGAGAAGAAATCCCTGGCCAGCAGGCTCAGCGCCGCCGGCCAGGAGACGAGCCACCCGAAGCCGACGAAGCCCACCATGGCCATGACAAAGGCCACGGGGATGCGGAGGAACATGAGCGCGATGAGTAACGCGAACCCGACGATCCCGGCGCTGATGGGCGTCATGAACCGATCCTCCGGAGGCCGCGGCCGAATTCGGCGCCAAGGACCAGGCAAAGCAGGGCGCAGCCCGCGGCGATCCCGGCGGCGAAGGGATAGACGGGCATCCCGAGGGTGGCGGAAACTTCGCCGCTCTGCCGGAGGTCCAGGGCGTACAGGACGCTCTGCCAGGTCAGGGCGGCGAAGAGAGTCAATCCGAAGAGGGAACTGGCGGCGTCCAGAAGGATTTGCCATCGTTGGGGCAGGCGGTTGACCAGCAGGTCCACGGCGATATGACCTTTTTCCATGGAGGTGGCGGCCAGGGCGAGGGCCACGGCCAGGGCGCCGAGAAATCCGATGATCTCGTAGGTGCCCGGAATGGGCAGGTCAAAAAACCGCATCACCACGTCGGCGCAGGTAAGGAGCATCATCGAGATCAACGCCGTCCCGGCGGCGAGGCCGGCCGGCCTGCTCAGATTGTTGACGAACCTTTCGATCCTATGCATCGTTTCCTACTTGTATGTCTTCGCGTATTTCTTGATCAGCCGTTCCGTTTCGGCCACTGCCTTCTGACCCGGGAGGCCCTTGGCCGTCGTGGTTTTTATATATTCGTTGAGCATGGGACGGACAGCCTTTTTCCACCGGGCGCCCTCCTGCTTGCTCAAAGGGATGATCTTGTTGCCCAGACTCAGGGTATAGCGGCGGCCTTCTTGATCGAGGTCATCCCAGGCCTTGCCGTGGACATCGATCCACTGACTGCTCACCTCTTCAAAGACCTTCTGGATGTGCTTGGGCAGGGCGTTCCATTTCTTGAGATTCATGACGACGAACATGGCGGTGGTGTAGCCGATCTCCGGACAGTCGGTGGTGGATTTGATGACCTCCGCCTGTTTCCAGCCCTTTAGGACCTCGATGGGACCGAACGTTCCTTCGACGACCCCTTTTTGCAGGGATTCATAGGTGGAACCCTGGGGCATGGCGACCGGAACCGCCCCGAGCGAGGAAACGACCTTGGCGCTGAGACCGGTGGAACGGATCTTCATCCCCTTGAGCTGATCGAGGGTGGCGACGGGACGGTTGGTGTGGAGGAGGCCCGGGCCGTGGGCATGAAGATAGAGCACCTTGACTCCCTTGAGTTCCTGGGGGTTGAAGATCCGGAAATACTCGTTGGCCACGGCGGTGGCGACGCGCCCGTTGGGATAGCCGATGGGGAGATCGAGGACCTCCATGACGGGAAAGCGCCCCCGGGTATAAGCGAAGCATGACATCCCCAGATCGGAGATCCCCTTGAGCACGCCGTCATAGACCTGATCCGCCGGGGTTAGGGAACCACCGGCAAGAATGGTTATCTTCACCTGTCCCTGGGTGCGCTTTTCAATCTCCTTGGCCCAGGCTTCCCCCGCTTTGGCCTGTCCGTGGCTGGGCGGGAAAAAGATGCTGTAGGTCAGCGATGTCGCGGCTTCCACCGCGCCGGCACTGAATGTCCATACTAATGAAATGATTGATAAAGCCGTGATGAACTGTTTCTTCATGCTCCTCCTCCTCTCTTTTCTTGGACGGGAAGAGTCTTCACTTCCCGTCTGCCGACCGGACGCAGGTCGGCGGTAGGGTTAAATGACGTTTAACTGACGCCGGGCATATATGGATGAAAAAAACATCTCGTTTCTTGATTCCTTATTGTCTATATGGGGATTCGGTTGGAAAAAATATTGGGAGCGGCCTGCCTTCCCGTCTTGCGACGGTAAGCAGGCATCAATACATATAGGTGTGTCTTTGGAGGCGAACAGTGGATATTTGCATGGGCATTAGGTGCATATACGGTTCTTTCCAAAGTAAAACTTGGGAACTGATAGGGGAAATAACCTCGGCTGTCAAGGATTATTTTCCTTTGATTTCAACGTTTCGACCCGCAGGCGTTCCAGCTCTTCCCGGTAAAGCTCCGCCTTGGCCCGAATCTGCTCGATCTCTTCCTGGGCCTTTTCCAGCTTGTCATCCTGCCGCTTTTTTTCCTCGCGGATTCTCTCCTGGATGTCGTCGTAGCCCACGTACATGGCCAGACCGCCGCCGAGGATCATCAGGATGGGCAACGCCCCTTTGACGATGACGGCGAAGGAGTTCCACCAGACGACCAATCCGATCAGACCTAAGATGGCGGCGACGGCGCCGCCCACGAGCAGGGGCATTAAAAGGACCTCCTTGACTAACCATGGAAATGAGAATGGAAGGAAAAGTACCAAAAAAAAAATCTCCTGGCAAGACGAAAAATGCGTTGGGGAAAAAAAGGCTTGCTAAAATAGGCACGTTCTATTACCATCCCCGCCCAATTCAGTAAAGAACCGGAGCGGTTATTTTCCGGGAAACGAGGAGACAAATCTAATGATAGTGCCGGATTTTAATCGGGCCGGCGGTTTGGTGCCCGCCATTGTTCAGGATGATGAAACGGGCGAGGTGCTCATGCTGGCCTATATGAACAGGCAGTCATGGGAAAAGACACTGGTGACGGGTCTGGCGACCTTTTGGAGCCGATCGCGGCAGGCATTGTGGGTGAAGGGGGAAACCTCGGGAAACGTTCAGGAGATCAAAGAAATCCGGATCGATTGCGATCTGGATGCCGTGCTGCTCAAGGTCCGGCAGCGAGGCGGGGCGGCCTGCCATACGGGATACCGCTCCTGCTTCTATCGCCGGATCGCCGCCGGCGGGCTGGAGGTGTGCGGCGAGAAGATATTCGATCCGGAGGAAGTCTATAAATGAATACGTTGCGGCTGGGAATACCCAAGGGCTCTCTGGAGGCCAGCACCGTGGACCTGTTCAAGCGGGCGGGATGGCGCATTACTTACGACAGCAGGAACTATTTCCCCGATATCGACGACGAGGAGATAACCTGCATCCTCGTGCGGGCCCAGGAGATGTCGCGATACGTGGAAGAGGGCATCCTCGATCTGGGGCTGACGGGTCGGGACTGGATTGTGGAGAACGATTCCGATGTGGTGACGGTGACGGACCTGATCTATTCAAAGGTGTCGGCGCGGCAATCACGGTGGGTTCTCGTGGTCAGGCAAGATTCGGAGATTCAATCCATAGCGGACATGAGGGGAAAACGTATCTCCACCGAACTGGTCAATTTCACCAAGAATTATTTCCGGGAACGGGGGATCGATGTCCACGTGGAATTTTCCTGGGGGGCCACGGAAGCCAAAGTCGTGGAGGGGCTGGTGGACGCCATCGTTGAGGTCACGGAAACAGGATCGACGATTAGGGCCAACAAACTCAAGATCATTCATGAATTGATGAAAACGAATACGCAGTTGATCGCCAATCGCCTCGCCTGGGAAGATCCCTGGAAGAGGCAGAAGATCGATCAGATCAAGACCCTCCTTACCGGGTCCCTCCAGGCGATGGGGAAGGTGGGCCTGAAACTCAATGTCGCCAAGGAGAATTTGGGCCGGGTGATCCTGGTGCTGCCGTCTTTGAAGGCGCCGACGATTTCCAGCCTTTATTCCGAAGAATGGTATGCCGTGGAGACGATCGTGGACAGCGCCATAGTCAGGGACCTGATTCCCATTCTCCAGGAGGCGGGGGCCGAAGGAATCATCGAGTACGCCCTGAACAAGGTTATCTGACCCTTTCCAAATCACAGGGAGGACGGAGGATGCGCAAGGGCAAGATCAAGAGAAAGACCAGGGAAACCAACATTTCCGTGGAGATGGAACTCGACGGCGTCGGCCGGGGCGAGATCGACACGAAGATTCCGTTCATGGATCATATGTTGAATCTTCTGGCTCGGCATGGTCTTTTTGACCTCAAGATCTCCGGTCAAGGAGACCGGGAAGTGGATGACCACCATCTGGTCGAGGATTTGGGCATCTGCCTGGGGAACGCCGTGAAAAAGGCCCTGGGTGACAAGGAGGGGATCGCCCGCTACGGAGCGGCCCTGGCCCCCATGGATGAGAGCCTGGCCAGTGTTGCCCTGGATATTTCGGGCCGACCCTGCCTCGTCTATCATGCTGAGTTGGGGGAGGCCCGGATCGGGGCCTTTGACCCGTCTCTGCTCCGGGAGTTTTTCAAGGCCTTTTCCGATCACGGTGGAATCACCTTGCACATCAATGTCCTCTATGGTAAGAATAACCATCACATGGCGGAGGCTGCATTCAAGGCCTTTGCCTTGGCACTGCGCTCCGCGGTGCAGCTCGATGAACGGATTCAGGGCGTCATGTCCACGAAGGGTCTGCTCTGAACTTACTTATAAAACCCCTCTCTTTTAGCTTGCATCGGCCCATGAACAATTACATTTCAGCGAATAAAATCTCGTATCTCCGGAAATCATCCCCTCCATCTCCGGCAAACCATGCCGCCGCGCCGGGACGGAATCACCGGCGCGGGGGGTTCAAGGCGGCTCTTTCCCTGCTTTTGTGGGTCCTGCTCCTGGCGACGACGGGCTGCCAGAGCGCAAGCGGGGTTTCGACATCACTGTTGCGGGACCGGGACATCGTCTTTAAACGCCTGGCCGTCATGCCCTTCCAGCAGGTGTCTCCCGAGATCGTGGCGACTTATTCCGCCCGCAGTTCCCTTCCGGCCTCCGTGCTGAAGACGGACAACGACCCCCGGAGTCCGGAACGGTATCTCCAGGACCTCTTCATGGAATTGATGGCGAAACATCCGCAGTTCGATCTCGTTTCCCCGGATCGGGTCGGCGGCACCTACGAAGGCGTGAGCACCGGTTCCCTCAAGGCCACCCTGCCTAAGGCCTTGAAGGAAGCAGGGACGGAACTCGGGGCCGACGGCTTGGTCGTCGGTTATCTCTACCGGTGGAGGGAACGGCGTGGTTACGATTATTCGGTGGAAAAACCGGCCTCGGTTTTTTTTGAGATCCAGTTGTACCGGACCGTGGATGGGATGATGGTCTGGAAGGGGGTCTTCGACAAAACCCAGAAGTCCCTCATGGAAAATGTCCTGGGCGCCTCCTATTTCGTTAAGGATCGAGGGCGCTGGCTGACGGCGAAGGAGCTGGCGGCGGAGGGAATGGCCGATATTGTCGGCAGATGGCCGGGGGTCGCCAAGAAGGAAGCGAAGAAGGCGGAGTCACGGCCGGAGTGACGGGTACCCGGAACCGCGGCCGTTTTCCCTTCTTGATCGAAGACGGTGCGGCCGCGGGGAAGGAAAGGACATCCGGATGACCGTTTGCCCCGTCTACGTGGCCAAAGATCGGAATTCCCCGGGGGAATTCCGAAATTTTTTTCCGGGGTGGCAATGATTGTAATTCCTGCGATCGATCTCAAGGACGGACGGTGTGTTCGTCTGGCTCAAGGTGATTTCCAGCGGGTGACCGTTTATGCGGAGCACCCCGCCTCAGTGGCTGCGCAGTGGCAGGAACAGGGCGCGGAGCGCCTCCATGTCGTCGATCTCGACGGCTCCCTCGCCGGATCGCCCCGGAACCGGGAGGCTATCCGCGCCATCATCGGCGCGATCGAAATCCCCGTGGAATTAGGAGGCGGAATCCGTGATCTGGAGACGGTGGCCGATTACCTTGACCTCGGCGTCCGCTGGGTTATCTTGGGCACGGCGGCGCTTAGAAACCCCGGGCTGGTGCGGGAGGCCTGTCGGACCTTTCCCGATCGAGTCATCCTCGGCATCGATGCCCGGGAGGGTCTGGTTTCCATCCAGGGCTGGACGGAAACGACCGCGCATTCGGCGGTGGAATTGATTCGGTCTTATGCGGATTGCCGCCTGTCGGCAGTTGTTTACACGGACATAAAACGGGACGGTATGGAAACGGGGGTCAATGTCGACGCCACGCGGGCCCTGGCCGAAGCCACCGGCGTGCCCGTCATCGCCTCCGGGGGCGTGAGCGGCATGGCGGACATCGAAAAACTCATGGAGGTGGCCCCGTCGGGGATCATCGGCGTGATTGCCGGGCGCGCCCTGTACACCGGCGCCCTGTCCCTGGCCGTGGCGGTCCGCCAAACGAAAGCCGGACGGAACGGATGACAGCAGGAGCGCATTTACGGACCGTTAGCTGTTTTTATAATGAACTCAATGGGTAAAGAGCTCGCAACAGGAGGGAGGAACGATGGACGACTGTATCTTTTGTAAAATTATCAAAGGGGAGATACCCTGTCGAAAGGTTTACGAAGATGAAGCGGTGCTGGCCTTCGACGACATCCATCCCATGGCGCCCGTCCATGTGGTGATCATCCCCAAGCGACACCTGGCCACGCTTCTCGATGTAGGGGAAGACACACTGCCCGTTGTGGACGCCATGATCAGGGTGGCCCAGGAAGTGGCCCGGAGGAAGGGCATAGACAAGCGGGGATTCCGGACGGTGATCAACTGCAACGAAGAAGGGGGACAGGTCATCTTCCATCTCCACATGCATCTGCTGGGAGGGAGAAAACTGGCGGACGGGCTGGGATAAAATGGCGTTTCTCGTTGACAACAGCTGAAGGGTGGATAACTTAGAGCAGCGAAATCTACAATCCATATTTGAGGACAGGAAGAGATGGAACTTAAGAACAAACTGGAAGAGGAACTGGTCAAGGCGGCCAAGGCCAAGGAAAAGCTTCGCCTGTCGGCCCTCAGATTGGTCAAAAACGCCATTCACAACAAGGAGATAGATATCAAACGGGAGACGACGGAGGCGGAATTCCTCCAGACCCTCGCCTCCATGGTGAAGCAGCGCAAGGATTCCATCGAACAGTTCGAAAAGGGAGGAAGGACCGACCTGGTCGAAAAAGAAACCGCCGAACTCAAGGTGATCCAGGAGTTCATGCCTCGGCAGTTCTCCGAGGAGGATCTCGACGCGGCCATCGAAAAAGCCATCCGGGAGACCGGAGCGGCGGGACCGAAGGACATGGGCAAGGTCATGAAGGCCCTGATGCCCGTGATCAGCGGCCGGGCCGACGGCAAGGTGGTAAGCGAGAAGGTCAAGGGGCGCCTGGCGGGTTGATGCCGTCCCATGATGCAAGGCTCGATTCCTGAAGACAAGATCGACGAAATCAAAAGACGGATCAACATCGTGGATCTGGTGGCAGGTTACGTGAACCTGAAGCAGGCGGGGCGGAATTTCATCGGTCTGTGCCCGTTTCATCAGGAAAAGACGCCTTCTTTTACGGTCAGTCCGGAAAAGCAGATCTTTTACTGCTTCGGCTGCGGGGAAGGGGGAAACGCGGTCACCTTCATCATGAAGCAAAACGGCCTCTCCTTTCCCGAGGCCATCAGGTATCTGGCGCGGAAAACTGGCGTTGCCCTTCCCACCCGTCCCCTGAGCAATAAGGAAAAGGGGGAGCTGTCCCTACGGGAAAAAATGCTCCGGCTGCACGGACTGGCTGCGGCTTTTTTTTCCGAGCGCCTGGAGGGGCAAGAAGGTCTCGCGGCCCGGCAATACCTGCGGGAGCGGGGCATAAGTGCGGCGGTCGTAAAGGAATTTCGCCTGGGTTATTCCCCGCCGGGTTGGCGTCACCTAAAGGATTATCTGGAGCGGAAGCGGATGCCCCTTGACCTTGCCGAGCAGGCGGGCCTCCTCGTGAAAAACGAGCGGGGGGATTTCTATGACCGTTTCCGGGGCCGCCTTGTCTTTCCCATCGAAGATCAGTCCGGCCAGATCATCGCCTTCGGCGGCCGCATCATGGGGGAGGGAATGCCCAAATATCTCAATTCCCCCGAATCGGCGCTCTTCAGCAAGGGGAAGAACCTTTACGGACTTGTCAAGGCCCGGGAGGAGATCCGGAAAAGCGGTTACGTGATCCTGGTGGAGGGTTATTTCGATCTTCTCGCTCTCTGGAACGCCGACATCAGGAATGTCGTGGCCACGCTGGGCACCGCCCTTACCCGGGACCATGTGGATATCCTGCGCCGATATGCCCCGGAGGCGGCCGTCGTCTTCGATGGCGATGAGGCGGGGAAAAAAGCCCTGGCCCGGAGCCTGGCGCTGTTCGTCGAGGGCAACCTCCCCATGCGGGCGGTGATGCTCCCCCCGGCCGCCGATCCCGATGACTACGTCCGCGGCTCCGGGAGGGAGGCCTTCCTAGCCCTGGTGGCCACGGCGCCCCCAGCGGTGGAGTATTACGTGGATAACTTCATCGGCACCCCCGAGTCCATGGAGGGAGGCCGGGAAGCCCTCCGTACCGCCATGGCCTTTATCGGAAAGATGGAGAGCGATGCGGAGAGAAATCTCTTCATCAAGCGCGTGGCCCAGCGGCTCGGCGTCGATGAGGATGTCCTCAAGGCAGAAGTGAACCGGGGACGGAGAAAGAAGACGGCGGAGCCGGAGGCGGGGGAAAAGACCTTACCTTCCACCGCCGGCGGGGATGCCCTGGAGGCGAGCTTCATCGCCCTGCTTCTCGACCATCCCCGTATGATGCCCGCCGTTATTACCGGCGAAGCCTTGACCTACCTGCAAAACGAGGAGTTGAAAAGACTGGGAACGGCGGCGGTGGCGCAATATGAACGGCAGGGGGGGATCGATCTGGAGGATTTTGTCGCCCGCCTCAGTCCCGGGGCACTGAGAGAGGCGATTTTGGGCCGGCTGGTCGATTCCGTGTCCTGGGAGGGGGAAACAGCGGACCGGGTATGCCGCGACATGATCCGGCAGATCAAACGCAGGTGGTTCAAGGAGAAGCGCCGATCTTTGAACGTGTCCCTGGTCCGGGCCCAACAGGCCATGGACATGGAATCCTGCCGGCGGCTGCTTGCCGAAAAGACGGAGCTTATTGAAAAAGAGAAATCCATGCTGTCGAATGGCTAAGGTGGAGGATTTTTATGGGTAAAGACATCCATTCCGAGGAATTCAAGAAACTGATGTCCCTGGGAGAGGAGAAAGGCTTTTTGACCTATGACGACGTTAATGACATGCTGCCGTCGGACATCATCTCTTCGGATCAGATTGACGATATCATCATGCTTTTCGGGGAGAAGAATATCGATATCATCGATACGGACAAAGGTGAAAAGCTGGTCGTGAAAAAGTCTCCCGAGGAGCTGGTAGGGGCTAAGGACGACGATCTCCTCGGTTTGATGCCCGTGGCGGGAAAAACCGGCGATCCGGTCAAGATGTATCTCCGGGAAATGGGGATGGTCGCGCTCCTCAGCCGGGAAGGGGAGGTGGAGATCGCCAAAAGGATCGAAGAAGGCATTCGGGATACCATGGACTCCGTCTTCAGCGTCAATGTCTGTGTCAAGGAGGTCATGGATATCGGGAAGAAGCTCCGCGGCGGCGAGATGCGGATCAAAACCGTCGTGGACAACCTGGAAGACGAGGACGGCTTCGTCGAGGAGGATTTGCACCGCGATCGGGTCATCCGTCTGATCGATAGGATTACGGCCTTGAGCAGAAAGAACGACAAGATCAAGGAGGCGCTGAAGGACCGGAGCATCACGCCCGAGCAGCGCGCCGTCCATGAGAAGAACCTGGAGAAGAATGTCAAGGCCATTATCCGGGATTGCCGAAAGGTCAAGTTCAGCAAGCGGCAGATAGACCGGATGGTGTCCATCCTCAAACTCTTCATCAACGAAGTGGATAAGGCGGATGAAGAAATCCGGCGCTGTAAAGAAGACACCTGTCTGTCCCTGACCCAGTTGGAAAAGTCCTGGAGCCGCCTGCGCCAGGACCGGAAGACCCAGATGCAGATGGTCAAGGAGCTGGGCGTGCCGCTGGATAAACTAAAAGCGGCGGAGATCGTCATCAAGGATGCGAATCGCCGCAAGAAAAAGGTGGCTCAGGAAACCGGCCTGTCGGTGACGGAGCTGAAGAAGGTGGTGGCGACCGTCGAGGAAGGGGAAGCCAAGGCGGAACTGGCGAAAAAGACCCTGGTGGAGGCGAATCTGCGCCTGGTGGTGAGCATCGCCAAGAAATACACCAATCGGGGGCTGCAATTTCTGGACCTGATTCAGGAAGGTAATATCGGGCTGATGAAGGCGGTGGATAAATTCGAATATCAGCGGGGCTACAAATTCTCGACGTACGCCACCTGGTGGATCCGTCAGGCCATCACCCGGGCCATTGCCGACCAGGCCCGTACGATCCGCATCCCGGTCCATATGATCGAAACGATCAACAAGCTGATCCGCACCTCCCGGTACCTGGTCCAGGAGTTGGGAAGGGAACCCACCCCGGAGGAGATTGCCGCCAAGATGGAATTCCCCCTGGAGAAGGTGCGGAAGGTCTTGAAAATAGCCAAGGAACCCATATCACTGGAGACTCCGATCGGTGAGGAAGAGGACAGCCATCTGGGCGATTTCATCGAGGATAAAAAGATAATGTCCCCTTCCGAGGCGACGATCAGCATGGATCTGGCGGAACAGACCCGCAAGATACTGGCGACTCTGACGCCCCGGGAAGAAAAGGTGTTGCGGATGCGTTTCGGGATCAGCGAGCGGGTCGATGTCTCCACCGATGAAATGAAGGAGACGCCGGTGAGTTTGTCTCTGGAACGGGCACGTCATGTGGAGAATAACGGCGTCCGCAAACTCCGTAATCCCTCCCGGCGGAAACTGATCCGGCCGGCAGGGTGAGGATGGCGGGCGGGATCGTTGCGCCAAATAAGTTATTGACATCCCATCGGCTTGAGTATATCTAAACAGGTCATTGTGGAAAGGAGACAGTTGCGGGCCCATAGCTCAATTGGTAGAGCCACCGGCTCATAACCGGTAGGTCCCTGGTTCGAACCCAGGTGGGCCCACCATAATATATGTATAGCGATTACAAAGAATTGCGGATACCAACTTACAATGGGATGACAGGAAGCGGCGTCTTCCCGGAAAGAAAAGTGCACCTTGCAGGAGGTGCACTTTTTTTTGTCTTGTTTCTTGTGAGAAAGGGGTAAATAATTGAACAAAAATTTGATGCATCTCATCGCGTTGCAGAAGATCGATACGGAAACGCAGAAAGTCCTCCAGAGCAGGAAAGATCTTCCACTGCGGCTGGCCAGACTCGATACGGACTTTGCCGCCGTCCGGGAGGCGCTGGAGGAGGAAAGAAACCGGTTGGAGGCGAAGAACCAAACCCACCGGGAACTGGAAGAGGCCCTCAAGAAAGGTATGGAGCAGTTGCGGAAAACCCGAGACCGCATCCACGAGGTGAAATCCAACAAGGAATATCAGGCGGTGCTGAAAGAAATAGAGACCCTGGAACAGAAACACGGCATAGTGGAAGACAAGATCATCACCATTCTGGAAGAGATCGACACCATGAAGACTTCCCTGGCGATCCGGGAAGGTGAATTCCAGGCGTCCGGGCGGCGATACGAGGAGGAAAGGGAAAAGCTGGAAAAGCGCATCGGTTCCATCGAATCACAGCTCCAGGAACGGCAGCGCCAAGGGGAGTCCATGCGGGAAAAAATTCCGAAGAATGTATTGAAAAGATATGATATGACTAAAAACGTCAATCAGGGCCTGGCGGTGGTTTCCGCCTGGAAGGAAACCTGCGACGGCTGTCACATGAGCATTCCCCCCCAACTCTACAACGAATTGCTGGAAGATACGGAAGAGCTCATAATGTGTCCCAATTGCCGCCGGATTATCTACTGGTATGACCAGAACAAGGAAAGTGTTTGAGGAGGACAGATGATCGCTGGTCCGGCAAGTCCGGACGGGAGGAAAGTCCGAGCTCCGTAGGGCAGGATGGTCGCTAACGGCGACTGGGGGCGACCCCAAGGAAAGTGCCACAGAAAATATACCGCCCGCGTTCCGGAGCGCCGCTCCGTGGCGGGTAAGGGTGAAAAGGCGAGGTAAGAGCTCACCGCTCCGCTGGTGACAGGGGAGGCATGGTAAACCCCATCCGGAGCAAGACCGAATAGGAGAACGATCGAGGGCGGCCCGCCCGAGGTTCTCGGGTAGGTCGCTTGAGGCGTCAGGCAACTGCCGCCCTAGAGGAATGATCATCGCCGGCGGCCGGGGGTGACCCGGAGCCGGAACAGAACTCGGCTTATGGCCTCCTCAAACATCTCATAAAGCAGGGGCGGTTGCCGTCAGACGGCAACCGCCCCTGCTGTTAATATTTCCCGCCCCCATATTTCCCGCTCCGTAAACTTCCCCCTACGGTTGAAACTTGTTTGACGGGGGACGGAAACATTTTACGCCTTATTTCCTCAGCGTCCTCTCCGTTTCCTTGATGTCGATGGTGGTCTTAATGACCGTATCGGAATTCAGGGAGATGCTGCTGATCCCGCATTCCACTAGGAAGCGGGCGAATTCGGGATAATCGCTGGGGGCCTGGCCGCAGATGCCGATCTTCTTGCCCATCTTGTTGGCCTTGGTGATGGCGATTCGGATCAGATCCATGACGGCCTGGTTGCGCTCGTCGAAGATATGGGAAATGAGGAAGGAATCGCGGTCGAGACCCAGGGTGAGCTGGGTAAGGTCATTGGAGCCGATGGAGAAGCCGTCGAAGATCTTGCCGAATTCCTCGATGAGGATGACATTGCTGGGGATCTCCACCATCATGTAGATCTCCAGGTTGTTTTTGCCCCGGACCAGCCCTTTTTCCGCCATGAGGGCCACGACCTTTTTCCCTTCTTCCACGGTGCGGCAGAAGGGGATCATCAGTTTGGCGTTGACGAGGCCCATCTCGTTGCGCACCTTCTTCATCGCCTCGCATTCCAGGGCGAAGGCGTCACGGTATCGCTCGTCGTAATATCGGGAGGCCCCCCGGAAGCCGATCATGGGGTTTTCCTCATCCATTTCAAAATACTGGCCGCCGATGAGGTTCTTGTATTCGTTGCTCTTGAAATCGCTCATCCGGACGATGACGTCGTTGGGATAAAAGGCGGCGGCGATCTTGGCCACCCCCTGGGCCAGCTTGTCCACGAAGAAATCGGCCCGGTTGTCGTAGCCATGGGTGAGGGCGGCGATCTTTTCCCGGATGGCCGGATCAGTGACCTTGTCGAATTGGATCAGCGCCATGGGGTGGATGCTGATGAACTGGTTGATGATGAACTCCAACCGGGCCAGCCCGACGCCGTCGTTGGGAATGGCGGCGAGGTTGAAGGCGTTTTCCGGATTGCCCACGTTCATCATGATCATCGTCTTCGGGCGCTCAAGATTCTTGGCATCCACCCGCTGGACGTCGAATTTCAGGAGACCTTCATAGACGTTACCGATCTCGCCTTCCGCGCAGGACACGGTGGCTTCCTTGACCCCCTTGAGGGCTGTGGTCCCGTTTTCCGTGCCGACGATGCAGGGTACACCGAGTTCCCGGCTGACGATGGCGGCATGACAGGTCCGGCCGCCCTTGTTGGTGACGATGGCCGCGGCGATCTTCATGACCGGTTCCCAGTCCGGGTCCGTCATGTCCGTTACCAGCACCTCGCCTTTCTTGAAGTTCATTATCTGTTCCACGGATTCGATGATGTTCGCCGGGCCGGCGCCGATCTTGGAGCCCACCGCGGTGCCCGTAACCAGGGGATTCTTATGTTCCAGGAGGATGTAGTTTTCCAGGACGCTGGCATCCTTCTGGGACTGGACCGTTTCCGGCCGGGCCTGGAGGATGAAGAGTTCCCCCGTCCGTCCGTCTTTGCCCCATTCGATGTCCATGGGCTTGTAATATCCGGCCTGCTGGGAGTAATGATCCTCGATGATGGTGGTCCACCGGGCCAGTTGCAGAATCTCGTCGTCGTTGAGACAGAACTTGCGTCGCTGCTCCACGGGAACCGACACCGTCTCGGTGGCCTCTCCGCCCCGGCGCTCCGCGTAGATCATCTTGATCTCCTTGGTGCCCAGTTTCTTCTGGACGATGGGCCGATATCCCTGTTTCAGGGTGGGTTTGAAGACGTAGAATTCATCGGGGTTGACCGTGCCTTGAACCACCGTCTCTCCCAGTCCGTAGGCCCCGGTGATCAGGACCGCTTCCTTGAATCCCGATTCCGTGTCGATGGAGAAGATGACGCCGGAGGCGGCGAGATCGGAACGGACCATCTTTTGGACGCCTATGGAGAGGGCGATGGAAAGGTGATCGAAACCTTTGTCCACGCGATAGGAGATCGCACGGTCCGTGAAGAGGGAGGCGAAACAGCGTTTGCAGGCCTCGATCAGGGCTTCGTCCCCGGTGATGTTCAGATAGGTTTCCTGCTGGCCGGCGAAACTGGCATCGGGAAGATCCTCCGCCGTTGCCGAGCTCCGGACGGCCACATCGGTGTTTTCCCCGTATTCTTCGCAAAGCTTCCTGTAGGCGGTGATGATGGCGGCGCTCAGGTCATCGGGGAAGGGGGCGTTGTAGATGAGCTCCCGCACCTTGTGACCTCTGGTTTTGAGATTTTCGATGTTGTGGGTGTCCAGGTCCGAAAGAACCGTTTTGATCTGATCGATGATCCCCGCGGATTCGAGCAGATAGCGGTAGGCGTAGGCGGTTACCGCATATCCGTCGGGAATGCTGACCCCCTTGGGGATCAATTCCCGGCGCATTTCTCCCAGGGAGGCGTTTTTCCCTCCCACCTGAGGGATATCGGCGAGTTGCAATTCATCGAACCAGATTATCAATCTGTCGTCGCTCATGGAATTCCTCCTGTGTATAGATGTTTGTCGAGGCATTAAGAAAAGACTCGAGAACATTTATCAATAATGAATAATGAAGTCAAACGGAAAGATGTTCGATCCCTTGGTTGAGGAAAAAAAAGGCCGGATCGAATCCGGCCTTTTTCGTTAAGAGGTTCTATTTATCTTCTTCCTCGTCATCGTAGAATGGGCCTTCCCCCTGGGAGTCGGCCGGCACTTCCGCCGCTATGGAGCGGGAGATGCCCCGGGAGAGCAATCCGGCGATGGCGAACAGGAGGATGATGGAGATCACCAGGATCAGAATGATCGTGGTGGACCAGGCTTTCGCCTCCTTCTGGATATTCTGGGTTGCCTGGGCGGCAGACTCGTTGAATTTTTCCACATCTACCCCCATGCCGATCCAGCCGAATCCTCCCGGCGCCGGATAATCGGGGGCGAAGAATTTGATCGGCGCATACGCGACGAACTTGGTGTGTCCGGCGAACTTATAGGTCTTGATCCCCGGTTTTCCCGAAGCGGCGTCCTTGGCGATCAAGGGCAGATTGGGATCGACAAAACCCATTAGATTCAGATTCAGCACCTCTTCGCCTTTTTTCGTAAGTTCCGCCGAGCTCTGTTCCGTCAGGGCCGGTACCGGCTTCCCGTCGGAATAAAGTCCTTCGACGTGATAATCGTTGGGATGGGAAATCATCAAACCCCGATTGTCAACCATATAGGCGTAATTCCCGGTGGCGGCGTCCGCTTCGAATACCGGCGTGGCCTGGGTGGGAATCACATGATCCGTGTAAGCGGCGAGATGGCGATAGTCAAGGGCGAGTTGAACGACGCCCTGAAGACCTTCCCGGCCGTACAGCGGGGTAGCGAAACGAATAACACCTGAGAATCTCTTGCCTTTTTCGAAATCAGCCCGATTTGCATACCAGCCCGTAACCGGGGATACAAATACATCACCCTTGTTCAAGGCCTTGGCCGAAGCGAAATAGGTTTCCGATTTATAGGTGGTGTTGGCCGGAATGCCCACATTGGTCAGCCGGGATTTGGGGGCGATTTCTCCATTGGTGATCTTGATGACCTCGTTGCCGCTTTTGTCAATGAGGGTCATCTCCGTATAAATGGGGACGGAAATCTGTTTCAACTTATCGCCATCCTTGATCCAGACGTTCCGCCGGTTCTCGCTGACAAACTGTTTGTACGCAGATTCGGTGGCCGGGATGATCGTGGCGATGAGGACGTCTTTCTTTCGCTCCGTAAGGAAACTCGCCACTTCATCTGCGATGTTCATGGCCCGTATCTTGATTTCTTCCTGAGATTTCTGGTCCAGAACGGTCACAGCCCGCTCTTTTACTGTAACCCCTAATTTGAAAATCCCATTGGCGATGAGGATCGCCATCAGTGATAAGGGGATTACGATAAGCAGGAAGAATACCCTCGCGACAGTGAAAAACTGCTTATCTTGTTTCTTCTCTGACATTCTTTTTCCCCCTAACTGTAGTTCATTTTGAAGTTAATTTCATCGGTCGGATTAACCCAAAAAGTACTTTACGTAGGGGTTAGCATAGAGAAGAACCAGCGCCACAACCAGGGCATAAATACAAACGGATTCCGCCATGGCCATACCGACGAGCATCACGGTCATGATCTTTCCCTGAACCCCGGGGTTTCTTCCGACGGCCTGACAGGCCCCACTGGCGGCATTGCCGATACCGGTGCCGGCGCCGATCGCACCGAGGCCGATGGCAAATCCCGCACCAATCATCGCGCCCACTGCATAAATGACCTTTACGTAAGACTCACCCGCACCCGGTAAAGCCTCTCCCGCCGCGAATACGACCGGTGAGGATAAAAGTACCGCTGCCATCGTGGTCATAAGCGTTAACAACTTCTTTCCGAATTTCCCTAACATCTTTTCTTCTCCTTTCATGTGTTAACTTATGATCTTTTTTCCCCTCCTTAACACAGTTCACATGCCTGGGGAAGGGAATTTTTTCAAACTGCGCCGGGAACTGCAACAGCCATGCCATGGCGGCCGACCCCGCCGCCCGCGCGCCTTAAGAATCGACAACCATTTGGTAAATTTGTTCCTATCCCCCCCTGCCCGCTCCGGGAGTAGGCCTGCCGCCGTTGAACATTTCATTCAATCGGCGGCGCCGATTGAATGAAATGTCAAATTCCGGCCCCGTCAACCGCATGGTTCTTGCCGGAAACACATTTTTATTGAAATTTTACCCGGACGCAAGTAGGATCGATAGAATGCAACCTGATCCTACATTAACACAGTATCCTGAAGGGGTTTGATAATGCAAGAAATATTGACGGCCGTTACCTATCTGGTGGTGTGGTTGATATGCCAGCGGGTAATCGGCATTGAAAGCGGACTGGTCAATCTTATCATCTCGCTCAGCGCCGCCGTGGGCGTTTACGTCCTGATGGCGGTCAAGGAGCACAATGAGAAGAAAAAGAGGGAAGATCGGCATGAATAAGGCCGTCGAAGAGGCGCTTGTCCAGGAACGGAAGGTAATCGTCGGCATTATCGAGGGCTCCCCCATCCCGACCTTTGTCATCAACCGGAAGCACGAAGTGATCTTCTGGAACCGGGCCTGCGAGGAGCTCACCGGCTTCGCCGCCGGGGATATGATCGGTACGGACAGGCATTACATGCCTTTTTATGGGACCAAAAGGCCGCTGATTGCCGATCTCATCGTCGATCAGGACATCGTCTCCCTGGAGAAACTCTACGGTTCCAAACGGGTCCGAAAGTCCGTGAAGGTGGAAGGGGCCTACGAGGCCCGGGATTTTTACATCGATCTGGGTGGGCAGAGCCGCCACCTCTATTTCCTCGCCGCCCCCATCTACGACGAGCAGGGGGAGATCATTGCCGCCATCGAGACCCTTCAGGATGTTACCCGGGAAAGGGTCATGGAGCTCAGCCTCAAGGAGCATGCGGAGAATATCCGGGAGGAGCTGGAAAAGAACATCACCCTGCGCAAGACCATCGAGGGTATCATCGAGGGATCGCCCATTCCCATGTTCGTAATCGGCAAGGACCACAAGATCATGTTCTGGAACCGGGCCTTTACCGAACTGAGCGGTTACGAGGGCAAGTATTTCATCGGAACGGACCGCCAGTACGTCCCCTTTTATCCGGAAAAACGTCCGGTAATCGCCGACCTCATCGTCAATGACGATATCGAGAGCCTGGAAAAGTTTTACGGAAAAAAAAACGTCCAAAAATCGCCGATTATCGAGGGTGCTTACGAAGCCTGGGATTTTTACCCGAACATCGGCGGCCGGAATCGCCACCTCTATTTCCTTGCTGCCCCGATTCGCGACGATAGGGGGGAGATCATCGCTGCCGTCGAGACCCTGCAGGACATCACCCGGGAAGAAGAGATGTCCCTGTACCTCAAGGAATACGCCGAAACCCTGGAGAACGAACTGAAGGAGAACATCCGGCTCCGCCAGGAGATCGAGGGGTTGTACAACTACATGCAGGCAGTCCTGGAAAGCTCTCCGGACACCCTTTTCGAACTGAACAGCGACGGGATCATCACCTTTGCCAGTCGCGACCGGAGGCACGACGGCATGCAGGCGGATCAGATCAAGGGGAAGCATTTTACCGAGTACGCCCCGGCGCACAAAGAATATCTCCTGGAAAAATGGCAGGAAATAAAAAAGGGCGTTTTCAAGCCCTTCGAGATGGATGTGACCACCCGGGACGGCAGCAGGCAGTATCTCCTCATTACCCCCTGTCCCCTCAAGGGGTCGGCGGACCGGTATGTCATGGTCCGCCGGGAGATCACCGAATTCAAGGAGTTGGAAAAGAAGTATTATGAAAGCCAGAAGCTGGCGGCGATCGGCCAGCTCTCCGCCGGGATCGCCCATGAGGTCCGTAATCCCCTCTCCTCCATAAAGATGAGTCTGCAAATTCTCGAAAAGCGCCTGCAACCCACGGGCAACGACCTGAAACGATTCCGGATCGCCCAACGGGAGGTCGAACATCTGGAGGAATTGGTCAACGATGTCCTGATTTTTGCCAAGCCCGGGGAGCCGAAGCGCATGCCCACGGATCTGAGGCGCGCCATAGAAAACGCCCTGGAGATGGTGGAAAAGGCCGTTACCGACAAACATATCGCCGTCGTGATCACGATGGCGGAGGAGCTTTCCCATCCAAACATCGACGGCGCCATGATGGAGCAGGTCTTCCAGAACATCTTCCGGAACGCCGTGGATGCCATGGAGGAGGGCGGGCAACTGCGGATCTCCGCTCGGGATAACGGTGGCGCGACCTCCGCCGTTGTCATCGAGATTGCCGACAACGGCTGTGGCATGGACGAGGAGGTTCTTTCCCACCTCTTCAATCCCTTTTTCACGCAGAAACGATATGGAACGGGACTGGGCATGACCCAGGTGAAAAAGATCATAGACCTTCACAAAGGCAACATCGATGTCGAAAGCAGAAAAGGCGAGGGGACGAATATAGTGATTACCCTGCCTATGAACATCTGAGTAATCTCAATATCAGGAGCCCCTCATGGCAAAGATTCTGGTCATTGACGACGACAGTTCCATCGCGGAAAGCCTCGACCTCTACCTTACAGAGGAAGGATATACGGTTTACACTGCCGCCACGGGAACCGACGGTCTCAATGCCTTCGTGAAGCACGCTCCCGACCTGGTCGTACTCGATATCCGTCTCCCCGACATCGACGGTTTTACCGTCTTGGAAGATCTGCGGGAGGAGGATGAGAACGTGAAGGTGATCATGATCACTGCCTATCACGATATGGATTCCACCATCAAGGCCATGAAGGGAGGGGCCTTCGACTATATCCACAAGCCCATAAACGTGGAAGAACTGGACATGGCCATCAGGAAGGCCCTTAAGACCCTGGAGATGGAAAAGAAGATCAGCGGTCTGCTCAACGAGCCGTCCCGGAGTTTCAAGGTTGGCGACATCATCGGCAATACGAAGGAAATGAAGGAGATCTTCAAGACCATCGGCGTCGTTTCCCAGAGCCGAACCACGGTCCTCGTCGAGGGAGAAAGCGGCACCGGGAAGGAGCTGATCGCTAAAGTCATCCACAACAATACCTCTCCCGATGAGCCTTATATCGCCGTCAACTGCTCCGCCATTGTGGAAACCCTCCTGGAGTCGGAGCTCTTCGGGCACGAAAAGGGATCTTTCACCGGCGCCATTACCCGCAAGCTGGGGAAATTCGAACTGGCCCGTTACGGCACCGTTTTTCTCGACGAGATAAGCGAGATGTCCGTGAACCTCCAGGCAAAACTTCTGCGGGTCCTCCAGGAGATGGATTTCGAGCGGGTAGGCGGCAAGGATTCCATCAAGGTCAACGCCCGGATCGTCACGGCGACCAACAAGGATATCAAATCGATGGTCAAGGAGGGGAAGTTCCGGGACGATCTCTACTACCGGCTGAATATCGTGGCGATCCGCCTCCCCCCCCTCCGCGAGCGGCGGGAAGACATCCCGGCCCTGGTGGATTACCTTCTGACCAAGATCAATCGGGAACTCCACAAAAGGGTCATCGGCATCTCCGATGAAATGATGGACCTGTTCATGACCTACCGCTGGCCAGGCAACGTCCGGGAACTGGAAAATCTCCTGACCCGGGCCGTGGTGGTGACCAAAAGCCAGGTGCTGACCCGGAACGATTTCCCCGATCTCTCCGAAGAGGTCGTGGCCGCCGACGATGGCAAAGGGAAAGACGCCGTCGAAATCAATGCCGGCGGACTCCTCACCCTGGAGGCGGTGGAAGAGCAGTATATCAGAAAGGTGATCAAGGAGAACAGTCACCGCACCAAGGGAGAGTTGTGCGAAATCCTGGGCATCTCCCGGCCGACTTTCGAGCGCAAGTTGGAAAAGTACGGTCTTGCCATCGAGCGGGATTGAGATCGCTCCATGAAGATCAGGTCCGCGGAGTTTGTCAAGACGGCGCTCCTTCCCTCCCATTATCCGCCGCCCCAATTTCCGGAAATCGCCTTTGCCGGTCGTTCCAACGTGGGGAAGTCCACCCTGATCAACACCCTGGCGAACCGGGTGGGTCTGGCCAGGGCCAGCCGGACGCCCGGGCGGACCCAGGCCATAAATTTCTTTTTGGTAAACGAAAGATTCTGTTTTGTCGATCTGCCTGGCTACGGTTTCGCCCGGGTTCCCGACCAGGTCCGGCGGGACTGGGGTCCTATGGTGGAGGCCTATCTGGCGGGGAGAGAAAATCTGACCATCATCATCCTGATCCTGGATATCCGCCGGGACCTTCGGGAGGACGACCGGAATTTCCTGCTGTGGATGGAGGAGAAGGGACGCCCCTGGCAGCTTGTCCTGACCAAGACGGACAAACTTTCGCACCAGCAGGCCCTGACGCGCCGGCGCCACATCGAGGCCCAGGCCGGTATCCCCGTACCCCGGGAACCCATTCTCTTTTCCGCCCGCACGGGCCAGGGAAGGGGGCCGCTGTGGCGGATCATCGAAGCGGCGGCGGAGACCCCTTGAACCGCCCAGGGCCGGCGGCAAAGGAAACATCGCCCACCGGAGGAACCGTGGTCCGGAATGATCCAAATATCTCCGGAACTTTAAAGGAGTTAACCTCTTGGACGGAAACTTTTACCCTTGACAGGGATGCTGAATCATGATAGCGGCACCGTCGGTTGAAGTCCGCAAAATCCGGTCAGGGAAAAAGGTCGTCCTTGAAGACTTATAAAATATATAAACCCGCATATACCCATCTTTTGAGGTGTCTCTCGTGATCAATGACAATGAAAAAATCGGTTCGGTTATGGTTGTCGGTTCCGGCATCGCCGGGATTCAGGCTTCCCTCGATCTGGCCAATTCCGGCTTGAAGGTGTATCTGGTGGAAAAGGACATCAGCATCGGCGGCGTCATGGCCCAGCTCGACAAGACCTTCCCCACCAACGACTGTTCCGCCTGCATCCTCTCCCCTAAACTGGTGGAGGTGGGCAGGCATCCCAACGTGGAGATCCTTACCCGGCGCACGGTCAATGCCGTGGAAGGGGAGGCGGGAAAATTCACGGTCCGGATGACCAAGGCCCCCCGGTTCATCGATCTGGACAAGTGTACGGGCTGCGGAGACTGTGCCAAGGTCTGCCCCATCAACGTCCCTTCGGACTTCAACGAGGGCCTCTCAGAGCGCCAGGCGACCTATCGCAAGTTCCCCCAGGCGATTCCCAGCGGCTTCGCCATCGACAAACTCGGCACCTCCCCCTGCAAAGCGGCCTGTCCCACCCACATCAGCGTTCAGGGATACGTGGCCCTCATCGCCGCGGGTAAGTACAAGGAGGCACTGGCGCTCATCAAGAAAGACAATCCCTTCCCCATCGTCTGCGGCCGGGTGTGCAATCATCCCTGCGAGTCGGCCTGCATGCGCGGCAAGGTGGAAGAGCCCATCGACATCATGCACCTGAAGCGTTTTGTCGCCGATCTGGATCTGAAGGGCGAGACCCGCTTTATCCCCGAGAAGAAGGAGAGCAAGGGCAAGAAGGTGGCCGTGGTCGGCGCCGGTCCCGCGGGTTTGACCTGCGCCTACTATCTGGCGGCGGAAGGATATGACGTGGAGGTCTTCGAATCCCTCCCCGTGGCGGGCGGCTGGCTCGCCGTGGGCATTCCCGAGTACCGCCTCCCCAAGGACGTGCTCCGGGCAGAGATCAAGGTCATCGAGGATCTGGGGGTCAAGATCCATCTCAACACCGCCGTGGGCAAGGACATCCCCTTCGGGAAGCTCCAGAGTGACTATGACGCGGTGTTCATCGGTTGCGGGACCGTCAACAGCAGCAAGCTCAACATCCCCGGCGAGGATATGCAGGGCGTCATCCACGGCGTCGATTACCTCAAGCGGGTCAATCTGGGCGAAAAGGTCTTCCTGGGCGACAAAGTGGCCGTGGTCGGCGGCGGCAACGTCGCCATGGACGCCGTCCGGACGGCAGTCCGCACGGGATCGAAAGACGTCTTCATTCTCTACCGACGGTCCCGGGCCGAGATGCCCGCCTCACCCGAGGAGATCGAAGAGGCCCTGGAAGAGGGCATCAAGATGGAATTCCTCGTGGCCCCCAAGCGGGTGGTCGGTGAAAGCGGCAAGGTGACCGGGGTGGAATGCACCCGCATGGAACTGGGCGAGCCCGATGCGAGCGGCCGCCGCCGGCCCGTGGAGATCAAGGGATCGGAGTTCATCGTTCCCTGTGACGCCCTGATCCCCGCCATCGGCCAGGAGGCGGATCTCGATTTCGTTCCCCAGGAGAGCGGCATCGCCATCAATAAATGGAAGAATTTCGATGTCGATCCCGTGACTTTCGCTGCTAATGTCCCCGGCGTATTCGCTGGCGGCGACGTGGTCACGGGTCCCCAGACGGTGGTCAAGGCCGTCTATGCGGGCAAGGAAGCCGCGGTTTCCATCGACCGTTACCTGAAGGGCGAAGACGTGGCGGCGGGCCGGGCGAAAGACTGGAAACAGGGTCTGGCCGACAAGGCCGACGTCTCCAAGGTAGCCAAGATTGCCCGGATGAAGTATCCCCATATGAAACCGGAGGACCGGCGGACGAACTTTAGCGAAGTGGGCATCGGCTTCACAGAAGAAGAAGCCGTAGCCGAAGCTAAGCGCTGTCTGGCCTGCGGGATCTGCTCGGAATGCTACCAGTGCGTTGATGCCTGCATCGCTGGTGCCATTAACCACGACGACACCTTTGAAGAAGAAACCATCGAGGTGGGGGCCGTCATCGCCGCCCCGGGTTTTGAAGTCTTCGATGCCAAACACCGGGGTGAATACGGTTATGGGATTTACCCGAACGTTGTCACCAGCATCCAGTTCGAACGGATTCTCTCCGCCTCCGGCCCCTATTTCGGCCATGTACAGCGGATCAGCGATGGTCGGGAACCGCAGAAAATCGCCTTCATCCAGTGTGTGGGCTCCCGGGACACCTCCTGCGGAAATAGTTGGTGCTCCTCGGTTTGTTGTATGTACGCCACCAAGGAGGCCATCATCGGTAAGGAACACGCCAAGGGGCTGGAACCGACGATTTTTTTCATGGACATCCGGGCCCATGGCAAGGACTTCGACCGGTTCGTCAACCGGGCAAAAGACGAATACGGCATCCGTTACATCCGTTCCATGCCCTCGACGATCAAGGAACTTCAGCAATCCAACAACCTGCTTTTGAAGTATGTCCAGGAGGACGGCAGCCTCGTCGAGGAGGAATTCGACATGGTGGTCCTTTCCGTGGGTCTCTGCCCGCCTTCCGAGGCGGCGGAACTGGCGAAGGCCCTGGGCATTGAGCTGGAAGAACACGGCTTCTGTAAAACCGCTCTGGAAAATCCCGTGGAGACATCCCGGCCGGGCATCTTTGTGTGCGGCGCCTTCGGCGGCCCCAAGGACATCCCCGAGACGGTCATGGAGGCCAGCGGCGCGGCGGCCCGAGCGTCGGGCATCCTGGCATCCCGGCGGGGGACCATGATCTCCGAGGAGGAAGTCCCTCTGGAATCGGATCTCCGGGGGCTGGGCCCCCGGACGGGTGTTTTCGTCTGTCACTGCGGCATCAACATCGGCGGCGTCGTCAAAGTGCCCGAGGTGGTCGAATACTGCAAGACCCTCCCCAACGTGGTCTTTGCCACGGACAACCTCTTTACCTGCTCCCAGGATACGGCGGTGAAAATGGGCGAGGTGATCAAGGAACAGAACCTGACCCGGGTTGTCGTGGCTTCCTGCTCCCCCCGGACCCACGAAGGACTCTTCCAGGAGAACTGCGAAAAAGCGGGACTCAATCGCTACCTCTTCGAGATGGCCAACATTCGCGATCAGAACTCTTGGGTGCATATGCACGAGCCCGATGCGGCCACGGAAAAGGCCAAGGATCTTGTGAGGATGGCTGTCGCCAAGGCGCAGTTCCTCAAACCGCTGAAGCCGGGCCAGTTGACGGTCAATCATGCCGCTCTCATCATCGGCGGTGGCCTGGCGGGGATTACGGCTGCCCTCTCCTTGGCCGATCAGGGCTTCGAGTCCTATATCGTGGAAAAGGAGCCGGTTCTGGGCGGCAATTACCGGAAGCTCTATTACACCCTGGAGGGGCTGGATACCCGCAAGCATCTGAAGGATCTACTGGAAAAGGTGCAGGCCAGCAAACTAATCCATGCCTATGCCGGGGCGACGATCGCGAAGCTAGAAGGTTTCATCGGCAATTACAAGACTACCATCACGACGCGGGACGGAGAAGAGCAGTTCGAGCACGGTGTGGTCATTGTAGCCACGGGCGGTTATGAACTGGAGACGATGGAATATCTCCATGGTCAGTCCCCCCAGGTCGTCACGCAGCGGGAGCTGGAGAAACTCATTGCCGAGAAGGACGACAAGGCTCTCCAAGCAGGGAGCGTGACCATGATCCAGTGCGTGGGCTCCCGAATACCCGAGCGGCCCTATTGCAGCCGTTATTGCTGTTCCGAGGCGATGAAGAACGCCCTGAAGCTCAAGGAAATGGACCCGGCCCGGGAAGTCACGGTGATCTATCGCGATATCCGCACCTTCGGCCTGAAGGAGGATTACTATAAAAAGGCCCGGGAACTGAACGTCCGGTTCATCCGCTACGATGAAAACCGGAAACCGGAAGTGATTCAGCAGGGCGACAAACTCTCCATCCGGGTCTTCGATCCCATCATGAACGGTCCCATGGAATTCAAAACGGATCTGCTGGCTCTTAGCGTGGGCACCGTGCCCAATCCGGAGAACGTGGCCATCGGCAATATGCTCAAGGTGCCCACGAATCAGGACGGGTTCTTCCTGGAGGCCCATGTGAAGCTCCGCCCCGTGGATTTTGCCACCGACGGCGTCTTCATGTGCGGCATGGCCCACGCCCCGAAGCTCAGTGAGGACGCCATCGTCCAGGCCAATGCCGCGGTTTCCCGGGCTTGCACCATCCTCACCAAGGATTTCATCGAGGCGGAAGGCAAGACAGCTTTCGTGAACAAGGAGCGCTGCTCCGCCTGCGGCCTCTGCGAGGAGAACTGCCCCTTCGGCGCCATTCGGGTGAATGTGGTGGAAGGATGCGCCGAGGTCAACGCCATCCTCTGCAAGGGATGCGGGGTCTGTACCGCCTCGTGCCGGATGAATGCCGTGGATCTCAACGGCTTCACCAACGAAGAAGAGCTGGAGCAGATATTTAATATCTAAACTAAGGTCAACGGCCGAGAAGGCGCATGGCCACGGGAAGGAGAATATATGGGTGAAAATGCAGCAAACAAGGAATGGGTGCCAAAAATCGTCGCCATCGTCTGCAACTGGTGTACCTACGCGGGCGCCGATCTGGCCGGCATCAGCAGGATTCAGTATCCGCCGAACGTGCGCATCATTCGCGTGCCCTGCACGGGAAGGATCAACCCGTTTTACGTTGTGAAAGCCCTGCAGACGGGAGCCGACGGCGTTCTGGTTTCCGGCTGACACCCCGGTGAATGCCACTATATTTCGGGAAATCTGGTGGCGCGCCGCAAGTTTGCGACGTTGAAAAGTTTCCTGGACTACATAGGGATCGAAGGTGACCGGACCATCTTTACCTGGGTCTCGGCATCGGAGGGGGAGCGGTTTGCCAATGTCATCAAAGGCGTGACCACGAAGGTACAGGCCCTTGGTCCGGCGACGAAGCTGGTGAAGGAGTTGTAAAGACCGTTTTGGGGGTGCCGGGCGCGGCGGAAAAGCCCTGTATTTGCTTTTGCATGAAGACAATATCAATTCGAGGATTCATATAAAGTGGAAAACATCGAGAAAAAGTTAAGGGAAGAGGCAAAACGGCTTCTGGAAGAAAAAAGGGTGGATGCCCTGGTGGGTTACGAGGCGGGCACCCTGCCCCTTACGGCGACGCCCTGTTTCATCACGAATCCGGAAGAGGCCGACCGGCTTGTCTGGAGCGCCTTTTGTACCCAGAACCTGGCCAAATACGTTCACGATCTGATCTCCCAGCATCGTAATGCCCAGAAACGGGTCAAGCCGGAAGACCGGAAAAAAAAGGTGGTCGGTGTCGTGGCCCGGGGCTGCACCACCCGCTCCATCGTGCTCCACCTTCAGGAGCGCCAGTACGGACGGGACGAGGTGGTGATCATCGGCGTGCCCTGCACCGGCTACGTGGATCGCAAGGGCCTGACGTCGGCCCTGGACGGCGCGGATATCCAGGAGGGGTCGTTGGCGGGAGACCGGCTTACCATCCAGACGACGGGGGGGAAGAAGGAGGTTTCTCTGCAGGACGTCCTGGCGGACAATTGCCGCACCTGCAAGTTCAACAATCCCATTATCTGCGATGTGATGATCGGCGAAAAGGCCCCGGAGATGCCCGGAGCGGCCCGGGAGTACGCCGAGGTCGAGGAATTCGAGAAACTTTCCACGGAGGAGCGCTGGGAGTATTTTACCAAAGAGATGTCCAAGTGCATCCGTTGCTATGCCTGCCGCCAGGCCTGTCCCTCGTGCTACTGCCCTACCTGCTTTGTCGAGCAGAGCCAGCCCCAGTGGGTGGGCCTGGGGGAAGACGCTACGGACACCCATGTCTTCCAGTTGATGCGCCTCTTCCACATGGTGGGGCGCTGTGTGGACTGCGGTTCCTGCGTCTCCGTATGTCCCATGGGCGTCGATCTGAGGAAATTCCTCAAGAAACTCGACAAGGACGCCTTTGATTTCTTCGGCAACCGGGCGGGGGCTTCTCTGGAAGATCCACCGCCCCTTTCCACCTTCAAGGAACACGACAAGGAAGATTTTATCTATAACCCCTAAATATGACCGGCAACAAGATCCTGGTCAAATCCTTCGGCTGTCTGCCTTTAACCGAGGATGAACGGATGGTGAATGGAGTCAACATGAAGACCTTTCTGGAAGAAGTAAACGAGAAAATAAACGGCGTGCCCCTGCAGCGGTGCTATCACTGCCGGAAGTGCACCGCTGGCTGTCCCCTGGCCTTCGCCATGGAACACAACCCCAACAAGGTCATCAGGATGATCCAGATGGGAATGAAAAAGGAGGTCCTGGGTAGTTCCACCATCTGGCTCTGTGCATCCTGCGAAACCTGCATCACCCGCTGTCCCAACGAGGTGGACATCGCCCGGATGATGGATGTTCTCCGGGAGATATCCATTGCCGCCGGCATCGGGGCCAGGGAAAAGAATGTCCTTTCCTTCCACGAGGCGTTCCTGGCCAGCATCAAGTCCCGGGGCCGGATCAACGAGCCGTTCATGATGGTGGACTATAAGCTCAGATCCGGGGATCTATTCTCCGATATGGGCATGGGCATCTCCATGTTCATGAAGGGCAAATTGTCCCTCGTCTCTCCAAAGACCCGGGACATGAATACGATCCGGAAGATATTCGATAAAACGAAGCACGCGTAACGCGGCAAGCGACAGCAAGGAGGCAAGTGTTGAAAGTTTCTTATTATCCGGGATGTTCCCTCCACGGGACGGCGAAGGAATACGACCAGTCCGTCAAGACGGTGAGCCGCGCCTTGGGCGTGGAACTCAAGGAAATCGAAGATTGGTCCTGCTGCGGCGCCACCTCGGGCCATGCTACGAACTTCAAGCTTTCCGTGGCCCTTCCCGCCCGGAATCTCATGATCGCCAAGGGGGAGGCCAAGGAGATGATGGTGCCCTGCGCGGCCTGTTTCAATCGCTTCAAATCGGCTCAGTACCATCTCCGGCATGACGAGGCCCTCAAAAAGGAAGTGGAAGAGATCGTCGGCCAGAAATACACACCGGGATTGGACGTCAAGAGCCCCATCGACATCCTCTACAACGATATCGGCCTGGACGCCCTCAAGGCCAAGGTGGTCAAGAAGCTTACCGGGTTGCGGCCCGTGTCCTACTACGGCTGCCTCCTGGTCCGTCCCCCGGAGGTCTGCAATTTCGAAGATTACGAAAATCCCTACATGCTCGACGGCATCCTGGCGACTCTGGGGGCGGACGTGAAAAACTGGTCCTACAAGACGGATTGCTGCGGCGGCAGCCTCACCATCAGCCGGACGGATATCGTCGGGAAACTGGTGGACAAGCTCATGACCATGGCCCGGGAGGCCGGGGCGAACTGTGTGGTCACCGCCTGTCCGGTGTGCATGGCCAATCTCGACGCCCGGGCCAGCGAGAACCTGCGCTTGCCCGTCTTCTATTTTACGGAGCTGGTGGCCTTGGCGCTCGGCCTGCCCGGAACCTCGACGTGGTTCAAACTGCACAATGTGGATCCCCTGCCGCTGGTCAGCAGCCTTGGGCTCCTTTAACAACAATATCCAATATTTCTGATACTGAAGGACGATATGGAAAAACGGTTGATCAAAAAAGACGCTCTGACAGGGATCATCGGGAAGATCGCTCAAGAGGCAGTAGTTTTTGCCCCGGTGAAGGTGGAAGACAATGTCCTCTTCAAGGCGCTGGAAAAGGGGGAGGAACCTTACCTGGCTTATGCCAACAGCAAAAACGCCCCGAAGAACTTCTTCTTCCCCCGCTCCGAGGTCATGCTGCGCTACACCCGGACGACCAAAGGGGTGGAGTTTACCGGCGGGCAAAAGGAGGCGGAGACGACGGTTCTGTTCGGGGTCCGGCCCTGCGACGCCCGGAGCTTCGTTCTTCTCGATCTCCTCTTCGATCAGGAAAAGTACAAGGATCCCTATTATATAAATAAAAGGCAAAAGACCACAATCGTTGCTATGGCCTGCGTCCATCCCCCCTATGCGACCTGCTTCTGCACCTCCGTGGACGGTCATCCGGTCTCTTCGGAAGGGGCGGACATCCTCCTCTCCGACCTGGGAGATCAGTTCCTGGCCGAGTTCGTCACCCCCAAGGGCGAACAGCTTGTCAAGCATTTCGGGGACGTCAAGGCCGACGCCACCGCCGAGGCGAAGAAGGAAGCCGCGGCCGAACAGGCGGCCAAGGAGATCAAATCCCACCTCCCCGGACGGGAAGTGAAGCCCATCATGGATGCCAACTTCAACAGTCCCTTCTGGAACACCGTCCACCAGAAATGCCTGGCCTGCGGGACCTGCACCTACCTCTGCCCGACCTGCCACTGCTTCGACATCTCCGACGAGATGAAGCAGAGTGACGGCCGGCGCCTGCGGAACTGGGATTCCTGCATGTTTCCCATGTTTACCAAGGAGACTTCGGGGCATAACCCCCGTCCGACCCAGAAAGAACGGTGGCGCCAGCGGGCCATGCACAAGTTCAGCTACTACCCGGAGAATTTCAACGCCATCGCCTGCGTGGGTTGCGGCCGTTGCGTCATGTACTGCCCCGTCAATATCGACATCCGGAAGATCATTACCGATATATCGAAACTATAGAGCTGGGAGAACGTCATGCAAAACCCTTACATACCCTATCCTGTGGAGGTAATAAAGATTGTCACCGAGGTGGATACGAAGGACATCAAGACCTTCCGTTTCGCCTTCGTGAACAAGGAGGACGAGGAGAAGTTCAAGTATATCCCCGGCCAGTTTGCGGAGTTGTCCATCTTCGGCAAGGGAGAGTCGCCCATCGGCATCGCCTCGTCACCCACCCAGCCCGGCTACGTGGAGTTTACGGTCCAAAAGGCGGGCGTCGTCACCTCGGCCCTCCATGAGATGGAAGTGGGGACGCGGATGGGCCTCCGGGGTCCTTTGGGAAACTCCTGGCCCATCGAGTACCTCGAAGGGAAGAACGTGGTCATTGTGGGCGGCGGGTTCGCCTTCACCACCCTGCGCTCCCTGATCAACTACATGATCTTCGGTGACAACCGGAAGCGTTTCGGCAAGATCACCGTGGTTTACGGCGCCCGGAATCCGGGGCTCCTGATCTACAAGGACGAGCTGGAGGCCTGGAGCAAACGCGACGACATCGATCTGAACGTCACCGTGGACAAGGGCGACGCCGGCTGGAAGGGCCGGGAAGGCTTTGTGCCCACGGTCTGCAAGGAGGTCGGCCCCAGCCCGGAAAACGCCGTGACGGTTATCTGCGGCCCCCCCATCATGATCCGCTTCACCCTCCCGGTCTTCTTCGAGCTGGGCTTTTCCAAGGAAACCATCATCACCTCCCTGGAGATGCGGATGAAATGCGGCATCGGCAAGTGCGGCCGCTGCAACGTGGGGAGCAAGTACGTCTGCAAGGACGGCCCCGTGTTCACCTTCGCCGAACTGGATAAACTGACGAGGGACTTTTGAAGACTTCGTAAGCAGTTCACATACCCCATAAGTGATCAGAAGGAGCCCCGCCGGCTCCTTCTGCGCATCTAAGCAAAGAAAAAGGAGTAAATTCTTGAGCAGGATCGTTTACAAGGAACAACTATCGGAAAGCGTGGTCCGGATGGATCTGGAGGCCCCGGAGATCGCCCGGAAGCGCCGGGCGGGCCAGTTTCTCGTTCTCAAGGTGAACGAGCGGGGAGAGCGGATACCTCTGACCATCGTGGATTCCGACGGGGAAAAGGGGACCGTGACGATCATCTACCAGATCGTCGGAAAGACCACGGCCCTCATGGCCACGCTCGCCGTGGGGGACGACATTCAGGACGTCCAGGGCCCCTTGGGCAATCCCACGGAGATCGAGAATTACGGCCACGTAGTCTGTATCGGCGGCGGCGTGGGCGTGGGGGTCATCTATCCCATCACCAAGGCCCTCCAGGAAGCGGGAAACCGGGTGACCTCCATCATCGGCGCCCGGAACAAGTCCCTGATCATCCTGGAGGAGGAGATGCGGGCGGCGAGCGACAAACTCGTCGTGGCCACCGACGACGGCAGCTATGGGGTTCACGGGTTCGTAAGCAATGTCCTCCAGGGTCTCATTGATGCCGGGGAGACGATCGACCGGGTCTTCGCCATCGGGCCCGTGCCCATGATGAAGGTCATCGCCAACCTCACCCGGCCCTACGGTATCAAGACCATCGTCAGCCTCAACGCCATCATGGTGGATGCCACGGGGATGTGCGGGGCCTGCCGGGTCGCCGTCGGGGGGCAGACGAAATTCACCTGTGTCGATGGACCGGAATTCGACGGCCATCAGGTGGACTTCGATCTCCTGACGAGCCGCCTGCGGATGTACTGCGAGCAGGAGGGAGTGGCCTACGAACAGCACCGGTGCGGCTGGCAGGGCAACTGAGAATGATGGCGCCATGTTCCCCTTTGGGACCTGAGACGTTGGGATTGTTGCTTCACGGCAGGCCTTACGTCTTTCCCGCACCGGTGGGAAGCCGGTGTTTTCGAATACTTTCCGGGTGACGGCTCAACCCCGGCATGACTAACGGCCTCGCTTTACGAGGATCTCACCCGGTCTTACGCCGGGGGTAATGATATTTATCAGCGGCGATATGAGGAAATAATGGAAGAAAAGACAGAGAAACCCAGGAAAGAAAAGATCCCCCGCCAGGCCATGCCGGAGCAGGATCCCGGGGAGCGGATAAGGAATTTCGAGGAAGTGCCCCGGGGATATGCACCGGAGACGGCGATCCTGGAGGCGAAACGCTGCATCCAGTGCAAGAAGCCGGGTTGCGTGGAGGGCTGCCCCGTGGATGTCCAGATTCCCAAGTTCATCAAGCAGATTGCCGAAGGCGATTTTCTGGGCGCGGCCCGAACCCTGAAGGAAACCAACAGCCTCCCGGCGGTTTGCGGCCGTGTCTGTCCCCAGGAGGACCAGTGCGAGAAGACCTGCATCCTCGGGAAGAAAGGGGAGCCGGTGGCCATCGGTCGTCTGGAGCGGTTCGCCGCGGATTACGAGCGGAACGGCGGGGCCGTCGCCATTCCGGAGATTGCCCCGTCCAATGGGAAGAAGGTGGCGGTGATCGGGGCGGGTCCCTCGGGGCTCACCATCGCCGGCGATCTCGTCAAGCTGGGCTATGATATCACGGTCTTTGAGGCCCTCCACAAGGCGGGAGGTGTCCTGGTTTACGGTATCCCTGAATTCCGCCTTCCCAAGGCCATCGTGGAGGCCGAGGTAGACTATCTCCGCAAACTGGGGGTCAAGATCGTCGTCAACGCCGTAGTCGGCCGCCTGAAGACCATCGACGAGCTGTTCGCCGCGGGATTCGACGCCGTCTATGTGGCGGTCGGCGCCGGAGCGCCAGTGTTCATGAACATCCCCGGTGAAAACTTGAGCGGCATCTATTCCGCCAATGAATATCTCACCCGGTCGAATCTTATGAAGGCCTACCGGTTTCCCGAATACGACACGCCCATCGTCCGGGGCAGGAACGTGGCCGTCATCGGCGGTGGTAATGTGGCCATGGACTCGGTGCGGACGGCTCTGCGCCTGGGGGCGGAAAACGCCTACATCATCTACCGGCGCAGCGAGGTGGAGATGCCCGCCCGGAAGGAAGAGGTTCATCACGCCAAGGAGGAGGGGGTGCAGTTCCATCTTTTGACCAATCCTGTGGCGTATCTGGGAGAGGGCGGCTGGGTGAGCGGTGTCAAATGCCTCCGAATGGAGCTGGGGGAACCGGACGCCTCGGGCCGGCGGAGCCCTGTCCCCGTGGCCGGATCGGAATTTGTCATCGAAGTGGATACCGTGGTGGTCGCCGTGGGCACCATGGCCAATCCCATCGTCCCCGCTACCACTCCGGGGTTGGAGACCAACCGCCGGGGCTATATCATTACCAAAGGTGAGTCGGGAGAGACGAGCCGTCCGGGGGTCTATGCCGGGGGTGACATCGTCACCGGTTCCGCCACGGTGATCCTCGCCATGGGGGCGGGACGCAAGGCCGCCCAGGCCATCCACCGCCGTCTTTCCGGAGATGACCCGGAATCCTGATCCCGCTGCGGGAAGGCAAGATCAATCTGGAGATGCGGATGCGCACCTTTCCCGGTCATGCCCGGGATGCGGAGGCCAAGCGAGTAATGGCCTGGGACAGGAAGGGACATATCCCGTCCTGGAGATGACAGCAAACATCACCCCGATCTTTCCACATATATATGGCTTCCCACCTGACCTGTCTCCGGGAGGAACCTGCCGCTGCCGGGAAACAGCTCGGGAGAAATGAACAAAAACGGGGAGCAATGTCGTTAAATCCTTTATTATATCAATTGGTTAATATATGCCGGTGCACCGGCGAAGTTTTTTCATCGGCAAACAACGACGCATATTTTATCAACAATAGCGTTATGATGTTGGTCAGGGGTGAGATGAATATGGATGACATCGTGCAAATTGTTCTGATGTTTTGCTCTTTTACTTGCACTTGTGGTATGGCGCATACATGCAGATGCCAACGCAATACACCCTGACCGAGGAATTATACCACAGCATCACCCATGGCATTGGTGTGGTACTCGCCATAGCGGGGCTCGCCGTGCTCGTTCTTCCCGCCCTGCAGCAGGACGACGCCTGGCGTGTCGTCAGTTTTTCCATATATGGAGGATCTCTTACCCTCCTCTACTTGGCCTCGACACTCTACCACAGTTTTCGTGATGAGCAGATCAAGCTTTTTTTCCGCCACTTCGACCATCTTTCAATTTTTCTTCTTATTGCCGGGACTTATACGCCCGTAGTCCTCATCTGCCTGCGCGGAATATGGGGTTGGACGCTTTTCGGCCTTATCTGGGCCGTCGCCGTGGGTGGCATGATCTATGAGTTGCTGTTCCTCGGCCGTTATAGATGGATAACGGTAACGATCTATCTGGGGATGGGATGGTTGGCCGTGATCGCGGTAAAACCAATGATCACGGTGGTTCCCCTCGGCCTCCTATGGTGGTTGCTGGCGGGTGGTCTCTTCTACACCGGCGGCGTTGTTTTCTATGTCCGTAAGCAGATGCGGTATCACCATGTGCTGTGGCACATCTTTGTCCTTTTCGGCAGCGCTTGTCACTTCCTTGGATTTCTGTTTTTCCTGACTTAAAAGTATATGCGGATGAAGCAATCTTCCCCTAAGGATAATGAATTCGTAAAAAATCCTCATGCCCCGTGGAGCACCACGAAGCATGAAAATGGCATTTTCATAGTAAGGCGGAATAACTTCAGGGAGGGGAAATTATGATGAAAAGATTGAACGTTGTTGTATTTACATGTCTCGCAATCCTCGTATTGGTTCTCCAGGCCGGCCTCGCCGTCGGCGATAATTCACCAATGAACTTGAGATTTCTGACGGAACAATATCCACCTTACAATTTCCAGGAAAACGGCCTCCTCAAGGGGATCTCCGTCGATCTCCTCGACCGGATCTCCTCCAAGCAGGGAATGAATCTCAAGATACAGGAGATAGCGGTTCTCCCTTGGACGGAGGGCTACCGGCAAGTCCTGAAGGACCGGAACAAGGTCCTTTTCTCCATGACGAGAACCCCTGAACGGGAAAAGATGTTTCAATGGGTCGGTCCCATCTCCCCGACCAGGGTCGTCCTCTTCACCCGCAAGGATGCGACGCGCCGCATGACTGACAGGTGGGAAACCCAAAAATTGAGGATCGGCGCGATCCGTGATGACATCGGACATCAACTGGCATTGAAAGAAGGAAAAGCAAATTGGCGACTGGTCTTGAGGCCTCGCTCCCAGGATTTGGTGCATCTGCTCGAAGAGGGGGTGATTGACGCCTGGGCTTACGAAGAGACGGCCGGACGATGGTTCATAAAACATGCAGCCGCCAACCCGGGTGATATCGAAGCTGCCCGGGTCCTCTTTGAGGGGGAGCTGTATTATGCCTTTCATCGGGAAGCATCACCGGCCATAATTGCCGCTTTCCAGCAAACGCTGGACGAACTGAAAAACGAAAAGGACGCCGACGGATCGAGTGCTTATGAAAAGATTTTTGACCGCTATCTGAAACCAAGATACGTCAAGGATCAAATCACCGCTGAACAGGTCATAAAACTTGTCAGTCTTACGGCCGCCGCTTTGCGGGCTGATGCCACCGCCACGCTGAAGGAGATAAACGCCGGGCGGCATCCTTACCGAGACAGGGAAAATCCGGCCTTGTACGTCTTTGCCTATGATCAGGACATCAATATGGTCGCCCATGGCGACAATAAAATGATGGTGGGAAAAAACTTCCGCGGGAAGACGGATGTGGAAGGCAAGTCCTTTCGGGATGAAATCGTAAAGAAGGCCCTAAGCAAAGGCAGCGGCTGGGAAGATTACATCTATACCAGCCCCAAGCAAAGCGGTCTCTACTTCAAGACCACCTATTATCAACTTGCCACCGGCAGTGACGGCGGGAAATACATAATCTGTGCCGGAAAATTCAAGGATCAATTTTGACGGCATCGTAAAAAGTCCGGATGCGGCATTGCGCTTCATCCTTCGTCACTGCGACGTACGCACAAGTACGCCTCATTCCTCAGGATTCGCGCGCCTCGCCTGCGGATCTTTTTACGATGCCGTCCCAAATGGGACATTTTTTGCGCTTTTTACGAATTCATCAACCTTGACGACCCTTCTTAAATGTCAATTTTTCTGGGAAGCGGCAGCGGGGAAGTAACCAGCTTTATCCCGGATCCAGACCTCGATCTCCCGGGCCGGTTCCTCCCACCCCGGCTCGGCGATGAGGAAATGGGAGTGGCGGGGGAATTCCCAGTAGGTGGAAACGGTTTGATATTTGGCGTGGATCTTACGAACGATCGCCGGCGGGACAAGGCGGTCCTGCCCGCCGGCGATCGTAAGGACCGGGCAGGTCACCCGGGCGGCGTCCACGGCGGTGCTTTTCTTCGGGTCGAAGAACCAGAAGCTTATCTGCCCGGCCGCCCGGGGGGATTCGTAGGTGAAGCGGGCAAAGACCTTTTCCCGGTCTTCCAGGGGCAGGAGGTGGAGGGATGAATAAACGGCGCCGGCAAAGGTGGGACGTAGGGGCTCACCCCAGTGGCCCAGGCGCTGCCGGTTCATCCAGGCGCTCTTGATTCCCGTCCAGGAGATGGGGCTGATCCCCCGGGGGACCGCCGGGGCGATGAGGATGGCGGCCCGGGCCAGACCTTTGGCGGCGAGGAGTTGGGCGATCAGTCCCCCCATGGAATGACCGATGATGATGGGCTTTTCATTTATTGCCCCGAGCTCCTTTTCCACCTCGGCGACGTAATCACCGATCCCAGTTTGCATCAGTTCCGGCGGTGGGGGCGCGTGCAGCGGTGTGTCATGGCCCCAGAGAGTCGGGGTAATGACGCGGTATCCGCGCCGTTCGAAGTAATCACGATAGTTGTCCCAGCACCAGGGACCGACGAACATCCCGTGGATCATCACGAGGGTGGGTAGCCGGGGAGTTGCTGGGGCCGTGGTCGGTTTTTGCCTCGCCGCCACGTCGGGAAGGGAAAGAATCCCCACCATGACCAGGACAATCAGGAAGAAAACTGATCTACCGGCCTTGTCCCGGTAATCTGTGATTATTCTGAGCATAATTCGCTTTTTTGGTCCCGGACCGGTCGCCGGCTGTCTCGCCGGGAAATAATCTTTGTGTTTCCTGACGGGAAGATAGGAAAAGATCGCGGTGTTGTCAATGCCATTGTTTTATGGAGAGTCAGATGCCTGGGAGGAATAAGCGGATCTTTCATCCTCCCAGCGGGATTGCCGGGAGGATGAAAGACGGTGAGGGTGATATGGTGAGGGTGATGGTTATGCCGCCTTGATTTCGATTTTTTTACCCTTGACCTTGGTGGCTTCCGTTTTGGGCAGGTTGATGGAGAGGACGCCCTTCTTGAATTTGGCCTCGGCCTTCTTCATGTCGATCCCCTCGGGCAGGGGAATTACCCGCTGGAAGGACCCGTAGGTTCGCTCCATGTGGTAATAATCCTTTCCCTTGTCTTCCTTTTCCTCTTTTTTCTCACCCTTGAGGGTCAGGGTGTTTTCCGTCAGGAGCACCTCCACATCCTTTTCGTCCATTCCGGGCAGTTCCGCCTTTATGGTCACTTCCTTGTCGTTCTCCCGAATGTCTAGGGAAGGGACGAAACGATTCAAGCGATCTCCGGTAGGCCGGGGGCTCACCTCCATGCCCCTGAAGAAATCGTCGAAGATTCGGTTCATCTCTCTCTGGATGCTGAAGAAGGGATGATCATCGGCCGCCGCGGCCGGGGTGGCGGCGGAATTCCAGAGCGACGGCAAAAGATTTCTTCCGATCATAGCTGTTCCTCCTTTCCTGATATTTTATCGGCACGCCGTTGACCGCGACCGGCACGGTAACAGGACGGCGTTTACTTTTCCGCCTTGATGGCGATCTTTTTTATCTTGGCCTTTTCGACCTTGGGGAGTGTCAGCCGGAGAACGCCGTTTTCCACTGCGGCCTCGATGCGGTCCTGATCCACTTCGTCGGAAATGGTGAAGGCCCGCTGATAGTCTCCCGTGTCGTACTCGGCATAGGCCAGGGTCTTGCCTTCATAGGCCGGGGATTCCACGTTGCCGGTGATCGTCAGGACATTCTTCTCCAGGGTAATATCCACCGACTTATCGTCAACGCCGGGCATGTCGGCAATCAACACCATGGCGTCTTTCGTTTCATAAATATCGACCTTCGGCACATAGACCTTCCGGTTCCTGGTCCGTTCCGTTTCCAGGGGATTTTGCGCCTGCTGTTTCTGCAGATCCAATGATTCTTTTTCCATATCACCAACCTCCTTTCCTTATGCCGCTTTGATGGCGATTTTTTTGGGCTTGTCTTCCTCGGCCCGAGGCGCCGTCACCTTGAGAATCCCCTTTTCATATCGGGCCTCGATGCCCGCGGCGTCAATGCGGAAGGGGAGTTGCAGCGTTCTGGAAAACCGGCTGCCGTTTCTTTCCTTGCGGTGATAGGTTTCATTCTCCTTCAGCACTTCCTGTTCCCGGGCACCGGAAATGGTTATATTGTCTCCCAGTGCGGAAATGTCGATCTGCTCCGGATTCACGCCGGGCAATTCCGCCGTGATCACCGCTTCATGTTCACCAACCCAGAGATTTACCGCCGGATAGACCTGCACGAAGGGATGGGTGGAAACGGAGAACAGCCGGTTCATCTCATTCCGCAACCGCGACATTTCTGCATACGGATCCAATAAGCGACCAAATCTCCATGCTCCTGTTCCAAACATAATCTCTCCTCCTTTCCTCGTTTATCGAAAATGTTCTTTCTTATCAGTTTCTCAAAGGGTGCACGAACCCCTCTATCCAATCTTAACATCTTGTTATGAAAGGGTTATTTCATGGCGGCCTTAATATATTCACCAAATGGAGCTTGTCAAGAGGGGTAGATACGTCGGACAACCTGCCTGTGGGACGCACCCGAAAGGTGCCATCGGGCGGCCTGGAAAACCCTGGCGCTGGATGAGCGAATCCCGGGTACAGTGGGGTGATGGGACAAAAAAACGGGGTCCCGTTGAGGGACCCCGCCGACATTTTAAAGACGGTTCGGCGCCCCCTTTCGGACGGCGCCTGCGTGCGGAATTTATCAGTGATGTTCTTCCATGGCTCCGGCGATGTACATCATGGACAGGAGCATGAAGACCAGGGTCTGGATGAAAGAGATCAGGAGCTTCAGGACGAGGATGGGTAGGGGTACCAGCAGCGGCACGAGGATGAAGAGAACGAAGAGGACGATATGGCCGCCTTCGATGTTTCCGAACAGACGCATGGACAGCGAAACCGGACGGGAGATGTGGCTGACCAGTTCAATGGGCAGCATCAGGGGCGTGAGCCACCAAACCGGTCCCAGGAACTGCTTGAAATATTTCATGCCCTGAATCTGCACGCCGACGATGTGGGTGAGGAAGAAGACCACCAGGGCCATGGCGACGGTGGTGTTAAGATTGGCCGTGGGGGATTCCAGTCCGGGAATTAGCCCGATCAGGTTGGAAGTGAGGATGAAGAATCCCAGCGTGGCGATCAGGGGAAAGAATCGTTTTCCATGGGTGCCCATGGTGTCGATGAGAAGATTGTCGATGGCTTTGATGAAGACCTCCATGGAATTCTGGAACCCGCCCGGGGTCAGGGAAAGGCGCCGGGTCGCCAGGAAAGAAAAGAGGGCGAGCAGGGCCATGACGAACCAGGTATAGGTGATGTAGGTGGGGACACCGGGTAATATCAATTGCAGGAAAGACAGACTGTGCATCTTCTAATTGACCTCCTCAACGCAATTTTTTTTTGAAAGAGCCATGACGGCGGTAATGACGATATTGACGATGACTGTGGAAAGGCCGATCAACAGGCCGACGACTTCGACGATGCCGCTGGATACGATAAAGTACAGCGCCACGGCCGTTATCCCGAAGCGGATGTAGTATTTGAACATGATCCGGGACTTGGCGCGGTCCGTAAGGTGGGCGAAGACCTTTTTGACGTCCCGGCAGAGCCAGTGATAGTTCACGATGCTGATGAGGCCCCCCAGGAGAACGCCCAAGGTGAATTTCAGGGAGAATATCAAGGCGCCGGCGAGAACGAATACAGCGAGGACGACCCAGTTGGCGATTTCAAGCCTTTGCTGGAGCGGGTCTTTTCCGGTGAGATTCACTTTTTATACTCTTGATAATTATTTTATCGTCCTGAAATGACTTGCCGATCAGGACGTAAATGTTCCTAAATCCGCCGATGACGCCCATGATGAAGAGCAGGACGGTAAAGAAGAAGGAGGTGCCCATCTTCTTGTCCAGCCAGTTGCCGAGAAAGAGACCTCCAAAGATCAACAGGACGAAGGCGAAGCCGATGCTGCTGGCGTATGCCATCTGGACGTATGCTTTTCTGCCCTCTTTATCCATCGACGCAGCGCCTCTTAACACGATAGGGGTGGGAAGTCAACAAAAAATGACGGCCCCGTTCACGCATAGTTTCTCTTTATCCCTTCGTTTTCGTACCAGGAGATTGTCCGGCGGAGGCCCTCCCGGAAGTCGGTCCGAGACCGAAAACCGATTTCTTCCCAGGCTCGGGTCGTATCGAGCATCCGCCGCGGCTGGCCGTCGGGCTGGCTGGTGTCCCAGACGATCCGGCCGGCATAGCCGGTCAACGCGACGATCAGTTCCGCCAGCTCGCGGATGGAGATCTCGAACCCGGCGCCGATGTTGACCGGCTCGGGTCTGTTGTACCTTTCCGTGGCCATGATGATGGCTTCAGCGGCGTCTTCCACATAGAAGAACTCCCGGGTGGCCTTGCCTGTTCCCCAGACCGTTACGGTCTCCTCCCCTGCTCTTCTGGCATCCACGCATTTCTTTATCAGGGCGGGGATGACATGGGAGGAACGGGGATCGAAATTGTCTCCCGGCCCGTAGAGATTCACGGGCAGGAGGAATATGGCGTTGAAGCCGTATTGCTGGCGGTAGGCCTGCGACTGGACGAGCATCATCTTCTTCGCCAGGCCGTAAGGGGCGTTGGTCTCCTCGGGATAGCCGTTCCAGAGCTCATCTTCCCGGAAGGGTACGGGGGTGAATTTGGGATAGGCGCAGATCGTGCCCAGGGCCACGAATTTCTCGATCCCGCTCCGGTATCCCTCGTGGATCATCTGAGCGCCCATCATGATGTTTTCATAGAAGAGGGCTCCCGGATGCTCCCGGTTGAAGCCGATACCCCCTACCTTGGCGGCCAGGTGGATGACGATGTCGGGCTTCGTTTCGGCATACAGCCGCCGGACATCTTCCCCGCGGACCAGATTGTAGTCCGGTAAATCGGCGATGAGGATATTTTCATAGCCCCGGTCCCGAAACCCCTTGACCAGGTGGGTGCCGAGAAACCCCTTGCCGCCCGTGATGGTGATGCGTTTGTTTTTCATCCCGCTGCTTCCGCTCCCTTGGGTTGCTGAATCGCCGCCACCGCTCCGGACGCGCCGTCAAGAAGATCCGCGATTGGCCCCCGGCGCCGCGATTCAGAGCTGGTTGTGATTTCCGATTTCATACCCCGCCTCGCAGAGGGTCTTTTCTTTCCGGGCGCTCTCCATGTCGGCGGCAATCATCATGTCGATGAGACCTTCAAAGCTTACCCGGGGGCGCCAGTACAGGAGATTCCGGGCCTTGGACGCTTCCCCGAGCAGGATGTCCACTTCCGTGGGGCGGAAATATCGCCGGTCGATGGCGACGTATTTTTCATAGTCCAGATTTAGTTTCTCGAAGACCCTTTGGGCGAACTCTCGCACGGAGTGAGTCTCTCCGGTGGCGATGACGAAATCGTCGGGGCGATCCTGCTGGAGCATGAGCCACATGGCTTCCACGTAATCCCCGGCGAATCCCCAGTCCCGTTTCGCCTCCAGATTGCCGAGAAACAATTTTTCCTGGAGGCCCAGTTTGATCCGCGTCGCTGCCCGGGTGATCTTCCGGGTGACGAAGGTCTCGCCGCGCCGTGGCGATTCGTGGTTGAAAAGGATGCCGTTGGCGGCGAAGATACCGTAGGCCTCGCGGTAGTTCTTCACGATGTAGTAGGCGTAAACCTTAGCGGCGGCGTAGGGGCTCTGGGGCTGGAAGGGGGTGGCTTCGCTCTGGGGCGGCGGGGCAGCGCCGAACATCTCGCTGGACGAGGCCTGATAGAATCGAGACTTGATTCCGGACTTGCGGATCGCCTCGAGGAGCCGCAAAGTCCCCAGTCCCGTAACGTCTCCGGTGTACTCTGCCATGTCGAAGCTCACCCGCACATGGCTCTGGGCGCCCAGGTGATAGATCTCGTCGGGCTTGATGTCGTTCAGAAGGTCCGTGAGCTGCCCGGAAACGGCCAGATCGCCGTAATGAAGATAGATCCGCGCCTCGGGATCATGGAAGTCCTTGTAAAGATGATCGATGCGGTCCGTATTGAAGGTGCTGGCCCGACGGATCAGCCCGTGGATCTCATAACCCTTGGCGAGGAGGAATTCGGCCAGATACGATCCGTCCTGGCCGGTTATGCCGGTGATGAAGGCCTTTTTCATAAGAGTAAATCGTCTCCCTGTATGTTGTCTGGGCATCTCCAGGCCGCCGGAAATGGCTCTCCGCCATGGCTGCCCATCCGTGCCTGAAGGTCCGATAAAGGTTTTCCTATCACATTATTTCTTATTCAGGTAGTATTTCTTGTACCACTCGACAAAACGCGCAATTCCCGTGGCGATGGTGGTGGCGGGGCTGAATCCCACGGCGGCCGCCAGGTCTTCCACGTCGGCGCAGGTCGCCGGGACGTCGCCGGGCTGCATGGGGAGGAAGCGCATCTTCGCTTTCTTCCCCAGATTCTTCTCCAGGGCGGCGATGAAGTCGAGGAGGGCGACGGGCTGATGATTGCCGATGTTGTACAGGCGGTACGGGGCGAAACTCCCCGCGGGGTCGGGATTACCGCCGTTCCAGGACGGATCGGGGTCAGGCGGCCGCGCCATGATCCGGAAGACGCCCTCGATAATGTCGTCGATGTAAGTGAAATCCCTCTCCATCCGTCCTTCGTTGTAAACATCGATGGGCTCGCCGGCGAGAATGGCCCGGGTGAAGAGGAACAGGGCCATATCCGGGCGCCCCCAGGGTCCGTAAACGGTGAAGAAACGCAGGCCCGTGCAGGGGATCCCGTACAGGGCGGCGTAGGAGTGGGCCATGAGTTCGTTGGCCTTTTTCGTGGCCGCATAGAGACTGACGGGATGGTCCACGTTGTGATGCACCGAAAAGGGCAGGCGGGTGTTGCCGCCGTAAACGGAACTGGAGGAGGCGTAAACAAGGTGGGAGACGCGGTGATGTCGGCATCCTTCCAGGATGTTCAGAAACCCGAGCAGGTTGCTGTCCAGATAGGCGTAGGGATTGGTCAGGGAGTAGCGGACGCCGGCCTGGGCGGCAAGGTGCACCACCACCGGGGGTTCCTCCCGGGCGAAGAGGTCGGCCAGGTCCTCCCGGTCGGCGATGTCGAGGCGGAAAAAGCGGAACGACCGGTCCTCTTCCAGAAGGCGTAAACGGTCCTCTTTTAGGCGGACCTCGTAGTAAGGGTTGAGGTTGTCGATGCCCACGACATTCCGGCCGGTGGCAAGGAGCTTCCGGCACAGGTGAAAGCCGATGAAACCGGCGGCCCCGGTTACCAATATTTTATCCATGATTGTCTGCTCCCGTCGGACTGGTTTTATTATGGTCCTATTCCATTTTGCGCGTTCTCATCGCGGGCGGTAGGTAGTCTCGGCCTTCGCATGGCGGCGGCGCTTCACATCGTCTCCAGGGTGCGGGCGCAGGCTTCCAAGGTCTTTTCCGCATCCAGGAGATCATGGGCCAGAGAAACGAACCAGGCCTCGAACTGGGAGGGAGGTGGATTGACCCCATTGCTCATCATTCCTCGGAAGAAGCGGGCGAATAACTCCGTATCGGAGCGCCGGGCCGTATCCAGGTCGCAGACGGGTCCGGCGGTAAAAAAGATGGTGAACATGGAATCGAGCCGGTTGATCGTCACGGGCATCCCCTTGCGGTTGAACAGACCCTGCATTTCTTCGCAGAGGCTGAAGGCGTATCGCTTCATTGCCTCATAACATTCCGTGCTTTCCCGGAGGATGGTCAGGGTCGCCAGACCCGCCGCCATGGCCAGGGGGTTCCCGGAAAGGGTGCCGGCCTGATATACCGGTCCCAGAGGCGCCAGTTGTTCCATTACCGCCCGTTTTCCTCCGACGGCTCCGACGGGAAGACCGCCACCGATGATCTTGCCCAGGCAGGTGAGGTCCGGATCGATGCCGCCGCCCCCCGGGTACCCTCCCCAGGCGAGGCGGAAGCCCGTGATGACTTCGTCAAAGATGAGGAGGCTCCCGTGCGCCCGGGTGAGTTCCCGGAGGCGGGAAAGAAATCCCGGTTGGGGAAGGACCACCCCCATATTGCCGGCGACGGGTTCGACGATGACGGCAGCGATATCCGGACCATGCTTGGCAAAGACGGCGGCGACCGCGCCGGGATCGTTGAAGGGGATGGTAATGGTGAGTTCGGCCAAGCTTCCCGGCACACCGGGACTGTCGGGAAGGCCCAGGGTGGCCACGCCGGAACCGGCCCTGGCCAGGAGGGCATCGCTGTGGCCGTGATAACAACCGGCAAACTTGACGATTCTGTCCCGGCCGGTGAAGGCCCGGGCTAGGCGGATGGCCGTCATGACCGCCTCCGTCCCCGAACTCATCATCCGGACCATTTCCAGATTGGGAAAGGCCTCGATAATCAGCCCCGCCAGTTCTACTTCGAGGGGCGTCGGGGCGCCGAAACTGGTCCCTTTTTCAGCCTGTGCCGAGATCGCCGCCACGACCGCCGGGTGGGTGTGGCCGAGAATCAGGGGACCCCAGGACATGACATAATCGATGTATTCATTGCCGTCCACGTCGCATATCCGTGCGCCCCGTCCGGCGTTCATGAATACCGGCGCCCCGCCCACGGCCTTGAAGGCCCGCACCGGACTGTTGACCCCCCCGGGGATAAGCCTTTCCGCCTGGGCAAATAGGGCTTGAGATCTATCTTTCATGTAAAATACTCCATAGACGTCTTTTTCAGTTCTTCTTCGCTCCGCAGGATCAGGTAATCTTCGATCTCCATCTTCCTGGCGAAACGTCCGATCATGGCGCCGGCATCCTCCCCCCGGCCGTGGATCATGGAGAAAAGATTGTACCGGCCGAGAAAGGGAGGCGTTCTTTCATAGCAGTGGGTGACTTCCCGCTGCGCCGCCAGATAGCGCCCCGCTTCCTCGATGCGCTCCGATGGCGCCGACCAGGCGACAATGGCGTTGTGGGTATAACCCACCTCCCGATGCCGGACGACAGCCCCGAATCTGCGGATTACCCCCTGAAGGATAAGCCGGTCGATGAATGCCCGGACCTCCTGTTCCGTCTGTCCCGTCGCCGCACCAATTTCCTCAAAGGGCCGGCTGACGAGGGGAATGTCGCCTTGGAGGCGGCGGGCCAGAGCTTTTCCCCGATTTGAAAACACGGCGCTGATTCGTTTGTTCCTCTTTCTCTGCTTTTGTGGAGCGGATCTATATCATATTTGCCACGCCGGGCGCCAAATATTTCTTGACAATCGGATTGTGGTTTTATATGGGATCGGCAGAAATGTTACATCGGTGGGGACCGTTGCCATACCGGTGGACGGAAAGGGGGTGCAAAGGGGAAAAGAAAAAGTGTCAATTGAGTTGGACGTTTGGGAGTCAAAAAAATCAATCAAAGGAGGAAAGAAATGAAAAAAGGTTTGGTAAGGGGTATTTTGGCAGTAACGTTGGTATTGGTTGTCGCTCCTCTGGCAATGGCGGCCGAAGCGGCGGCGCCCGGCGGAGCCGTTGATTACACCAAGGCGATCATCCTTGGCTGCAGCGTCCTGGCCGCCGGTTTGGCGATGGGAATCGGAGCAGTGGGAGCAGGTCTCGGTCTTGGTCAGGCAACCAGCGGTGCCAACAATGCCGTAGGCAGAAACCCCGAAGCCCAGGGTAAAATCATGCTCACCATGATGGTCGGTATGGCCATGACGGAATCGGTGGCGATTTACGCCCTCGTCGTTTCCCTAGTCATTCTGTACGCCAATCCGCTCCTTAAGTTTGCGGGCATCGGCGGATAACAGACATTCATATCATTATCGTTATCATCGAAAAGGGAAAAGGGGCACTAAAAACAGACTCCTTTTCCCTTTTTTATTTCTTCAAAGCCACTTCCCTTCCCCATCCCTCCCCCGGGACCTCCACATCCGGACCGCCAGCCAGCCGTAGATCCCGCCGTTGATCACGAGTACGGCCAGTCCAAGTAAGACCTGCTCGTTGCGGGTCAGTGCCTCCGGGTAGATCAGGGAGACGATGTATCGCTCGACGAAATCGGAGCTGTAAACCGGACCTCCGCCCAGGCGGCGCAGCCGGTTTTCCAGGGGGGTCAGGGGGCATATCCAGCCGGAACATTCCACCAGTGCGCCCCAGACCGCGGCGGGGACATGGAGCCAGGCCCACTTTAAGTTCCGCAGGGCCAGAAATCCGCCCGCAACGACAAAGAGGATGAAAAGGAGATGAGCGACGACGACAAAATCGGCGAGGAGTGCAAAGGTCATGATCCTTTAACACTTTATTTCTTCGGATAGCCTACCGTTTGGGCAAGGATGATGCGCTGGTCCGGCCGGAGCATCATGGCCTGACCGAGGGCCGCCCGGTCCATGGTTCCCCGTGCCACCGTCGCCAGACCTTCGGAAGCGCTGTAAAGATAGACATTCTGGCTGATGAAACCTGTATCGATGGCCGCATAGAGGTCCTTTACCTCGGGGGCGGCGTTTCCCATCCGCGTATAATCCGCCACGTAGACCAGATCGATGGGGGCGTCTTTGACATAGGACTGCGAGCCCGTCAGGGCACGAATATCCCGACTCAGGACGGGATGCAGGCGATGGCGGCGGGCATCGTAAACATACAATCCCTTTGCCGTTGCCACATAGACGTCGATTTCCTGCCAGTTTCCCGCCGAAGGAACGGTCCGCTTTCCCGATTCCGGGCGATTGATACCGCAGGCGCTCCAGAGGAGGTTGGAGATGACCCGGATGGGGAGTTTGCGGTTGCTGAATTCCCGGGATGAACGGCGGTCCTTCAGGACGTGCATGAGGAGCCGGCCGCTGTCCATCTGAGGCTTAACCAGAGGGATTTCCTTGAACTCCTGGGTTGCGGCCGGGGGTGGGAAAAAGAAAAGAATCAGCAAAACTGAGATCATCAACACGTTTCGCTTCTGCATGACGCCCTCCTTTGCCGCTCCTTATACTCCAGCCGCGCCGATAAAGGCAAACGTTATTTGCCGGATGGGGAGTAAGGGAGGTGTTCCGTCTCCGGGAGCCCAGAAATAAGTTTTACTGTTGACGAGAAGCACGGTATCATTGATATAAGACATGATCGTGGCCAGGTTGGAGCGGGAACGCTCCGGTATGACCAACGCATCGCCGAACCTTTCGGACGATCGAAATAATTTTTCCCGGAGTATTGGTGCCCATGAACAGGCCGGATGATAACTATTGGGGCCGCTACGCCCGGACGTATGACGGGGATACGGATTACGTCGTCGGGAGAGGCCTGCGGCGTGCCCTTTACGGCCGTTTGCGCCGGGAAACGGAACTGGGGGTCCTACTAGAATGTGGTTGCGGGACCGGATATTATACCCGGGCGGTTGCCCCGCGATCGGAGCGTATCGTGGCCATGGATCTGTCCGGAGAGATGCTGGCCGTGGCAAAAACACGACTCTCAGTAATGCCTCACGTCTCCTTCCTTAGGGGTGATTGCCGGCAACGGACCTTTCTACCGACAAGTTTCGATACCGTTTTGATGGCCAATATCCTCAATAACCTTTCGGAACCGCTTCCCGCCCTTTGCGAGGTCCACCGTGTCTTGAAATACGGTGGCGCCCTGATCGCCATTGCCTATACGGATTATCATGCGGATGCCCTGGACAAGATTGAAATCGGAAAGCGATATTTCGAAAGATTTGGCTTGCCGCCGCCGGGGGGGCTGAGAAATTATTCTCCCCGACAGTTGGCCTCCCTTATCAGGCAGGCTGGTTTCATGAATGTCGATATCGAGGTCCTGGGCGGCACGGTCAAGGTCCTGTATGCACGTTCGGTCAAAAGCTACGTTACAGATGATTGTCCCACCGATAAATAATCACTTTCCCATTATTTGAAATAAAGCGCATCAACACCGGGGATGTCCTCCCCAGTGGGGATGATCTGTTGGGTTACGGTCATCCTTCCAGGGGCTCCGGGGATTCGTAAGCCTGATCAGAAGACAAGGATGGTTCCGCTTCACTCCCGGTATATCCCGTCGATAATGTCCCGGTACTTCTCATTGATGACCTTGCGCTTAAGCTTCATCGTCGGGGTCATCTCCCCGTCGTCCTGGGTGAACGGCTTGGCCAGCAACTTGAATTTCTTTATCTTTTCAAACCCCGCCAACTCCTTCTGGTTCGCTTCGATCCGGTCGTGATAGAACTTCACGATCTCGGGATGACCGATCAGCTCCTCCCGGGATGCAAAGTCGATGTTGCGGCTCCGGGCGTAATCCTCCAGGGCCGTGAAGGTGGGGACGATAAGGGCGGAGACGTATTTCCGCTCGTCGCCGATGATGGAGATCTGTTCGATGAAATGGTCCTTGCCGACGGTCGTCTCGATTAGCTGCGGGGCGATATATTTCCCTCCCGAGGTCTTCATGAGGTCCTTGATCCGGTCGGTAATGGTGAGGTAGCCGTCTTCCAGGACCCCGGCATCGCCCGTCCGGAACCAGTTATCCGTAAACACCTCCGACGTGGCTTCCGGTTTCTTGTAGTAGCCCTTCGTGACCGTCTCCCCCCGGACGAGGATCTCGCCGTCCGGGGCGATCTTCACGTCCACGCCGTAAATCGGCTTCCCCACCGTGCCGGGACGGTAGTGATACTCCTCGTGACAGGTAACCGTCGCCGTTGTCTCCGTCAGACCGTAGCCGTACTTGATGGGTATTCCCACCGAGTGGAAAAACTCCTCGATATGCCTGGAAAGGGGGGCGCCGGCGCAGGGGAAAAAGCGGATCCTGCCCCCGACGATCTTGCGGAGCTTCTCCAGCACCAGTTTTTCGGCGATGCGGTGTTTGAGCTTCAGATCCCAGGGGATGGACTCCTTTTCCTTGGTGCGGAGATAAACCTTTTCCCCCAGTTCCACCGCCCACAGAAAGAGATTTTTCCTCGATGCCGGAGCCTTTTCCAGTTTTTCGAAGATCGCCCCGTAGATTTTTTCATAAAAACGCGGCACCGCGCATATAATCGTTGGCTGCACCTCCTGGAGATACTCCACGATCTTGCCCGTATCGTCACAATAATTGACTACCATGCCCGACCCCAGGGCGAAATAGGTCCAGGCCCGCTCAAAGACGTGGCTCAGGGGGAGGAAGCACATGGAGACGTCCCGGTCGCTGACGGACAGGCGTTTGTTGTGGGCCTGAAAGGAAAAGTAGAAGTTGGAATGATGGAGCATTACCCCCTTGGGCTCCCCGGTGGTTCCGGAGGTGTAGATCAGGGTGGCCAGGTCGTTCATGTCGGCCTTTTTCAGCCTTGACTCCAATTCCAGATCCTGGGCCGCTTGGCGGCCCGATACCAGGAAATCCAGGAAGTACACGTCCCGGCCGCCGGGGTCCGCAAGGGGGACGCTGCTGTTGAAGACAATGATTTTCTTGAGAAATATGGATGTGGCGCTGATGGAAACCGCTTTTCTGTACTGTTCGGCGCCCCCCACAAAGAGCACGGCGATTTCCGTCTCATTAACGATGTACTCGGCCTGCTTCGCCGTGTTGGTGGCGTAGATGGGTACGGAAACGCCACGGACGCTGAGGATGGCGAAATCGGCGATGGTCCATTCCGGACAATTATGGGCGAAGATCCCTACCATGCCCCCTTCGGGAATGCCCAGCTCCAGCAGACCCTTGGCGGCGCTACGGACCCGGTCCTCCACCTCCCGCCAGGAAATGTCGCGCCAGGCGCTATGTTCGCGATAGCGCAGGGCGGTGCGGTCTCCGTATTTTTTTGCCTGCTTGGGGACCATCAAGGCCAGGTGCTTTTCGGGCATATCCACTCTCCTTTCTATGCCGCCTTTGGTATCAGGCCGCAATGGGGTCGGGGTTTTCAATTCTCCTGTTTTTCTTGGCAATATAAACGGCAAAGATGGAGAAGTCAAAAGCAATTTTGTTGATAATACTGAATATTATTTGACGCCGTACTGTTTTTCCCCTATAATTGCCGCCGTTTTACCTGTAGGGGGAGAAGTAGCCGTCGTGCTGATGGATTTTGACACCACGAGAATCGCCATCATCGGACCCGGGCGTTTGGGGACGTCATTCGCCTACAAATTCGGCCGGGACAACAAGCGGGTCACGATCTACTACCATGACGCCGAGGTCTGCCGAGCCATCAACCGGGACCATCTCAATCCCAAACATCTGACGGAAGATCTGGCCAAGCGTCTGGGAGGCATGGAGCAGGTGCCCCGCCTAGCCCCGAAGGTCTATGCCACCAACAATCTGGAGCGGGTCATTGAGGACAACGACATCATCGTCCTGTGCCTAACCATGAACAAGCTGCCGGAATTCCTCAATTACCTGAAGCCGTTGATAGAAAGGAAATCCGGGGATACCTGCCTCGTCTCGCCCATCAAGGGGCTGACCTCGGATGAAATCACCAAGGAACTCATCACCCCCTCGCAGTTGATCAACAGCAATCTCGGGAGCCTCAACTACAAGTATGAAATCGTGTGCATCGGCGGGCCATTCTTCGATGTCGATATCGCCCTGGGGAACCCTGTCTGCGTCACCGTGGCGGGAAAAAGAGGGTCGGCGAACCTCATCCGGGAGGAATTGATCCGCCACAACCGCCGGGAACTGACATCTTATTATAATTTCGACATCGTCGGCGTCGAGGCCTGCGGTTCCCTGAAGAACGTCGTGGCCAACATCAAGGGCGTCACCGATTCGCTGGACCTCGGTGATTCGATTCCCGGGACGATTTTCGCCCGCGCGGGGGTCGAAATCCGTTCCCTGTCCATGCTTTTGGGAGGTAGTTTCCAGGCCTTTCAAAGTCAGGCCGGGGTGGGAGACATGTACGTCACCGTGTCATCCATGGCCAGTAAGAACTACCGCTACGGCAAATATTTCTATGAACTCTACAGCGGCAATCCCATCGAAACGAACCTGAAGGTGCTGGCACGGATCGACGGAACGCCGGAGGGACCCAATACCATTCGCAATGTCCATCGCTATCTGGAAAAGAAAAACATGTACAGCCCCCTTTTCCATTGTGCCTACAAGATCTTCAACGAAGGGGGGACCCGGCGGGATATCAAGGAAATGATCATTCAGGCCTGTCAGTTCGATAAGCGGGTGAAGGAATTCATCGGCCCCGTATCACGATTTTTCTACCGGGTAATTCCCAATTTCTGGTATCGCCGCCACAAGGGGATGATGTCCAACTGGGATGTTTGAGTGCGGTATGCCGTCTTTTCTTTGCCACCGGGGCGGCCATGGTAAGTATGGGCAGCGTTTCTTTCATGTTTTTTCTTGACTTTTTCGGGGCACACATGATAGGCGAAAAGAAAATTTCAAGGGAAAAATGAAGCGGCGATGATGAAGGCGGAAAAAATCGGCAGGAATCTTTGCTGGTGGTGGCGGACTGATAAAGTCTGCCCGGACTGAGCCGTTTATCGAGGTCGTGGGCAGGGAAGGACCTTCCCATGACGAAACCGGAAATGAAAGCCATGGGTATGACCCATGGCTTTTTATTTGCCCCGTGGCGCTGGTGAGCCGCTACGGGGTTTAAACAGACGATCATTTACAAAGGAGAAAGCAGCTTATGGAACCCATGAAGGTATTGCTGGAAGATCAAGAGATTCCGCGGCAGTGGTACAATATCCAGGCGGACCTGCCGACACCAATGCGTCCGCCCCTCCACCCGGCCACCGGAAAGCCCGTCCACCCAGATGATCTGGCGCCGATCTTTCCCATGAATCTCATCGAGCAGGATGCTACCACCCAGCGCTGGATCGACATCCCGGAAGAAGTCCTGGAAAAATATCTCATCTGGCGCCCCTCGCCCCTGTGCCGGGCCCGGAATTTCGAGAAACTTCTCGACGCCCCGGTGAAGATCTTCTACAAAAACGAAGGTGCCAGCCCGGCAGGTTCCCACAAGCCCAACACCGCCATCCCCCAAGCCTATTACAACAAGGCCTTCGGGATCAAGCGCCTCTCCACCGAGACCGGCGCAGGACAGTGGGGAAGCGCCCTCTCCATGGCCTGCCAGATGTTCGGCCTGGAATGTCGGGTATTCATGGTCCGGGTCAGTTACGAGCAGAAGCCTTACCGGCGGATGATGATGAACGTCTGGGGGGCGGAGTGCATCCCCAGTCCCAGCAACATCACCGAGGCCGGGCGGAATGTCCTGGCCGAGCATCCCGATTCCCCGGGGAGCCTGGGCATCGCCATCAGCGAGGCCATTGAAGACGCGGTGTCCCATCCCGGTTCACGCTATTCCCTGGGCAGCGTCCTGAATCACGTCCTCCTTCACCAGACCATCGTGGGGCTGGAGTCCCAGAAGCAGTTCGCCAAACTTGGTCTTTATCCCGATGTCGTCATGGGCTGCGCCGGCGGCGGCAGCAATTTCGCAGGGATATCGCTGCCATATGTACGCGACCGGATTCATGGGAAAGATGTGAGGATCGTCGGCGCCGAACCCACCGCCTGTCCTACCCTGACCCGGGGTCCCTTCGCCTACGATTTCGGCGATCTGGCGAAAAAGACACCGCTTCTGCCCATGTACACCCTGGGTCACGACTACGTGCCGGCTCCCATCCATGCCGGCGGCCTCCGTTACCACGGCATGGCCCCCATCGTGAGCCACCTGCTCAAAGAGAATCTTATCGAGGCCCGGGCCTACCATCAACTCGACACCTTTCAAGCCGGCGTCATGTGGGCTCGGAGCGAGGGATTCATTCCCGCGCCGGAGACCAACCACGTCATCGCCGCCGTGGTTGATGAGGCCCGGCGCGCCAAGGAGGAGGGGAAGGAAAAGGTTATCCTCTTCAACTGGAGTGGTCACGGGATGGTGGATCTGGCCTCCTACGAGGCCTATCTGACGGGCAAACTCATCCCCCATGAACTGCCGGATGAAGAGATCGACCGGGCCTTGCGGGCTATCGAGGGGTTCCCGAAACCATAACCATTGCCTTCCGAAACCTCAGGTCGCTATGGGATAGAGAAGCAGCGGGGGACGGACGATCGTCTGGCCCCCGCTTTTTTTGCCGCATCCCGCCGGTAATGATTTTTACAGACAGCGGGGCATTTTTGAGGTAATGTCGGTTTCAACAGAGGCACGGGGCACGATACGACATGAGTGAGATAACACGCTATGATGACAGGGAGATCCGCTGCCCAAAGCTCGGACATGAGCTTACCTTCGCCTACTGCCGCCGGGAAGGGGGGGAACTGCCCTGCTTCCGGGTGATCCGCTGCTGGGAGGGTTTCTTCCCCGTGGAGAGCTTTCTCCGGGAGAGCCTGTCCCCGGATGCCTGGGAGACTTTCCGCCGTCATACCCCGCCGGACAAGCTCACCAGTCTCCTCGATCTGATTGCCAAGGCACAGCAGCGGCGGGGAGGTTAAGGGCCGGGGCGATAGAAATAGCGGCAAAGATAGCCTGAAGATGAGGTGCAAGAGGCGATGGTTTTTCCTCGATAGACCCTAAGGGACGGATGGTTAAACAAGAGATGAAAAAGAGGGAATTCCAGCCCCTGGCGGACCGGATGCGGCCCCGGCGTCTGGCCGAATATGTTGGCCAGACGCACCTTCTGGGCAAGGATGGCCTGCTACGCCGGTCTATAGAAGAGGACCGCCTGTTTTCCATGATCTTCTGGGGACCGCCGGGGTCGGGGAAGACAACCCTGGCCCGGGTCATCGCCCAGGAGACATCGTCACATTTCACCAGCTTTTCCGCTGTGTTGTCCGGAGTCAAGGAGATCCGTGCCGTCGTCGAAGCGGCGGTGGCCCTGAGGGATGAGCAGGGGGAAAAGACCATCCTGTTCGTGGACGAGATCCATCGTTTCAACAAGGCTCAGCAGGACGCCTTCCTTCCCCATGTGGAGAGCGGCCTCATCACCCTCATCGGCGCCACCACGGAAAACCCCTCCTTTGAAGTTATCGCCCCCCTCCTGTCCCGTTCCCGGGTCATGGTCCTCAAGCCCTTTACCGAGGAAGAACTGGCCTTGATGATCGATAGCGCCCTGCATGACGAGGAGCGGGGTCTGGGGGGCCTCCATCTAATCCTGGCCCCGGCGGCTCGGGAGCTGATTGTCCGGTCTGCCGACGGCGACGCCCGGACGCTGCTGAACAACCTGGAGGCCGCCTCCTCCCTGGTCATGGATCTGGATGCGGATCAGCGGATCATTACCGGGGAAATCGTTGCCGCCGCCATCCAGAAGAAGTCGCTGCAATACGACAAGGACGGCGAGGAACATTACAATCTGATCTCCGCCTTTCATAAAAGCCTTCGGGGAAGCGATCCCGACGCCGCCCTCTACTGGCTGGCCCGGATGCTGCTGGCCGGGGAAGATCCCCTATATATAGCCCGCCGCATGGTCCGCTTTGCCTCGGAGGATGTGGGCAACGCCGACCCCCGAGCCCTGTCTGTGGCCATGGATGCCATGCAGGCCTTTCATTTTATCGGTCTGCCCGAGGGGGAATTGGCCCTGGCCCAGGCCGCCGTTTATCTGGCCACCGCCCCCAAAAGCAATGCCCTGTATGCTGCCTGGGGACGGGTGAGGGAGACGATCCGGCACACCGGTTCCCTTCCCGTACCCCTGCACATCCGAAACGCCCCGACCAAGTTGATGAAAGAACTGGAATACGGACGGGATTACAAGTATGCCCACGACTACCGGGATGCCTACATAGCCCAGGATTATTTTCCCGCGGAGCTGATGAAGGCGGAGCCCCGTTTCTACATCCCTACCGACCGGGGTTACGAGAAGACCATCGGGGAGCGGTTGGACTACTGGCGCCGATTACGGCGGCAGAGAACCAAAAAAACCTGAGAGCCTATCCACTATGAGGATTTGCCGTCCCTCCGATATTTCCGGCACTGGAAATAGATGCGGTTAGAATGGGAAATCAGTCCCAATTTTTGCCCTTACCTCCCCCTTTGCCGCCTTTACCCTTTCCTCCTCGGTTGCCCGGACCGGGAGACTGAGCCCCGCCGGGACCGTACAGGTCCTGCCCCCTCTTCAAGGCATGAAACTCCGCCGAACCGGGTTTGATCCCCAGGCTTTTCGCCAGGGCTCCCCAGCCCTGCTTCTTGTCGGTTTTGTATCGCTTCATTACGTATTCCGGCGGTTGGCGCGACATTTCTCCCAGACGAAAGATGATATAGGCGTCCGCGGGTTTGGCTACATTGCCGATTATGGCGTCCATGCGGGCGTCACCGATCTGAAAGCGGCCCGCCATTCTGGCCCGGAAACCCGTGGGATCGGCCTGGGCCTGAAGATTGAAATCACGGACCCAGTCGAAATCCCCGGCCTCGGAAACGGCCGGGACGAGTAAAAGGATTGCCATCGTTGCGAGGATAATCCGGAATGATTTCATACTGCCTCCTTATCGAATAAGATGATGATCGTTTTTTTTCCTCTCCGAGTCCTGCCTGTGGATATAAATATAATAAATGTATTTTCAAATCTATCGGGAATTAGAACGATCTCCTCCCCTGATCCTGTCCTGCCGCTGGCGCAACTGATTCCATCTTGTGATTACAAGCGGATGAGAATAAAAAAATGGGGAGACACATTGTCTCCCCGCGTCCAGGAGGATTATGGGTTTTACTGTCGGCTGACCATGCCCGTTTGTTCAACCGAGTAAATTATCTTCTTGCCAGTAATACATAGCACATACCGTGCCACCCTTCGCCATTGGTTGTTAAGTGTTGGAAACAAATGCAAATATATTGTTGATAAGCCCTTCCGGCAGAGTGAATCCGCACCTTGCCGGCGGCAACGATTGTCGGTTTACGGGAGCGATTATTTAAATAGTTCATACAATACAAGAAGTTATATTGATGACGACTTTGTTTTGAAAATCGACAAAAATGTCGGGGTTACAATTCAGCGAAGCTGAATCATGTTCACAATTCAGCGAAGCTGAATCATGTTCATAATTCAGTGAAGCTCCTACTGTTCATAATTTATGATTGACTTTCCCCATGAATCGCCTATGATGCAACGCGATGAAGATTATGGATAAAATCGCCGGGATAAGAAAACGGTGACCCCTCCGGATAAAATTGTCTGGCAGGACCGGGCAGGCAAGGAAACCAGGCCCTTCCTCCAGCCCATAGCAGTGGCCATTGTCTGTGCCGTCTTCCTTATTCTTATCCTCATTATGGGGATCATGGATATGCGGCGCCTGGACCAAACCCTGGTGGGCATTCTGGAAAACCGCGCCCAGGGCATCGTGGAGGTGGTACAGCGCCTGGCCCAGGAAAACCTCACCAATCTGGTGCAGGCCTCCCACCATCGTGAAGATGCTGATCGTCCTTTCGCCCCCATCGAATCGGAGGCATATTCACCTCAGAAGCTCCTGATCAACGCCTTGGTGAAATTGGGCCAGGAAGTCGACATCCACTGGAAGAAGGACCGACTCAGCGCCGCCTATCTCCGCAAGTTCGCCGACGAGCAGGAGATATGGATGATCACGGTGATGGACAGGAGGGGTCGGGCGGTATTTCAGAGCCGCCCCATCCCGGAAGACTTCGTGGAGGGCAATCCCTCGCCGAAGATTTCCATCGATTTGTTGAACCAACTGGGTCGGGAAAAGAAGATCGGTTTTATCGCCCTGCGCCGGAAGGATGGGAGCGGGACGGTCGTCATCGCCCTCGACCCCGACGGTCTGCGCTTCTGGGGCACCAAGGTTTCGGTGGAGAAGGCCCTGCAGGAACTGGGCGGCGGCCAGAGTCAGGGGCTGACCTACTTTATGATTAACGACCTTCAGGGTAAGACGCTGGCCAGTGCGGGCGTCTTGCCCGAAAATTGGAAACCGGGCGACATGCCCGTGGCGGAGATGACAACGGGCGCCCGTGCTGTGGCCAGCCGTAAGGTTGCCTATCTGGGCAAACCGCTTCTCGATATCGCCATGCCGGTTTACCTGAAAAACCAGGTCGTGGGGATTGCCAGGATGGGCCTGGAACGGGAGAGCATGGAGCGGATCCTCAGGGAAAACGGGAAAAACATCTTTATTTTTATGGTCCTCACGGCGCTGATCGCCTTTTTATCCATGTGGGTCCTCTATATGAACCAGAACCGCCATTTGGCGGGCATAGTGACCATGGAGCGGCGTCTGGAAAAGGCGGAACGTCTCTCCGCCCTGGGGCAGCTCGCCGCCGGGGTGGCCCATGAGATTCGCAATCCCCTCAACGCTATCAGCATGGCGAGCCAGCGGCTCAAAAGGGATTTTGTTCCGGCGGATGAAAGAAAAGAAAAGGACTTCCAGACCATTACCGGGGTTATTCGGGACGAGATTCGCCGGCTCAACGGGATCATCGAGGAGTTCCTAACCTTTTCCCGGAGCCGCCGTCTCGAACTGCGGGAATATCCAGTGACGGAGGTACTCCAGAAGATCGTCAATCTCCTCCGGGAGGAAACAGCCGGAAAGGGGATCGTCCTGGAGACGAAATGGGCCGAGCCGTCGCCGGTTATCCCCATGGATATGGACAAGCTCCAGCAGGCCCTCCTTAACTTTATCAAAAACGCCGTCGAATCGATTTCCGACGGGGGACGGGTGACCATAACCGTGACGCCGGAGCGAAAGGACGGGATCAAGATCGCCATCGCGGATACCGGCTGCGGCATGACGGAGGAGGAGATCGAGCGGATCTTCAGCCCGGAATATACCACCAAGGAAAAAGGTCTGGGTCTGGGACTGCCGCTGTCCCATGAGATCATCCGGGGGCATGGGGGGGAAATCCGGGTTACGAGTCAGAAAGACGCGGGAACAACCTTCGAGATCATCCTGCCCGTGGAAAAACATTAAGGATCCTGAGGGAGTGGAGATATGAAGGCGCTGAACATCCTGATTGTGGAAGACGGGCAGTCTCAGCGGGAGATGCTGCGGGATTTTCTGATCCAGGAGGGTCATAACGTCCAGGAGGCGGAAAACGGAGAAAAAGGGGTGGATTTGGTCCGCAACGGACATTTCGACCTGCTCCTTCTCGACTACAAGATGCCGGGCATGGACGGCATGCAGGTCCTGACGGCGGTCAAGGAGATCAATCCCGAGATCGACGTCGTCATCATCACCGCCTACGGCACCATCGAGACAGCCGTGGAGGCCATGAAGGCCGGCGCCATCGATTACATTACGAAGCCCATAGAATTCGATGAACTCCTCCTCCTGGTGGAACGGGTGGCGGAGCGCCGGATCTTGATCAAGGAAAACGAAATCCTGAAGCAGGAACTCCGGGAAAAGGGGGTGACGGCGGAGCAGATCGTTTACCGGAGCCCCAAGATGGAAGCCCTGATCAACATGGCGGGCCGGGTGGCGCCCAGCCGGGCCACGATCCTCATCCAGGGAGAGAGCGGGACGGGCAAGGAACTCCTGGCCCGGCTTATCCATCAGTTGAGCCCCCGGTCCGGCCGGGTGATGTTGGCGGTTAACTGCGGCGCCCTCCATGAAAATCTTCTGGAAAGCGAACTTTTCGGTCATGAGAAGGGGGCATTCACCGGGGCGTCCGCCCGGCGAATTGGCCGTTTCGAGGAGGCGGACGGGAGCACCCTCTTTCTTGACGAGATTGGCGAACTCTCCGCCGCCGTTCAGGTGAAACTGCTTAGATTTCTGCAGGAAAGGGAGTTTCAACGCCTGGGAGGAAATCAAACCCTCCGAGCGGACGTGCGGATTATCAGCGCCACCAACCGGGATCTGGATGCCCGGGTGAAGGCGGGGGCTTTCCGGGAGGACCTCTATTACCGCCTGAAGGTGGTAACCATCGACCTCCCGCCGCTCCGGGAGCGCAAGGAGGACATTCCCCCACTGATCGACCATTTCCTTCGCAAGTATGCCAAGGAAAACGGTAAGGTAATCAAGGGTATCAGTAGCGAGGCCCGGGATCTCCTCATCAAATACGATTACCCGGGAAATGTGCGAGAGCTGGAAAACATCCTGGAGCGGGCCGTGGTCATCGGTCGGGACGAAATCATCTCCGTGGAAGATCTTCCCTTCCTGGAAGATTCCCTGACGGCGGCAGAGGAGGGGAAAAAAGCTGAGGGGCTGCTCCGGGGCACCATGGAGGAGATGGAACGGAAGATGATCGTCGAGGCCATGGAAAAGGCGGGGGATCATCAAACGAAAGCGGCGGAGATCCTGGGGATCAGCGAGCGGATGCTCCGCTACAAGTTGAAGAAATACGGCCTGAAGTCCCACTGAAAAGAGAAACCCTTTCCATAGGCAAAATGCCTTGACGGAGATGTAGTTATCTTCGTGCAAAATCCCTCCTGGTAAAAGTGAAGAAGGATTAATTCTACAACGATACATATTATAAGCCGCCCATTATTGTCAGTTTCCGTTTTCTATGGGACAGATATGCCCGATAGTTTTTCAACTGAATCCATTCCACAAGGTTAATGAGTTCGGCAACAGTGAAGACTTTCATAGGTAGCACGGCACTGATGAGCAGCTTAAGCTGCGATAGTGTAATAGCTGGTGCTTTTTGCCCCCAGCCTGATCCTCATATGCCAGAGGAAGAAGTGAGCCAACATGCAGGTAATCATATGATGGTGCCACCCCGGAAATTTTCTGACCTCGTAATGGTCCATCCCCAGGTCCGTCTTTGCTTCTCCAAAGCACTGTTCGATGGCCCATCGTACTCCGGAAAGCCAGACAAAGGTCTTCAACCGAGTGGATCGGCCGGCATTCGAGACAAAATAGGCGTATGTGGCCGCATCCCCACCGATAGGCCGACGGACAATCAACCATACGTTTCGATCAGGCCTGCCGTTTTTGGAAAGAAACACCCGCTTCTTCATAAACTCATAGGTTATATGCCCTTTCGTTCCCTCGCAGACGGTACGGCGATACCAGAAGTAAACGTTAGTCCCCCTGGCCAGTTTCTCGAAAGAGATCGGTTTATCTTCGGCTTCCGCAACCACCCGCTTCTTTCTTTCTTCTCCTTTGTAGCGGTAGGTCTTTTCCATGACGGACGATCCCTGTACCCAGCAGAGCGTGTACATTGGCAGAGAAACCATATAGACCACATCGGTAATCTTTTCCACAGCAGATATAAATTCCGGACTGCCTCCACAAACCGTATCCGCTACAACATACCGAAAGGGAAGGACATTTTCACGGATGATCCCCTCGAGCATCTCCACCGCCAGTTGTGGTTTGGTGATAAAAGAAAGTTCATCGGGAAATCTGCACTTTCTCCTACGCTCCGCGTAATCATCATCAAACCACTTCTCCGGAATGAACAAGCGATTATCCAGCATACAGTATCCTTGGCGGGAACCATAGGCGGCAAAAACCCCAACCTGGCAGTTCTCCACTTTGCCGATATTCCCACAGTATTGCCGGGCAACCCCTGCAGAATCGCCACCCTTTTTCACAAACCCCGATTCATCAAATATCAGGACACCTTCGGTATCCCCAAGGTCTTCCACGACCATATCGTGATATCGGGAAATTATCCGAGCCTCGTCCCAAACAACGTTACTGATAAAATGCTGCATCGCACGAACTTTAGCGTTCTCCACATTCATGGCAATGGGTTCAATGGACTTCCTATCCAATTGACTCATCTGGCCCGCCATATACTGAACAAAGTTTTCTCGAGGTTCCTCCCGAGAAAAACAATCCGCAAACTGGGCATGAAAACCTCTGAACTCATCAGTGAACTGGTCAATGTCCTCTTTGCCAACGAACAATTTGGGGATGGGAAAGGTCCCATCCTGAATGCGGTTTTCCGGTACCATTTTCTGACACCTCCCAATGCTTTTATAAAAATGTAGCATAGTCGGAATATGGTGTCAACTTATAAATGGCTTATGTATCGTTGTGGGGATTACGATCCTTTTCAATCGCTAATATAAAAATGACATATTTTAATGTAGTGATGCGCCATGCAAAGGCTTCTTTCCCCGGGCATTTCTTGCGGCAGTAAAGTTTCCTGTCCGCTGAATTGGTTGTTAATACTGATTCCTTGGCAATTTTATTTGGCGGCAATCCTTCTGCTCACTGTTATCGGAAATAGGGGACTAAAAATTATCTTAATCCGATAGGGTTTAACTGTATGATATTATTAAGTGAAAACGAAACCCAATGCAGCAGTAGGGCGCAGAGACTTTTTTTGAAAAAATATTAGTATCACTGTTTGGGGAATGAAGAATGATGGATCAAGGTGATCTTTTTGATCCGAACTATCAGGATTGGAATTGCGGAATCGCCGACCTCAAGGAGCTGCGTTTCGCTACGGCGAGGGAAAAACTACATAAGTACGGGGAATCGACGGGAGATTGGGCTACGGTGGAGGTCTATGGCGATATCGCCGGATTTCTTCAGACGGGGTTGGGGGAGATCGATAATGAGGCCCCGGAGGCCCCCGAGGCCTACTGGGAGTTGTGGGAAAAACTCGCGCAGCGGGCCGCCGGCATGAAAATCCCCGATCCATCGCTGCTGAACGATCTGCGGCGCAATTATTTCCGGAAGGCCGTGGGCGTCGTGGAACGACTGGGGATGACGGAGCACCCCCGGCTTCCGGGGAATCTGCCCCTCGGCCTCCTCTACGGCGAGGCGGGGGACTGGGACCGGGCTATTGCCTCCCTCCAGGCATGTCTGCCCACGGCGGCGAATAACGCGGACCTTTATGCCTATCTGGGCGATGCCTACCTCCGCCGGGGCGAGCGGGAAGTGGCCCGGCGCTGTTACCTGGAGGCCTGTCTGGTAGACCCCGGAGGTATCGACTGGGAACGTCTGATGGATCGAGAACTAATCTCCCTGCGGGTCTATATGGAGGAGTCAGGACGGGAAAAGAAGGGTGAAGAGGGTTCGGATCTCCGGGTTCCGGCCTTGGCCTGGCTTCCCGCCCGGGCCTATGTCGCCGGGATCTTCAAACCGAAAATCATTAGGCTTAAGGATGAGTTCAAGACCTTCGTGGATGATTTCCAGGCGCTGGAGAAGAGATTTCTCAAGGAGAAAGATCATGCCTTGGGGGCGGCCCTCTTCTTTCGGGGAATAATAATCTGTGACAATGAAAGGGCCCTGCGTCTCGTCAAAGGGATGGACTTCGCGGATATCCGGGCCCGGATGCGGGAGATCAACCCGCCGCTGTTTGCCGATTACCTCCGGGTGATCAAGGAACGGAAGAAGAAACAAAAACCGGGCTGAACAAAGAGATCATCTCGGAGCGGGCGGAATCGATTTCCTCCCGGTGCCGCCGAAATCAGGCAGTTTGTAAGATATTGATATTGTTTAATAGCCGACGATTCGTAAAAATTTTGGCTCGCTCTGGAAATGATCTGAAGCCGTAATCTCTCTCCTTGCGGCGGCCGGGCAGCCGTTATAATTTCAGGATCATCCGGGCCTCGGCGGGAGTAGCGATCTCCCGGCCGTACTCCCGGCAGATGCTCACGACCCGCTCCACCAGTTCGGCGTTGGTTTTGGCCAAGACCCCCCGGCGCAGGTAGATGTTGTCCTCCATGCCGACGCGGATGTGGCCGCCCATGATGAGGGCCATCATCGCCATGGGGAGATGGCCGGCGCCGATGCCGATGTTGGACCAGGTGGCCTCCGGCGGCAGGTAGTCGTGGAGGTGGAGGAAGGCCTTGGGAGTTGCCGGAGCGCCCCAGGGCGTGCCGAGGACGAACTGGAAATGGAGGGGATCGGCAAGTTTTCCCTCTTGGCGCATCCGCAGGGTGGTGATCATCATCCCCAAATCGAAGATCTCGATCTCCGGCTTTACCCCTGCCTCCCGCATCATTACGGCCGCCTCATCGAGAAACTCCGGGGTATTGATGAACGCATGGCCACCCAGATTGATGGAACCGGCATCGAAGGAGGCCAACTCCGGCTTCAGCGCCAAGGGGGCGAGGCGCTCCATGATAGGCAGGTTACGGCCGGGAATGCCGCTGGTCGTGAGGCTGAGGATAAGATCAGTCCGCTCCCGGAGGTATTCCACGACCCGGCGGAAAAGATCGATATCCTGACTGCCCAGGCCCGTTTCCGGATCCCGGACGTGGATATGGACGATGGATGCCCCGGCCTGCCAGGCCTCGTAGGCCGACTGGGAGATCTCTTCGGGGGTGATGGGAATATGGGGCGCCACATCCCGCATCATCCGGCTGCCCGTAATGGCGGCGGTGATGATGATCTTGTCCATGTTGCTGCCTCTTGGAAAAGCAGGGGCGCGGCCCCGAATTTATTGCCGGCGCCGTACTGCAGAATTTATCGGAGGGAACGTTCCGTCTCCCCGATCGCCTCGTCCAGGATGGCCACCAGTTTCTCGATCTGCCCTTCCGTGATGATGAAGGGCGGGGCGATGAGGACATGATCGCCGTTGACGCCGTCGGCGCCGCCCCCGCCGGGATAGACGATCAACCCGTTGTCGAAGGCCAGGTTGCTTACCAGGGCGTTCACCTTCCGGGCCGGTGGGAATGGTTCCTTCGTTTTCCGGTCCCGAACGAATTCCACCCCGGCGAAGAGGCCGATTCCCCGCACATCGCCCACCATCTCATGACGGTAGAGAACCTGAAGTTTATCCAGCAGATAAGCTCCCAGGCGCTCCGAACTCCGCACCAGGTCGTTCTTTTCGATGTAGTCCAGGACGGCCAGGGCGGTGGCGCAGGCGAGGGGGTTCTGGCTGTAAGTATGGCCGTGGACGAAGTTTCCGTTTCCCTCCTTGATGGCCCGGTGGACCGCCTCGGTGGTGATGACGCAAAATACCGGGTAGTAGCCCGCGCCCAGTCCCTTCGCGCAGACGATCATATCGGGCTTCACTCCCCAGTGTTCCACAGCAAAGTTCCGACCGGTCCGGCCGATTCCCGTCATGACTTCATCGACGATGAGAAGGACGTCGTAGCGGTCGCATATCTCCCGGATCCGCTGGAAATAACCGTCTTTAGGGACCAGGGCGCCGGCGGTGGCACCCACCACCGGTTCGGCCATGAAGGCGGAAACCGAGTCGGGGCCTTCGTAAATGATCGTCTTTTCCAGGTCGTCGGCGCATTCCAGGGCGCAGCTTTCCGGCAGCCGGCCGCAGGGGCAGCGGTAGCAGTAGGCGGGGACGATGTGGGGGGTGTGCTGGATCAGGGGTTGGTAGTAGCGCCGCCGCCCCGTATGGCCGCTTAAGGCCAGTGCCCCCAGGGTGTTACCGTGGTAGCTCGCCCACCGGGAGATGACCTTGAATTTCATCGGTTTGCCCCGGTCCACCTGATACTGGCGGGCCATCTTCACCGCGGTCTCCACCGCCTCCGACCCCCCGGAGAGGAAATAGACCCGGCTCAGTCCGGCGGGTGCCATGGCCGTCAGCTTTTCAGCCAGGGTCACGGCGGGTGGGGAGGTGAACTGGGATCCGTGGGCGAAGGCCACGTTCCCCAACTGGGTCAGCATGGCGGCCTCAATCTCCCGGAGGCCGTGCCCCAGGGCGGCCACCACCGCCCCACCCGAGCCGTCGATATACTCTTTCCCTTCCGTATCGTAGAGATAAATCCCCCGGCCGCGCTGCACCGCCGGGTACCATCGGTTCAGGTTGCGGTAAAATACATGGTCTTCGTTCGGTTTTCTGCTCATCGTTTTCCTGTCGCTCCCTATTTATTACTGTCTAGGTGTCCGGGGTGCAACTTTACACCGCGCCGGGAGGTTCGTGTTGTCCGTCCTCATCCCCTTGGCCGGAGCCGGTGCCGCCTGGGGGCGCCGGCTGGATGAAGCTGACTCCCTATTTTACGAAGCGAGTCCTCAAGCTAGACAAGCCCTTGAAATGCTTCCGCTCCTCTTCGATGACCTCTTCGATGACACCGTGCTCCCGGGCCGGAACCAGATTTTTGATCTCATGATAAAAGAGGATGGAATCGAGTTCCCGCTGGATGGCAAAGTCGATGGCGGCCAGGGTGTCCTTCACCTTGGCCAACTCCGCCTCGATCAGTTCCTTTTTGAAGATGATCTTGTTGTCCACGAAATCGTGGAGGTAGGCGTCATATTCTCCGTCATAACTCTCCGGCGGGTTTTCCTTTTCCATGGCTGAAAAGATCCTGCCGAAGGTCTTCTTATGCTGCCGTTCCGCCTCCGCTAGATTCAAGAAGATCTTCTTCGCCTCTTCGTCTTTGGCCAATTGGGTGGCGTAACGGTAAAAGTTCTCCCCGTTCTCTTCGATCCGCACGGCGATTTCCAAAATGTCACTGCCCCTGAAAGCGCTCATCTGTTACCTCCCCGAATTCATTATTTCTATTTTACCTCTAAAGTTATAAAGATCTTGTGAAATTCACCCCGAACTTCATATTAACGCTATATAAATGAAAACACGGCCGTTAACAACCCATTTTTTCTCTTGAAATACATGCCCATGGCCGTGGTGACCATTGTGTGACCTTCCCCACGGACCTAATAACTGGTCGTTATGCCTGCCTTTATCTTGCTGGCATGCAACATCTTCCCATAGCTCAATCCCCGTTCGCCCCTACCGGGAGACTTATGCATTGCCCACCGGGAAGTCAACTGCCAAAGGTCTTGCAGGGGAAAAAAGAATGCTCGCTTATTTACCATGTCCCGATCGGTACTTTACAAATATCGACAAGTATAATACCAAAATCGGCGGCAGTAGGTAAAACCGTGGTACAAGTATTTATGAGTTCGAAAAAGTTACATTTGACCTTTTTCTCATGACCGCGGCAGTGGAAACAATTGTTTTATGAACGATATTAAGATTAAAGAGCAGAGAGAAGCTTAACGTTCATAGCCTTCCCGCATGTTCGTCATGCATGCCGTGGTTTGATTTTTCAGCGCTGCCGGGGGAATGTTTGGATCCTTATAAATGCCTTATTCCATTCCTGATCGTCTTGCTGGCGGCCTCTTTGACCTGGGCTGCCGCCCCCGTGGAAGTGCTTGTTCAGGGTCTGGAAGGCAAGGAACTGAAAAATGTCCAGACGGCCCTTGTCGTGCCGCCGGGTCTCGTCAAGAAGGATCGAATCGACGAGGCCTGGCTGGATCATTTTCTGGACCAGATTCCCCGCAAGGTGCAGGAAGCTCTGGAGCCATTCGGCTATTATCACGGGACGGCGACAGTATCCCAGGAAGCGGCGCCGGAAGGCCACATGAAGGTGCAGGTCACGGTGACCAGAGGGGACCCGGTCCTGGTGCGGGGTATCGCCGTCCGTATTGAAGGAACGGGAAGGGATGAGGAGGACTTTCGTCCCCTGGTGGCAAACTTTCCCCTCGCTCCGGGGATGGTATTGCGTCATGAGGTTTATGAAGAGGCAAAGCGGGGGATTCACGATGTCGCCATCCGCCGGGGCTACCTCGACGGCCACTTTCTCGTTCAGGAGGTGCGGGTTAACCTCGGGGAACGGACCGCCGATATCGAGATCGTCTATGACACCGGTTCCCGCTATTTTTTCGGTGCGATAAGTTTCTCCGGCGCTCCGCTGTATCCCCGGCCGTTTCTCAACCGGTATCTGGCCTTCCAGGAAGGAGAGGTGTTCTCTTACGAAAAAATCGGGGAGACGCAGCGGAATCTTACCCTGGCCGATCGTTTCGCCGATGTGCGTATCGAGACGGATAAGGAAAAGGCCCGGGACCACCGGGTTCCCGTGGAGATCAAGCTACGGCCCGGACCAGAGAAACACCTGAAACTCGGTGCCGGCTACGGCACCGACACGGGTCCCCGGGCATCCATCAATTACCGGGATAAAAATATTATCGATGCCGGCCATTACTGGGAAGGGGGAATCAATGTAAGCCGCGTTTTCCAGGGCTTGGCCCTGGGCTATACGGTTCCGGGACGGGATGTCCGGACCTTTTCCTCCCTGGGGGTCAATCTCAAGCGGGACAATCCCGACACATACGACACCAAGGAGTTCTCGATGGAGCTCCAGCATGTCCGGCCCTATTTCTTGGACAAAACGGGGTCCGTCTTTCTCCAGCTGTTGCGGGAGGATTCCACGGCCGGCGACGCCCAGACCAACACCTTTTCCCTCATGCCCGGCGTCCGCATTTTCGATCGCTGGTTTGACCACCCGACCCGGCCCGAAAAGGGCTACTCCTATCTGGCGGAGATACGGGGCGCCCACCGGAGCCTTGGTTCCTATACCGGATTTCTCCAGGGAACCATTACGGCCAACGGCATCTATGCCCTGGGGGGAGGCTTTTCTTTCCTGAGCAGGATCAAGCTTGGCGTTACGCTTCAGGACGAAGATTTCCGGGAGCTTCCCATCGCCATTCGCCATTTTGCCGGTGGCGACAACAGCGTCCGGGGTTATGCCTATCAATCCCTGGGAGTCAAGGACAGCCGTGGGGAGGTGGTCGGGGGCCGGCACATCGTAACGGGAAGCGTGGAGATGGAAAAAACACTCTTCAAAGACTGGGGCGCCGCGGCTTTCTATGACTGGGGCAATGCCTTCAACAGCTTCCGGGATGCGTATCTCGCCCAGGCGGCGGGACTCGGCATCCGTTACTATACCCCCGTCGGTCCGATAAAAGTCGATCTGGCCCGACAGATCGGAACACCGGAACCGGTATTCCGCCTCCATCTAAGCTTCGGGTTTACGTTATGATGAACAGCCGCTTTCCGTCCCCGCCTTCGAACGATGACCGCAGCGAAGAAAACCGCATGCTTTCTCTTCATGCCGGGAAGAGGTTTTTAGCTGTTTTCCTGGTGGCGGCGGTCATCCTCACAATTTTGGGGGCGACGGCATGGCTCTTCGGTAGCGAAAACGGGTCCCGCTGGCTGGTCGGCCGTTTCCTGGGGATGATCCCGGCTAGGGTGGAGACGGGGCAAATCTCGGGAGCCCTGGGCACGGAACTGTCCGTGGCGGATTTACAGGTCGGGGGAGAGGGATGGCGCCTGATGGTGCGGCGGACGGTGGTCCAGTGGCGACCCTGGGAATTGTGGGCGGGGAAGGTATTTCTGGGAAAGCTGATGCTCGACGGAGTGGACTTTCAGGACGACCGGCCGGCCACACCCCTCGATCTAACCTGGCCCCGCCTGCCCGACTTCCTTTCCTGGTTCCGCGGGGGCATCGACGTCCTGGATGTCCGGAATATCCTCTGGAGAAGTGCCGACCGGGAAATAACTATACCCCATATGGCCGCGGCGTTGGATTACACGTACGGACTGGCGAGTCTTTCCCATCTCGCTGCGTCCGTCCCGGGCGGAAAACTGTCCGGACGCCTACAACTCCATCTTACCAGTCCTTTTCTGGAGACGCAGTTAAAGTTTGCTCCCGATGACGGGCGATGGCTGGAGACGACCTTGCGGGCGTCCCTGCGGGCATCTGCCGATTCTCTCCACCTTCAGGGTCCTGTTTCCGTCGTGATTGTCGATGGGAAACGGGAACGCTTCATCTTGAAAGGTCAGGCCGCCACCTCCGCCCATATCCTGGCCCTAACCGGACTGTCCGGAGAGGAACAGAACCGGGCCGGTGCTTTGAAAGGGGAGGCGCGCCTCGATTTTTCCCGACCCGCAGTGCAGTTGTCCTCAACGTTGAAGATCGATCGTCTCGACCTGTCTCCGGAAGTCGGGCGGGAACTGGTTCTTGGCGGCGACCTGGAGCTTGCCGGCAATTTGTCCTCCTATGAGGGCCGTTTCCATCTGCGGCCCCGCCTCGTCGCCGGGCCGCCGCTGGCGGTCCGGGGCAGTTTTTCCGGCGCTGGGGAACGGATTGCCATCGATGGGTTGCAGATAAATGTCGGCCAAGGGATCGCCCGCGGGCGGGCAACGGTTGCCTGGGAAAGGGGATGGACGGTTTCCTGGGCATTGCGGGCACGGAATATGGATCCTTCTCTGGCGGTGTCGCAGGCCCGGGGGGTGATCAATGCCGATCTCGACGGAATATGGCGCCGTGGGGCCGGGGGAGAGACAAGCGGCAAGCTGGCGGGGCGTTTTCTCGACAGCCGCCTGTCCGGGCGGCAAATGACCGGCGGGGTTGGGATGCGCTGGGAAGGGGACGCGCTCTTTCTGGAAAAACTGGAGGTACGGGGAGAAGGCTTTCAAGCTCAAGCTCGGGGAGATCTCCGGGACCGGATCGGCTTTGAGGTTCGGATTGCCAGGATTTCCCGCCTTATTCCCCAGGCCGACGGCCGGCTGTATGGCCGCGGCTGGGTTCGGTATCGAAACCGTCTCCTTTCCGGCGCGCTGACTGCCGCAGGTAAGAAGATATCCTGGGATCAGGACCGGATAGATGACATGGCGTTGTCTTTGTCCCTGGGTGAAGGCGAGGCGGGAGAACTGCGGGCCTGGATCTCGGCCAAGGACCTGTATGTAGCCGGACAATGCCTCCAGGGTGAGTTTACGGTGACGGGAACGAGAAAGAGTCAGGAGTTGAACCTGCGGCTCACGGGTCCGGAGGGAGGATTGGCGGTACGGGCGGACGGAGGATATGAGCGGGGAGTATGGACGGGGGCTGTGGGCACCGCGGCGGCGGACAGCAAATCATACGGTGTCCTTCAGCTTTCCCGGCCGGCGTCCCTGTCCGTATCCCCGCACCTGCTGAGGATAGAGAACTTTATCATGGCCGGACCGCAGGGGGAACGATTGGAAATTTCCGCTCTCCTGGGCGACAAAAAACAGCCCGGATATGCCACGGCCTCCTGGCAGAATTTTCCTCTGGGCCGTTTGCCCTTGCCCACGGCCGATATGCATTTGAACGGCAAGACGACCGGTCAGGTGCGGATAGAGCAGCGCGGGATCCGGGAGGGATTCCAGGCGGTGGGAACGGCACGGCTCCAGGGGCGGATCGTGCGGGGGGAACACCGTCTGGAGGTCCAGGATGGACAATTACGCTTCCAATGGCAGGCCAAGGGACTGGAGGTGAGCAGCAGTTTCGATTTGGGCCTCATGGGCAGATTGAACGTCCGATTGTCGTCATCATCCGCGCCTTTCTTTTCTTTCCCCGATTCCGGCAGCTATGAGGCGAGTCTGGCCGATCTTGACCTCCAGCTTTTGAACCCCTTTCTCCCTTCCTCCCTTCGCACTGAGGGGATCCTCTCGGGCCGTCTCGAAGGAAGGCTGCTGCCACAACGACGATTTGCCATGACCGGACAAGCGGAGGCCGTGAAAGGCATATGGACGGTTGCCGGACGCCGGGGGATGGTACGGTTCGTTCAGGAACGCCTGGCCCTCGGTTGGACCTGGCGGGACGACATCCTGCGGGGGACCATGGAGGGGGCATTTACCGATCATGGCCATTTGCGGGCCGTTTTTTCCCTGCCGGTCCGGTCGCAATACCCAGTGGGAATAAACCCTCAAGGCCCCATAAGCGCCTCGGTAAAGGGAGAAATCAGGGAAAAGGGAATCCTGGGCGCTGTGTTTCCGGGGACGGTCCGGGAGACTCACGGTCGGCTGGCCGTCGATCTGGCCGTTGCCGGTGTCTGGCAGAATCCCCGTTACGAAGGCCATCTACGCCTCTTAAAGGCGGGGGCCTACGTAACGGCAACGGGGATCCGTCTCCGAGATATGGAGGCGGAGGCCAGGTTTTTCCCGGAGAGGATAGAAATAGAGGGATTTTCCGCCCGTTCCGGACCGGGAAACCTAAAGGGCCGGGCGACGATCCGCTATGGTGGCGGTAACATCAAGGATATCAAAGGCCACCTGGAGGGGGAGCGATTCCAGGCCTCCTATCTTCCGGAACTGCAGTTGCTGGTCAGTCCCCGTATCACCTTCGAGGGGACCAGGGAGTACCTCTCTGTCCGGGGGGCGATCCACGTCCCGGAAGGCCGCTACCTCGAGCCCCGGGAACCGGATCTGATCCGCGCCAGCAAAGATGTGAAGATAATCGACAAGCCGGTAAAAAAGGCTCCGGCCGTACCTTTTGTTGTTGACATGGACCTGGCCATTTCTTTGGGGGAGCAGGTCTATATGAGGACTAGAGATATCGAGGGGAATTTCTCCGGGGAAATGACCGCTTCGGGCAAGAAATTGGAAGATCTGCCGGCCCGGGGTGAAATGCATATCACCCACGGGTATCTGCATGCGGCCAATACGAAACTGCCCATAGAAAGAGGACATATCTACTTCAAGGACAAGCCCTTCTCCCTGGCCACCCTGGACATCCTGGCGGTCAAGGAGGTCGGTGACGTTCGGGCCGGTTTTCTGGTGACGGGGACGCTGCGGGCGCCGGTAGCGACCCTTTATTCCGTCCCCTCCCTGCCCGATCAGGATGTTCTGGCCTATATCGTCTTTGGGACGAGCTATACGGGAGATAAGATTCAGGCCACCACACTGCTGAAATCAGCGGGGATGTTTCTTGCCCAGGGAAAGTCGGGAGGGCTGGAGGACAGCCTGCGCAAAAGCGCCGGTCTGGAGGTGGGCAGGATAACCTCCCCGTCCCGGAGCAAGCAGGGGAGAACCGACATGACCACCTCCCTATCCACCATGGGGCAGTACCTGTCGCCACAGCTCTATGTGGGGCTGGCCCGGGCCATGTTCAGCGATGACATTCTCTACGTGATGAAATATTCCTTTTCGAGACTCTGGGAGGTGGAAACGAAGGCCGGCCGCCAGAGCAGCATCGATCTCTTCTACAAGCTGGAGTTCGATTGAAAGGCCGGATCTCCTCTGTTCCGGTGAAACACCCATAAAGGTGTCCCGTCACCAAGGGGGATGAAAGCGTAGCTTAATATTCATAAAATACAATACCCATCCCCACCTTAATACTTCCTTTGAAGGGGAAAAATATTTGTGAGTGACGTCGGGAAGATAGGAACGCATTTTCAGGTGAAAAACCCGTTGTTGGTCATGATTTCGGTTAAAAAACCTCTTCCCGCGGCCTCGCCCCGCTGCACGGTGGAATCATCTGTCCTGGTCGCCGCCCCCCGCTTTCTTCCTGATCTTGACCGTTACGACCGTGGACGGAACTTTGTCGTCGGGAAACTTGACGTTGGGGGGATAACGCAACGTGACATCGAAGCTGGTCTGTTCGGACAGGCGGGCGAGATCGACGGGTTCGGTCTGGATCTTGATCTTTCCTGGGACGGCGACGCCGGGAATGAAGACCCGCACGGCGGCGGGATCCACGGATATTTTCTGAACGGCTATCCCCCGGGGCGGTTTCCCCGTGGTGGTCACCTCCAGGGGAATGGAGACGGGTAGATACCGGGTTGCCGTTACCGTGATTTCCGGAGGGATGATGGCGGCGACGTTGATGTTCGAAGGAGTTCTTACCATATCGCCCGTGAGGACGATGCTCTGTCGGCCCTCCCGGATCCCCGCTTTTTTGAGAGAAATTTTCAAACTGCCCGAATCCAGGAGCTGAAAGGCCTGGGTGGTGCCGGATAAGATCACCTTCACCTCCCGGGTCTGCGGTTCTTCCAGCACGAAATGGCGGGAAAAGTCGAGATGTTCTATGGGCACGAGATATTCTCTTCGGACCGTTTCTTTCTGGTAGCCAAAGGTTACCCAGAGGATGCATGCCAGGGCCACGGCGATGATCTTCTCCCGGGTGTTCTTCCGCAGTTCCAAGGAGATGCGGGAGGCAGTTCGTTTCTCTGGCGCCAGTTCCCGGTAGAATTTCTCCAGTTCATTGCGCAATTCCAATCCACTACTTAAAACCCGTATCTTTTCGTTCCGGGCCAGAGAGATACTCCCCCGTTCTTCCGAAACCACTATGCACAGAGCATCGGCGCGTTCGGCAAGACCCAGGGCGGCGGTGTGGCGCAGGCCGGTGGCACCGTTGCGTCCCATATTCGTCGACAGGGGGAGATGGCATCCGAAGTGGGTGATGCGGTTGCCGGTGATGATGACAGCGCCGTCATGACCGGGGGAATGGGGATCGAATAAGCTCTCCAGCAGCTCCTGGCTGATCAGACCGTCCAGGGCGGTACCGCTGCCGAGGTGTCTCTCCAGGGGGTCTTTTCCCTTCAGGACGATGATTGCGCCAATGTGGTTTCGGGCCAGATTGGTGGCGGTTGCCGCCAGTATTTCCGTATCTCCGCGCTTGGTGCTGGCGGTGGATTGTCCACCGAATCTGCCGATAATGGCCAGGCGTTCGAACAGCCTCCGCAAATCCTCCTGGAAGATGACTACGAGGACAAAAATGAGGATGGCGAAAAATCCCTGGAGGACGACGGTGGTCAAATAAAGCTGAAAGAACCGTGCGGTAACGTAAACGGCGCCGACGACGCTGAGACCGATGAGGACAAACCGGGAGGCCCGGTTTTTGAACCACACCAGGAGGAAGTAGATCATCAGAGAAATGATGATTACGTCAAGGACATCCTGAATGCGAAGGTTGTTGACAAAGGTGAGAAGGGGCTGCATTAAGATCAATGATCCATTTCCTGTGTTTCGGCAATGAATGGAATTCCTCCGGTGGCATCGCCGAACGTCTGAACAGTATTAGGTTGTTCCTTTTATGTCAAGACCCTATTTGATCAGTCCATTCCGGAAGGGGTTTTAACATCGTCCTTTGATTTTTCCGGAAGATAGTGTATCTTAAAGGTAGAAGTCGTCCCAAATTCCAACTGTGAGGAGATCGCTCATGAGCGACATCGATTTGGAGACCATGATTAATGAAGCGGTGGCAATGATCGCCGCCGCAGGGAAGATTGTCGTGTTTACCGGCGCCGGAGTCAGCACGGAATCCGGTATCCCCGATTTCCGGAGCCCCGGCGGTCTGTGGTCAAGGTTCGATCCCGATGATTTTACCATCGAGCGATTCCTCTCCAGTCCGGAAACGAGAAAAAAACAGTGGAAGTTCCTCTTCGAGGGAGGAATTTTTGCCCAGGCCCGCCCCAATGACGCCCATCGGGCCATCGCCTGGTTCGAGGAGCAGGGTAAACTCGTCTGCGTGATCACGCAGAACATCGACGATCTCCACCAGCAGGCCGGTAACTCTCCGGAACGGGTTTATGAATTGCACGGCAACATGAGGTGGATGAAGTGCCTGGCGTGTCTTGAACGTTATCCCTTGCCGGTCATGCTGGCGAGGTACCGGGAAAGCGGCGAGATCCCCGGCTGCGAGCGTTGCGGGGGGCTGCTGAAGCCCGATGTCATCTTTTTCGGCGAGGCACTGCCACCGCAAACGCTTAAGGAGGCCAGTGACGCCGCCAGCAACTGCGATCTCCTGATAGTCATAGGTTCTTCCCTGGTGGTCTATCCGGCGGCCTATATTCCCATGTACGCCAAAGGTGGTGGGGCCAAATTGATGATCATCAACAGGACGGAAACCTCTTATGATGCCAGCGCTGATCTGGTCATTCGCGGCGGTGCCGGCGAGGTGATGACGGGAATCGTGGCAAACTTGAAGCGTACGGGCGGTCTATGTGCCTGATCATTTTCGCCTGGCGGCAGCGTGCCGATTATCCCCTCGTAGTGGCCGCCAATCGGGATGAATTTTATGATCGCCCGACTTTGGCTGCCGATTTTTGGGATGACCATCCGGAGATCCTTGGCGGTCGGGATTTGAAGGAAAAAGGGACCTGGCTGGGGATAACACGCAAGGGACATTTTGCCGCCCTCACGAATTATCGCGATCCACGGCACGTCAATGTGGATGCCCCTTCCCGTGGCTGGCTGGTCCGCGATTTCCTTACCGGCGGGAAGGGGGCAGCGGAATATCTGGGGGATCTGCAAAAAGAGGGGGGACGTTACAACGGGTTTAGTCTGGTCTTGGGCGATGAGGACGATTTGTATTATTATTCCAACCGGGGGAGCGCACCATTCCTCCTGCCTCCGGGCATATATGGACTCAGCAATAATCTCCTCGATTCCTCGTGGCCGAAGGTGATTAAGGCCAAAGAGGAGTTTCATCGGGTAATGACAAGGGCGGGGCGTCTGCATACCGAAGATCTATTTGCCCTTCTTGCTGACCGGTCGCAGCCGGGTGACGAGGAACTGCCCGATACCGGGGTTGGTCTGGAATGGGAACGGATCCTCGCAACGATCTTTATTGCCAGTCCGATTTACGGGACGAGGTCTTCCACCGTGGTATTCAAGGACCGCCAGAATCGGATTCATTTTGAGGAGCGGCAATACGCGGGCGGGGACGGACTTTGGATGTCGACCGGTTTCGTCCTGGAAAACTGAAGGAGGAAAATATGACGCGCCGGGAATATCCTCAGCGACCCATTGTGGGAATCGGGGCCATTGTCTTGAAGGACGGCAAGGTGCTGCTGATCCAGCGGGCGGCTCCCCCCAGCCAAGGATTGTGGGCCATACCCGGCGGTTCCCTGGAGGCAGGTGAAACCATCCAGGAAGGGGCCGAACGGGAAATCCTGGAGGAAACCGGCATCCGCATCAAGGCGGGAAATCCGGTCTATGCATTCGACTTCATTCAGTATGATGACCGAAAGCGTCTCCAGTACCATTTTGTCATCGTCGATGTGGAGGCGGAATATCTGGGAGGGGAGGTACAGGCGGCCGACGACGCCCTGGCGGCCCGCTGGGTTTCCCCGGCGGAATTGCCGGACCTGCCCGTATCGGCAAATACCACGAAGATTCTTCGCAGCCGGGGCTTTTTGACTTAATGGGTTGACATGTTTATCCAACACCCACAAACGATTCAAGCACCAAAGGTGATTCATGTTTATAAATCTCCCAAGAGAAATAGGTTTTCCCATGTAAGCACGAATTAATGCCGGATGATGTAGAACATTTTTATCCGTATGGAGGGAAGGGGGTCGCAATGAAGCGCCGGATCTTTTTTTAGCGGCGGCGATGGTCGTTTGTGCGGTTCCACTTTCAGGGATTCAACAAACCCATCGTGCTATGTTTGGAGGAAACAGAGGTGTACAAAAGAAGTATGACGGTTTACCGGGAAGGAATTGACCGCCGTAATAACCGGTTGACGCCCCCAGAACAATTCCGGGTCATGGAAAGGGACGAAGATGGGGTGTTTACCGGGGTGAATATTCGGGATATTTCCGAAGCGAAAATGAGGGCGGCAAGGTCCCGTCCCTACAACGTATTTAGGTGATGCCATGAAAGTTATTTATTCCAAGGAGTTCGACATTTCTTACTGTTCCGATCCGGCTGCCGCCTTTGGTCGCATCGAGGCGGTTTATTCCGTAATCAAGGACAGGGTGAAGATCATTAATGCCGTTCCGGCTGCTGAAGAAGATATCGCCGCCGTTCACACCCAGAATCATCTGGAGATGGTGCGACGCGAGGGCATTTATGACATTGCGGCCCTGGCGGCGGGCGGGGCCGTGCAGGCGGCACAAATCGGGATGAAGGAACCGTGCTTCGCCCTGATCAGACCGCCGGGTCACCACGCCTCGGCAGGCAGTTCCTGGGGTTTTTGCTATTTCAACAACATGGCCATCGCATTGGAGAAACTCAAGCGCGACGGCCTGATCAACACCGCCATGGTCCTCGACTTCGATCTCCACTTCGGTGACGGTACAGTAAACATCCTGGGTTCGAAAGGCTATGTCAATATCTACAACCCATCGTCATCCAGTCGCCGGGATTATCTCCAGGGCGTACGGTCCTTTCTCGAAGGAGGACGTGCCGATATTATCGGCATCTCCGCAGGCTTCGACAACCACGTGGATGACTGGGGTGGACTTTTACAGACCGGCGATTACCGGGAGATGGGAGAATTGGTAAGGGAGGCGGCGGCAAGAAACAAAGGGGGATACTTTGCCATCCTGGAAGGGGGATATAATCACCGGGTCCTGGGGCAGAACGTCCTAGCCCTGATCGAAGGGATGGAAAGTGCAGGTGCATAGATAGCTCTCCCAGGGTGAGGTGAGCGAATCCAGGGAGAGCTATCTTATTTGCGGTGGCGCTGATTCTAACCGTGGGTTGGATGGTTTGATATATCGATAGGTTATCTCATAGATTCTCCGTCAGCGTTGAGTTTTTCTCTCCACGAGTTGTCCCACCCTGATTGTTCGAAGCTGCTCCGGTGTCTTTGCCTTTACCAGCGCCCAGGCGGCATCGGGCCGCAACTGGTTACGGGACACGACCAGGGTCACTGGAAGCCGCTGGATGTCACATTCCTTCCCGCCCGACATGGGATCATCCACCTCTTCAAAGGTATAGACGAAGAGCTCGTCTCCCGGTCTGATCCCCTCGCTTTCTCCGATATTGATCCGGACGGCCTTCTTTTTTCCTTCGGGACTGTTCTTGATCATGGTTATATAACCCTTGAGGGGGAAATACTTGGACAATTCCGGACGGGCTGCCTGTAGGCTTTTGCCGGCGGCCTTCTTGATGCCGCCGATCAGGACATCGTAATTGGGATAGGGTATCCTGCCGATGTTATGCCGGCCGTTCATTTTCTTCGAGAGGAGGACTTCGCCGCTTTCCACATCGAGGATGCGCAGGGTGACCTCGGCACCGATATGCCATCCCTCCTGGGCCTCCAGGGAGGCGGCTATGGCGACGCCGATGAGGTCGAAGGCCCAGCTGCCGCTTCCGCCTTTCCCCAGTCCCTGCCGTGTGGAAGGGTGAGAGATCCATCGCATGTCCACGTTGTTGATCGAGCCGGTGACGATGTATTTGACCCCTTTGATCTTTCCGATATCGATCATAGTCGCGTCGTCCACCAGACCGGACTGCTGAAACTGTTGCTCTTCGAAGACCTTGTTCATCTCACTGCGGGTGATTACCTTCGCACCCCCCGTGTTGACAATCTCATCGGTGACGCCGGCTTCGATGCTTTCGCCGAGTTTGGCATTTACCTCCCGGGAGATGCTCTGGGCATCGGCTTGAAAACCCGAATCCTGAATCCGGCTCTGCATGATCCGGACATAATCGAAGGTTGTATTGTTGGTAAAATTTACGACGGCCACATAGGGCAGGGCGGCGTCGTATCTGGGTTTGCAGATGTCGGGCACGCGGATCACGGCTTCCCGGTCCGTCACGAAGGTGGTGAGGTCGAGCTTCGGCGCCGAGGCGCAGCCAGAGAGGATCAGGAAAAGCAGCAAACCGGAAAGGCCAGCCCGCTTCATAGATTGCTCTTCAGGGTCGATAACTGAGGGTCAACGAATAGGGAGTGAAGTTGTCAACGGTGAAATTACCCTTCTGTTTTATACTGTTGGCCAGATATACGGAATTTTCCGGATAGGCGACGATGAACTCACCCATCTTCAGCTCTTCCACTTCCGACACCCAGACGATGTTCTGGAGGATGCCCTTGATATCGATGTTGGTTTCGATATCTTTGACGCCGGCGATCTTTACCCGGATGCGTTTCACGTTTCCCTGGAGATATTGGGCGGCTTTGTCGAGGATTTTCGGGATCACCTTGTCCGCAACATCCTTGAGGGCCACCGCCGCGGCATCCTCAACGCTGTTGCGGATGCCCTTTCCCTGTTCCGTACCGGCGCTGAGTATTTCCATGTTTCCGGTTTTTTTGTTCCGGACGACCATCCGGTAGGTGAGTCGGACCGTGACATTGTTGAAAGGCATGTAAAGGCCGTAGCCGATATCTTCGCCCTTTTTCGTCGATACGGTATAGTCGGTCCGTCCGATAACGGCAATATTGGATAGAAATTTGTAGAGCATGCTCCGGACGGCCAAGGTAGAGCCGCTCCGCATGGCCTTTTCGATCTCCGCCGCGGCCAGGGCATGGGTGGGGGCTACATCGACGACCCGGTAGTGCTGCTCCGTAAGTCTGCCGATGAGATTTTCCGAGAGGATATTAGTCTCTTCAAAGACATCCTCTCCGGTGGTTCCTTGGGGTTTCCGGGCGGGGATGAAGACGGCGATACCGCTGTTTAGGGCCAGTTCGGAGGCGATGGCCTCCTGGGCCTTTTTCGGTTCCACGCAGGCATTGATCCGAGCGGTGAGAACGCTGTCCTTTTCTGTCTGGCTTAAGATCCTGAATTTTTTTACCGATCCCCCCACCTGGGTCTTCATGACATCCTCCACAAGGGCGAAGTCCGATACATAACTCCCGGCTTTCACATCGACACCGAGGGCCTGCTCGATGGCATGCCACTTCGCCCGAGCCACGGCCTCCATCCTTGCGGAGGGACGGTCATTATTCATGATCGCCGCCTCACCTTCGGCGTCAACGCATCGGAGTTGAGCCCAGGCGGAAGGAGAGGACAGGATGAATAAGGCAGCGCAGAAAACGCAGATAACAGCCGTTGATCTTGGCATAACCTTGAACCTCCGGAGCGATTTTTTACGGGCTGAATATACTGAAGGGAGAAAACTTTGTAAAGGGAATAAAGTCTCTATTTACCAACGCAAAATTTGGCAAATATCCTTTCCAAGATCGTTTCGTCGGCAGTCCTGCCGGTGATCTCTTCCAGGGCTTCCAGGGCATCCTGGAGGTCCGTGGCGGCCAACTCGGGTGCCCCCCCCCGGGCAGCCCGCGCCATGGCCTGACAGATGAAAAAGGATGCCTTTTCCAGGGCCAGCTTGTGACGCAGGGAGGTTATTACCGTACCGGCGGAAGTCTCTCTTTCCGTGGCGAGAAAAAGGTGATGAATTGCCTGAAGCAGCTCATCGATCCCGGTTCCGTGTTTCGCCGATATCCAGATCGCCTGATGGTTCGGGAGGAGATCGGATAGGACTTCCGGCGCCAGCATCCGGGGTAGATCCACCTTGTTGACCAAGGGGATCAGGGCTTTACCGGCCAGCTTCGCGACAATTTGCCGGTCCGCAGTCGTCAGATTTTCCGAGCCGTCGAAAACTAACAGAACCGCATCGGCGGCGTCAATACGCTGCCAGACCATCGCAATTCCCTCCTGCTCGACGGCGTCGGCGGTACTGCGGATACCAGCGGTATCCGTCAGACGCACGGGGATATCATGGATATTGACCGTTTCCTCGATGAAATCCCTGGTCGTGCCGGGGCTGGCGGCGACGATGGCCCTCTTTTCTCCCAAAAGGTGGTTGAGAAGGCTCGATTTACCCACATTGGTTCGGCCGGCGATGACCAGACTGACCCCATGGCGGTAGATCTTGCCTTCCCGGTATGTGGTGATGAGGGAGTTGACTTCGTGACCTATTTCCTGAAGCTGGTTGGGGATCGACATGTCGTCGGCGATATCGGGGTCGTCAGCGGCGAATTCAATGGCGGCCTCAAGACGGGCGATAGCGTCGACGATTCCCTCGCGCAGGGCCGTTATCTCTGCCGTGAGCTGGCGCTGGTATTGAGATCGGGCAAGCTCCAGCCCCCGTTCTGTCCGGGCGTTGATCATGTCCGCCACCGCTTCCGCCTGTGAGAGATCCAGGCGATTGTTCAGGAAGGCCCGTTTCGTGAACTCCCCCGGTGCCGCCGGACGGGCGCCGGCTCGAATGGTTTCCGCCAGGATCCGTTGGGGAAGGAGATAGCCGCCGTGACCGTGAATCTCCAGGACATCCTCGCCGGTATAGGAGTGGGGGGCCCGCATAAGGACGGCCAGAACCTCGTCGATGACGGCGCTATCCACGGCCGAGACGATATGGCCGTGGTACAGGCGGTGGGTGGTGAATTTCGGCGGGTGGTTATGGGCACCGCGGAAGATCGTCTTGCCGATCTGTTCCGCGGCCGGTCCGCTGAGACGGATAACGGCGATGCCTCCCACTCCCGGAGGAGTGGCTACGGCCGTGATGGTGTCGTCCGCCTGCATGGTTGCCCTACCTGACTCCCGTGGTCGTGGTGGTCTCGCCCCGGTCCCGCTCCCTTTCCTTTCTGGCCGGCATGATGATGATCTTCCGGTACTCCCCCTCGCCGCGGCTTTTGGTGACGAGGGAGGAGTCCCCTTGGAGGGTTAGGTGGATGATCCGGCGGTCATGGGCATTCATATGGCTCACGGTGACGGCTTTTCTCGTCTTTTTGACCTTCTGACCCAGCCGTTCCGCCAAGGATGCCAGGGCGTCCTCCCGGCGCTGGCGATACGCTTCGGTATCGATGATGATCATTTTCCGCTCTTCACCGGACCGGTTGGCGGCCTTGTTCACCAGGTACTGGAGGGCATCCAGATTCTGGCCCCGCTTGCCGATAAGCAGTCCGCCGCTGTCGCCCTTGATGTTCAGGACGATGGCATCCTCCCGGATATCCACGGCAACCGGGGAGGCAATATTCATGCGCTCCAGGATGCCGGAGAGAATGGCCTGGGCCCTGGCGCCCACTTCCTGATCCGTTGGCGATGACGCTCCCGGAGGCGCATATTTCCGAAGCGGTTTGTCCTCCTTTGCGGCCAGGTTGGCGCCGGCAGCTTCCGCGGCGGCCCGGGTCGGGGGATGTGATGGGGCGTCCTTTGTTTCCGGGGCCTTGGATCTTGCTGTAACGGCGATCGGATCGACGACATGTTCCTCGTCAATATTTATATCCATGAGGCGGGCTTTGATTTTTGCCCGTTTGGACCCCAGACCGAAGAATCCTGAAGTTCCTTCCGCCACGATTTCGACATTCAGTTTTTCCCGGGGCGCTCCCAGCTCCCGGCAGGCCTTTTCGATAGCTTCATCAATTGTTTTTCCTTCGAATTCGATCATTTTCATCGATTACCTCGTTCAAGAATGACGCTTGTTGATGTAATATTGCTGTCCGATGCTGATAATATTATTGAATAGCCAGTAGATGACCAGTCCGGACGGGAAGCTGAGGAAGAGGAAGGTGAAGATTACCGGCATCCAAAGCATGACCTTCTGCTGCATGGGGTCGCCCCCTACGGGTGTCATCTTCTGCTGCAGCCACATGGTGCCTCCCATGATGATCGGCGTAATGTAGTAGGGATCTTTCTCGGAAAGATCCTGTATCCACCAGAAGAAGGGCGAATGCCGGAGTTCAATGGCATAAAGAAGAGTCTTGTAGAGACCGAAAAACACCGGAATCTGGATGAGCATGGGCAGACAGCCGCTCATGGGGTTGATTTTGTGCGTCCGGTACAGGGCCATGGTTTCCTGGCTCAGTTTTTGCCGGTCTCCCTTGTATTTCTCCTGCAATTCCTTCATCTTCGGTTGCAGTTTCTGCATCTTCTTCATAGATTCGTAACTCTTGTTGCCCAAGGGCCAGAAGATGAGCTTGATGAGGATCGTCAGGATGATGATGGCGATGCCGTAATTGTGGACGTACTGGTAGAGCCATTTGAGGAGAATGAGCAGGGGCATGGCCAGCCATTTCAGCCAGGAGCCGAAATCGATGGCGTTTTCCAGATGGACGTTCTGGACCTTGAGGATGGAGTAATCCTTGGGACCGATAAAAAGGGTATAGATGAAGGAGTCGGCCTGACCGCCGGGAACGAGGATTTTCGGACCCTGCAGGCTGACCGAGACCATGTCCCGACCATCTTTGGCGACAGCCAAACTGGTGAGGGTAGGATTTTGGGGAATAACGGCGGCGATGAAATACTTGCTTTCAAAACCACCCCACGTAACATTGGGTCCCAGGAGTTTGCCACCTTCGATCTTCTTCACATCGATCCGCTCGATGTCCTTGGCGACGAAGGCCACCGGGCCTTTGTGGGACCAACTGTCCGTCTCTTCTTTCGGATCGGCGTACTGATTCCAGTTGATGCTGGCGTTCTGACTCAGGGGAACGGCGTTGAGGTTAAAAGTGCGTACCTCCAGGTCGATGGCGTAGCGGTCGGGATAGAAGGTAAAAATCTTTTCTATTTTCATTACGTTGGCTACAGTATGCCGAAGCACGAGGCGCTGAGGTTCCTTGGTGTCGGTCAGAGCCAGGCTTTTCGTTTCCGATTCATACATGCCCTCACCGGGGGGGTCGAGGGAGGACCCCGGGAAAGACACCGTCAACGGACGGGGCATGCCCGGCGCGACATCGACCATTTCTATAGGTTCCGAAGACGCAACCAGTTTTTGGCGGTATCCCTTGAGTTTGAAGGAATGGAGCGCCCCGCCTTTCGTGGTGAACTGGGCGGAGTAAAGAGGAGTATCCACGGTAATGAACCGTTCCGCCACCACTGGGGCCGGCGGCACGATGCCTTTCCCCGCCTTGATCTGTGTCGGGGCGGAAGGAGCGGTGGGAGGCGGCGCCGACGCCGGAACGTCCTTTTTTTCCGTTTGGGCTGTCTCCTGCGGGGGCGCCGGTTCTTTCACCGGGGGTTTCATAAAGAACATCTGGTAAATGAGGATGACCGTTACCGACAGGACGATGGCGAGAATGGTCCGCTTGTCCATGCATTACCTCCCTTTTTGCAATTATCTGACCGGGTCGTAGCCACCGGGGTGCCAGGGGTGGCAGCGACCGAGACGCTTCAGGCCGGCGATAGTTCCCCGTAGGGGGCCGTAACGCCGTATGGACTGGATGGCATATTCGGAACAAGTCGGAAAAAAACGACAGGAGGGAGGCAAAACCGGAGAGATAGAGATTTGATATAAGCGAATAACCAGGACCAATATTTTGGCTAGGGTTTGCGATAATACCTTGTTATTCATCCTTTATTCTATCAAAAAGCCGTTCCAGCGCCCTCCGGATCTCGTGATTGGTCAACATGTTAACCTGGGGCTTCGCCATGATCACAATATCGAGAGAGGCGGGAAGCCTCTGCTTATGCACACGATAAAATTCCCGAATTATACGTTTGATCCGGTTCCTCTTGACGGCCTTGCCCACCTTTTTGCCCACGGTGATGCCAAGTCTTCTTTTCCCTGAGAGATTCCGGCATGTTAGACAGGTAAAATGCCCCGAATGATCACGAATCCCCTGCTGATAGACCGTCAAATAATCTCTTCGTTTCCTTATCCTTTCCTGTTTGCCGAAGGTCGAACGTTCCATGGGATGTGCAGGCCGGGCATTCCCGGGAATGGACGGCCTGTCTTTGCCAGGATTAAACAGCCAATCTTTTCCGCCCTTTTGCCCGGCGGCGATTGAGGACGAGTCTTCCTCCTTTGGTGGCCATGCGGACCAAGAATCCATGGGTCCTTTTCCGGCGCGTGTTGCTCACGGGTTTCAGTGTCTTTTTCATCGTCTTTCAAGCCTCAGTTAAGTTAATGTTCATGTAAAGACAAGTAAATAACCATATTCGGCGCCGCTTGTCAAGTTAAAACGGTCGCGGTGATTAGATATGACGGACATAAGTACCCGGAGCATCTCCCAATATTTTCAATCCTTTATCCGGGGCACCCATGCCGGGAGGAACCGTCATGCCGGAGGAGTTGGCGGCCAGCCATTCCTGCCAGGGGAGCCACCAAGAGCCCTTGAACTTGGGCGCTTCCTCCAGCCAGCGGTCGGGATCGATGTATTTATCCCCCTCGTGATGGGTAAGCATCTGATATGTCCGGCGGGTGTTTTCCGGTTCGCTGACGATTCCGGCATTGTGCCCGCCGCTGGTGAGAACGAAGGTTACCGTCGGGGCATCGGATGTAAGGTGGAACTTGTAAACCGAACGCCAGGGGGCGACATGGTCCTGGACGGTGCCCACAAGGAAAACGGGAACGCGAATATCACTGATAACTATATTGCGGCCATTGACGAGGTAACGACCCTCGAAAAGGTCATTATCCAGAAACAAACGGCGGAGATATTTGCTGTGCATCCGGTAGGGCATGCGGGTGGCGTCGGCGTTCCAGGACATGAGATCGTTCAGGGGACGGCGGGCGCCCAGCAGGTAGTCCTGAATGATGCGGGAATAGAGCAGGTCGTTGGCCCGGAGAAGCTGGAAGGCGCCGGCCATTTCCTTGGTGTCCAGATAGCCCCGGTCGAACATGATGTCCGCCAGGAAGTTTACCTGATTTTCGTCGATGAACAGGCTCAGCTCTCCGGCTTCCGTGAAGTCCGTCTGCGCTGCCAGCAGGGTCATGCTCTTCAGACGTTCGTCGCCGTCCCGGGCCATCGTGGCGGCGACAATGGCGAGCATGGTGCCGCCGAGGCAATATCCCGCCGTGTTGATCTGCCTGTCGGGAACTATCTTGGCGATGGCATTTATTGCCGCCATTACACCGTCGAAGTGATAATCAGCCATGGAGAGGTTCCGGTCCTTTTCCGTGGGATTCAGCCAGGAGATGATGAAGACCGTATGCCCCTTGTCCACCAGGAACTTGACGAGAGAATTGTGGGGGGACAAATCGAGGATGTAATACTTCATGATCCAGGCCGGGACGATGAGGACCGGTTCCTCGTAAACCTTTTTAGTCGTCGGTGTATACTGGATCAATTCGATGAGGTGATTCCGGAAAACCACCTTGCCCGGTGTCACGGCCACCTTTTCCCCGGGGCGGAAATTCTCCGTGCCTGCGGGGAGCTCGTTGTTACGCTGGCGCCGCCAGTCCTCCAGCATATTTTCCCAGCCCCTGATGAGGTTTTGCCCCCCTTGCTCTTCCGTTACCCTGGTCAAGACCGGGTTGGTCCAGAGAAAGTTGGCCGGGGAAAGGACATCCATAATTTGCCGGGCCATAAAGGAAACGATATTCTGGTGATGATGGGAAACACCAGGGATGCCGGTTGTGGTGTTCTGCCACCACTGTTCGCTAAGGAGGAAGGCCTGATGGAAGCAATTGAAGGGGGGGGTCTGCCAGGCATCATCCCGAAAACGGGGATCGCGGGCGATGGGCTTTTCAGGTTCTCCATTGGAAAGCAGACAGGAACGGAGAACATAGTCCCAGTAATTGGCCGTTTTTTCCCAGAAATCCTCCATAATCCGGTACTGTTTCCCCGGTGAGTCGGCAAGGTTGATGAACCAGTCAAGAAAGGCCAGCAACTGCGTTACTGGTGAGAGGTTCATGGTGAATTTGGCCTTACGGGCATGGATGAAACTGTCGACACTGGCATGGGCGGATTCTTTGGTGGCTTCCATGTTTTTTCCCTCCTTGTTTGGTGAGTGGACGATCTATGATTCTCAGGAATGTTTCGGCACGTATGCCGCCGGGCGCCAAGGCGTAGTGCCTCGCAACTTCTTACCATATCGTTCCAATGTAGGAAAGTAAAAGACTAACAGATATACAAAAAATATCAAGATCAATTTATGAACAAGAAGCTTCGCTTTCCCGGCCTGATATGATAAAAGGCGCTGATGAAGGCCTTTGAGCTCGTATCGGAATATTCGCCCCGGGGAGACCAGCCACGGGCCATTTCCCGGCTGGTGCAAGGAGTAAAGGCGGATCTCCCCCACCAGGTACTGCTCGGTGTCACCGGGTCGGGGAAGACATTTACCATTGCTCACGTTATTCAGTCCGTCCAGCGTCCCGCCCTGGTCATCGCCCACAACAAGACCCTGGCGGCCCAGTTGTACGCGGAGTTCAAGAGCCTTTTCCCCGCCAATGCCGTCGAGTATTTCGTGAGCTATTATGATTACTACCAGCCCGAGGCCTACATACCCAGCACCGACACCTATATCGAGAAGGACTCGGCGATCAACGAGGAGATCGACAAGCTCCGCCACGCGGCCACTCATGCCCTCTTCGACCGGGAAGACGTCATTATCGTGGCCAGTGTCTCCTGCATTTATGGCCTGGGTTCACCGGAGGCGTATCAAGGGATGCTCCTCTATCTGGAGGAAGGAAGAGAGTTGGGCCGAGACACCATGCTGCGCCGCCTCGTGGAGATTCAGTATGAGCGCAACGATTTCGACTTTCACCGGGGGACATTCCGGGTGCGGGGAGATGTGGTGGAAATCTTTCCTGCTTATGAGGATGAGCGGGCTGTCCGGGTGGCCTTTTTTGACGATACCATCGAGGAGATCCTCTACGTCGATCCCCTTCGAGGCAGGAAATTAGGAAGAATCTCGAAGCTGGCCATTTATCCCGGCAGTCACTATGTCACCAGCAGGGACAACTTGAATCGGGCCATGACCACTATCAGGGCCGAACTCCAGGAACGCCTTTCCGAGCTGCGCCGGGAAGAGAAACTCCTGGAGGCCCAGCGTCTCCAGCAGCGGACGCTTTTCGATCTGGAGATGATGGAGGAGATGGGCTACTGTCAGGGGATCGAGAACTATTCCCGCCACCTGACCGGGAGAAATCCCGGCCAGCCACCGCCCACCCTGATGGAGTATCTGCCGAAAAACGCCCTGATCATTATCGACGAGAGCCATGCTACGATCCCCCAACTAATCGGCATGTACCGTGGGGACCGCTCCCGGAAGGAGACCCTGGTGGAATATGGATTTCGCCTTCCCTCGGCCTTGGACAACCGGCCTCTCCGCTTCGAGGAATACGAGTCCTTTCCCCAGCGGCGCATTTATGTCTCCGCCACTCCTGCGGCTTACGAACTGATGAAGGCGTTGGGTGGGGTCGTGGAGCAGATCATCCGGCCCACGGGACTCATGGACCCGGAAATCGTCGTCAAGCCCGTCAAGAACCAGGTCGATGATCTTCTCGGAGAGATCCGACAACGGGCGGCGCGAGGGGAGCGGGTCCTGGTCACCACGTTGACGAAACGCATGGCGGAGAACCTCACGACCCATTATGGTGAGGTGGGGGTGAAGGTGCGTTATCTCCACTCCGACGTCCATACGCTGGAACGTGTGGAGATCATCCGCGATCTCCGCCGGGGAGAATTCGACGTCCTCATCGGCGTGAACCTCCTTCGGGAGGGCCTGGACATCCCGGAAGTATCCCTTGTCGCCATCCTTGATGCCGACAAGGAGGGCTTTCTCCGTTCGGAGCGGTCGCTCATACAGACGGCGGGACGGGCTGCCCGGCATATCGCCGGACAGGTGATCATGTATGCCGATGTGATCACCGGATCCATCCGGGCCTGCCTCGACGAGACACAGCGCCGCCGCCTCCTCCAGACCGACTATAACCGCCGCTACGGCATCACCCCCGAGTCGATCCGGAAGTCCATCTCTGATGTCCTGACCTCGGTTTATGACGCGGATTATGTAACCGTGCCGCTGGTGCGGGAGACGAAAGTCCCCTATGGCGGCGAAGAGGATCTGACGAAGCTGATCGCCCGCCTGAAGGCGGAGATGAAGGCGGCTGCCGCCGCGCTGGAGTTCGAAAAGGCGGCGGAACTCCGGGATGAAATCAGGGACCTGAGCAGCCTGCTGGTGGAGTTCGGGGGAGAATCGGTATGAGCTTGGATATCTTCAGATTGAGCTTTTTTTCTATATCATTTTCGGTGTTATCTTTTCCCGCGTTGAGATCCGTCCGGCCAGCGCCGGTGGGGATTGCCGACCAATCGTCATCTTCCCGGGCAGACGAGGCGGTTCGGAAATGGAGCCAGCGGCGATGACGGGGACATGTCTGGCGGATATCGTCCAGGTGGCCCCCCGGGTTCCGGGCGTCTATCTGATGAGAGACGGCGTCGGGGAGATCATTTACGTTGGCAAGGCAAAAGACCTTCGGGCCCGCCTCCGTAACTATGCCGGTGGAACGGATAGCAGGGGGATGATCCCCTTCCTCCTATCCCGGGTCCGGCAGGTGGAATGGATCATTACCGCGACAGAAAAAGAGGCCCTCATCCTCGAGAACAATCTTATCAAGGAACACCGTCCCCGGTACAACGTCGTTTTTCGTGACGACAAGGCCTATTTCCACATTCGTATGGATACAGCGGTCCCCTTTCCTCGCTGGCAATTGGTCCGGCGTCCGAAAAAAGACGGGGCGAGGTATTTCGGACCCTACCCCTCCGGCGGCGCCGCCAAAGAGACCCTGCGCTTTCTGCAAACCGTCTTTCCCCTCCGAACATGCCGGGATGTGGAACTCCGAAACCGCCGGCGTCCCTGCCTGGAATATCAGATCGGACGCTGCCCGGCCCCCTGCGTCCATCTGGTCGCTGAGGAAACCTACCGGCGGTCCGTCCGCCAGGGACTGGCCTTTTTGGAGGGAAACGCCACGGCGGTGCTGAAGGAACTGGAGGAAAGGATGGAGAATGCAGCGGCGGAACTTCGGTTTGAGGAGGCCGCCGCCCTCCGGGATCGTATCGGCGCCATCCGGACTACTCTGGAAAAGCAACAGGCCGCCTTGATCGCAGCCCAGGACCAGGATGTCTTCGGCGCCGCCCGGGAAGGTGACTGGACGCAGCTCTGCCTGCTGCGGATCCGGGCCGGGAAGATGGTGGGGATGCGGACCTTCCCACCGCTCCGGGTAAGCCTGCCGATGAAGGAGATCATGACCACGGTGGTGATGCAGTTCTATGACACCGGTAATGAAATTCCCGGGGAGATCCTCCTGCCCGCGGCGGGGGAGGACCGCCGGGTCCTGTCGGAATGGCTGGGGGAGAAGCGGGGGCGGCGCGTCCGTCTTTTCGTCCCGCAGCGTGGGCGGGGCCGGGCCTTGGTGGAGATGGCCGGACGCAATGCCACGGAGATTATGCAGGTCGTCCGGCGGCATCAAGGAACCGGGGGAGACCTGGAGGCCCTGGCGGCGGCTCTGGAACTCCGGCGGCCGCCGGAGCGGATCGAATGTTTCGATATCTCCAATATCGGCGGCCGATACTCCGTGGGTTCCATGGTGACCTTTGCCGGCGGTGTCCCCCGCCGGAGCGACTATCGCCGTTTCCGCATCCGCACCGTTCCCGGCGCCGACGATTACGCCATGATGTACGAGGTCCTCAGCCGACGTTTCGCCACGGGGAAAGATCTTCCCGATCTCCTCGTGGTGGACGGGGGTAAGGGACAGCTTGCCGTGGCCTTGTCGGTCCTTAAGGATCTGCGAATAGGGTCGGTGGATGTCATCGCCCTGGCCAAAGAACGGGATTTCCCACCAGGTAGCAGGGGTCGTGGCCTTCTCGAGAGGGAAGGCCGGACCGGCGCCACTGGCGAGGCGGGAGAGACATCGTCGTTTGGGACGGAAAGGGGACGCCGGCACTCTTTTCGATCCGATGTAAAACATCCCGACAGTGCCGCAGATCAGGAGACGGGTGGGATGGAGATGGTCAGGTCGGAAACGATGGGAAAGGAGACGGTCGGGGCGGAGGACGAAAACGTGAAGCTCGGCCGGGGCAGGATCAGCGATCGGATTTTCCTTCCCGGACGGAAGGAACCGGTGTTTCTCTCCCGGTATCCCGCCGTCCTGCACCTTCTCCAGCGGCTCCGGGATGAAGCCCACCGGTTTGCCGTAACCTATCACCGGCGGGTCCGGGAACAGGAGGATTTTGCCTCGCGGCTGGATGATATCCCCGGCCTAGGCCCGGAGAAGAAAAAGGCCCTCCTCAGGGGAATGGGGGATCTGGAACGGATAAGGACGGCGACGGCTGAGGAATTGCGGGTAATTCCAGGGATAGGCAAAAAGCTGGCGTCAAGAATCGAGGATTTTTTACGGCCCATAAAGATATGATGAAGCCGTAAGACACCAAAAACACTTCCCTCCCGTCCGAAGCGGACAATGGAAGCGGACGGGTGACAGAGGCGACGAATGATATGGAAGAGCGCCCCGGTTTGCTTTATCGGACGGGGTGGATGATCCTTATTGAGAGAATGTCGAAATCTCCACCCGTAAAATTGGATGAGGGACCTTCTTGACGAATTTATGGCCCATTCTGTTGATTGCCATGGCCCTGGGCATGGACGCCTTTTCCGTGGCCGTGGGCATCGGGGCGACCCGCCATCGGGTCTCCTTAACGTCGATCCTGCGCCTGTCGGCTAGCTTCGGTATCTTCCAGTTTTTCATGCCCATCGTCGGCTGGCTGGGCGGCGTGACCATCGCCGCCTATATCGATTCCTATGATCACTGGATTGCCTTTGCCGTACTCCTCTATGTCGGAGGTAAAATGATCCACGAATCTTTCCGCGGTGAGGAGGACCCGGCGCCGGGGCAGGATCCGACTCGGGGCGTCACCCTCATCATGCTTTCCGTGGCGACGAGCATCGACGCCTTGGCCGTGGGCCTCAGCCTGGCGGTCATGAAGACGCCGATTCTCTATCCGAGTGCGGTCATCGGAATCGTTGCCTTTGTGATGACGGCGGTCGGGATGCTCTTCGGGGAAAGGTTGGGAAAGATGTTCGGCCGGCGCGTCGAGGCGTTGGGGGGACTCATCCTCGTCGGGATCGGCCTGAAGATCCTCTGGGATGGCCTGGCCTGAAAATGGAGGAGTCCGAGCGGGGATATGGATCCGATTATTTAGCTTTTTTCGTCATTTCACTTTAAAGAGAGCGTGGGAGGATGGTTTATGGTTGCTTCTTGGAAATATGAGTCGGTTCCTTCTCCCTGGGGGGAGGTTGCCGTCGTCTGGCGGGTCGGAGGGGAAGAAGGAGGGGTGAAGGTGGCGGCAATCATCCTGCCGAGCGAAAAAAACGGTCCGGAAGGGGTTTGGAAACGGCGGTTCCCCGGCATCGTCCGGGAGAATTCCCCGGCCATCCGCCTGTTCTGCGCCGATCTCCAACGCGCCCTGAAGGGACAAGCGGTCCGTTTCTCTCTCGACCTGCTGGACATGGCTTTTTGCACGGACTTCGAGAAGAAAGTGTTGGCGGCCTGCTTCCGGATCCCCCAGGGCGCTGTCATCTCCTATGGCGCACTGGCGGAACGGGTCGGATCACCCCGGGGGGCCAGGGCCGTCGGCCGTGTCATGGCCGGCAATCCCTTCCCCATCGTCATTCCCTGTCACCGGGTTGTTCGCGGCGATGGTACGCTGGGGGGCTACGGCGGCGGTCTGGCGATGAAAAAGATCCTGCTGGCGTGGGAGGGAATACAGGTTCCGGCGCCCCGAGGCCGATCACAGGGATAATCGATTTAGAGCTTATTTACGAACAAGCTCTTAACCTCCGGCGGAGAAGTTGCGCCCAGGAGGATGTTTTCCATCGATCCGGCAGTGCCCGGGGCTCCGGTGTGCCCGCGGCTGGATCATGAAGACGCGGTCGGCGCCATAACGTCCGGTCGACGGGGATGGCCGCCGGTTATTTGTGCTGGAGCTCTTTGTCCACCGCCATATTGTCCCGGTGGATCACCTCGTCGTAATCCTTGTAGCCCAAAACCTGCTGGATCTTCGAAGTCTTGAGACCCATGATCTTGCCTATCTCTTCCGCTCCGTAATTGGTCAGTCCCTTGGCTAGTACCTTCCCCGCAGTGTCCAGGCAGAGGATGGGGTCGCCCACATGGAAATCCCCCTCCACGGCAATGATCCCCGAGGGGAGAAGGCTTTTCCCCTCCTCGATGAGGGCCTTTTTCGCCCCGTCATCGAGAGTGAGCTTGCCCCGGGACCGGAGGGTGAAGGCGATCCAGTACTTGCGGCTGTTGAGATGATCCTTCATGGGCAGAAAGAGGGTTCCCCGCTCCTTGCCGGCGAAGAGGTCGCGGAGTATGCCCGGCTCCTTCCCCGGCGCGATGATGTAGGGGATGCCGAAGGCCGTAACCTTCTTGGCGGCCATGACCTTGCTGCGCATGCCGCCCGAGCCCACGTCGGAGGTCTCGTCCGTGGCTGCCTGTTCGATCACCTCGGAGATCTCCCGGACCAGAGGAATCACCTTGGCCTTCTTCGACCGGTTGGGGTTGTGGTCATAGAGACCCTCCGTATTGGTGAGGTTTATGAGGAGGTGGGTTTCCGTGATGTTGGCCATCATGGCCGCCAGATGATCGTTGTCACCGAATTTGATTTCATCGACGGCGACGGTGTCGTTTTCGTTAATGATGGGGATAACTCCCCAGTCCATCAGGGTGGTGAGCGTATTGCGGATGTTGAGGAAGCGCTTCCGATCCGTGAGGTCGCTCATGGTCAGGAGGATCTGGGCCACGTAAAGGCCGTATTTTCCGAAGGCGTTGGAATAGACCCGCATCAGGCGTCCCTGACCGATGGCGGCGGCGGCCTGTTTCTGGGGCATGCTCTTCAGATGGCCCGTTAGGCCCATGCGGTGCTTGCCCGAGGCTATGGCCCCGGACGTGACGATGACGATTTGGCAGCCCCGCTTCTTCAGCTCGACCATCTCCTCCACAAGCTGCTCGATGATGTGGAGGTCCAGACCGTTGTCTCCCGTCAGGACGGCGCTGCCGATCTTGATGAGCATCTTTTTGACGTCCTTGAGAATCTCATTGCGCGTCATAATGTTACCAACCCCTGAATATATGCTTCCCTGTGCTTGCCCATAGGAAAGGCAATATTGACGACTCTGGATCTTTTTACTTCATCGTCTAAATGATGACTTTTTACAAGTTCATCAATATTTGGTTAAAAACCCTTTGCCTTGACGGTCAGTCGACGCGAAATCATGATCAACCGCCGGTCCTGACGATCAACAAGTTGCCGACGCTCGTTCCATGGCGAGGGCGATTCTGTTCATGACCGTTTCCATCCCTTCGCCCGTAACTGCCGAAAAAGCGGATACTTCTATTCCCTTTTCCCGGAAGATGTCAATTTCTTTTTTCAGACGCTCCCGGACCGCGGGCAGGTCGATCTTGCCGATGGCCACGACCTGTGGTTTGGCCAGCAGGCCGGCATTGAATAGTCCCAGCTCCCGGTTTACCTCATCATGGAGCCGCGATGCTCTCGGGGAATTGTCTTCGGAAATATCAATTATGTGGAGCAAAATGGAAGTCCGCTCCACGTGTTTGAGAAACTGCACCCCCATACCGGCCCCGGCATGGGCCCCGGCGATGAGTCCGGGGATGTCGGCGATGACGAAGCTTTGGTGGCGTCCGTAGGCGACGACACCGAGATTGGGTGTCAGGGTCGTGAAGGGATAAGCGGCAATCTTGGGCCTAGCCGCGGACACCCGGGAGATGAAGGTTGACTTGCCGGCGTTGGGTTTACCTATGATCCCGACGTCGGCCAATAGCTTAAGCTCGAGGATGATCCAGAACTCCTCGCCGGGCATGCCGTCCTGGGCGAAACGGGGTGTGCGGTGGGTGGAGGTGGCGAAATGGGAGTTGCCTTTGCCGCCGATGCCGCCCCGGGCGGCGATGAAGCGCTGGCCGTCTTCGACGAGATCGGCCATGATTTCCATTGTTGCGGCATTTTTTACCACGGTCCCCACCGGGACGGAAATGACAATGTCTTCCCCATTGCGTCCGGTACGGTTGCTGCCTTCCCCATTGCCGCCTTTTGGGGCCAGGTGGTGGGGGCGGTAACGAAAGTCCAGGAGCGTGGAAAGATGACGGTCGGCCTGGAAGACGATATCGCCGCCCTTGCCGCCGTCGCCGCCGTCAGGGCCGCCGCGGGGGACGTATTTCTCCCGGCGGAAGCTGACGCATCCCCGGCCGCCGTGGCCGGCCTGGACAAAGATCTTGACCTCGTCGACGAATTTCATGGGCAATAAAAATAAAGGCGCTTGATGCAAGCGCCTTTCCTCAAATTATTTCTTTATCCCTATCCTCAGGAGCGGATAGGATGTCAATGAAAGCGGTTCTTACAACTAAGCCGCATAAACACTCACTTTCTTTCTTGTCTTGTCCAGCCTCTCAAATTTCACGACCCCGTCGATCTTGGCGTAGATGGTGTAATCTCTGCCGAGCCCCACGTTCCTGCCCGGATGAATCTTTGTGCCCACCTGGCGAATAATGATGCCGCCGGCGTTGATGGCCTGGCCGCCGAAAACCTTAACGCCCCGGCGCTGGGAGTTGCTGTCCCGGCCGTTTCTCGAACTGCCCTGTCCCTTTTTATGTGCCATGGTTTCGCATCCCTTCCTTAAAACGAAATATCCCGGATCCGCATCCGGGTTAGCGGCTGGCGGTGGCCGGTTTTCTTCCGGTGGCCCTTCCGGCGCTTCATGTGGAAGACGGCGATTTTCGGCGCCTTGGTCTGGGCGACGATCTCTCCGGTCACCGTTGCCCCGTTTACCGCCGGGGTTCCGATGCGGATCTGTCCCTCCGCGGCCACCATGAGGATATTGTCGAATACCACGGTATCCCCCTTGGCGCCGTCGATCTTTTCTATGGCCACCATGTCTCCCACGGAGACCCGGTGCTGCTTTCCACCTGTCTTTATCACTGCGTACATCGCTTCACCCTTGCCGAAAAATTTTGAACATGTAATCTACTCGAAAAGGTATTTATTTGTCAATAAAAAAAGTTGCTGTCTTGGTCAGATTCATCACCGCCGGCAGGGATGGGTCCAAACCCAGGGCGTGGACGAGGATTTCTTCGGGGCGGACGGCGCCTTCGTTGGTGAAGCGGACCTCCATGAGCATGCGGCGGCCGGTCCGGTCCATAATCAGATTGGTCACTAAGGGGCGGATATCCCGGATAATGGTGTGGTCCTTGACGGTCCTGGCCACGGGGAATGCCGCCGCGGCGAGAAAGGCGGCGATCTTTCCCTCCAGGGCGTCCAGGGCCGCCGCATTCAGCCGGGGTGGCAGCGCTGCTGTGTATTGGAAGCCCCGGAGAGAGGTGGTGAGGGATGGGGCATCGGGGGCCAACTCCACCAACTCCGTTATCAGCATCCCCTCGGGAAGAAAGCGGTTTATCTCTTCCGGAAGGGATGCTGTCTCGTCCGTGGTTTTTTCCCATACCACATCGCAGTACTCCCCCTCGCTGGCCAGACCGACGGCGGTGGCGACGGCAAAGGACATCCGGGGATGGGGATGGAAGCCCGCCGTGAAAAGGAACCGCTGGCCGCTGCGGACAATGCCCCTGGTCAGGGCGGAGGCGGTCTCCAGGTGAGACAGGTGTCGGGACCGACCCTGCTTCGTGAATCTCAGCCGGAGTCTCTGGCCGTTTCGTTGCCCCGGAGCTTCCCGCGCCGGCTGCTCCGGCCCGGCGAGGTGTATCCCGAACGCTCCGGTTTCCGCAGCGTTGTTTGCCGTCACCGGGGATGTGGCCGTGGCTTCGGCGACGTCCAGGTCCACCAGCGATTCCGTCGTCATTCCTTCCGGCCCTCCGGTGGCTGTCGCACTATGGTTTTCCGGGGGGCCATCTTCCGCCAGGAGCGGCCTGATCTCTATATGATCGCAGGCGCCGCACCGGTAGCAGCCCTCCCGGCGGCAGTCCGGGGTGAGTTCTTCCCCCCGGGCTTTTTGCCCCTCTTCCCAGAGGAAATCCCGTTCCACCCCAGCGTCGATATGGTCCCAGGGCAACACGGCATTCCGGGACCGGGCTGCTAAGTTGGCGGCGATGTCGATGCCAAGGGCGCGGATGGCGTCATCCCAAATCTCGGGACGAAACCGGTCGCTCCAGCCGTCGAAGCGGCAGCCGCCGCGGTGCGCCAGTTCGACGAGATCGCCCAGCGTTTCGTCCCCCCGGGAGAAGAGGCCTTCGAGTCGGCTCATCCGGGCGTCGTGCCACTTGATCTGGATCTGGCGGTGGCGGAGTCGGGACTTGAAGAATTCCTGCCGGAGGGCGGTTTCCTCGGGACCGATCTGCCGCTGCCATTGAAAGGGCGTATGGGGTTTGGGGACGAAGTTGGAGAGACTGACGGTTACCTGTCCCCGTTTCTTTCCCGTACGGAGGACTTGGTGGGCCAGGGTGGCGATTCCCTCCAGATCCCCTTCTTCTTCCCCCGGAAGGCCGATCATGAAGTAGAGTTTCACCGCCCGCCAGCCGGCGGCGAAGACCTGTGCCGAGGTTGCCAGGAGGTCCGTTTCAGTGTTCCCCTTGTTGATGACGTTGCGGAGACGCTGAGTCCCCGCTTCCGGAGCCAGGGTGAAGCTTGTCTTCCGGACCCGACGGATAGCCTCGATGAGATTCCGGCTCAGGGTTTCCACCCGCAGGGAGGGGAGGGCCAGGGCGATGCGCCGGGCGTAATAACGATCCATGAGGAGGGGCAAAAGCGTTTCGATGCAGGTATAATCGCCGGAGCTGAGGGACAGCAGAGAAAGCTCCTCCTGGCCGGTGGCCGCGAGCATCTGGTCGGCCATTTCCTGCAGGATCCCGGGTTGGCGCTCCCGGACGGGGCGCCAGACCATTCCCGCCTGGCAGAAACGGCAGCCCCGGGTGCAGCCCCGGGCGATCTCCAGGACCGCCCGGTCATGGATGGTCTTCATCAGCGGCGTCAGCGGCCGGACGGGGAGCGTCCAGGTGTTAAGCTCGGCAACGACCCTCTTTCTGATCTTTTCGCCCCGAGTGTGAACGGCGGGAACATAGATGCCGGGAAGTTCGGCAAGGGCGGCCAGCAGCTTTTCCCGGCCGGAGCCGCGATCCTTTTCCCTCATCATGACCGTTGCCATCTCGCCGCTCACCTCTTCGCCTTCTCCGATGACAAAGGCATCGATGAAGGCCGTCATGGGGGCGGGGTTGAAACAGCAGGGGCCGCCGGCGATAACGAGGGGATCACCGTCCCGGCGGTCCGTGCGGCGGGGGGGAATCCCGCCCAGCTCCAGCATGGTCAGGACGTTGGTGAACGACAGCTCGTACTGCAGGGAGAAACCGACGAGATCGAAATCCCGTAACGTTGTTCCGGATTCCAGGGTCGCCAGGGGGATGGCATGGCGGCGCAGCAGCTCCTCCATGTCCGGCCAAGGGGCATAGACCCGCTCTGCGATGATGCCGTCCCGGCTGTTCAGCAGTTCGTAGAGGATCTGAAGACCCAGGTGGGACATCCCCACTTCGTATGTGTCCGGGAAGGCCAAGGCGACACTGAGCCGGCAGGTACGATGATCCTTGCGGACGGCGTTTACTTCGCCGCCGAGATAGCGGCTCGGTTTGACGACATGATGAAGGAGGTCGTCCCGGGATATTCTATCGTTCATCATCATCAGGGAGATCAGGCGCTTTCGAGGCGATCTTTGTATTTATGCCCGTTGCGGATTAAATCAACCTGGTGATCAGCAACCACCGGGCAGTGTCAGGGACATGATTGCGAAAGATGACATCACCCAGAAGAGATATTTTTCCAATTTATCCACAATTATTACTTCTCCTTCCACAGATCAGGTATTCGTCTCTTTACCTCTTTTATCCACAGATGTAAACAGCGGGAAACAGATCAAATCATCTGCTTCCCGCTGCTTTGTTTGAAAACGGCCAAGTGCGGTTACTCTGGGGTGGGCAACGCACCCTGCTTTGCCACCCCGGCGGCCGTGCCGGAGAAGTTTGTGCCGGTGATATTTCCGGCGGCGGCGCCCTTGATATTCAATCCCTGGAGGTTCGCCGTGCTGCCGATGTTGGCATTGGCCCCCTGGACGGTTGCCGACCATTTGCCGTTGTTAGCACTGTTCCAGCTTTGCACGGTGAAGGTGGATGTGCCTATCGTTCCTCCGGCGGTGGCCGACAGTGGGACGAAGGTGCCCGCCGTGGGCGCCGTGGTCGTATAGCTGCCGTTGACATTGTTGGTGGCAAAGAGCGATGGCGTTGCCCCGGAACTGTGGGCGAAAAATTTCACCCCCAGCATATTGACTTCCAGGTTACCATTGTTGCCTTTCAAATCCAGATATCCCACCTGGACGCAGGGGATATTCAGGGCACGGAGGGCGTTCTTGCCTGCCTGGTCCGCCGTCATGTCGAGGAATTTTCCGGTTTCCAGGAAGTTGCCGAGGGCGACGCTCTGGAATGTACTACTGTTCGGATCGAAGGTGCCGAGGATATTCCCCACAAATATGCCGGTGGCCGCGCCCCTGGTGGCGCTGGCGATATCCGCCCAGTAGCCGTGTATGTCGCCGTCAAGCCGGTTGTCCTTCCAGGACTGCCCGGTAATGATGGCCCCCATGTCTTTCCCCGCCTCCCGCTCCGCAGGGGTGGCTTCCAGCTCCATCTTCCAGGTGTAGGGATCGGTGGCCGGGAGGGAATAACTCCCGTAGAGACCTTCGCTGTACCAGATCCCCCAATGGGCCGGGCTGTCGGCCTTGATCCAGTGGGCATCGAAATATTTAGCGGGACCGGAAGGCGTAATATGAGAGTTGGGAATGTCTGTTCCATTGGCGTTATAAAAGGTTGCCCCGCTCAACACGTCGTATTGTGTCTGCAGTTTCTCTCTGCTGACGGAATTGGTGATGTCGGCCGGGTTTGTCAGGCTGGTGGTCCCCAGGGTTACGATGGTCATATCTTCATGGGGATTGAGGTAGAAGCTGCGGGTGGAGGTGTTATACCCACCGCTACTATCATCAGGCAGATTGGCTCTTAATCCGTAGAGTCCGGTTTTGCCCTGTGTATCGACGAACATGGTCGTCATCATGGCGTCCATGCCGTGATTTTCCGTATCGCTCCTGTACTGATGGATGCCGCCCAATATCCCCCAGAAAGAATGACCGCTCCGGGTGGTGTTGGTGTAGGGCTCATTCTCATAGTTGCGCGGGAATATCTCCGTGCTGAAGATGTGGCTGTTATATTCCATCGATTCATCACCCATGGGGCTCCAGATGCCATAGGCCTGGAGGCTGGTGGTCTCAACGCCATGGATGGCGTTGGCGGTCCAGAATTTGCCCTCCCCGGATCCCAGCAACCCCTTGATTTGCCCATCATCTACAAGAAGAGTAGAATCGGCGGCACGAAGAAGAGTAGAATCGGCGGCACGAAGCGGTATGGAAGGTATTTCACTCATGACCTCCACGGGCATCCAGTCGCCTGCCGCTTTCCCGATATAACCGCTGCCGTCAGAGGAAGAACCGGCGGTGTGCAAATAGAAGCTTGCCTGGATAGCGGAATTGTCCGATTTTTGAAATACGCCCAGGCCCCGGGCGGTTCCCCGCCAGCGGAAGGGCGCTGTTTCTCCGGTCCGGTAATCCCGCGAGGCAATGCCGTAAACCGGCAGTTCCGACGAGACGCCGGTAATGGGGTAGAAACGACTGTCAAACCACGAGGAACCGGTGGAGGAAACCTCCCCCGCGGTTAGGAGGGAGAGGACATTATTAGCGGCGGAGGGGAAATCGAGGGGAAACACTTTTAGATCGCGAATGGAAATGTCGCCTTCCAATGTCTGTGCCTTGCTGTCCACCGATGCCAGCGGCACCTCTGTAGTCCGGAAACCGAGGTCAATCAGTTTCTGCTTTCCAGCCGCATCGCCGAGCATGGACAGATAGCGATCGACGGTCAGCCAGGCGCCGCCGCTGAGGGCAAAGAAATAAGAGACGGAGTCGTTGTAGCTGCCTAGGGTTTCCCCGGCCACTACCATAGCCTTGCCGGCGCCGCCGTGGGCGCCATAGCCGACGGCCTTGCCGGTAAACCTCTCCTCTGTCCAGAGATCGCCGTAGGCAAACATCTGTAACCGGGTTATTATCCTGTTGTCCGAGGGAGGATTGACTTCCATATTGAATTCCGTACCGATGAGCCAGTTGGCGCTGCTTCCGGCTGTGACGTCGTAACGACCCGCGGCGCCCCAGTGGAAGATGCCGAAATCATTTGCTGATTTCAAATATACGGTCTCCAGGTAATCCTCGCGGTTACTCATATAGGAGGGATTGCCGAAGTACGAATCGGTCATGAGGCCGAAAGCCTCCCGTTCCTGGAGATTGCGGCCGCTGCCCACGTAGGAGATTTCATCCTGGTTCCAGGAGGAGAAATGAGCACGGGTTATGTACTCGCCGGTAGCGCTAACACTGGTTTTACTGTAGGGATCCCAATTTTGTCCGACGCTGAACCAGGTGCCGGAGAGATCAGCCGGAGTAATGCCGGTGCCGTCGCTCATCTGATACCGGGCCAGGGCGCCGTCGGCCTCCCAGAGGCCGATGTCCGGATAGGACTTGCCGGGATAGTTGGCGGCATCATGGCCGTAGCTCCCTTTGAGGATGCCGGCCTTCCCGTCGGGGTCGATGTAGAGGGCGTTGATCCGTCCTTCCATGGCATCGTAGTTGACCCGGTTGATGCCGTCCAAGAACCCGAAGTAGGTGCCGTCGTCATAGGTGATGTACTGGCTTTTGGAGAAATTGTAAGGCACGAGTCCCTGACTCCAGTAGCGGTTGAATCCCGTGGCGTCGGGAAGCGAACCCATGAGACGGATTGGTACACTCACATTGGTCCAGATACTCTCCATGCCGCCCATTAAGGCGCTTAGGGAGCCGGTATTGACTAATTGGGTGTCGATGGCCGATTTGTCGGGGTCGGTGGTGTTGATTCGATACAGCGACGCCGTATAATCTCGCTTGGCCAAATCTGATTCCGTTGTATCCCAGTTCGTGTCGATGCGGAATGCGTTCCACCAGACGTCACCTTCATTGGCCGGCGCCGTTATGGTGGCGACCGGGTCGGCATCGCTTTCTTTAAAAACCTTGATAGTTACGTCGGCAAATGAAGTGGGATTGGCATTGTAGTCTCGAACATAGTAATAGGTGTTGCCATTATTACGCTGATAGACGGACATTTTGATGCTTTCATATTTGTCGTCGGAAGTGAAATACGCGCCGGGATAGCGGTAGCTGTTATAGCCGGCGTTGCCTGTGCGATACCTGTAGAGATGATAGGATTGCCTGTCACTGGGGAGAGCCCGCGGGATCATGGCCTGGGCCTGATAGCCGATATCTTCTCCGGTCCAGGAGACCTCGAATCGCAACGGCTCTTTATAGGTTCCGACAAGAGTTGCGGCGGAGTAATCGGGGCTGCGCGGGTAAAGCAGGCGCTGGCCGTTCCAGGTGGTATCGTGCAATAAGCTCACGAAGGTTAATGGCGTCGCTTTACCCAACCCTATCGTTGACGCCTGCCAGGTTTTGTCGCTGCTGTTGTACGTGCCCATCAGATGGACCGTCATGGGATTGATGCCGCTGACGCCACCGCTGTATCTGGTGTTGATGAATCTGGGGCTCACCGTGCCGGCCATTTTACCGGCGGACCAATCGGTTCCCGTTACATCGTGAATTCCGAAGAGCCTTGGGATGCCGTTATTGTTAGCGTCTTTTCTCCCGAAGCGGGCGCTCCAGGAGGAAGGATTCGCCGGGTCACTGACGTAGGTGCCCCCTAAGTCGGCAACGGCGATTCCCCAATAGGGGTTGCTGTCCTCCACCTGTTGATCCCGCAGATACGCGAAGACATATTCGACCAGCCGGCCGGTGATATTGCCTGCGTCCCCGGAAAATTTCCCCGAGAAATTCGGTGAAGAGGAGCTTGCAGATACATTTACGTCGGAACTGCCATAGTCGATGCCGGCGGGCGTGACAACGGTCCTGCCCACATCCGTCGCGGTTAGCGAGCCGCTGAGTTTACCCATATCGATGCTTTGGAAGTCCTCTCCCGTGATCAAACCGGAAACGAGGTGACCGGCGGTGTAGCCCGTACTGCTGGCATCGTCGGCTCGCGAGTAAAGAGCCACCATCCTGCCCTCAAAAGAAACGTCTGCCCCCATGCCCGTGCCGATGGCGGCGCCAAGAAATTTCGTCTTCCCGTCCACGATCTCCCCTTTCAGTTCCGAAAACCAGAGGGAGCGGCCGTTGGGATTGTTATAGCCGGTCAGGCCGGTGAAGCCTGGCGAGCCGCTCAGCAGGGATTCAGTGCCGCCGATCATCCCCTTGAGGTCGCCGTCTCTCTCCATAGTTCCCTCTCCCGTCTTGTTCCACGAACGGAAGTAGTATCCCTTATCGGTACGGAAGGTGGCCCAGAAGGACAACGGTGTCTCGGTATATTTACCCGCGCCGTCATCCCAGATCTCCCAGTTCGTGCCATTCGTACCAGACAGGGCGCCGTTGCTCCCCGAACCGATGACGAGGCTGCTGGAGCTCAAATAGGTCATGTCCCAGGAACTTCCCGTGATGTTCCCCATGTCACCGACATTTACCGTCGCCTTGCTCAACCAGATATAACCTTCCGTCTCATTTGCCGCGCCTGCCTCCAGGGCCAGGGGGCCACCGGTGGGGAGAGGCCCGTCGGCGCCCTGATAATGGGTCTTCCAGCCACCCCAGGATTGATTGGAGATGCCGGCATAATATCCATTCACATTAGAACCCATGAAGGTCTGACTGCCGGATGTCTCCTTGATGACGGCACTGCCGGTAACATCATAGCGGCTCAGTGCAAAGGAACTGGATTGTTCGGCGCTTACATTGCCGGCTTCATCGGTGGCCCGGGTGACGACGGTGTGCGTGCCCGGGGAAAGATCGGCTACCAATAGCGACGCATCGGTTGCCGTATAGCTGCCATCGTCTACTTTGTATTCGTATGAGGCATTCTTATCGCTGGTCAGATTGATCTCTACATCAGCCTTGAGATTGGCCTTTGGCACGGAAGCCTGAGGTGTCATTTCAATCGTCGGGGCGGTATAGTCGGTGGTCCAGGAGTAGGACTGTACGGTGGCGACGTTGCCGGCCTTGTCGGTCGCCTTGACCTCGAAGTTGTGGGAGGCTGCGGAAAGGTTGGCCAGGGCGACGGATTTGTCGGTGGTGTCCGTCCAGGTGCCGCCGTCGATGCGGTAGCTGTAGTTCTGCACGGTTTTGTCGGCGCTGAAGCCGAAGGAGGCGGAGTTTTGGTTGGTTATGGACTTGGGTTTGGAGTCTATGGATACGTTGGGGGCGGTATAGTCGGTGGTCCAGGAGTAGGACTGTACGGTGGCGACGTTGCCGGCCTTGTCGGTCGCCTTGACCTCGAAGCTGTGGGAGGCTGCGGAAAGGTTGGCCAGGGCGACGGATTTGTCGGTGGTGTCCGTCCAGGTGCCGCCGTCGATGCGGTAGCTGTAGTTCTGCACGGTTTTGTCGGCGCTGAAGCCGAAGGAGGCGGA